>JAAUYB010022880.1_pt1 | contig 12846 bp, 16 predicted proteins | sample 7278071 | NCBI WGS metagenome assembly JAAUYB01 (sample SAMN14350121, study PRJNA611818) | marine sediment metagenome | isolation source: surface marine sediment (1.8m) | place: French Polynesia: Moorea | collected 2018-08
GAGCACACAACAATTTTTGCCCTCACGATTAACGATCTCCTTCCCTCCCCCTCCCCCTCTGGTTATCAGTCCTGCGGCACCCTCCTCGATCCTCATAGGAGTGATCCTTGTACGCACGCACAGTAGTGCCTTCTTTCTCCTTTTTGCCCCATCCGACCGCTTGTGACAGGTGTTTTCCGTCTATTCAAGGCCCAAGGGGGTGAGGGAGAATTCGCCATTTTTTCCAGGTTGTATTGTATTTAATGAGCTGGTTTCATGATTTAGCAAATAAGCCAAGCGATTTCTCCTCTTCAGGATTTGCACACGTGCGTCCAACAGTCGTGGGTGAATCCCTAGCTCCCTGTCATGTATGGAAGGCAGAGGCTGCATGGCTGGCGGAGGTGGCCTTCGCAGCGAAAAGGAGTGAAGGGGAGATCGAAGGCGTGAGGGGGCGGAGACGACGACGACGATAGTTGTTCGAACGATCTGTGTCAGCGCCGCGGAAAGGACAACAGAGCTGGATCAGCAGCCGCATCTACGTGAAAGCAAAGGCTCCTCCCACACCCAGCTAGGTTGCTTGGGCTTGTACATGTACAACAACTGTAAGTAGGTGAACGCAAGGACGAAAGTCTTCAGAATTCCCGCGGTACTCAGGGCGATTGATCGAAGGACAATATACGCCAGATGAAGAGAAGAACAATTTACAGAACAATAATAACTTTGATGAAATCAAGGCCATGCACCATATCATAACGTTCTCCCATTCCCACCCGCCTGTCTGGAAGAAGGCCTGCGGCCATGCTGCATGGGGCTGACCTTAAACAGATGTTGCCTTGTTTCTTCTCGCCCTTCTCTCTCCTCTCCTTTTCTCCTCCTCCTCCTCCTTTTTGTCCCCATGAAAGTCAGGGACTCAAGGGACACCTGTTCCCCTCTCCCGCACACAGATTAGGAGTCTAGGACTAAGATTTCTTCTTTTCGGGAGACGACGGGGGAAAATAAGAAGGGCTACGTCTTTTTTTCGCTGTATCATTTCGAACATCCCCCCTTCCCTTGTTTCCCCGATCCCTCCCCTGAAGAATTATGGCCCTTCCTCCTCCTCCTCGTGCGCCCAGGGACGCCTGTAGATTGTAGGAGGAGGAGGAGGAGGGGAGATGGGTCTCCCCCTCCTCCGCGGTGCGCACGTGCGAGAGGGGAATCGCAACGAAGGCGAAGGCGATGGCGCCTCTCTTCTCCCTCCTCTTCCGCCTTTTGCCACCATCCATCATGCGACGAAGGGAAAGAGGAGGCAAGAAGCGACGAACGAAGGGGCGGCGACAAGGAGGAGGAGGACAGAGAGGAAATTAAGCCTCCCTTCCCTCCCTCCTTTTGCGACCGCGTCCGCCCTCCCCTGGGATCTGGAAAAAGGCAGTTAGCGAGGAGGAGGGATGGACGGATGAAAAAGGGGGATGGAAGGAGCAGGATTCGCCAAGTCCATGGGAATTACCGGAAATTCGTGCAATGATGACAGTTGGTGGAACCCTTTCCTTGGCCTATTTAAACTATGGCTGACTTTGCAGTTTTTTCGTTCTTTACCTTCCTTACTTTTCAGCATGTTTTGCGAACATATATACGACGCCTCGGTGGCGGGAAACGTGCGCCTGTGTGTGTTTGTATGTCTTCCACTCATGTTTTATTCACGCCCGTTTGGTCTGGCTCTGTTCCACCTTCTCGGAAGCGCAGGGCAGGTGGGAGGAGGAAGGAAGAGGAGGGGGATAATGGGCGGTGGACGCCCAAAGCTTGAAATCCTCGGCTCTTTCCCTTTCTCGCCCGCCCGCCGGTCGGTGGGAGGGAGGGAAGCGGCGGCGTGAAACGAAGGTAAACACAGGAAGAAAACCCCTTCTGCCTTTTCCCTCCTCCCTCCCGTCTTGCCTCCTCGTTAGACCTTAATATATTCAAAGGCTTCTCCTCCCCCTCCTCCCTCTCAGACCCCCTCCAGGCAGTTAAACGGACGGGAAACCTCGCCTCTGCGTATACAGCGGAGCAGTGCTATACCGAACAAGGCAGGAACGGGACGCGCGGAAGAGGAATGCGTGTGGGAATAATTTATTGGATAAATAAACGTCCCTTCTTCTTCTTCTTCTATCTCCGCCGGGGGCGGCATGTGGTTGCACACACAACTTGCGGCATATGTACGCGGCGAGTCTCCACAGAACAGAAGCCGGACCATCCCTGTTAGTACCTCCTCCTTCCTCTGCAGGCCTTCTCGCAGGACTCCCTGCAGGGGAACCTGTTGAGGTTGTTCCTGTTGGCCTGGCCGCTCCAGTCGAACTTCTTGCACGACTTGGAGGCGGCGTCGAAGTACCACGACGGTATGACGGCCCTACCCACTCCCTCGTAGGGCGGCAGCGCGCACATGGCCGGGCGGAATCCCTTAGGAGGGCAGCAACACTTCTGGCACTTGGTCCTCCCGCTGCGGCGGTCCACCACGGGAAGCGCGGCGCAGAAGCGGTGGAAGTCCCGCCCGCACTGCAGTGGGGAGGCCGGGTTGAAGCAGCCGGGCTCGACCACGTCGCGGCAGGTGCGCTCGCAATCGCGAAGGTTCCTGAAGCTGTTGGGAGAAAAAGAAATGTGGTTAAAAGAAGCGAGCAGAGATGATGAAAAAAGCAGGAAAAAGAGGGACCGAAAGGGGAGCATCAACAAAAGCTCATTCATCCCCTTCCCCTCCCTACCTTTACCCCCTCCCTCCCCACCTTTTCAAGAAAAGGTGGCGCCACAGAGGAGCGAGAGAACGCTTTTTAGACCCCCAGCTTCCGTCGTCCCCTTTTCCCTTTCCCCCTCCTTTTTTCCAGCTGCAAAAAGGCGCCTTGGGAGAAGGATAGAGGGGGAGAGGGGGAGTCTGAGAAAAAGGGTGGGTAGGAGGAGGGGGAAGAAAGATTGTGTGTGGAGTCGATTGAAATGGGGCCAAATGGAATCGCCGCCTCACTCTCGCACACACGCACCATACACGCAAGGCACCCACGTTCGAGAGCCTTTGCTTCTCCTCCCTCCCTTCCTCCGTAGGGAGAGAAGAGAGCAGCTCACGCGAGGAAAAGGAAAACCCTCTTCCTCCCCACACGGGCTCCATCATTTATCGTGCGAGAGGCCAACCGTGGAAGAAACACGGAGGAGGAGAAGGAGGCGAAAGTGGAGGAGGAAGCAATGCAGCAGGTTTTTTCTTTACTTTTCATCCTTGCCTCTTTACCCATTTCTTACGTTTGCTAGCAGGAGGAAAAAAAGGGAGGGGATCGGCCGTGTTATTTTTTCCCCCTTTAAGGTGGCGGCGGGTGGTGGCGGTGGTACACATTGTGAGAACGGCTGGTGAAGTATGGCCCGAGAAGGGGAGGAGAGAGGGGATCGAGAACTGTACCTCACCCTCTCCCCACTTTCCAGCAACAGTGCCTACCACCACCACCGGATCCTCCCCCTCCCCCTCCCCGGTTGGATGGACGGCCAAAAAGTGGTGGGAAGGGGGTGGAAGGAAGGTAGGTAGGTGAGAGGAGGTTTCCTTCCCCACATGCTTCAAGCAGGAGGAACAGTGAGGGCGGCCGGCTGGTCTAGGAAAAGAAGAGACCCTTCTTGCGCTGCAACTGTGAAGGTTTTTCTTTCTTCCTTTCGATTCGGGCTCAGAGTTTGAGATGGGAGGTAAGGGGGCGCGTTTCTCTTGAAGATGGAAGAAGGGGGGGGAGCGAAGACGAGCAAGGACGGAAGAGGGAGAGGGGGACGGAGGACGGAACCTTGTTAAAGTTTTATCATCCGGAAGTGACTCAATAACGGAAAAAAGTTTTCTTCCTCTCCTAGTTCTCTCTAAGAAAAGAAAGAAAGGCAGGCGAATAAGAGATACTCCCTCATGTAGAGAGGAGGAGAAATTGTCGCATATTGACTTAATTGCATATGGAATCGGTGCAAAACAAGTTTCAAGAACGTGCGTACTGTAAAAGCGAGGGCATCTTTAGGCGGCCCGAGCCATGCACGCCACGAGAATGCTTGTTGCCTGGCGTCGTCGTCGTCCTCGCGGTCGCATTGCGGACTTTCTCCACTCCAAATGAGAGCCCGCGCCGCCGCCGTTCCCATCGCTCGGCGGAGAAGGAGCCCGCGGTCCAGTTATTATTCTGCGCATCTCAGAAAGGCGGAAAAGGGGGAAGGAGGGGATACCAAAAGGAGGACGAGGAAGGAGCCATATGCATACCCTCGCCCGCCTCTGCCTCCTTCCGTCTTTATCCTCCCTGGCCCATCAGTCGAGAGGAGGAGGAGAGGGGGGAGGGAGGAAGAGGGCGGAGGAATGGAAGGAGGGTAGAAAGGTGGGGGCGGCTCCCCCCTCTTTGCGGCTAGGGCGGCGGCGGCGGCGGCCTCCTCTTGTTTCTTGCAGATGATTGACGATCACCGGCCTCCCCCCTTCCTTCTTCTCCATCCTCCCCTTCCTTTCTTTTCTCTCCAGCGGCGCCCGTCCTCCCCCTCTTTCCTCCCCCCATGAATTGCCCCCATTTGTCTCTATCCCAATGTTGGCAGGCGGCGGAAGGCGGCGGCGGCAGTCTGCTTCGCCGCCGGAAAAAAAGAATAGATGGGAGGGGGAGGGAGAAGACGGAAGAAAAGAGAAAAGAAGAAAGAGAACCCTCCATCCCCCGTCTCCATACGTATATACAGTATATCCTTCCTTTCCCCCTCCCCAACCCTCTCCCTAGAGAGGAGGAGAGAGAGGCTTCGTCTCCTCAAAAAACGCGCAGTCTGCTCACAGCCTCTTGTTGCCTCCTCTCCTCTTTCCTGTGGCGAAAACCCTCTTCTCCCTCCATTCCGCTTATTTGACGGGAGGCGATTAGGATGACGAAGTGGATGGATGTGTGGGAAAAAAGGCTCCCTTCTCCGCTCCCTCTGCATGCCTGGGGGAGCCATCCGTTTGGATGTTCGTCGTCGTTCGTTCGTTGTCCCCCTTCGCGAAAAACCCACTTCAGCACACTGTACCGGTATCGTATCTCACCTGTTTGGAGAGGAGTTCTTCTTGGACTCCTGGACGAAGAGCGGCTTGCACATGTTCCTGTCCCGGACGTAGGTGAATCGGGTGACGAACCCGGCGTTGCCGGCGTGGATGTTGGCGTTGGCGTTCAGGCCCTTGATGGGGGCAGCGAAGCACGAAGCGGCTGCGCAGGGGAAAGAATAGCAACACGTGAAAAAAAACCCCCAAAAAACGTATAGGAAAAATCCCCTTTTTCGTTGGTTGATTTTAATCCTGCAGTTCCCCTTGTTCTCCTTCCTACCCCCTTCTCTGTTCGTCGTTCACTCACCGTCTTGAACGACCGCAATATCCTCCAAGTCGACGCCGCCTCCGCCTCCCGCGTTATCCGAAAAACCTGGAGGAAGGGAAAGAAAGGAGTAGGATGGAAACACAGCGGAGAAAAGCGGATGAGAGGGAGGAGGGAGGGACGATGGGAGCTTCCTTCGGCGCTTTGCCTCCCTGCTTGCTCGTTCAGTCGCTCGGATCGGAAACTTGTGTGGGAAGAGGAGGAGGAAGGGGAAGAGCAACAGTGGGACGGGAAGAGGGAGGATGGTTGGTGGGGGAAGGGGGAAGGGGGGCTGTTTAAGGAGGAAGTTGGTTCGAGGGGGGATTCCTGGACTGATTGCTTTGAAGGAGGAGGAGGAGGCTGCTTCAAAGGGGGAGGAGAGAGGAGAAGGAAGATCCGATATTTTTTGCGGGCTGCGGCGAAAAGGGAGGAAGGAGGGAGAAGAGCGGAAAGTTGAAGTCTTTCGGGTGGTGGGGGCCGCCACCGTTAAATGGAAGAGAAGGAGGTGAGTGACGACGGCTTTGGGGAGGAGAGTCTTGGATCGAGGAAGGGGGCTCGGTTGGTAAGCAAAGGGAAAAGGCGGGGAGAAGCCAGGGATGTGTGTGTGTTGGGATGGGAAGGAAGGACGGAGGTGGCTGAGCACAGGCACACACAGCCAAGGGTAGAAAAAAGGGAGAGGGAAGTCGGTTGGGGCGACACAATTTTTCTCCCCGACGTGGAGGAAGAGGCGGAACGGGGAGAAGAGGAGGAAGAAGGATGGAGGAAAGGACGACAGAGGAGGAGGAGGAGGAAGGAGGAAGTTGCTCCTTAAACTTTCCGCCTTTGGAGGGAGAGAGACTTTGGGTTAGAGGAGGGAGACGATTTTTTTAGGTCGCCGGTCGCGGGTGGCAGCAACGACCCCTACCACCACCAAAAGAAAGCCAACGGGCTAGGCAATCACTTTTATTATAGGCGACATAAAACCGTTTGTGTATGTGTCGCCTTCGCCAAACTCACCGCCCTCGTCGTCGTCCCCTCCGATGATGACAACGTCGTCAAAGTCGTCGTCGTCGGCCGAGGCGAGGGGCGCCAGGGCCACCAGGAGGAAGAAGGCGAGGATGCGATTCATGACGATGTCTTGCTCGGTGTTGCAGGGAACGAATGCCGAGAACGAGGAGAGGGGAGGCGCCTTTTATTCGTTTCATCCCCGCGTTGGAGAGCCCACGTGCCAATGCAGCCATCGCTGGATCGTCCTAATTCGTTGTCTCGTGCCACCCGCACCATGCAGGAGGGGGGCAAATGTCGCTCTTTATATCTTTTTGTACCGGCGTACATTTTTTCCCCATTGAGCGCACGCTCTCCCGCGAAAGATGAAACGAAACTGTCGAAAAGTTGGGCTATCAGAAAGTTTATTTATCACACACCACGACGATTTCACATTGGAAATATACTTGTACGTATGTACATACAGTACTTTATACGGTAACTCCTAATTTCCACCTGACATTTGTGTAGTGATGCTGTAGATGCGACAGGGGCGCTCACAATTTGTCATTGACATGGAAAAGATTGTCTGATGGAGATGCGGGCGATATATGGCGTCCGAAACCAGGTCCTCGTATATTGGCGTTTGACCCATTTTCTCTCGTCTCCGCCGCTCTCCAGACTGTTATTAGGCCTGCCGAAGGAAGATGCTGGTGGCTAGTAAAATGTACGCTTTGTTGTACCTCAGGCGACAAAAGAAAGAAAAACAGTCTGGGAAAGAGTGCTCGTCAATTTGTGAAGGAGACGTTGGCACAAAAGATATGCGTTTCACCGTGTGCGGACACGGACACAAAAAAGCTCACGCATCGGCCAAACGCAACTGTTAATTTCCATGACAAAGCACCGTGGCAATTACTGTAAGTGAGGGGGAGAGGAAGAGAGGGTGTCTACCGACGGTAAAAAGAGAGGGGAAGAAAGAGGAGTACACGTTGTACTCCTGTTTAGCGCACCATGACTTCGGTAAAATTACGAGTAGCCAAATCACCAAATGTGGCGGAAATTCGTTGAGGCTTTTTCTATCAAAGAACCATTACAAAAGATAGCAACCGCAGTTAAATACTAGTAGAACTGTGAAATTGTGGGAAGATGCTAGGCGAATTTTGTTCCAAACGTAGTAAAATTGCTTATGTTTTCACGGGCGAGCGGCCACCCATGCAGTCAAAAACGCACTCGAAGCTTGCAGGACAAGAAGACAGTTCTGCTTAGCACAGGACTCTGAAAAAGAAAGAGTGTAGGAAGGGCGGGTAGGGTGGGAGATGCATGGATATATTTTGTCGGTTGTCGTTCCCGCTTTTTTGCCCGACCGCTTTGTACGTCGTTTACAAAAGCTTTTTACAGCTTTTGCAAGGTATATGTACAAAGGAAATTAGTTTTTCGCAGGATCAAAAAGATTATGTTGAGGGCACTGGTTTTTGGTTAGAAACAAAGCACATCATTTCGAAAACGCACATACGCACACACTACGCACAAAGCGCGGGGGGATAATTTTTTGTATCTTTCATTCTCGGAATCGTCATCGTCCAGCAAAAAAGAAGAGGGAGAGAAAGAGGCGAACGGTACTTCGCCGCAGAATAAACTTCGCCAAAACAAAGGAGAGGTATTCCGGTGAAAAGGGCATGTGATCTTTTCGTTTGTGGGCATACAAGGGTCTGCGCAAAATATTTCATAGGTGTGTCTAAAAGGGGGGAAAAGTACGGCAAAACGAAACTTTTTGTCAAGGGGGGCTTCGTGTAAGCAAAGGTGGATTTCGGTGCACAAAATCTACTTTAGCCCAAGAACGGCCGGGCGAAGATGATATATTTTTTGCGCAGATGAAATCAAAACACGTCGTCGACCGTAAAGCCTCCGAGAAGTACAGTGGGACCGACGGGAGAGAGTTGGGGGAGGAGAAGCAGAGAGAGGAAATGGAATCTTTCTGCAAGAGGGGAGAAGAGGAAGAGGCAAAGAAAGAAGTTAGGGAAGGGGAAGGGGCTCGAGAAGGAGGAGGAGATTGGAACAAACCAGCTTACTCAACCCGACGATGAGATTCACCAACATGGCCAAAAACGGGGTGTTGAAAATAAAAGGAGAAATCCCACGAATTGTGCTGAATAGTAGAAAGGGGGAAAGTAATTGTTGGTGTGGGCAATCCCACCCCAAGGCTCTTTCTTTCTCCTTAGTCCTCTGGGGAGGGAGTGGGGAGGGGGAGCCCCAAACCATTCGTCTGTCGTCCTCCTTCGTTCTTCCTGGATCCTTCCGCTGATGCAGCGCTGATCTCATCCCTCTCCAGCCCTTATCAGTTCTCCGTCCAGTCTGTGTAAACACGCTTGCCCATCCTCCTCCGGGGGGAGGGAGGGAGCGTGGGGACACTGGACAAGGGAATGACAAGGAGTGGGAGCAATTTTACCAGGAAAGGGGGAAGTGGTGGGGAGTGTGGCGGCGGCCTAACCAACCGACGAAAGAGAGGCGAGGCCACCCAAAGAGGACTTTTGGCTTTTCTTTCTTCGTCTCTCTTTTTCTCTTTTCCGCTTTTCTCAGACTGCTGGACTTTCTCTTTTCTTCTTTCGACGACGTCCAATCTGCTCTTCGACCCCCTCCTTCCCTTCTCGGCCCGACCCTGCACCACTGGCCGGAGGAGGGGGGGCATTGCTTTTGCCATCGCCGCCTTTCGATTCGGTCGGAGGACCCAATACTTCCTTCTTCCGTGGATGGCAAGGAGATCCGCCACTCTTTCCTGATTTCCTGCGCACTGGAAGGGAGGGATCGGAGAGGGGAGGGAGGAGAGGGGGATCTACTACTGTAGCTACTGTAGTAGGTCTACGGAGGCACACTGGCAGATGGCAGGATGGGAGAAAGAGGGGGAGACAGACAGCATGGCAGTTTCTAGGGTGGGAAGAGGGGGAAAAGACGATGGAGGCTCAGCGCAGGCAATCCCCACGTTCGTTTCTTTGGTGCGGCAATCGCCAGAAAAGGGGAGGGGAGGCAAAAAAGGGGGGGAGCCAGGAAACAATATGGGACGCAGAGAACAACTGCTCTCTTGGGGAGGAAAAGGAGGGAGGGAAAGGGGATGGGGTCCGCTAACGGAGGGGAAAAGAAGATTGAGGCAAAAGTACGTAGCGCAAATTCGCCGCAATGAGAGGGGAGAAGCACGTCAATATATCCGAGGCTAACAGGAAAAGGTACGCAATCAGAGGCTGGTTGAGTGTCTCCTCCGCCGTCTTCTTCCCCTCGAATGTCGCCGTGATCACTCTCTGGTCCCTTTAAGAACCGGCCTCTTCTCCACGATGGGATGCGATCGGTGGGGAGGTCCTCTTGGTCGATGGAGTGGGCGTGAACTGAGGAAAGGTGGTGGCCGGAATGAGTCTCTGCCTCCCTCCTTCGGTCGGTGGCGGTAGGTCGGTCGTTGGATGAGGATGGGGGGATGGTGGCGGTAGTGGCAGCAGCCACCGTGGAGAGAGAGGCGGAGTGGTCGTGGAAAGGAAGCTGTTTCTCTTCCTCTGGTGGTATGGTACCCCCCTTCTTTCTTCCTTCCTCTTCCAAAGTTCCCTCCCCCCATGCATCCATCCTCTCCCTCCCTCCCTCCGGCCCTCCTTTCTCCCCCGGCTCTCTCTTTTCCTCCCCAACTCCGCCGCCCATATACGTACGAACGTGCTTCTTCCCCTCCTCCTGGTCCCTCTCTCCGCGGCCAAAAGAGGAGTAAGCACAGCCAAGAGTGGAAGGCGATGGTCTAAAAGGAGAAAACGGCAGCATCAACCAAGATGGGGCGCAGAGGGGGATGAACAGCAGCGGTAGTAGCAGAATGGGGGAGAGAGGGAGAGGGAGAAAAGGGAACGGAAGGATCACAAGATACTCCCCGGGAGAAAGGTGAATCGTGGTCTTGTAGACGGTGTGTAGTACGTAGGAGGGTAACGGAAGCGGTAGAGGAGGGAAGGGGGCGAGGTTCTAAGAGGAAGAACCCCCTTCCGTCCCCTCCTTCCCAAATTCCCTTACCACCTTCTTCTATCCCTCCGCCATCCCATAGAGTGAAAGCGCTCGTGTCCCTCTGAACAGTACAAGATCGAGGAAACGGAAAAGGTGGTAGTTTCAAGTTGCTTCGCTCTTGCTATTTAATTATTGGGATTCCTCTTGGAGGCGTAGATTCTGCTAGCGAAAGCCTCATAACTTGGCTTCCAAAGAGGCACTACACCGCGTTCTTGAAAGCCCCCGGAAGACAGCATCACGCACGCAACAAGCAGGGGAGTGCGCGCACATGCATGACGGCGGCGCGTCGCACAATGCGAGCAGATGAGAGGAGGCAGCCGCCACGATCACGGTTTTTGTGGGCAATGCGGGAAACGAAAGTTGGGGAGGGGGACTGGCGGGTATCGTTGCATGTTGTAAAGGCGTACTTTTCTTGATCTTCTTGAAACACGGATATAAATGATGCCTGCCGATGTTTTATGAAATACACTTAATTGTGTCCATGTATGGTGAACTGATAAAAATCAAAACCTTAGTTCCCATGCAGCACCCGCGGTCCCGAACATAAGGGAGCTTTCACGAAAATTGGGGCAAAAACAAAGAGCCGTTGTATAGGAAGAAAGGTTGGCCTATGGGAATATCGGAGAAAGGGAAGGAGGAAGCTGGAATGGGGGAGGGGAGAAGCTTAGAGGAAAACAAGGAACACGGATACGATAACACAGAATGGCAGAGGTCCGTCCACCTGGTACCTCTCCCACAATTCGCGTCTGGAGGGTAAATGAGGCAGCACCGCAACACGCGAGAGGGCAATTGGCCGAAAATGGAACTTGGTCAAGGCGAGAATGGGTTTCTGCTGGTAGAAAAAGCAACATAGCAAACTCTCTAGTCTCTACTATTTTCTTGGCATATACAGTATTTTGCCCATATGGTTGGAGAAATTAGACGCAAATTAAGTATCCACTGTTGCTGTAGATTCATTATCCGAATGCCGGCATGTCTCTTGGCAATAGTGTTCCTGTGCGCTTTCAAACTCCACATTCGATGTCTGACGTCCCAGCTCTTGACTAAAGTCTGCTGGTCCACCTGGATAGGATCCAGCAAAGTCTCGTCCTTCGTGAACGGTTTGAAGTGACATGTCGGACAACACTCCAACGACGGCGTATCCCGCGGTTTCAAGAGATTCCAAAGAGTCCCGAGGAATCGATCCGCCTGCGTCAAACGATGGGTCTGACAGGTAGCGCGTGGGAAACCCTCCCCTCCAGTACTTGTAGGACGAGTCACTCGTGGTATGGACGGAGACGGGACTCTCCCTGGTGTCCTGCGTGCTGCCCACGAAGGACGGCGAGCTCCCGGAGATGCTGTGGAATCTCGTTGGGGGAGTCTCAGATATTTTGTTTAGCTGGGACTTGAGTGCGTCTTTCATCCCGGCCTCGTTATTATTGGAGCAAGAAACCGAAGAGGACGCGCCAGTGGAGGTGCCGACAGCACTGTCGGACCTGTGCGAGGCGGCTACGTCCTTCGGGATCCAAGCAGTCTTTCCAGCGGGAATCTGAGTTGCAATGTTCTTGATTTCTCTTGCAGCTATTATGCTTGTGGAATAGTTGCCTTCGGTCTCCCTCTTTTCTCTCGCCTCCAATCTTTCCGTCACCCTCTTTAGCTCATCCTTCAATTTTTCGTATTTTTCCATTTTCCAGTCCTTAAGAGGCTTGATAGGCAGAGGGTCATGCTTCTTAACTTTGCCGGCTGGCGTTTGCGAGTTCACAGCGTTCGAAGTACCAGTGGTAGCGTAAGAGGAACACGACATTTTGGGCCCGGAACCCAGGCACCCGTAGGTGCTGGCTTGGTAGTCGAACTCCTTTTCTCGCGAAGTCTGCGTGGATTCGTCCACGTAGAAGCGGAGTGGTTCCCTCGGCACCTGCGGCTTGTGGAGGATGGGCGGAGAGGAGCCCCTGCGCAGCTCCATGTCCGAGAACTGCTGCTGTCCGTCGTCGCCCCCTGGCGCCGATTCGAACGTCAGCCCATAGAGCATGCAGATGAGTTCCTTGTTGGCAATCGTGGAGACCCTCTTGCAGCAGGCTCCGGGGCACAGTATGCACAGACGGACGAGGTTAGACAGGATGAGGATGATCCCGGCAAACATGAGCAAACTTCCGTAAAAGATCATGGAAAAGGGAGGCATTTCTTGGGCGATTGCCTCCAAATCGGTTCCATCGCCCTTCGCCGGAAGGTTACGGACAAAGACGGCTACAATTCCAGTGCCAATAAGACAAAGGCTAAGCAAAAAGACGCAGAAGAAGCCTCCAGCGTATACCGGCGCTGTTTTTATCATTTTCCTATTCACGCGAACATTGATGATTTCCCTTGCAAAGTAAGTCGAGGAAAAAAAATCCTTATATAAAGTTTTTTCAAAATAATGGTATGGGAGGGGCGGCCTCCGTAGCGCAATGGTTACACTCCTGACTCTCAAGCAGGAGGTCCGGGGTTCAAATCCCAGTGCCGCCCAACCAAAGTTTGGAGCCCAAACACCCCCATACCCCGCCTCCAGGTCGCAAAGATGCGTCAAGGGTCCCTGAAAGGGATGGTGTACGCGAAAGCCGAGCACCCGGGATGACAA
>JAAUYB010040839.1_pt1 | contig 12836 bp, 16 predicted proteins | sample 7278071 | NCBI WGS metagenome assembly JAAUYB01 (sample SAMN14350121, study PRJNA611818) | marine sediment metagenome | isolation source: surface marine sediment (1.8m) | place: French Polynesia: Moorea | collected 2018-08
AGACCAAAACTTCCTTTTGACTGTGATATTTATTTCTTTTCTTAATTCAGAATTCCAAGGCATGGATGGTCCGTTCGGCTCAGGGAGACTACCACGCCATGATGAAGCTCCTCCGCGAGGACCCCAGGCTCTCCAAGCACAGGGACTTCACCTCCGGCTTCACCGCCCTACACTGGGCCGCCAAGCACGGTGAGTCTTTCCATCCTCCTCCTCCGCCTAATCAGCCTCTCCACAATGGAGAGTCCTGCTCCAACCGCCGCCCCCACTGAAAGCATCAATGCGGGGAAGGACAGGTTAGCGTACCCTAGTGGAGACGCTTCCGACACGAAAAACCTCGGAGAGTTGTCCTCCGGCCTTGTCTCATACAGGATCCGGTGGGTCATCTCCGACAGGAGTCCCGTTTGAGACATCCTCAGAAGGTGGTAGTCGAAGGCGCCCCTGCACGGAGGGAATTGTCTTGTTGGCAAATGAACTAGAGTGTTGTTCTTTTTTGTCTCCACCTGAGCTCTGAGTCCTTTCTCAGCCCCATGGCGAGGTAGGACTCTGTCCTGTCTTGGAAGTTGGCAACGAAACGGAGGGATGTGAACTGCAATGAGCTTAGCAGGGGCATGAAGGAGACCCTTCCTTTCTCCACTTCGGCAAGTTCCTCCTCCATAGTTCCAACCTTGAAAATTGGCATACGTAGGGTGTACTGTAGTTGGTAGGTATCTTGCCGATGATTTACCTCTACTATTTCAAGTTGCGACAAAGCCGTTCCAGGCTCCGCGGCCGTCTGCAGGTACATCGAGTTGGAGGTGCCCCTTGCTACGACCAGGGACATTTCGCGGTCGAGCAAGTCCTTTTTTGGGAATAACAGGGTGCAGTTTGGAAACCTTTCTTCGTTACTTTGTCGCGTTTTCACCTGGAAGGAATTTATCTCTGGCGGCGGAGCCTCGGCCGTCATGAAGGCAGTCAGGTTTCCTTCAAAGTGCGCGAACATGACCATGCAGGCGGAGGCGAAGGAGCAGAAGGCCACCTTCTCGGCCAGGTTGTAGCGGTAGGACGAGGAAGGGGACTCAAAATCGGGCGAACCCAGCTGCAGTGCGGTGGTGAAACCCACGGAGGACCCCGCGGCGAGGCCAGCCAAGATGTTCGCTTTGTCTTGTCTCGCCTTGGTCATCCTTGCCACGGCGGACACGGCCACGAAGAGGAGGAAGAGGCCGAGGAGTGCCAACCTGAAGGGAACAGCTTTTTTGGGAGACTTCCATTTATTTATTTTATTCAATCGGATTTTTTTTACCAAGCGGAGAGCGGAAAGATGTCTAAATATGCCTTCATGTTGACGGGCCTCCTTGCGCCGCCGTCCGCCGCCAGCGCCACCGTGGACACGTCCCTCAGCAACCCCAATGTGAAGTCTGCGCCGCGAGACCTCTCCGGGGTCATGGTCAGCCCCGTGGAGGATACGTCGGCCTCGCCCCGCTGCAGCATGCCAACCGCACCGTCCCAGGAAACGCCGTCAGGCTGTCGTTGTACGTACAGCAACATGGGAAACAATATTGTTTCCTTTAACGGTCATTTAAGTTTTAGGCCAACCTCTAACGTGCCAAAACTGGCGTCTGCCACGGAGACGACCGTGGTAGTGAAGTTGAGTTCCCGCCCGAGCGCCGACAATATGCCCGGAACCAGCCCAGACACCGACTCCAGCTCCCCCTCTCCCCCGCGTTGCACCCGGTAGATGGAGAGCCAGCCGCCGTGAAAATCCACGATGGCGTCGGTTAGGACAGCGCCTCCAAGGTGCCGCCTGCGATTATCGAGTAGAAATTAGAAACATTTTTCCAGGTATCGGATTTACCCCACCTTGACCATTTGAAAGACGGTGCTAGCCGGGCAAATTTTTCTTCCTCCCATACAAGGAGCTCTTGTTTCAGGAGCGGTCCGGACTTCACCTTATATCTCTCCTCCACCACTATGCTGGTCTTGCTCTCGTTCGAACGGTAGGTGTGGAAGTTGCTGTCAAGCCTCAGCGGCAAGTCGGCGAAGGTCTCTTCCTTGTCCTCAGCCGTTGCTGGGACGAGCCAGTGCCAACCGGGGCCAAACATTTCGGGGGCCACAGTCGAGTGTTGCACGCTCGGCCTCTGGCACAGGATGAGTGTCTTTCCTGCCACGCCGTATCGGGGCACCGCCGTTTCAAGGTAGTCAAGGGGAACCACGGCGGTCCAAACTTTGGGGGCAAAATTGAGTCCGAATTTTTGCACAAAAACGTCCGAATCTTCCATGCACAAGAACAGCACTCCGAGCCCCATTGTGCCGACGAATTCGCTGACAAAGTCTGTAGGAAGTTGAATTGGAGCCTCCATCTTGGAATCTCCTAAAGACTACTTGTTGGTTACACGGGGGAACAGAGGACGGTAGGAGACCACCCACCCACCCCCAGTCATTCATCCGTTAGTAATTGCTTGTTTCCGACACAAAGTGGCATACGTAGTGCCTGGCAGGCTTCGTTGTCCGCAATGCTGCAGAGTGCAGACTATCAGCAATAATTTATTAGTGACTGAGACAGACGAAGTGATTCGTGCCTTATGCCTGAAGAACGAACGGATGCTTATCGACTTTTCTTTTTTTCTTTTTTTTTTCAGGAAACCTGGACATGGTGAAGCTGCTGGCGGGGAGTTACCACGTGGACGTCAACGTCAAGTCGCACGGCGGGTACACCCCGCTCCACCTCGCCTGCCAGTACGGACACCAGGTAATTTCTATCGCTTCTGAGGCTAATGTACGTGAAAAAAAGTAGGCCTTAAAACAAAATTGTACTTTTCCTCCATAGCTTGTTTTCCTCTTTTCTGCAGCAATATTGAAAAGTACCCTTACGGAACCTGACAATTATTATGCTAGGACGTGTCTAAGTTGCATTTTTCTTTCCTCTTCGCAGGAGGTGTTTGACCTCCTGGTGAAGGCTTACGGCGCGGACCCGCGACTGCGCGACAACCACGGCAAGACCCCCCGCCAGTACATGGTGGCCGCGGCCACGGGACTGGGGGCGGGGGGGATCGTGATGGACGTGGGCGGCCTGGGCGCAGGCGGGGGAGCCCAGCAGCTGCACCTCAGCAGCGACACCTTCCGCCAGCTCAAAGACCGGAGGCGGAACAGGAGGCAGGCCTCCTCAAACTCCTTGGGCGGTGGCGGTGGCGGCGCGCCGGGGATACTCCGCTTCGGCTCTCTCAGCGTCAGGGTCAAGAAGACGACCGAGGCCTTCAACAGCTACTTCGGCTCCGAGCGAAAGCACAGCTGGGGCAGCAACCAGAACAGCGAAGGAGGCAGCCCCTTCGACACTGGGGGACCAAGGAAGCACAGCTGGGGCCCGTCCTCCACCTCCCCTTCGTCCGCGTCGTCTGCAGCGGGCGGAGCGGACGGCCTCGTCATATCCGCGCCGATCCCCATCGCGGGGTCGGGGCCGTCCTCCTCCGTGGGGATGATCGACCTGGACTCGAAGCGCATGCCGCCGCCCTCAGCGCCGCCTCCACAGACCCAACAGACAGGGGCGCCGCACAAGAAGCGAAAGTCTTCAAAGAAGAATTCGGACGCCTCCAAGTCTGCCCCCGCCACTCCCACCCGCCCCGCCGCCGCCGCCATCGGCGGCGCAGTAGACGACGCGGGAGAGGGAGGGAGCGACTCGGAGTTCGGATTCGACTCGCAGTGGTCCATGCCCAGGATATGAAGAAAAGTGCTATTTGAAGCACAGCGTCGAAAAGAAAAATCATTTAGTTTTTCCCCCAACGCTACGCCACAGCCACATTCCACACAAACGTATTCTTCACACGATTTTTTATATGAAAGCAACATGTGTATTATTCACACACGGCAGTTCCTCTGTAACATTGGTGCGACGGTTTATAAAAGCCCTGTGCCCTTGCCAAGATCGACAGACAAAAAGAGCTCATCTCATTTCAGTTTACCAACGATTTTCAAGACGCGTTTTACAGTAGGTACGCTGTTTCGGAGACTCTGGTATGCTTTTCTGCTTAGCTATTTGTTGTCGGACACCTCTCCCGCAATGTTTCTTTACTCACCTAGTGACATGTAGCAACTTTTTTGAAAACCTGCTTTTGTCCCTTTCTTCATTTTGCTGGCTAGTTGGTAGCTAGCTTTTGTAGCACAAAAAAGTCGGATGAAAACGCAAAGAAAATTGATCTGGGCCTTACTTTGGCTGAAATATACTTCTTAAAAATTTCAAAATTTAAGATTTATTTTTTTAAAACAGATTGCCCACCACCTACGATACAGTGATCTTGCTTCTTCCAACTCCTCGCTTCTTTGGTCTGCAGCCTTGCGTCTGGGGCCGCCCGCACTCGAAGTCGTAGTCAAACTCCGCGAGAGGGCATGTCTGCATGCATGGAAGGGACAAGATGCCAAAACGACAAAAAAGCAAGGTCCCCCCCCCGTCAGCCAACCCCTGACCCGTCGACATACATCCCGCGGATGTGGTAGACCTTGGGCTGGTAGGTGAGTCTCGACACCATGGGGTGTCCAAAGAGCGCCCTCTTCGGGCGGGAGCACGGTGCATGGTGAGTCAGATTCCGTGCATTTCTTGATTAGCAAAAAGCAAAATAATTTCAAGCAAATCATGGCAATTTTTGCTGTCGATTTTTTAAAGAAACTAGGCTGGACCGACGAAACAAACTGTTTTGACAAAGCAAAAAAGTCACTGTCTTGAAGTGCGCAGTAGACTCGTATATATGGAGTGGATATCGTTTAAAAATGTCTTATCCCAACATTAAATTTTACGACAGTCATCATCCTACAGTAAATAAAATATTGGCATCCTAAACTTTTACTAACTAACCATGTGCTCGTAAAAAGGCCTTTTTGGAAGAAAGATGCACCGAATATTCCCCTCTTTCGGACGTAAAAACAAAAACTTGAAATTTGTCTAACTTCTAACTTTCACTCAAGCATCGGGATTGGGGTGGCTATGACGGCAAGGAGCATGTCTTTGAATTTACCCATGTCTCTATTGCTAATGCAGTGCCAAGTGACCCAAGTCTGTTCTTTTAAAAAATAAAAATGTTTCATCTTAAACAAACGAGAACAGGCTGAATGGGGATAGTGACCACCATCAAAAAGGAGAGAATGGAGACCTGACATGCGACTTTTGATTTCCCACCCAATTCTAATTTACACGTCACAATTCCTTTTATTCACTTGTATTACATGCTGCAAACATACAGAAAAATATCGTAAAAAACTCACACGTCCACTTTTACTCTTTTCTCTTTCTCTCGCAGTAACTTTAGTTGCAGTTTGTTCTTAATCGTATATGTATCGTAGTCCATCACTCACTATTTCCCCAACTGCGTACTACTGGTCCTTTTTCTGCTCAATCTTCTGCTTGGCCGCGGCCGCCGGCAGCGACTGCTGCTGCTGCTGCTGTTGGTGCTGCTCCTGCAGCGCCTGCTGCTCCCTCTCCCTCTTTGCCACCTGCCAGTCCACCACCAGCCTGCAGCCCAGCATGAGCAGGAAGACGAGGGTGGGCGCCGTCCGCTCGAACTCGTCGTCCACCGCCCAGTGCGAGTAGGCGTTGAGCACCTTGACGCCCACCAGCGCCCAGTTGGCGCCGTTCTTGGCGCCGCGCCACCGGGCGTGCGGGAGTGCCATCAGGGCGCCGCCGCACAGAATCTCGGCCGCGCCCACGCCGCGACGGTACCACTTGGACGGGAGGCGGAAGTCCAGCGTCTTGGACAGTGGGAAGACCTGAAATCACAAGAGAGAAAAAACGAAATTTGCTCTGCCTTTAAAAGCACTTTGTTTCTTATGAGTACTATTTTTTCACCTTTGCGTATTTTGCATATTCCGTCCTCAGGTCCTTGTGCAGGTCCTTGCTGATCCTGGGCGTCACCTTGAGTGCCCCCAGGAAGATGAAGAAGGCTCCCAGCAGGACAGAAAGGCTCTTGAGCACTATTTTGGACATGATGACTGAAAAGGTCCGAACTTCGCCACTATTGCAGGAAGACCCTTTCTTGCAGTTCTTTCTCTTTCTGCGGTCCACCGCAGAAAGAAGAGGGTTTCATGCAGGAAATATTAGAGGCCGGTCTTCGATTTTGCTTGTATGAAAAGGAGAAAGAAGATGAATGCAAAAAGCACCCCTTTTCTCTTCCTCGGACACTGTAGGTATGTCCCCTTTGTGGCTGTTTGCAAAAGCATAGACCGTACCGTCCTTCCTCGATGTACAGCACGTAAGTGTATGCAGATATACCTATACTGTAGGTGCTGGAAAGCCGGGAGCTAAGGAAAAGAAAAAGCACAAACGGAAGCTGCCACGGATCAATACGAAACACAGTGGAGGGGAAAGGGGGGCGCCCCCCAAAGGAGTCCCTCGCTTCTTCTCGCTCCTGCTGGTGGCGCTGCTGTTCTTTTATTGGGGTCGAGGAGAAAGCTTTTTGGGTCTGCCACCAATGTTGTAGGGGGCCGAAGGGAGAGCGCCCGCGCGGATGAAGGAACAAGGAGGAGTGGGCGCGCGCGCACCGTCATCTTGGGACAGGCGCTCAGCTCAACGCATCCCCGTATGCCCCGTTTTCAATTACGGAAAGCATCGCATCTACAACAGAAAATTGTACGAGGGGAACAGTGCAAGACGATAAATTATGTACGTGGGGGCTGGGGGACCTTAGGTCAGCTTTTTCCTTGAAAAAAACTGCCATCAGCAGAATGTTACGTGCATGAACTACTTTTGGGCAAGTTGGCAATGCGCGCAAAAAAGAGGCACGAAATATACGGGAGACAGGGACTTTCAGGACTGCACCTTCAGTGTTATTATTTTTTGTCTCTTTCGGTGTAAATAGTGTGGAATGGAGAAGGGAGGGTTTGTTGCATCGTAGTATGCTTTTTCGCAAATCATAACAGCATCAACAAGGAACCTAAACTGAGATAATAAAGAAATCCGAAATAATGTTGACAAAAGCGATTACAATGCCTAGTGTCAATATAATGATCACATTGCTGCTGCGCCCTATGATGATGACTACTGTTGAAGGTTGGCAGTCGCGGAGGAAGAGGAGGACGGAGGAGCCTTCTGCCTGACGAAGAAGCTGATCTTGACCGGCAGCATCCTGGACGCCGGTGGCTCCTCCCCCGCATTCTTCTCCTCGCCTCCCTCGGCCGTAGGAGGGACCGACGAGGTCCCCACCCTGAGCCTGCTGCACTGGTAGAGCCCCGGGGCGGCGACGAGCACTCCCACCTCGACACGGCGGGTCTCGCCCGGCTCCAGGATGAGGTCTTGCCGGGTGGCCCCGACCAGGGAGCAGCCGTCGTCGGCCTCGGAGGAGGCGGACGGCCTCAGATGCAGCCTCACTGCGCGGGAGGAGGACGGGTTGGTGGCCACGATGGAGCACTGCACTGCGCAGGTGAGGCCGCTGCCGTCGCCTCCACTTCCGGAGGAAGAGGAGGGCCGGAAGTCGTGCTCCACCGTCGCCGGCACTTCCACGGTCACCTCCGGTCGGGGCGGCGGCGGCTGATTAGCTTGGTCCCTCCGGCGGCTTCTAGAGGACGTGGACTCCCCTCCGTCTGTATCGTCACCGCCTCCGTCGGCGCTAGGGCTCTTCCTTAGTGGCACGACGAGGCACCCGCGCACTGTGTCCGATCCCTGTTTGGCCCGCCACAGCACCGAGACCAGGTCCTGCCTCAGGACGGAGGCGTTCTTGGAACGGCTATTGATTCCTCCTGTGGGGTCTGGGGCGGAGAAGAAGCCCTGCTTCAGGAAGTCCAGGTATGGTGGCTGGTGCAGCGGTGGGGGAGTAGGGTTTGAGTCGTCTTTTCCTTCCTCCCACTCGACCACAGTGAAATTCACTCCTCCGGCCTTATCGACTCCACCCCCTGTATCTGCCTCGGCGTCAGTGTCGTCTTCCACTTGAAGGCAAATGGCCGAAGAGTCAGACTTCTGAATAGACTTTTGCCCCGGAGACTCCAGCCTGGAGATCCGCCGCAAGTGGCTCACCAGGCCCACCCTGGTCACCACGATGTCTCCCAGATCCCTGCAGAGTTTTGAAATGAAAATACGTTATTTTACATCAAATTGACATTTACTCACCTGGCTCCGGCCTGCTGCTGAGCCTGCGTCGCGGCCGCCGTCTGGCCCTCCTTCCCGACGCCTGAGACGTGGACCGTCAGGAGCCTCCCCAGCTCGTTCCCGAATGACTCCGCCGCTGCCAGGCTGGCAGAGGCCGTGGCCGAGGGGAGGACGCGGAGGGAGTGCGAGCAGCTGAATATCCTCTCCGGGAGGACCCCCGACTTGTCCCTGAGACTCTCGGCGGTGGCCCCAGCAGTGCGGTAGTAGCAGAGGAGCTTGACCTCGTGGCGGCCCACCTGCTCTGGGGCACGGACCCACAGGGTGACCTCCTCTTCGGCGGCGCCCTCTAGCTTGCCCTCGCGGAGGGGGAGGAAGTCGAGGGGGAGGACCGCCGAGGCCTCTCCACTCCCACTGCCGCCACCGCCTTCCCGGGTCTCCCTCAGCTGAGGGTCGTAGATCACGGGGAAGTCGAAAAGGGAGTCTTCTCCGTCCGAAACGCGGCGGCCCCCAACGGAGAAGAGACCTATGATAAAACTGACATGAAGGCAATTCAACGAAAGGGCGAATTTCGTAATTAATACCCGGATTGTGGTGTACGAGGTGCAGCTTCTCCGCCGCCACCTTCCCCTTGTTGGCCACCCTGAGGACGAGCTTCCTCACCTCTCCTTGCACCATCGCCGCCGGCATCTTGAGATCCAGCTCCAGCCGCGGTCGCGGGGCGCTCACCTGGAACCTCAGTCTGTGGTCCTCCCCGTAGGCGACCGAGGTCCGGTGGTCTTTGGTGGCCTTGAGCCTAGGCCCGGTGACGGAGAAGTGCTGTTTGCCGCGAATGGTGTAGTCTGTGTCCATCGTCTGTGGGAACTGCGCGCGCATGCTGTACACCACGCCGGTAACCAGCAGCTCGCCGGGCACCAGGGGGGTCAGGCTCAGCACAACCCTGGAAAGCAAGATAGCAACATGTATCTACTAACAGTCAAACAAAACAGCAAAACGAGTTTACCTGGCGGTTGAGTTCTTTTCCAGGCTGAGCGATGGCACCCCGGCCGAGTTCACGATGGTGGCCTGCTCCTCCTTAGACATCGTCGCCGACTCGCTGTCCACCCACTCCTCGCTCCCCTCCCGGCGAAACTTCCACAGGGGCTGGAGCTTCTTGAGAAGCAGGGCAGTGTGGAACTTGTTCTCCACAGGAAGGACGATGCGAATGACCTCGTCTACCGCAGCCTTCAAGAGAGAAAAACCATAAGAAACTAGCTCCTGAGAAGTTTGAAAGTTTTAAAATACCTGCGGAACTAGGGAGTTGTTGCTGACCGGCGTGAAAACAGGCTGACAGGTCCGCTGTAGGAATAGGATCTCCTGGCCTCTCATCTGCTCGCATACCGCCTTTTCCAGGGCCTGCCACGAAGCCCCCGGATGAGCGCCCTCCAGACCCAGGATCTCCCCTCCGCCCCACTCACGGCAGCTGAGATCGGCAACGCACTGCTGAGCCCGGAACACGGGCACAGTTAGCTCGGCCGCCGAAGCAGCAGCCTTGCCGGAGTCGTTGCCCTTCTCCCTCATGTGGTGCACGATGAAGAACTCCCTGAGGTGGCACATTTGCTGGAGCGCGTTGGCGCTGGCCGGGCGGGAACCCGACAGCAGTTCGTTGAAGAGCTCGGCCGTGGAGTCGTAGTCCTTCATGAGCAGCGCCTGGTGACCCAGCGTGTAGAGGACGTGCTCCTCCGCCACCCTCCAGCCGCGGCCGCGGTATATCTGGAACCCCTGCCTGTAGGCGCGAACGGCGTGCTCCTTCTGGCCTGCCTTGGAGAAGCGGTAGCCGGCCAGGATGATGTGGAAGGCGTACTTGCGCACCTGCGGGGAAGGAGACGTGGACAGCAGGTGGCAGTAGGCGGCCTGCTCGAAAAGCAGGCTGCTGCGAAGGTCCTTCTGCTCGTTTGTCATGCGCATGAAGCGGGCGGCGGCCTCTTGGAAACTATGATACAGCGAACAATGATTTAATTTTTTTTCTGCCGATAGGATGCTAGAGATTTTACTCACAGTCCCATGGACTTGAGGCATAGTGCGTCGAAGAGGGTGGCTCTGACTGCGAACTCCGGCATCTGGCAGACCTGAAGGTACTTTGTGATGCCGTCCTCCATGTAGTGGAAGGGGTACTTCTTTGAGTTGTCGTTCTGCATGAACTGGGACAAGGCGGCCATCTCAACTGCTCCGGCGTAATAATTCCAGGCCTCGTCGCTCTAAAAAAACAATATTTAAATTTCGCTGCATTTCATTCAGTTACTGAATGCTTGCCTGAAAATCTTTTTTGCAGGTGTGAAAACAGTTGTAGGCCTGCTTGAAGAGCCTCGTCATGAAGTAGTAGTCCCCCAGCTTCCTCATCTGCAGCTCCGTGGCCTCCTTGCTGTATACGACGCTGGTCCCTGAGGCGGCGCCCGGCTTGTTCTGCCCGAACCACCGCTTGGCGCCCAGGAATAGGGAGCGGGACTTGCGGTTGGTCACTGCCTCGTGGAGGAAGCGCATCTGCTGCTCCAGGTACGGCAGGAGGCCGTTGGTGCAGAAACTGAAGTAAACAGAAATGGACATGGTGAAAAAAGTGGGAAATCAGCGACTCATCTGGACCCTTACTCTCTGACAAAGATGCGAATCCTGTCGATGTCGTTCGAGGTGAGGTGGGTGGCGACGTTGGCCTCTGTGACGGGGGCGAGGGCGCTCTTGGTCGTCTCCTGCAGGGCAGGTGGCGAAGGGGTGCGGTCGGCCCGGTCTTCCTCGTTAAGGGCAAGAGGGTGGTCGAGCGGATGTGAAGCGGCGGAGGATTCTTGCTTGGCAGGCGTAGCTGACGCCGGAGGAGCGGCGTTGGTACTGGCGGACTTGGCGTTTGCAGAAGCCGTCTCCGCAGTGGTGATGACAGTCGCCCCGACCCCCTCCCTCCTAGCGTCTACGTTACAGAAACGATGCCCCCCGCTCCCCAGCCAGTAGTCAACCATGGCGGGGTTGGCTGGAGGAGAAGACGACGTCTGGTTGGTGCCCTCTGCCGCGCCGTCGTCAACCTTCCGGGAGTTGATCTGCAGGAGGTGGCAAGAGCTGGGGCCGAAGGCGGACTTCATTTGGGCCAGCACCTCCTGAGCTCTGCAAGGGAAAAAGACAAAAACATGTTAATGCTTAATTGTATTGAAGGTCAAAATACATGTTGTTCGGGCGAAAAAAAAGATCAGGGACGTTTCGGGATTAGGGGCCAGTTTGCGTTGTTTTGTTCTTGGTCGTCGTTTCGCTGGTCTTGGACCCCTTGCAGACTACCATCCCCGGGTGCTCCCCCGCGTCCACCGCCATCGAGTCCTCCCGGGTCGACAGCGAGGACAGGATTCCCCGACCGGTCTCAGTGGCATTAACCGTCGGCCCGCCCGAGACCCCGTAGCCCACCGCCTGCATTGCGCCAGCCTCGGCCGCACCTCCGCCGACACCGCCGCCTTCTCCGTCGTCCGACCCGGCCGGGGAGCAGAGGTGCTCGACTGGCTTCCCCCTGGAGTCGTGCACCCTCCGGTCCTTGGCCTCGGCGATGGCGAAGTTGTTTGGCAGTCCTTCCCCCGGACGCTGGTGGGGTCTTCGCTGGGCCTTGTCGATCTCGTAGGCGTCCCTCGGGCGGTTGACCACCTGGTGCTGGTTGTGGTTCGTTTGCGTGGTTGTCGCCGCAGCCGCGGACTTTCCGGTGATGGTCCTGATACTGGGAATGGTGGTGAGGGGCCCCGGCTCCGTGGTCCCGTGGCGCTTCGTCTCGCTGGTCCTTAGCGTCATCCCCAGCAGCGGCGGGTGGCCCTTCACCTTGGGGTACATCTTGCTTTTCCTGGCAGACTTGCAGCACGCGTTTCCCATTTCGAATTTTATTCCATACTGAAATTTCCCTCCCAAAAGTAAAATAAAAATAATTTTGATATAACAAAATTAACATTCCCTTGCAACAAAGAGTGAAACAAAAGACGTTTCTGAATGAAATACAATTTACAAACCTTGAATCTGTCGTTTCGTAGGCATCGTGTAGAAGCAGGTAGTACTTGAAGACAGAATGGGACATGTACTGCGGGTAAGAGTTGGGCTTGTCCTGCTGGTGACGATGCTGCTTGTCGACCAGGGAACGGAGATCTTGAAGGGGATCCTGAAAATGAAAAAAAATCACTTGTTTCTTCGCCTGCTTGGCAATAACGTGCGAGTTGGCAGGTAATCAGCCTACCTGGCTTGCAGAGGAAGTGGCCAGTACGCATGCGACGTGGTGTCTGGAGTACTCGTGCTCCGTGGCCGGCACGGACCCGATGTAGAGCTTCATCCACAGGTCAAACCAAGGCGTGAAGGCTGGCGCTTCCACCGTCCACTCCCTCCCGCAGGCGTCGCCGTAGGTGCGCGTCAGCACCGACTCCTCCGTGCTGCGCGCCACCAGGTCCGACAGCAGGCGCTGGTTCACAAGGCGCGCAGGGTCCTTCTTGAAGTCCTGGAAGGCCACGGCCAGGCCGGACACCGGGTGGGCGGCGGCGCCTCCCTCCGGGTCCCTGACGGCCACGTCGGACAGGAGCTTGGAGAAGGGCTGCAGGGTCTCCGTCAGGGTCAGGTTGTTCTTGGCGCAGAGTGCTTCGGCGTCGGCGCTGGCCAGGACCGAGACCGCGGGGCAGAAGTAGTCCTGGATCCACTCCTGCGGACTGATCTGGCGGCTCTTCTTCGTCATGGTGGAGGAGCGACGACACAGCCTCTTCTGCTTGGGCCCTGGAAGTCCTCACCCCTGCTGCAGGCGTCGAGCGAGCAGCAGGTGCACCTGGCA
>JAAUYB010031029.1_pt1 | contig 12832 bp, 12 predicted proteins | sample 7278071 | NCBI WGS metagenome assembly JAAUYB01 (sample SAMN14350121, study PRJNA611818) | marine sediment metagenome | isolation source: surface marine sediment (1.8m) | place: French Polynesia: Moorea | collected 2018-08
AGAGGCGATCGCCGACTTTGACAAAGCTATCAGTCTCAATCCTAACTTAGCCGAAGCTTATTATTATCGAGGCATAGCCCAACGTCAACTCGAAAGTTCTCCAGAGTTTAGAGAGGCTTATGTTCAAGCTTTAACTGTTCGGGGAATAGCTCGTTTACAACTGGGAGATCATCGAAGGGCGATCGCTGATTTGAATTATGTCATTGCCCATGATCCAGACTCCTCTGTAGCCTATCTTAATCGAGGACTCGCTCGTTTAAGCTTAGGACAAACCCGAATAGCTAGGGCTGATTTTAGGCAAGCTTCCAGTCTAGAACCATCACTTGATGTCGCTGATTATCAGCTAGAGATGATAGCACTAAATAGCTACAAATAGTCTTTAATCAGGGGTTTGACTATGAACTTCTTTCAGACGAACAAAAAGGATTTTTCTCAATAGCCATTACCTGGGATTGGTTTTGGCAATCGGCAGCGGTTTATTCGTCTTTTCTCCTTTAGTCTGGGGTGGGGGTCGTCCTGTTAATGCCTTTCCTATCAATAGTTCAGAAAGATTTTTTGAAGAGGGAAGAGAACAATTGGAAAGAAATATTGAACTCATGGAAGAAATACAAGACCTCGAAAATCAATCTCTTTTAGAAATTGATGAGGGGGTGGTTGAGGCATTTCAAGGTATTCGGTCGAATTTAGAGTTAGAAAGGGTTTCAGAGGATACCTTTGTTTTGAGGGAGACAAATTTAGAATCGAATACCGTCTCTTCTCAAGATTAAAATGTCAAAAATTAAATTATGATCTATTGAGCTTATGTTACAATCTGTGATTTAACGGGAGAGTGTCAATCTAAAGTCATTTGAGATCCCCATAAATCTTGGGCCATAAACGTCCGATCTTTGGGTAAAGGGGCAACCGGTTCGGTTAGGGTAAATTCTCCTTTTTCAATCCAACTTTTCAACGTTTGGGCGACTTTTCGAGATAAAAAAATACTGGCCAAAGGAGCAACTCTAACACTTTTTCCTTCTATAGTCATACGGCCTGTTTTTAATTGACCATAACTGACTAATCCAAAGGTAGGACGAACCCGACGAGGAATAGAAAAATCAATCACTGGGGCAACCACATCTTTATCCCCAACGGCACAATGTTCAATGACTTTACGATTCAATACAGGAAAGGGAATACCAACCCCCAACATCAAAGAAGGGCCATAATGGTTAAAATAACAGCCTTTGACCCATTCAGGTGACATGGTTTTGGCATCTCCCACTAAAGCTAAGGTGGCCGCCGGACCAATGGGAGTGCGGTTAGATAACCGTTTTTGTAGGGGAAAATGTTGGGTTCCTTCCCAAGCAATATAACCGACACCACCCCCTAAAAAAATACGACTGCCGATGCCAATTAATTCTAAATCAGGATCGTTGAATAACGGGGCGATCGCCCCTGGGTTAGAATAGACGGCGTTCCCTAAACTGGGTTGTAGCGGGCCCAAATAAGTGTACAAAAAGCGATCGCTACTATTGACCCCGACAATAAAGTTTTGATACAAGTTACGGGGATTATATAAATAAAATTGATTGATGGTTTTGCGGGTGATATTCGTTTCAAAGGAGGCCCGAGGATAACAGTCGGTAACTTGACCAATAGCTTTGACATTGACGGGTTTTCCTGCGATCAAGTCTTCAATCACATGGCCGCCACCCCGTTCCACATTCACATTCCCTAGACGGGTTTCGTTATCATTCATCTCACCGATCGCCTTATAATCCACCATCGCAGTTGCCCCCAAATAGAGATCCACTGCCCCAAACCCGGCATAGGTGGGAACCCCGTCTAACCAACATTGACGAATTTTGATGGGGGGATCGGTATGGCCTAAGTTGAGAATGGCCCCGGATGACTCCATGGGTTCAAAGGTTCCGCTACAAATAACATCAACGGTTTTAAACGCTTCGTCAATGCCGATGTCTTGAACCTTTGTTTTTAGTTCTTCGACCGTCCAAACGACGGCCTTTTTTTCACTAATTTTTTCGTTAATTTCTGAGAGGGTTCGCATAGTTATTAATCTGGATCAATTATTGGTTTAATTGTGTCCCCTTTTTTTGCCATTGGTCTAAAATATCTTTAACTAATACTTCTTTTAACCAGACTTGACTGACAAGGGCTAAGGGTAAGGCTAAAAAGAATCCTAAAACACCAAATAGACTGGCAAAAAACACCTGTGACAGTAAGGTTACGGCGGGTAACATTGATTGTTTATTTTCTATGAATAAGGGGGTTAGTAATTTACTTTCTATGATTGAAATAATAATATAAAAGGTAACATAGAGTATAAAGACGGTTATAGATTGCCAAGGATTTTCTAATAAAGCGATGGCCACGGGGGGAATGAGGCTTAAAAGAGGGCCTAGATTGGGGATAAAGGTTAAAATTCCTGCTAACATGGCTTGCGCTAAGGTTAGAGGCATTCTTAACATCGATAAACCAATAAAACTTAATAGAGAGATCATCACCATTTGAAATAAGATGGTTGTGAGTCCTCCTTGTAGGGAGCGATCGCATTCGGTTAAAACATAGTCTATTTTTTTTCGATAAAATGAGGGAAATAAGCGAATAAATCCTTGACGATAAGCACGGGGATTAGCTAATAACATCAAGGTTAAGGCAAATAAGAGTAGAAAGGTTAAGGGAATGCCCAAGGTTGTATAAAATACGGATAATCCTTGGCCAGCAATTTTTTCAATTAAAGGTTGTAATTGTTGAATCATTTGCTGACTATTGGGTAAGGCATTAATTAATTCTGGATCAAGTCTTAGAATAAAATCTTTAATGGTGATGATTAATTGCTCAAGTCCTAAAGGAACTAATTTCAATAATTGGGGTAATTGTTGAGCAAATGGAGGAATGATCAGCCAAAAAAACCCACAGACTATTGTTAACAGGAAAACCATGGATAACAAAACCGCATAGCTTCTTTTAATTCGTAGTTTTTGTAATAATTGAACCCCATGATTGAGAAAATTAGCAATAATTACCGCCGTAAATAATAATAATAACAGTTGTCTAATTTTCCAAAGAAGATAAACACAAAAAGCTAAAATAAAAAAACCAATCCACTGAGAAAACTTCATAACTATTTCACCCTGTAGGTTAGTTATCTTTAACTTAGGAATCAGAGAAATTATTAAACATTTTTTGACTTAAATATAAAGTAATAATCAAGGGTAGTATCATGACTATGATCAGTGCATTAATATTAGTGGGAGAAAGAGAAACTAAAGGTCCTAAATACTTAATAATGAGGGAAAAGAGCAACGAAGCTATGATAATTTTAAGCACAAAACTAATGGTTTCATTCATTGTTTTATTTTTCTTTGAGTTGGACTAAACGGTTTAACCAATTCATTCCTGAGGAAATAATCAGGTTGAAAATTAAATAAGTCATCATCACAACTAACAACATTTCAACGGATTTTCCTGTTTGATTGGAAATGGTATTGGAAACAGCATAAATATCATTATAACCAATAGCAACCGCTAAACTAGAATTCTTAGCTAAGTTTAAAAATTCACTGGTTAAAGGCGGAATCATCACCCGTAATGCTTGAGGAAAAATGACTAAACGCATCACTAAACCTGAGTTCAAACCTAACGCTTTAGCTGCTTCCCATTGCCCCTTAGAAACTGACTGAATTCCTGAGCGCACCACTTCAGCAATAAATCCGGCGGTATAAATGGTTAATCCTGTTAACAATGTAGCAAATTCAGGGGAAAGATTCAAGCCGTTTTGGATACGTTGCATCTGGGAGTCATAGTCAGGAAATTGCCAATCTAACCCCAAAAAAATGATTAAAATTGAGACAAATCCCATCATCATTAAAACAATATTATAGGCTTTCCCCGTTGTTCCTTGTTGCATAATAACTTGAGTTTGTTTCTGCCAAATAAAAACAGCAATAATTGTCCCTAAAACTAAACTCAATATAGATAACAAACTTTGTAAATTCCCCAATGGGAAGGGAATATATATCCCTTGATTAGAGAGAAAAATAGAATTAAATATAATTAAAGGATCGTCAATTTTGGGAAACTTTAGAAAAACGGCAAAATACCAGAAAAATAGTTGTAATAATAGAGGAGTATTGCGTATTATTTCTACGTAAATTGTTGCGATTTTCTTGACTAACCAATTATCCGATAATCTTCCTATCCCAATAATTACCCCCAAAAAAAAGGCTAAAATAATCCCCGTAATCATCACTCTCAATGAGTTTAATAAACCCACTAAAATAGCGCGATAATAGGGATCAGTTGGTTGATAAGGAATAGGCGTATCACCAATATTAAAGCGAGAATTCAAGTCAGGATCGAAAATAAAACCAAACCCAAAACTTAAACCTAATTGTCTAAAATTATTAACAAGATTATTACTAAAGATAGCTATCAATAATAAAATAATTGCAACAATTATAATCTGTATAATAACTTTAATAACTCGTGAATCACGCCAAAAAGGTATTTTTTCTTGATGGGTCTTAGACATAGTATCAACATCACTAAGATTTTTCAAACAAAAAGGATTTCACAGCTTCTAAATAGCTTGTTTTCCATCGGCGATCAGGCTCTAAATAATTACCTTCTGCCCATTCATTCCAAGCTTTAACAAAAATAATTTTTTCTTCCTTTTTTTTATTGTCTACTACGCTCAATGCTTTTTCTAATGCTTTTTTAAAGTTATCGGGAGTTGAATCTAACAAGACAAAACCCTCCGAACCGCTACGAGGGGTATTATCCCAATTAGGAACAATATTGGGCAGAAAATTTGCTTCTTCGGTTACAGAAGGAATCATATAATCTATTAATTCCTGATAATTGTATCGACGGGGTATTCCCATGAATTGTTTAAGATTATTCTGCACAATCTTATTAACTTTTTGTAAAGGAGATTGACGATTTTGGTAATTAAAACGATTAATAACATCTTTGGGAGGATGAGTGGTTATAGCATCAAACCCATCTCTTCGATGGTCCCAAGAAAGACTAAAAGACATCCCCACAAAATAAATGCCTGGTAATCCATACTCTTGACTTAATTCCTGCCAATAGTCGGTAAACTCACGGGGGTTTGGTAAATCATAAGGGGCAAAAACCACAAAAATTGGCTTACCATCTACTTTTAAATAACGGGGATCTTGAAACGCCTTAACCACCGTCTCAAAATGGGCTTTGTAGTCAGCTTTACCAGGATAGGTTTGCTCTAATAAAATTTTATCAGGACTACCTAGCCAAATCCCTGTCCAAGAATGATTCGCCCAAGATAAACAAAAAGGGAAATCCGGTTCTCCTGAATCAAGCACTTCTTGGAAAGGACGTTCCAGTAATCGTTTCCCATGACCAAACCAATAATGCCAATAGCAAAATCCTTCAATTCCGTATTCTTGGTCCAGTTGGGCCTGGGCGATGCGACTTTCAGGAACCCTCAAATCATAAAACCCTAAATCAGCCGGTAAATTGGGCTGATGATGGCCAGGAAAAAGGGGTTTGGCTTTGGTTACGTTCGTCCATTCTGTAAATCCTTTACCCCACCATTGATCATTTTCTTCAATGGGGTGATATTGAGGTAAATAAAAAGCAATAACTCGTGCTTTTTTTGAAGATAATTGCTCAGAATAATTGTTCATTTTATGTAATGCTTAATTTGTCAATTTCTGGAACGGCTAACCATCCCATTTTTTTCTGCACGGAATTAATTTTCGTTTCTAAATAACGACGTTTTAGAAAGGTTTGTCGGCTTATTTCTGAACTATTACACCAACGTTGATAAGCAGGGACGGCAATTTCTGTGAGAAAGTCGCGCCATTGATTAGCTAATATCGTCGGTTCGGTTTCTTTCGCCCGAATAAACCCATTTTCTTGGATTTTTTTCCGTAGCTCCGGGTTATCCCTTAGCCGTTTTAAAGCGGACAACAGTTCTTCAATAGAAGTGGCTTCTAAGTAATCGTACTCGCTTTTTCTTTCGCAACGAAAAGCCGACTCATAACCGAGAATAGCAGGAACCCCGGTTGCCCAAGCTTGGTACAGTTTCGAGCCTGGTTTCCAACTAAAGTCCTTATCCTTTCCTACACAGCGTAGAGCAATCACCACATCCACATAACTATAATCATTCCATTTTGACGGATGGGCGACTAAATGCCAATTTAACCCTAATTCCTGTAACGATTGAGTCCATGCGGGGGATTTCATTTCAGGAATTAGATTGACATCGTAACCAAAATAGGCAATGTTTTCAAAGCGATCGCCCCTAGCTGACTCCCGTTTAATCAATCCTGACTGTCTCCAATGGGGAATATAATAACTTTCCCATAATGTCCCTAACTGTTTTGGTGTTGCTTGGGTAGGATTTTGCACAATATGCAGTTGAGCATAGGGATGACGGGGGCGATCGCCTCTGATGCAAACCATCAGTAATTTTTTATTGGGTTTTTTGTGGTCATGGAACCAAAATCGATGGGCTAAAACAATCCCTTCTTCTGGAAAAGTGGCAACTAATTCACAGGGAAAATTCTTTTTTTTCAGGTGTAAATAAGCTTGGATGGGAAGATCGTGAATCCCTAAATTTCGAGTGCCTTGGGTTCCTTGCCATTCTCCGAATAATTCCGGATCGTCGGGCAAATTTTGGGGCATATGTTTTTCAGGAACATAAAAATAGATAGGGGGTAATTGCTCATTCATAAGATTAATAATTGAATAACATATGGGTTTAACATTACTGTCAATTTGGGGTTATCGTTAATCATTAGTACCTCTTCTGTGGAGAAGAGGTATGGTCATCAAAGCCTTACTTATAATTATCTAAAGGGTGGAGAATATAATAACCCTCCTTCTGTCCAGAGGTTATTCGGTCCGCGATCGAGTCCCAACGGTTCACCGATATTTCGCTCATAGATTTCTCCATAATTACCGACGTGCTTAACCGCACGGGCTGCAAAATCATTGGGTAATCCCATGCCTTCCCCTAATTTATCGTCCAATCCTAAAAAGCGTCTGATATTGGGATCTTCGCTATTGTCAAAGGTGCTGATATTTTCGGAATTAATCCCCAATTCTTCGGCTTGAATTAAGGAAAAGGTAATCCATTTAACTGCATCAAACCAACCAGAATCATTATTTTTCACCGCAGGACCCAGGGGTTCTTTCGATAAAACCACGTTTAAGATAGCGTGGTCATTGCGATTGGGTAAAATGGAGCGACGGGCCACCAATTGAGAGCGATCGGCGGTTACCCCTTCGCAACGGCCCTCTTGATAGGCGGCATAGAGTGCGTCTACGTCTTCAAAGGTAACGGGGTTATAATCTGTTATGCCTCTTTTTCGCATTTGATCGGCTAAATTTTGTTCTGTGGTGGTTCCTGCTAAGATACAGATCGACTTACCAGCTAATCCTTCCATATCACTTACTCCACTGGCCGTTGTCACCATAATGCCTTGCCCATCATAAAATATGGTCGGGGCAAATTCCATGCCGTTGGTGGTATCCCGACTAATGGTCCAGGTGGTGTTACGGTTGAGAACGTCCACTTCTCCTGATTGTACCGCCGGAAAGCGTTCTTGTGCGCTCAGTTTCCGGTATTCTACCTTCTCGGGGTCATCGAATAAAGCGGCTGCGATCGCCCGACAAACATCCACATCTAACCCTGAATATTGACCATTTTCGTCCACAAAACTGAACCCTGGTACTTCTCCATTGACACCACAGATGACACTGCCTCGTTGTTTAATGGTATCGAGACGACTGGTATTTGCGGTGGTGGTTGTTTGAGATGTGTTACCCCCTCCCCCACAAGCGGTTAAGGGCATGGTTAATAACAGTGTTATTAATATTAAATACGGTTTTTTTAACATTGATATTTTCTAACAATCCAGAATGGATAAGGACTTTCGTTTAGTTTAGACTACAAATAGTTAATGAGCAATTATCTGGAGAATAGGCTCTAAAACCTGGCTTTTTAAAGGGAAAGGTTTTTGAGATGAGGCTTAAGTCCTTGTCTCAAAAACAACGTCTGCCTTCTGACTTCTAACTTCTGACTTCGTTAACCGCCTATGCCTAATCTTCCTGCTAAACCTGGGCTTAGGGGAATCAAGGTTGCTAACATTAAAAACAAGGCTAATAAACACCATCCAGCGCGAGTGTCATCTGGTTCGGTTAACTCGTTAAGACTGGGTCTTTCTAAGTCTCTCTGTAAGAATAAAATAATTACTGCCCAGTATAAAGGAATAGGATTTGCTGGACTAAAGATAGTAACAATTCCTAAAATTATTAAGGTAATAATGGTTGTTCTTCTCGCGGTTTTTCTGCCATAAATGGCTTGGACAATTCTTCCACCGTCTAATTGTCCGGCTGGCATCAAATTTAAGGCATTAATCACTAACCCTAACCAACCGATAACGGTTAAGGGATGAACATCTACAATAGGGTTTTGTAGTTGTTCCCCTAAAATAACTTTAGCCAAACTTCCTACTAACACTGAAGCTTGAAAAAATTGAGTGGGGAGTTGAAAAAGACTACCAGGATGGGATAAAGTTAAACCGATTATTAATAAGATAAACGAGATAATTCCCCCACAAGCAGGACCGGCTAAGGCAACATCAAATAAGGCATTGCGAGTGGGAATTAAGGATTCAAACCGAGTAATTGCCCCAAAAGATCCAATCTGCCAAGTGGGTAAGAAAAATGGCACACTCAGTTTAATATTGTATCGTTTTGCCACAATTCTATGCCCGACTTCATGAGCGGCTAAGATTCCCCAAAGGGACAGATTGATGGGAATGGCTTCTTGGTAGCGACTCCAGTTATTAACAAGATCAAATCCCAATAAAATACTAGCTGCTTCTAAACTGGTCAAAATGGTTGCTACTAAAAGGACTAAAGCCAGGTTTTTTTGAACGAGGGTTGTGGGTTGGGGATCATCACTTTTGGGGAGAATAATGACGACCGGTTTTCCCTCGGTTCCTTCTACTAAAAAGAGACGATATTTATCACCAAAATCAGCCTCTAGTTTCTCAGAAAGCCGGTGATAAGATTCATCGGTTTCTCCTCTTAAATTTCCTCTAAAAATAGCCCCTTCTTGATAAGAAATAGTTTCCGTCGCAAAGAACGTATCAATACTAAAAATTCCTTTGATTAACTGTAAGTCCTCATCGGGAATCGGCATCACCTCTCCGACATTTTGAGGATCGGAATCCCTGGCTGAAGGATTATCATTTTTTTCGGCTTTTTTGGCTTCTTCTTCTTTGATTCGTTTTGCTGCTTTTTCCCGCAACACAACATCTTGCCCCTCGGCTCTCAGTCTTCTGCCGATGTAAATATAAAGGACAATCGAAGCCACTAATAAAACTAAAATACCGACGATGTTAAGGTAAATTCCTAAAGCAAATAAACCAAAAAAGATCAACCAAGGTCCCATCAAACTTACGGATTGTAACCAGGCTAATGTGCCTAATTTTCCGTAGCCTTTAGCACGGTTATAACCCCAAGCTAATAAGCCCAAGGCTACCAAAATAATGATTAAAATAGCTGAGGTTTCTGGTGTATTTAACATAGTTTAATTAACAATAATTACCACTGTTGTAGAGATGTTTTAAGGAATGTCTCTACGAATTTTTACTGGTTTGGAGGGCTGCCCGCAGATTGCCTTGATGATGATCAAGTAATAACTGGCCGGCTTCGGCATCAACCCCAGCCCAGTGCATCAATAAAGCTAGTTTAACTCGTTTTCCACTGCGATCGAGCAGTTGAGCCGATTCTTGACGGCTTAAGTCGGTTAATTCTTCTAAAATACGCAAGGCACGATCGTACAGCTTACTATTGGTAACCGAGACATCGATCATGCGGTTGCCATATACTTTGCCCAGTTTAACCATGACCCCTGTCGAGAGGATATTTAAGGCCATTTTGGTGACGGTTCCTGCTTTGAGACGAGTAGACCCGGCTAACACTTCCGGACCGGTTAACAAACGAATATCAATATCAACGATCATGGGAACCTGTTCCGCCGGTACACAAGCCATGGCGATCGTAGTTGCCCCTCGTTGTTTAGCTGCATTTAAAGCCCCATGAACATAAGGCGTAGTGCCTCCGGCACTGATACCAACCACCACATCCTTTTCCGTCACGTGCCGTTGGGCGATCGCTTCTGCACCGTCTTGGGGTCGATCTTCTAAATTTTCCGAACTCCTGATTAATGCACCAGCCCCCCCCGCAATAATGCCCTGTACCATGTCTGGAGGGGTACAGAAGGTGGGGGGACATTCGGCTGCGTCTAAGACCCCTAAACGCCCGCTAGTGCCGGCTCCCACGTAAAATAAACGACCCCCTCGACTCAAGGATTGGCTGGTGGCATCAATAGCCCGGGCCAGTTCATCTCTTGCTTGGGCGATCGCTTTTAGGGTTTGGGCATCTTCCGCGTTAAACAGGTCTACTAATTCAACGGTACTGAGTTGATCGAGATTTTGGGAGTTGGGGTTGATCTGTTCGGTTAACAGATGACCCCGTTGTTGTATATTTTCCATAAGGGTTATAGTAAGCCTTCCAATTTACGGCGAATTTGCTCTAATTCATCTGAGGACATTTCCGACTCGGTTGTTTCCGTTTCCGTGGCTGTTGGGGTTTCTTCTTCCTCCTCTCCCCAGGTAATCTCTTCGACGTTTTGCTCCGGGGGAATGGCTAACTCCCCCGATGAAATGACTTGCCAATCATAGTCCGCTTGACGGCAAAATTCTTCAATTTCCTCCGAGTCAAAGGGTTCTACGGTGGGAGTGGGGAAGTCTTGGGCTTCTAGTAGTAAGGCGTAACGGGTGGCATCGTCTTCTGACTCAAACATCAGAATTTTATTGCGATCGCCCATTTGCACGGTATGAATGCCTTCATTTTCGGTGCGGGCGTTAAAGAGTAGGACATAGATTTTACTCATAACTGGGCTTTCTCCTCATTTTGGCGTGACAGCATGGCTGATGAATTCACCAATACATTCAGATCATTGTTACTTAGAATATCTGATTTGCGGTTTTTTCACCAAGATTAAAAGGAGTTCGGAGTTAGGAGTTCCGGGTTTGAATGAAATGTAAACGGTAAGATAGAGTTAAATTCTCAAAAGTAGGCTATGATCTCTGTTTCAACCTCGTTAGAACCTTTATCCCTTAATGAGAACCCCGATAAATGCGTTGTGCTTGTTCTGCGCTAAACTGTTCATATCCTGGTAAAGCAGACCCATTATGACCATTTTTCCCGTTAGTGGTTGCTGTAGTGGTTGGAGGAAGTTTAAAGGGTGTAGATCCAGGAATATTACAGTTAGGATGAAAACTATATTCCGGTTCGGTGTCTATAATGGAACTTTGAGGGGCAATGAAATCATGGGATGCGCGATCATATTCTAGAACTTCTCCTGTCTCAATGCGATAAATCCAACCATGTAGGGTTAAATTCCTTTGATGCAAACGAGAGTGAATAATAGGGTAAGTCTGTAAGTTTTCCAGTTGGGTTAAGACATTCTCTGCAACAGTAACTTCTAATAGTTCTTCCCCTTCCAAATGACTATAATTATCCTTAACCAGTTTGCGAGTGGCTTCTGCGTGTTTTAACCAATCATAAACCAAGGGCATTTTTTCTTGCAAACTATTCAATTTTAACAACCCTTTCATCGCACCACAATGGGAATGGCCACAAACAATGACTTGCTGGATATCTAATGCAGAAATCGCATATTCTATGGCTGCACCTTCCCCACCATTGGCTGCACCAAAAGGAGGAATAATATTCCCGGCATTACGAATCACAAAGATGTCCCCAACGTCTGCCTGTGTGATTAAATTGGGATCAACACGAGAGTCAGAACAAGTGATAAAAAGAATACGAGGGTGTTGTCCGTGAGATAATTCTTCAAACAGTTCACGATGAGACCTAAAATAACCACTTTGAAATTTTTGTAGTCCTTCGATTAATTTTTTCATGGGAAAAAATAGCTATTTCTACTTAGTTAAAACTTTCATCTCTGCTTAATTATCTCTTAAAGTGGTTGTTTTGTACACTGTTTTTTATTTGATTACTGTAACCAATCCATAAGTTTTAATTAGATAAGGTCATAAATTTTATCCGTGGGCTGATGCACTGCCCACCCTCCATTTCTAGTTATTAACATTGAGAATTTGTGAGGTTTTAAATCGATCCATCCACCCTTCTAAATAAGCTCGATTTACTTTTTGTTCTTCACTATTTGTTGTATCTAAAGGATGAGGTGCTAACCCTTTAATAGCAGCAGTGGTAACGCAAAACATTGACTTTTGAAATGTTTGACAAATTTGGACTAATAAGTCATCCTCTTGTCGAAAACTTTCACGATAAAGATCATATAAATATTTGGGTAAATGATGTCTCATATCTTGCATTAATAAGGTGGGGGGAATTCCTGCACCCCCCACGGGTAAAGGATCAGCATATAATGCCCCGTAGGTGAAAATCCCTTGTTCTACGGGAATTTGGTAAGATTGAGCATTGTAAGAAATAGTCCCTTGGAAGGGGGTTCCTCTAAAAAAGATCGCTTCTACATAAGGCACTGCTGTATCCATTAAAAAGGTTAATTCTGCTGCTTTTGGTAGCACGTAATGGACTTCATTTTTAATTTCTACTTGATAAGTAATTGGTTTTGCAGCATCTTTTACTAAACCATCTAATATGTGTTGAACCACATCAGGAATGGATTTTATTTCCCCATTATCGTAGCGATCCGAAAGGTCTAAAAATATATCAGCCATGACTCGCCAAAATTGCCCTAAACCACTATAATAGG
>JAAUYB010127465.1_pt1 | contig 12823 bp, 12 predicted proteins | sample 7278071 | NCBI WGS metagenome assembly JAAUYB01 (sample SAMN14350121, study PRJNA611818) | marine sediment metagenome | isolation source: surface marine sediment (1.8m) | place: French Polynesia: Moorea | collected 2018-08
CCCCCCTGGCGCAATTAACCAACTTTGAGCAGCAGCAGCAGCAACATCAGTCTTCTTCTCCTTCTTCCGGCAGCAAGCCTTCAAATCTTAATGGTAAGTAGAGCAGGAAGAAGAGGGGAAGAGGAAAAATGTCTCCTCATCAACATCAACGAGGAGGAACAGGAAATTCGTGACGCGTTTTCACCTTTTCCTTTTCCCCCGTCCTCTTCTCCTTAAAAGGCAAGTCAAAGCAAGCCCCGCCGCCGCCGCCGCCCAGAAGCTCCTCCAACAGCAACAGCAGCAGCAGCAGCGACGGCGGCAGCAGCATCTGTGGCAGCGACAACGGCGGCAACAGCGACCTCCACGGCTTGAGGTCGCCACAACTGCAGCAACAACAGCAACTGGCCTCTGTCGGCGCCAAGGCTTCTCCCTACGCCTCCAGCCCCGTGGTGGTGCCCCCGCCCACCGTCTCCTCCTCCTCCTCCTCCTCTGACGGCGGAGGCGGAGGCGGGCCCCCTTCGCTCTCCGCCCCTCCTTCCGGCTACGTGGTGGCAGGGCAGATGAGCCTGGGTGGGGCCCTGAGGGTTCCCGCATTCAACTCGGCGAACCTCAGTGAGTTTTTATTACACAGAACATCCCGTTTTCTGGATTGGGAAGAATTAAGGGGTTTATTGCTGGCATGTGGTGGAAGAAGAGGAAGGAAGGGACACATTCTTGGAACGACTCTCTAATTGGGGGCTCTGCTCCTCCCTTTTCTTCTTGCATGGTGGCATGCAATTTTTTCTCGGCTCCACTCGAGAGAAGAGCAGAAATTACAACCCATTCCTAATTTTTTCTTCCCTCTCGCAATGGAGGAAAAAACCTCCCCATTCCTTTCTGCCTTCAGGCATTTTTGCCTGAGTTCCTTCCTCGACTTGCTTGCCAGATGGGGGAGGAGGGTTGCTCCTCATGCCTCATTTTTTGAGCGGCACTTTTTGCTTTTTTGCTCTCTGTGCGCAGCGGACCCTCATTGCCTGAAATTGAGAAGGTGGCAAGGGAAGGATTGGCCAATGTCCCTGATAATCATTTTTCCGGTTAAGGGAAACGTTGTTCAATTGGGGAAACTCATACTTCGTGCGAGAAAAGGGAAGGAAGGACTCTTCTTTCTTATTCCCCTCCGTTTTTCCTCGCTTCTTAATTTCCACCCTTTTGTGGCTCTTCCAGGAAGCGCCTCCTCCTCCACTCCGCCGTCCCAACTGAGGTTTCCTCCACCTTCCGCCAAAGAAGAAGAGGAGGAAGAGGTGAGTTTTCGAGCCCCCTTTTTGTATTCCGCCCCTTCTTTTTCTATTCATCGTTATGCCTCTATATGGAGACGAAGAGGCGCCGCCGCCATACGTATAGTCACTTCCTTTTTCCTCCTCTTCTTTTTGCAGAAAAATGAGACCCCCACGAATAAGGAGGAGGAAAGGAGGAGGACGCCCACTGCCGAAAATGACGAGGAGGATGAGGACGAGGAGGATGGCAATTATGACACCGTCGCTTCCGCCAACCTGGAGGTGCTATCCAGGATTCTCGAGGAGGTGATGACATGTACTGGAGACTTATTTTTGAGCGAAACGAGACCTTGCTTGAATTTAAAGGGTGCATCCGGGAAGAAACGATGGGTAATTTGACGAACGCAAAATCGCCGTTGAATTTTTGCTTTTATTTGGGCAAGGCCGAATTGCGGCATCACGCAAAATGTCGTCGTCGAATTTCCCCCTCTTTTTCTCGAGAACGGGAGAGGAGAGGAAGCACTCACGGTGGCAAATTGCAGAAATGAAAAAGAAAAGAAGAAAAACCACTTCTTGCAAAACCACTCCTTTACTTCTTCTTCTTCTTCTCTCGTGTCGTCGCGTGTTCAAGACTTCTTGCCTCTCGGCTACAAAACATGTGAAACATGTGCAATGGATGAAGGTTTTGAAGGAGGCGAAAAGGGTTTTTCCTCAAATCCAAGCCGCCGTATTACATATGCATCCAAGTCACATCCTCTCTCCTCTTCACCGCAGGAGCTTTTACGCAGAAGAAGAAGGTTGGCGGGGGGGGAGGGAAAAGCTTCACGCTGGGATGCGAAGGAAAAAGATGACGAAACCACCAAATTTCCGTTTTCTCCGGAGGAGGGGGGAATCAAGAGATGAGATTTTCCTGCCACCATCATCTTATCCTCTTCCTCCCATCTTTTTTTCCGTTTTCCGGTCACGATAGGAAGGGGAAAACGGGATATCAGGACGGAGAGGGACGAAGATGATCTTGCCCTTTTCCAATAAGGTCCACGGTCACAAAAAAGCTAATCGAAGTTTGGGGAAGGGAAGGGAGGGATTAAATTAAAAGCCGGTCTCCCTCCCCTCCTCTCTATTTGGCTAAGGGCTGTAAGAGCGATCGGCGTCTATTTTTTGCTCATTTCCCTCTCTCTAGTGAGCAGGGTGGGCTTCTCCTGAGCTAATGAGAAATTATCCCGTGTTGAGTTGGCTTTTTTGCTAAGCGCTCTTTTCCGAAAAGCCAAATTTCGCTTCCTTCCTCCCGGCTTTTTGAAAGGGGGAAACCCTCGGGCACTCATGAATACGAGATGGGTTCTAAGCGAAAGGAAAATGATGAATCTATAATTTATTTATTTTCTCCTTTTTCAGGCCACCAGAGACGTCGACGAGGAATACCGCCCCGTCGCAATGAGCCGGGTCAGCTCCAAAGACTTCACATTGGGCCGCGAGATCGGTCCCGGTTCGGGTCTGACTCGAGCCATCCTGGAAGGGTCGACCGGCATTGGCGTGACATTGGCGGTAACCGATACGGAGGCGGCCGAAAAAGGACCCCTGAGCCTGTGGCGGGCGGCCGCTTCGCTGGGGACGTTCAAGAGGAGGAGGAGGAGCGTGGGCGGAGGAAAAGGAACGGAAGAAGAAGAGGGTGAGCAAATATGTTTTGCAAGAGGAGGAGGATTTTGCGGTGAAGGAGGAAAAGGGCCTTGTTACCAAGTGGCTCAGGAGCCAGATTGCCGCCGCCTTTTGCGGTAAAACGGATTTTCCATTTTCTCGTTTGTTTATCACCGAGATATTTGGGATATCTCGGAAAGTAAGTGGACGAGCGAGGACATTCACGAGATCAAAGTGGAAATTTCTGATTTCGCCCCCCGAAAAACAGAGACGTCAGTTTCGGTTTGGAGTTGGGGGGAGGATTGAGATGGCATCAGCTTGAACCCCCGTCAAATGCACAATGGCCACCTGAGAGATTTCGGGAAAAGGGGGAAAGGGGGAAGGGGACAGACTGTCCTTTTCGGTCGTATACACCATTTGTCTTCCAACCCCCCAAAAAACGCAAGAACGAAATAAAAGCAAAATAGGGAAAGGGAATGTCGTAAAAAAGTTTCTCCGAATGTCCCCCAAAACATCCTGAAAATAGAAACTCAATTTTCCTGATCTTCATTTTCAGATGTTACCGTCTTCCCCGCTTTCGAGGGCGCCTCAAAACTGGGGCAGAAGCGGCGGAGAGACGAGGTTTGGACCAGTGATAATGAAGACGAGGATTTGGAGGCGGAAGAGGCCATCAGCACGAACGACGCCATCTTCGCCGCCCACCAGGTACGGGATGTAACAAAGTTTTAAGTACTTTTTTCGAAAATTATGCCTTCAAACAGATTTCCAAAAAAAGCTAAACAATTTTAATATGTCATTGAATTTCTCCATTTCCTCCTTTTGCAGCTCATCCGCGGCCTCCTCCACCATTCAAGAGCCACCTCTACCATCAACAGACGCTTTTTGGAGGAGGACTTGGTCCTGATTAGGGAAAAGAGAGGAGGGGGCGTCTTTTTGGCAGACCTCCAAGGGATTATTAGGGAGAGCGATGACGGAAGGAGAAAGGGAGAAGAAGATGAGGAGGAAGAATTGGGCGTGGGCAGGGGGGCCACCTTCGCAATGGCAAAGATGCTCGGATACGAAACAGAAGAGGAGCTGGTGGGAGACCCAGAGAAGCCTGAGGAGCTGAAGTCCATCCTGAGGATGCTCATGCAGGGAGAGGCTGAGAGGGCCGCTGAGGCGATGGAGGTCTCGCTGTGGGGTCCGAAGTCATCAAAGGACCTGAGGCGCTGGCTGGACGTGGAGCGGGCCCAGGCGTTGAGTGAGATCCTGCGGCGTGGTAGGGGCAAGTCAGGGCCGCTGCTGGGGGGCGCCACCAGGGTCGGGCTCAGGGAGGAGGCCAGGGCCAGGTTCCTGGTTAGCGCCAGGCCCAAGACGATCAGGAAGATCCTGGAGGAACTCACAAGTTGAATTTCGGACTACTGTGATAAAAAAAGGATAATCTAAAGTGGGAAAAACACTTTCCCACATGTGCGATTAATGATATGCCGATTCATTCTTTTGTTTGCGCTCGAGCTAAAATAAACGACGTCCGTTTTTACGTCGCTGTGATTACGTATGTGTGTCTCTCTCTTTATCATTTTCGTCGTGCGTCGAGAAAAGGGTTCGTTCGTCTATCGCGCGGTTGTCATTCTCGTCTCCTTTTTATGGCGATCGTTTGTATCCCCTGCAAAATTCCTTTGGAGGCGTGTCCTATCTCTCCTCCCCGCTTGACTGGCTGACAAAACATCGTTGGTTGGTTCGTCGGAGAGAGGGACAGACAAATATGGTGCACAAGCAGGCACAAAAAAATCCCATACGCACATTGCAATTCATTCGCGCAAAACCGCGAAAGAGGAGTGAGCCTGGTGGAAAAATATTTAGCAAAACGGCTTTGTTCTTCTCGTCATGCAATCTGTACACTATAGGGATGCACGCGAGTATGAGAAAGGAAAAGAGGTCACGCACGTTTTTTGCGGGGCGAGGCCGGTTTTACATTGTGGTAGCAGGTCTTTATTATTATTTCGGGTCGATGGAGGCGGCATCGTGATTTCCCGCACGTTCGAAGAAAAAAATGAGAAAAGGAAAAAGAAAAATATATTCCGCCCTTCTCCAGTGTGAACCCGGTGTGCCGTGTACGGTGTACGTAGTACTACGTACTTTCTTTTACGGTTATGTTTCACCCTCACCCGTCTCTCCCCCGTACCTACCCTACCTACTTCTCTCCACATCCAGAATTCACATTCCGAGGAATGGAATTCGACAAACTCGCCTGATACTCATGCTTATTATCTATAGCCTTGGGTTAATTTTTCCGTCTAATTTGAAGAATTCCAAGTCGGATAACTGTGCTCTGAATTCGGCATCAGTAATTGGCGATTACGATACCCTATTTCCTGCTAAGTCCACCCCTTCTCCCTCCTTTGAAACCCTTTCCCTCCCTCACAGTTGGTAGCCAGAAACAAGAAGAGAGATATTTTTACCCCCTCCCTCCCTCCTTCATTCTTGGATTTCCTCTCGGCACGCGAAGGAACGCAAGAAAAGGAAGAAGTTTTGGAAAGAAAAGAAGTTGTTGGCGGCTAAAATGCCTCTCTCCTTTCCCCCCCTCTTGTTTTCTTTTTAAATTTTCGCCGCCGCCTCTCTTGCGAGGGGGAGTATGGCGTGTTGGTGGAAGCAACAAGTTTCTTGAACCGTAACGGAAGGAGGGGAAAGGGGGGAGAAAGGAGGGCATTAACAACCACCAACAGCAGTAACACACCCTTTTTTCCTCCTCCTTCCGACTTTTGTGTGCAAGCAGGCGGCGTGTAAAAATGAAAGAAGCTACAGCAACAACAACAACCAGCGCCTGTCTTTCTTTTCCAGACTCTGTTGTTATCTGTGAATAATATCTTTTGGCCACTTTGTGAAGTCGGAGGTGGAGGTGGGATAGTTTGAGTAAATGTTTCGTTATCGGAAAATGTTATTTCGCCTCCTCCGCCCCTGAAAGCGGCGGCGGGGGGCGAAAGGGTTGATTGTTTGGCCGGTGAGAGAGGGAGAGGGCGGGATCCATTCCAGAGACTCTCTCCCCCCCGCCCATCTAAACCAACTACGATGGAGGAGGACCATTCCAAGTATGGAATTCAATAAATGACAAAAAAATAGTTAAGAAAAGTGTGAATGAACTGTCTGCAAAAAGTTGGTTTTTTTCTGAAAACGTTAATAAGGAATTGGCGAATGTCTCTCCAGGTAAGAAGAATCCGCGAGCATCAGCAACAACACCGCGCCGCCGCCGCCGCCGCCGCCGCCGCCGCCGCCGCCAACCCCTTCTTCTCTCCCCACCGTCGTCCAAACTGCCCTTATCAAGAAGAAGGAGGGGGGTATAGGTTAGGATGAAGGGGTTGGTTCACCCCCTCCTCCTCCTCCGCTGCTGGTCAATGGCCGCATAAATACTCAGATTCTCCCCTCTCCTCCTCTCCCTGAGAGGAAAGGAATTTCCCCCCTCTTTTTTGAAAAAGGAGGGAGAACTGATTAAATAGCGACCTAAACCACGGCCACCCCGTAGAAGGTAGGGGTAGATGAGATGGGGAGGGAGGGGATACTTTCTTGGCATTCAGGGCAGCTCCAAAGTTGCGAAACCTTCTCTCTGCCCCCCATCCTTCCTTCCTTCCTTCCTTCCTACGCACATTGACCTAGAATGGGGGAGGGAGGGACGGACCTTCTGCGGTGGCGGCGGTGGTGCATACACAGAGGCGAGACGACGACGCACGATCGCCCATAAAAGAAGAGAAAAATCCATTTTCTTTTTCTTTTTCCGAATAAGACAATGCGCGGACGGACGGGCCGTGGCTAATTGCCAAGTCCGCTCAGTTTTTCTCCCCTTCCAAAGTCATTCCTCATCCTCACTCCTCCTCTTCCCTTCTCCCTCCTTTTTCGCATCCATCTGACTTTGGTTAATTGCTCCTTGGGACTAACGGGGCGGGGATTGCAATTAGCGAACACGTTTTGCCACAACGAGACGAGGAAAAAAAGAGGAGGTTTTTTATCCGCACACATGGGAAAACGTGGTGAGTCACAGTCCTTGTCTCCTTCGCAATCGACACTCAAAATCGCAGAGGAGGAGGAATAAGGGGGGGAGAAAGTCTGACCCGTCCTCCCCCCATTTCTCTCATCCTTTTGTGGTTTGTGAGCTTTGAAGAAGAGGAGGGCGCACTTCGCATGCTAACACCGTTCCCCTATTCGCCCTCGCTGCGGTGCGGTGGGGGGCAGGGAAACCCAGGACACGGGGGGAGAAGTGTTTGCATGGCAAGGGCGAGAAAAAGGAAAATCCGTTTTTTGGGCCGTGAAAAAAGGGTCCCCTCCTTTTCTGGGAGGAGAAAAGGGGGACTAGAAAAAATCTTGAGCAAATATTCCCCCCACCCACAGGTGGGAGAAAGAGGGTCTGGAATGAATCACTGTCCGACTAAGACAGGAGGGGAGAAACTTTTTTGTCCCCCAACTTCCTCTCTCTATTGGGTACGAGGAAGGGGACACCGCGCGCCTTGGAGTTTCAAATTTAAAACTCGCGTGGAAGAAAGGGCATCGGCAAAAAAAAAGTTGGAAAACCGCTGTGCGTAGACATGTCCGCCTTTAAATTACGGTGGCTGACTCTATCTGGCCACCACAATCTCTCAGCAGCGGGCGTGTCAACTTTTTTACGTCGTCTTCTGCTAACCATAAATATTTTTGGAGAGCCTTTAAAAATACGACTAGGTTTTCTTTCGGATTCTTTGGACAATGCAGCAAAAAACAGTTAGGAATTACATATGCATAAAGAAATATTACGTCCTAAATATAAAAAACCTACCTAAAAAGATTTTTACTCGAAGCAATGACTAAAGAACAATAGAATTCCTCAAGAAAATATCCGTTGCATTTTACAGAGTCTAGGAAAAGTGTACATAATTATGGAAGTAGACCTTGAGAAAAGCATTTAATTTGCACCAGTAGTGTCTTGGTAGTTGCATGATTGGACTTTATTTCTCCGCAGGTTCCTGCTCAACCCTCAGTCCTTCAACGTGACGTTGTTGACCTGCTTGGCCTCAAGGCAACGAAGGACTGCAAGAACGCGGCGTGCAAGGGCAGGTTTGAGTGGATGAGAGGAGGGGAGGAAGAGGCCCCGATCGAGTATGTCAAGAGGCCACATGTACATCGAATCATTTACAGGAGTGAGTGTACTGTTAAATTGATACACACGAAAACTCATTCTTGACATGTTTGCCTCCTTTGGCCCCTTTTTTCGGCACTGCAGAACTATCGGGCCAAGGGCTGCACGAGGTCAGTTTCGTCATACTGCAATTGCACAGTTTGGAGGTTGGTTTTCGCTTCAAAATATTGATTTCCTACATCAGGACCCTCCGCATCCGCCAGGGGAAGCTCCAGGTGTTTGACCTGGTGTGCGACCACGCCAGTGAGAAGTATGATGTCGTGAGGGGATGTTGCCAGGCAGAAGCACCCTGTGATAAGTACTGTATAGTAGTATAACTAAAGGCGGGCTTCCTCTTACAGTAGTCGCCCACTACCAAGTCAATTTTTTTCATTGCTGTATACAAGGGAATACAAATTGTTTATTGTGTGTTCAATTGCTAGTTGTCAGGACTTAAGACGTAAAGGGCATGGGCAAAAAAATCAAAGTTGGGAAATCGCTGTGCATGTACACTTAGACATCCCACTTTAAATTACGTCGACTCTATCTCGTCACCACAATCTCTCCGGGCCGCGGATAGAGGAAAAGGGAGAGGGACGTGTCAACTTTTTTGAACTCCTGTTCCGTTAAACAAAAATATTTTTGAAGAGCCCTTCACACGTGACTAGGATTTCTTGCGCTAGTTCGTACATTTTGCAAAGAGGAATCCATGACAAAATGCAGCAAGAAAAGTTTATGAGAGTCTGTAACAATGGATTTTTAAATATTTTTTCCACCAAACTGAAACCGCACATTGTAGAGGAGAAAAAGTTATGTACCCAATTTAAAAACATCCGGTTTCCCAAAAGAACCAAATTGCAGAATTAAACAATTGGCACAAATCGATCAAATTTTGCTGCCCACAAATTTGCCTGTGCAATTGACTGAAATATTGGTAATATTTGGCTCAAATAATGTTAATATTTGGCTCAATTATTGTTAATATTTGACTCGATTCTCACATGGAATGTGGCACTAGCAGGAGGAATGGAGGAATGGTGGTGTTAATTGCCTGATCACAACATTTTGGCCCTAAGTAGGTGGCTGTGTGCTGTCAAGTTGGGATCCACAATGTCATGAGCTCAAAAATCAATACTTTTGGTTGGAGCTGAGTTTCTCTGTCTTGTTGCCATGTTAGGAAAATTGCATGACTGGTCCTTCATATTTAAAAATATTTTGAAATTGATTCTCTTTTTTCCCCTCCCTGCATATCTCTCCTTTCAAAAACCTCGATGGAAATTTTTGAATTGCGAATATTTCTCTTTTGAGGAAACCAACCTCCCGAGTCTCCACTTGCCCAATGCTCATGAAGGGGATAGGACATGCTTGAAAGTGTTTGACTATGACAAGGGTCCGTCCTTTGACTGATCACAGGGTTGGGGTGGCAATGCTACCAACCTGCCTGCTGCTCCTGGTTCTCTGCACTTCATCAGCGGCGGCGTCAACAGCACATGCAGGAAGCTGCTCCAAGTACGAGTTCCCCTATGAGCTGAGGGCCAACGGAAAATTCTACAGGTGGGGAAAAGGAATTCTCGCAATTTCCGAACATTTTATATAAAGCTTGCAAGAGAAATTATCAGACAGTTGAAAAGCATTTTCTTACGTAATCGAGAACTTAGCAATGTATGATCTGACTTTTTTTACAACGATGACTTTACTTCACAGGTTCCTACCCGACCCGCAGTTCTTCAATGAGACTTTGTCGACCTGCTCTGAACACGGCGCCAGGCCTGCAGAGTTTCAGGAGGCGGCTGACGCGGAGGTCTTCAAGGAAATATTCCGTGGGTTTCATTGCACAGCATTCCAAGTCATCAAGCAAAAAAAGACTTTTAAAAACCATCATCATCCTTAAAATTGCGCACCTAGAACCTTCTTGAAAACGTTGCATTTTTATTCAGTTGAAAACGGCGGAGTTGAGATCTGGACTGGCCTGGTCAAGAAAGCGAGCGGACTGAATGGGACAACAGCAGAGGTCTGCAAAGACAAAGGGTGTGAAGATGTGTTCAAGTGGTTGAGGGCAGCGGGGATAGGGCAAGAGGCCCCGTTCAAGTTTGTCAAGGGCCATATGATAGTCGGAGCATCCTCAAAAGTATGTGTTTGTTAAACAGAGGCACAAAAAAGCATTCTTGGCCATTGGACTTTTTCTTTGACATTGCAGAAAAACCGATACAAGGGTTGCTCAAGGTCAGTTGCAATTTAATTTTTCGTGCACCATTTGAAAGGTACAGGTGTGTGAGTGTGTTTTTTTGTGTGTGTGAGTGAGAGAGAGAGAGACAGACAGAGGAAAGGGAGGGAGAGAGATATAAATAGAGGGATTTGTGTTCAAGCCCCGTTAACAGTATAGTTATCCAAAAACAGGGCCTTCAGTATCAGCAGCCAGGGGAGACTCAACGTGTACGACCTTGCCTGCAACCCTGCCAACGCAAAGTACAATGTCGTGAGGGGCCTTTGCCAGGCGGAACCACCCTGTGGGGGTACGTTTTAGAAGTAAAGTTGTACCTTTTCTTTCCTTCCATTATCGGGCAGCATAATGTCTAGTGATTAGAGATGAAAAAGTCATCTCTCCCGTATACTTTACTTTTTAAACTCATGTACTCGTCCGTAATATGAGTGTCTTGGCCAATTGCTAATTATCAGGGATTGAAAGCATTTCCATTATAAAGGACACTTGGTAATATATCTTGTGACAAAGGTTGCCCGAAAGAATCTGCCGGGAACGACCAGAGGGCCAAGCTACAAAGCTTCTCCAACACTATCGCCAGGTTTGGCTTGGATTTTCCCTTTATCTCCCATCAACTGATTGAGTGTGCTTTCAAGTAAATTAGTTTTCATGCACACGCACTTGTGTGCCTGATGGCCTTGTTGAAAGGGAGTTTTTCACTATAAAACCTAGACATACAGTATTTAATTAATTATCAACCAAATCAGCAAATACTAACTATAGGAAACCGGTGAGCCAACATTAAAAGTTTTTAACGCTCGTTGCTCAGAGCATAAAACATATAAAAGGTTAAAAAAAATATTAGCGTCTATGAGATGCCAGCAAAAAAATATACCGTATATTTCATTTTTTTAGCTCAGTTTACTACAGTTTCTACAGACGCCACTACCGAGAAAAAAAGACGTTTGGACTTTTTTTATATAAAAAAAACCTTTCCCATCCGGTCATAATTTATGAACAGGAATAAAAAAAGGAAAACATTTCGTGACCGAAACGACTTTCATTTTCCCCAATTCGTGCTCCATTCCGAACTAATTACTTTCCCCTTCTTTCGATATCGACCACACCTGATATAAACAGGAGCCCCGCCCAAAGTCCTGTTCTGAAGAAAAAGCGAAACGTGTCCTGGGAGTGTACGGGAAATGCGCGTAGGAGGGAGGGAGGTTCGGTTTTCCTTTTCTTCCTTACGATGCAGCCTCGAGCTGATATATAGGCCCACCCTTCCACACATCCCTCTTCTCCTTCACTCGTGCGTTGTAAGATCTCGATTTTCCTTCCTTTTTCCTCCGTCGGACGAGAACGGAAGAAACGAGGATCGGATAAAGAGCCGAGGGAAAAAAGAGAGTTGCGAAACCCTCCTTTTTTTTGCTCGTCCGCCTCCGCCGCCGCGAGTGCAGTTCGCTTCTCCTTTTTGCAAATCTCCTTCCGACCTTCCTCTCCTCTTTTAGCCCCGCCCCGTCTCCCCTTGCAAATTATGGCCATGGCATCCAACCCCCCCCCCTCCTCATGAACCACATAAGAAGTGGTTGGGTTCTCGCCGCCGCCGCCGCGTACCCTGCACCCTTTTCTTCCCCTTTCAGCCCAGATTAATGCATGACTTTTACGCACTGAGCCACAGAACCATGCCTGGGAGGAGGAGCCCGCTTAAAAGCCCCTCTCACTGCTCATTTTTGCCCGCTTGGCAGGGTGGAACTTGGTCGTGCGATATCGCAATGGCGGCGGCGGAGGAGGATGCTAATGAAAGGCGCGGAGGGAGAGGAATATTTTGGTGGTGGTTGTTGGTTGCCCTCACATTGCCATCACGAAATACGCGAAGCAGCAGATTTATTGCGGGTCCGCAAAAGGTCAAAACGCTTTTTTTACCCTCTAACTAAGCGAACCTCTCTTCTTTCTTCAAAGTGGGTGGCGGCATTTTTCGGTAAGGAGTCAGACAAGAATTGCGAGGATATAAAGTCTGAAATTATTTTTTTTTAAAAAATAAAATATCTTAGATCGACAGAAATGGCCACAATATCCCCGTTGCCACCTCGATTGTCTTTTCTACTACGCTTATTGGCGAGATCGGTCTCCTCCTCCACCTTGACTCGTTGCCCATCAGCTCTATCGCCCTCAGCATTTTCCTGGATTCAACCCCGTCTTTGACCCTCCGCACCAGCCTGGCCCGCTCCTCCTCGTCCACCGAATCAGACCTCTCGATGGCAACCAGCAGGGCCCGGTCGACCCAACCGTATTCGACGAAGCGCTGGAAGAAAAACACAAAAACTATAAAGAAATCAAAGGTTTAGGTACCACATATTGCCACAAATAAAATAGGAACAGCTGCTTGGCACTGCAAGACAGTCCTATGCGCAATTCTCGCAATATTTTCAACCAGGTCTCTGAGCAGAACGGTGCATGCTGTTTCCCACATTAGACCCACCCTGAGTTCCGCCTGTGCCTCCTTGATGGTCTTGGCCTCCTTGAGCTCCGGCCACCTCTCCCCGATGTCAACCGTCTCCCCCGCGAATGAGATAATGGCCGAAGATGAATTCTGCGTCCCCTCCGTCCCCGATCGCGAGAGGGAGGAGCAGGAACAGGAAC
>JAAUYB010055482.1_pt1 | contig 12822 bp, 12 predicted proteins | sample 7278071 | NCBI WGS metagenome assembly JAAUYB01 (sample SAMN14350121, study PRJNA611818) | marine sediment metagenome | isolation source: surface marine sediment (1.8m) | place: French Polynesia: Moorea | collected 2018-08
GCCACGCGGTCCGGGCTTTCGCTACCGTGAAGTTGTAGCATGTCCAGCGGGACGCTTGCGGTCATGGCATCTAATAGCGCGTCATCGGCATCGACGGTCAACGCCACCTTAGCCACGCCCGTGGGTGTTTCCAGAGCCAAAGCCCGCGCCTGGTCCAGCGACACGTTGCGCGGGCTTTTGGGAAAGAACACGAACCCCACATAGGCCGCCCCGGACTTTGCCGCTGCGGACACGTCTTCGGCACGGGTCAGCCCGCAGATTTTGACGCGGACATCCGCCATCGCATTTCCTGTTGTCTCAGGGTCTACAACCATGCAGGCGGCGATCAGCCCCCTGCAGCAGCGTTATCAGCTGGCCTGGTCGAGCAACGCCAGGACCTCGTCCTTGTCTTTGTCACGCTCCGCCTGGGTGCGCTTCAACTCGCGCTCCAGCTTCTTGACCTCGGCCTGCTTGCGCACGGCCTCGGCCCGGTGTTTGTGCTCGCGCAGCCATTCCCAGACAAAGCCGATCAGAAGGCCCGCAACGATGCCGCCGAAAATCACCAGGAACAGTGGCAGCTCTATCGAGTAGGACATCATGTCCATCCCGGGTATCCCGGCCATCCCCTCTGGCAGGCTGTTCAGCGTCACCGATCCGCGATTGGCCAGCGCCACGATCACTAGGACAATCGCCAAGGAGGCAAGAAAGGCGTAACGAATATAGCGCATGTCAGCTTATTTCCCGTTCAGGCGATCGCGCAGCAGCTTGCCGGTTTTGAAGAACGGCACATGCTTTTCTTCGACCTCGACGGATTCGCCGGTGCGCGGGTTGCGTCCGATGCGGGCGTCGCGCTTTTTCACCGAAAAGGCGCCGAAGCCGCGCAGTTCCACCCGGTCGCCCTGGGCCATGGCATTTGTGATCTCATCAAAGATCGTGTTGACGATCCTTTCGACATCGCGCTGGTAGAGATGCGGGTTTTCGTCCGCGATTTTCTGGATCAACTCGGACCTGATCATGGTCTCTCATCCCCCTGTGGCGCCTTGTGCGGCGCAGTCTTGCCTCAAGACTATACGCGCATGTGTTTGAAACGAAAACCGGCCAAGTGCGGGAAAAGCCAAGATTTGCAGCGGTTTGCGACATGAGATTTGCCGTCCTGCACGGCAAAACCCGCATTTCCGCGCCTTTTTGCGGCAATTCGCACAAAGCCGGGAATGCAACCGATTCGGGTGTTGCACCTGCGCGCGTGGCCAATTCCTGCGGCTTATCCACAGCGAATAACCAGGCCCGCCTGCGTTGCAAGCGCGCAAAGAAAATGGCCCCGCGCGCGGTGCGGCGGGGCCATCTGTCAGCGTCTGAAGCGGTGATTACTCGTCGCCGCCCTTCAAGGCTGCGCCAAGGATATCGCCCAGCGATGCGCCCGAGTCGGACGAACCGAACTGTTCCACGGCCTCTTTCTCTTCGGCGATCTCGCGGGCCTTGATCGACAGGCCCAGACGGCGGGTTTTGCTGTCGACATTGGTCACGCGCACGTCGACCTTGTCACCGACATTGAACCGCTCGGGGCGCTGTTCGGCACGGTCACGCGACAGGTCGGAGCGGCGGATGAAGGACTTCATGCCCTCGTACTCCACCTCGATACCGCCATCCTCGATTGCCGTCACAGCAACGGTGATGATCGAGCCGCGCTTCACGCCGCCCACGGCCTCGGCAAACTTGTCGCCACCCAGCGCCTTGATCGAGAGCGAGATACGCTCTTTCTCAATGTCGACCTCAGAGACAACCGCCTGCACGACGTCGCCCTTGCGGTAGTTCTGGATCGCGTCTTCGCCACGCTCGTCCCAGGAAAGGTCCGACAGGTGCACCATACCGTCGATTTCGCCATCGAGACCGATGAAGAGACCAAACTCGGTGATGTTCTTGACCTCGCCTTCGACCTCGGTGCCTTCGGGATGGGTCTCGGCAAAGACCTCCCACGGGTTGCGCATGGTCTGCTTGAGACCCAGCGACACACGCCGCTTGGCACCGTCGATTTCCAGCACCATGACTTCGACCTCTTGCGACGTCGAAACGATCTTGCCGGGATGGACGTTCTTTTTCGTCCAGGACATTTCCGACACGTGCACCAGGCCTTCAACACCCGGCTCGAGCTCAACAAAGGCACCGTAGTCGGTGATGTTGGTCACGCGGCCGGTATGGGTGCTTTCCAGCGGGTACTTGGCGGCCACCAGATCCCACGGATCTTCCTGCAGCTGCTTCATGCCCAGCGAAATGCGGTGGGTTTCCTTGTTGATCTTGATGACCTGCACCTTGACGGTTTCACCGATCGACAGGATTTCCGACGGGTGGTTCACCCGACGCCAGGCCATGTCGGTCACGTGCAGCAGGCCGTCCACACCACCCAGATCGACGAAGGCGCCGTACTCGGTGATGTTCTTGACCACGCCGTCAACCGCCTGACCCTCTTGCAGGTTGGCGATGACCTCGGCGCGCTGTTCGGCGCGGCTTTCTTCCAGGATCGCACGGCGCGAGACAACGATGTTGCCGCGGCGGCGGTCCATCTTCAGGATCTGGAACGGCTGCTTGAGGCCCATCAGCGGGCCGGCATCACGCACCGGGCGCACATCAACCTGCGAGCCGGGCAGGAAGGCCACGGCACCGCCAAGATCGACGGTAAAGCCACCCTTCACGCGGCCAAAGATGGCGCCTTCGACGCGCGCATCGTCGGCATAGGCCTTTTCCAGACGGTCCCAGGCTTCTTCGCGGCGGGCCATTTCGCGGCTGATGACCGCTTCGCCGCGGGCGTTTTCAGCGGCGCGCAAAAACACCTCGACCTCGTCGCCGACGCTGATGTCGGGCGCTTCACCGGGATTTGCGAATTCCTTGAGCTCGACGCGGCCTTCCATTTTGTAGCCGACATCGATGATGGCCTGTCCCGCCTCGATGGCGATGACCTTGCCTTTGACGACAGAGCCCTCTTCGGGGGTGTCCATTTCGAAGCTTTCATTGAGGAGGGCTTCGAATTCCTCCATGGATGCTTGAGCCATGTAGCTTTTTGGTTCCTAACGTTGCGTTTTAACTGGCCGAGCGGTTGTCTCCGCCGGTCTTGGGTTTGGTCAGGGCTGTCGCAAAACAAAGAGGGCCGGTTGTCCCGACCCTGCTCGATCCTTCGTCCTGCGGCGTTTACGCCTTGTCGACGCGCGCTCTATAGGCCCTTCGACGCAACCATTCAAGTGTTCTAATCAGCACTAGCATCTTTGAGCTCATCTACCTGATATCGATGCACCGCATCTAACATAGCTTGATGTTCTGGAATGTAGTGTTGCGAAAGGTGATGAACCACTCTTGCCCAATCAAAGAAAGAGAAGCCGCGTCTCGCAGGGGGCGACCGGTACCTTTCATCGGACAAGCCCACCAACTCAACACAGTTGTCGTTTACCCATATTTCCGCTGTATTCTGAGCTCGGTACACATCAGTTTCTGAGGCACTTGAGGACTTGAATTTCTCAGCCACTTCGGGAACTAGTCTTGCACGCGGCAAGACTTCGCTCCGATCGCCTGTGGAACGGACCATCTGTCCCTCAAATGCCAAATAGACCAACAAAGGGCAGTCAATTGGAAGATCGGAATAGCAACGCAAAACCAACTCAACCCTTTCGATGAGCCGTTTCGACTGCCGCATGGTCGCTTTCAGGGTCACGGCAAGCTCCGCTGCGACTTCAGCTGCTCTTGCCTTGGAAAACTCAGCATCGTCGCCAAAGGGCAAATAATCTGGCAATTGTTCAACCAGCGTTTTAACAGCGGCTCCTTTGGACTCCGGCGTTGATTCAAGCTTTAATCGCAGATCAACGAATTTATCCAGGTATCTCTCTCCCTCAGCAAACGTGCCAAAACGCTTAGATGCCATGTTTTCAAGATACACAGGATTGACGAATAGGCAGAAGACAAAACCAGGTTGATCGAATACGAGCTTCATCGCCTCAAGCAGAGCTATTGCATAGTCTGGGTGACACCTGTCCAACTCGTCTATCAGGATGATCACCCGCCCTTCATCTGACCCTGTGAGCTCTTCCCGAAGAGCCTGCATCTGCGCAGGCATCTCTTGAATCCGAATTCGCTCTGCAGAGAGCTGGGCCGCAAGTTGAGCGCTCAAGGCTTTTGACACTCCTTGGCCAACTTCCTTGATTAGGTCGTCGACCGCGCTTGTTTTGCCGTCCGAAGCAAGATTTTCTTCAATTTTCGAAACCAACTCTTCTCCGGCTTTTCGTGCTACCGCCGCAGCGCCGATTTTGGCAGTGCCCCACATCATCCGTTTGCCAGTAGACAGGGCTTTGAGCCAACGCGAATTCTCTTGTTGCGGAAGCAATTCGATCAATGCACCCAGGAACGTAACTACCGGGTCGCCAGAGTGGTCGGATTTCAGTGCGTCTATTTCAACAACAACCTCGCCCAATTCTCGAAGGTGTTCTGCCCAAGCACTACGAAAGAATGTTTTTCCGTGACCAAAGCCGGCCTCAATCGATAGCACTTTCGAACCTTCGATTGATCGAACCAAATTCGTGAACGCGTCGCCAATCTCCCTGAATCCAAGGAGATCCTGGTTCCACGCTGTTTGGGTTGTTTCTTCGGATGATTCTATCATTGGTTTAAATCCGGGGATTGAAGCCAATGAACCTTATTTCGCGGAGTTTACAACGGCGATAGCCTCAGCGACAGCTTCATCAATACTGAGCTCGCTGGTATCGATCTGCACCGCGTCTGCCGCCGGTTTCAGCGGGGCATCGGCGCGGCCCATGTCGCGGGCGTCGCGGTCGCGCACGTCGGCCAGGACGGTGGCATAGTCCGTTTCCGTGCCCTTTTCGGTCAGCTCGGCAAAGCGCCGTTGGGCGCGCACCTCGGCACTGGCGGTGACGAACAGCTTTACCTCCGCCTCGGGGCAAATGATCGTGCCGATATCCCGCCCGTCCAGCACCGCGCCGCCCGACCGGCGGGCAAAGGCGCGTTGAAAATCCACTAGCGCCGCGCGGACCTCGGGGATCACCGCAACCTCGGAGGCCGCCTGCGCCACCTCTTGCGTGCGCAGATCGTCGGCCGCCAGGTCCTCCGCCCGCAAGGCGCGCGCGGCCTCAACCGGCGGAACACCGTCCAGCACGCGCCGCCCGACCGCGCGGTACAAAAGCCCGGTGTCCAGATGCGCAAAGCCGAAATGCGCCGCAACTGCCTTGGAAATCGTGCCCTTGCCGGCCGCGGCCGGCCCGTCGATGGCGATGGTGCAGGCCATGGCGCCCCTTTCGCTTTGGTCAGGCCGGGTCCGGGTGTCGGAACCCGCGCGCCCAGAACCCGACCAACAGGATGACAGACACAACAATCAGCGCAGATTTTGTCACGGTGAATTCCGATGCGAGCATCGCCGTGCGCGGATCAAACTCGTCAGCGCCAGAGCGCAAAAGCTCCCCCACCAGCGCATTTTCACAGAGGTCCATCACCATGTAGCCCGCGATGGGCATCAAGAGCAGCATCCGCGACCACACATGCCAGGATCGCGCCAGGTGCCAGAGCACCGCCGCCATCAGCAGCGCTAGAAGCAGCGGGAACACCCAGCCCAAAAGCCGCATCTCCACCAGATAGACCGCCCGGCCACGTTCGCTGATGCGTGAAAGATAGTCGTAGACGTCCGCCACCGTGTAGCCCATCGGGCGCATGTCAAACGGGGCCAGGCCCTCGGCCGCGGGTTTCAGGATATAATAGACCTCCCACGCCATGACGGCGTACAAAGCCGCGGTCAATGCCGCGAGGGGGATGATCCATCGGCTCATACAGCCGCCTCGATTCGCGCTCCCAACCCCGTCATCAAACTCTGGAACACCGGGAACGATGTGGCAATGGGGCCACCGTCATCAATGGTGACCGGCGCGTTGGTGGCAAAGCCCAGAACAAGGAAAGACATGGCGATGCGGTGATCCAGATGGCTTTGCACCTTGGCACCGCCGGCCACCTCGCCAAAGCCACGGCCATGCACCGTCCACCAATCGGGCCCGTCCTCCACCGTCACGCCGCAAGCGCGCAGGCCGGTGGCCATGGCGTCGATCCGGTCGGATTCCTTAACGCGCAGCTCTTTGACGCCGGGCATGTGGGTTTTGCCTTGGGCAAAGGCGGCCACCACCGACAGGACCGGGTATTCGTCGATCATGCTGGCGGCGCGTTCCGCGGGCACCTCGATGCCCTTGAGGTCAGGTGAAAACCGCGCGCGCAGGTCGGCGACGGGCTCGCCCCCCTCTTCGCGCAGGTTTTCGAACGTCAGGTCCGCGCCCATGTCCTGTAAGGTGTAGAAGAGCCCCGCGCGGGTGGGGTTAAGCCCGATATTGGGCACCACGACGTCCGAGCCTTCGGTGATCAGCGCCGCACAGACCGGGAAGGCGGCGGAGGATGGATCACGCGGCACAATGATGGTTTGCGGCGTTAGCTCGGGTTGGCCGGTCAGGGTGATCACCCGGCCCTCATCCGTGTCTTCGGTAGTCAGCTTTGCGCCAAAGCCCGCCAGCATGCGTTCGGAATGATCCCGCGTCGCCTCGGCCTCGATCACCACGGTGTCACCGGGCACGTTCAACCCGGCAAGCAACACCGCCGATTTCACCTGCGCCGAGGGTACCGGCACGGTGTAACGCACCGGGATCGGATCCCGCGCGCCCAGAATGGTCATCGGCAACCGCCCTCCCGAGCGCCCATAAGCCCGCGCGCCAAAGAGCGCCAACGGATCGGTCACCCGCGCCATCGGGCGTTTGTTCAGGCTGGCATCGCCGGTGAAGGTGGCCGCGATCGGCGTTGTGGCCATCGCCCCCATGATCAGCCGCACCCCGGTGCCGGAATTGCCGCAATCGATCACCTGGTCAGGCTCACCAAAGCCACCGACGCCAACGCCGTGGATCACCCATGTGCCGTCTTCCTGGTAAATCTCCGCGCCAAACGCCTGCATCGCCTTGGCCGTGTCCAGCACGTCCTGCCCCTCCAATAGGCCGGTCACCCGGGTTTCCCCCACCGCCATGGCCCCCAGGATCAGCGACCGGTGGGAGATCGACTTGTCCCCCGGCACATGCGCCTCGCCCCGCAAAGGCCCCGAGCGGTGCGCAATCATCGGAACGGGATCACCATGGGCTGACATCTGGGCTTCCTTACTTGGGGTTGGATGCGTGATAGCAAGCGTCCGGCACAGCGTCCATCCGCGCTGTCATGCAGGCCGTTTTGTCGCGCCTAGCTGCGGTGAAAGGTCAGGTAATGCGGCACGCGGCCCTCACGCAGGGCCTTTTGTTCGTAGCGGGTGGAGATCCAGTCGCCCCACGGCTGGCGCCAGTGACTTGGCCCTTCGGCTTGCCAAATGAACCCGGCCTTCGGCACCTCAATCAGCGTTTGCCGGACGTAGTCGGGGATATCTGTCGCCACCCGGAACTCTGCCCCGGGCCTCATCACCCGCGCCAAAGGCTGCAGGTATTCCGGCGTGACAAAACGGCGGCGGTGGTGGCGTTTCTTGGGCCAGGGATCGGGGTAGAGCAGGAAGGCCTTGGCGATGCTGGCCTCGGGCAGCACGTCAAAAAGATCGCGCACATCCCCCGGATGCACCCGCAGATTGCACACCCCAGCGGCACGGATCTTGCCCAGCAGCATCGCGACACCATTGATGTAAGGCTCACAACCGATGATGCCGATCCCGGGGTTGTTCTGCGCCTGATGCACCAGATGCTCGCCACCGCCAAAGCCCACCTCGAGCCAGACCGGCGCGCCATCGAACAGAGCATCCACGTCCAGCGGCGCGCGCTCTGGATTGCTCTCCCAATCCACCGCGCCGGGCGACAGCGCCGCGAGGTCTTCATCCAGATAGGCCTCTTGCGACTTGCGCAGGCCCTTGCCCTTGAACCGACCATAAAAGTTGCGCCACGGGGCGCCAGAGGGGTGTCGTTCGCTCATGCGCCGCGGTGTAGCCGCAGCGCGCCGGGGCGGCAAGCCGGCCGATCAGGGATCGATCAAGACCGAGCCCAAGACCTCAAGCCGGTCACCCGCGTGGCGCACAATCAGCACCTCCCCCGAGGACGTCCCCTGCCCGGTCAGCGCGCGGATGTTGACGAAATGCGTAACAATGAACGGTCGGTCGTCGCGGCCCGCCAAAAGCTCCAGCGCCTGAGCTGTCCGCGGGCCCCGCATCGACGTGTCGCGGAAGAAGGAATTGAAGGCGGTGGCGTCCCTTACCGGGCCAAGCTCCAACAGTTCCGCCGTTTCGCGGCAGCGGCACCACTGGCTGGTCAGCACCACGTCAAACGCATAACCACGCGCGTAAAAGGCCGCGCCGATCCGCGCCGCCTGCGCCCGGCCTCTTGCATCCAGATTGCGCTGGGTCGCGCAGTCGGTGACATCGAAGTTGGCCGGATCACCGGTGCCGGGGGCCAGCGCATGGCGCATGATGGCAAAGGCGCCGGGCTGGTCCAACGCCTGCCAGTCATTGGCAAGCGCCGCCATCGGCAGGAATATCGCAAGAATGACCGTGGCAAGACGCATCGCTGCCTCCCACTGGACTACAACCACCCAGATAGAGCGCCCCGCGCCCCGCGACAGACCCGGATCAGGCGTATTTCTTCAGCGCCTCGGCAACGTCGGTCTTTTCCCAGCTGAACCCGCCTTCGGCATCCGGTTCGCGACCGAAATGGCCGTAGGCCGCGGTGCGCTCGTAGATCGGCTTGTTGAGGTCGAGGTGGGTGCGGATGCCGCGGGGGGTGAGGTCCATCACCTGCGGGATCGCCTCTTCGATGGCTTTGGGGGCAACCGCCCCGGTGCCATGGGTTTCGGCGTAGATCGACAGCGGCTTGGCCACGCCGATCGCATAGCTGAGCTGGATCGTACAGCGTTCCGCCAGACCGGCGGCGACGACGTTCTTGGCGAGATAGCGCGCGGCATAAGCGGCCGAGCGGTCCACCTTAGTCGGGTCCTTGCCAGAAAACGCCCCGCCGCCATGCGGCGCGGCTCCGCCATAGGTGTCAACGATGATCTTGCGCCCGGTCAGGCCCGCATCACCGTCCGGCCCGCCGATCACAAAGGTCCCCGTCGGGTTCACCCACCATTCGGTGGCGTCCGAGAGCCATTCGGCGGGCAGCACCTCGCGAATGTAAGGCTCGACAATCGCGCGGATGTCGTCGCTGCTCTGATCCTCGCTTTCATGCTGGGTCGACAGCACAATCGAGGTCACCTCGACCGGTTTGCCGTCTTCATAGCGCAGGCTGATCTGGCTTTTGGCATCCGGGCGCAGCGTCGTCTCGGCACCGGATTTGCGCACTTCGGCCAGGCGGCGCAGGATCGCGTGGCTGTACTGGATCGGCGCCGGCATCAGCGCGTCGGTCTCATTGGTGGCGTAGCCGAACATGATGCCCTGATCGCCGGCGCCGTCCTTGTCCACCCCTTGTGCAATATGCGCCGATTGCTCGTGCAGAAAGTTCAGCACGTGGCAGGTGTTCCAGTGAAACTTGTCCTGCTCATAGCCGATATCGCGGATGCAATCGCGCGCGATCTGGCCGATCCGGCCCATGTAGTTCTTCAGCCGCGCTTCGTCCGACAGGCCCACCTCGCCGCCAACCACGACCATACCCGAGGTCGCAAAGGTCTCACACGCCACCCGCGCTTCGGGTTCCTCGGCGATAAAGGCATCAAGAACGGCGTCCGAGATGCGGTCACAGACCTTATCGGGGTGCCCCTCGGAGACGGATTCCGAGGTGAAAGTGTAGTTTTGACGGGACATGAAGGCGCTCCATTGAGTAATTCCGCCACGCCAGGAAGCCGTTGTGACGGGGTTTTTGTGTTGTGTACTGGTTAAGTGCCGTAGGCTGTTGCGCCGGTGGGGTCAATTGCCAAAACGCCGCTCGGTCAGGAATACCACTGCGCCCAGCAGAAACAGCAGTGCAAGCACCGGCAGATCGCCAAAGCGGCTATAGGGCGTGACCCGCAAGGGTGGCGGGATCGGGCTGTCGACATAGCCCGCCTCTCCCAAAGGCAGCGCTGCCAGTATCCGCCCCGCGCCATCGATCACCGCCGACACGCCGGTATTGGCAGACCGCAGCATCGGCAGGCCCTGCTCGATTGCCCGGATCCGCGCCTGGGCAAGGTGCTGATAAGGCCCCGACCATTCGCCGAACCAGGCGTCATTGGTGATCTGCAGCAGCATGTCGGGCCGCAACGGCGCGCGCTGCACGTCCTGCGGGAACACCGCCTCGTAACAGATCAGCGGCAACGCCAGGCCCAGTGGCCCCAAATCCAGCACCTCTGGCCCAGGCCCCGGCGCGTAGCCGCCCTCGGCCCGTGCGGCGAGGCCGAGGATATTCCAACGGGCAAAGACCGCCGCCGCGGGCATGTATTCGCCAAAGGGCACCAAGTGGTGCTTGTCATAAACATGCGCCAGCTGCCCAGCGCGCAGATGCGCGAGTGAGTTGTAGAACTGCCCACCTTCGGCGCGCTGGATGCCGACAACCACCTGCGCCGGCCCGGCCGCATCCACGACGATGCCCAATGCCTCGGAGGCGCGATGCAGCAACATCGGCAGCGCGGTTTCCGGCCAGACGATCAGATCGGGCGGCGCCCCTTCGGTTGCGGGCGGGGCTTCGGTAAAGCTGACCTGGCGGTTGAAAAACACCGGCACGCGGGCCGGATCCCATTTTTCGCGCTGCGCCGCGTTGGGCTGGATCAGGCGCACCACCGGGCGGTCGCTGAGGTCTTGCAATGCGGGCACCAGCGCCTGGCCACCAAAGAGCAGACCGGCGACACCCACAGCTCCGACGCCTCCCCAGACAATCCGGCCGCGGCCGCGCAGGGCACCGGCAAACAGCGCCGCCAAAGCCAGCGTCACGAAGTTCAGCCCATGCGGGCCAATCAGGGCGACCCATTGGATGGCATCAACCGGCGCCCAGATATAGGCGACCAGCGCCCAGGGAAAACCGGTAAAGACATAGGCCCGCGCCAGCTCTGCCGCTGTCCAGGCCAGCACAAGCGTCGCCAAAGGTGCGCGGTGGGTGTGGGCCGCGGCCCAAAACGGAAACGCCCAGAAGAGCCCCAGCCCCGCCGCCATACCAAAAAGCGCAAAGGGCGCCATCCAGCCGGTGGTCGCAGCATCGACCATGAAAGGCTCGATAATCCAGCCCAGCGAAAACCCGAAATAGCCCAGCCCCACCGCCCAGCCGGTGCCCACCGCCAATACGCCCCCCGGCGCCACGGTGAACAGCCACATCGCCAGGACAAGGCCGGGAAAGGCGAGGTACCAGAGGTCATAAGGCGCCATGCCCAGCGCCATCAGCACCCCCGACAATACGGCCACCGGCAGGCGATAAATCCGCGGCAGCGTGCGCGCCAGCGGCGCCGGTTCAGCCATGTTTTTGCGCAGGCGGGCTGGTTGCGGCCGGGGCCGCGCCCGGCATGCGGACGCGCAGGCGCTTGATCCGGCGGGGATCGGCATCGACCACCTCGAAATCGACCCCGTCGGGATGGCGCACCACCTCGCCCCGCGCAGGCACACGGCCCGCCAGCATAAAGACCAGCCCGCCCAGCGTGTCGATCTCTTGTTCGTCGATATCGTCGTGATCGGTCAGCTGATGGCCCAGCTCGGCCTCCAGATCCTCCAGCGGGGTCTTGGCCATGGCGAGGTAACAACCCGGGCCTTCGCGGGTCCAGAACTGGCCTTCGTCGGTGTCGTGTTCATCCTCGATCTCACCGATCACCTGTTCGATCAGGTCCTCGATGGTGACAAGGCCATCAACACCGCCATATTCGTCAATCACCAGCGCCATGTGCCGGCGCTCGGTCTGCATCTTGGTCAGCAACACGCCAATCGTCATCGACGGCGGCACAAACAAAAGCGGCCGCAGCATCTTTTTCAGGTTGAAGCGGCCATTGCCGGCGTCAAAGCCATGGCTGAGGGCAAAGTCCTTCAGATGCGCCATGCCAATGGGGGTATCGAGCGTGCCGTCAAAGACCGGCAGCCGCGTCAACCCGCTGTCACGAAACACCTTGACCAGATCGGCCTTGGTGATCGTGACGGGCACCGCGGTGATATCGGCCTTGGGCAGGGCGACATCCTCGACCCGCATGCGGCGTAAATTCATGATCCCGTGGGCCGGGCGCGTCGGCAAGGCCACTGGCGTACCGTTCTGCGCCTTGATGTCGGCTGAGGGCGCGCTCCATAACCCCAGCACCCGCTGGAAAAAGCCGCCCTGTTGCTCGGTTTGCTCTGTCGTCCGCGCGCCCTGCGCTGCGTTAGACGAGCCGTCGTTGTCGCCCATCACTTCCGTTCCGTTGCCGGGCCGTCAGGCCCCTTTGTCCATATATGGGTCAGGCAGGCCCAGATTGCCAAGTATGGCGACCTCCAACCCCTCCATCAGCGTGGCATCCGCGTCACGGACGTGATCATAGCCCAGAAGATGCAACAGGCCATGAACAATCAGGTGCGTGGCATGATCCGGCAGGGATTTGCCGGCGGCCGCGGCCTCACGCGCGCAGGTGTCATAGGCGATGGCGATGTCACCCAGCGGGTGCGGACCAGTGTCGTCTTGCGGCGGCGCGTCGGGGCTGGCACCCGGGGCGTCTGCGGACAGGTCGGTTTCGGGCCAGCTCAGCACATTTGTCGGCTGCGGTTTGCCACGGAAATCGGCGTTGAGCGTGGCGATGCGGCGGTCGTCACAGCCAAGGACGGCGATTTCGTAGTTCGCCGGATCATGGCCCAGATGGGTCAGCGTCGCCTTTGCCGCGCCCTCAGCCAGCGCTGCAAGGTCGGGCTGCTGCCAGCGGTCGTCTTCCAGGATGGTATCGGTGATCATGTGGTGAACC
>JAAUYB010202278.1_pt1 | contig 12819 bp, 18 predicted proteins | sample 7278071 | NCBI WGS metagenome assembly JAAUYB01 (sample SAMN14350121, study PRJNA611818) | marine sediment metagenome | isolation source: surface marine sediment (1.8m) | place: French Polynesia: Moorea | collected 2018-08
GAAAGAGAGAAGGAGCGGAAGATACTGTATGTAGCATAGTACATAATGTAGTTAGTCGTGATGTGACTCTCGAAATACACACACGCAGAAACCAGAGTTCTCCATGTGACACCAATACTTAATCATAATAAGATGATGCAAATGTATTTTTTTAATTTTATTTTCTTTTTGTTCTTATTTTTTAGTGTTATCAATGCCGCTGGTTCTTAAACAAAGTCTGTTCTTGTCAATAGTATACAAACAGTCTTTAAAATGCAAACACTGTTGTCATACATATCCGTGGGGTTGCGGGCTTGGGGGGGTTCACAGTACATAAGGGTTTAGAAAAGTTTGTACATTACTAAATAAGAAATGGGTGCTTGGGGGGATCCCCCCCCCCTCCCCCCCTCCATGGATATCTATGACTGTTGTTGATTTTCAGATGCATATGTACAACCTCACTTTGCAACATATCCAAGGTGAACACCTACTCAAAGAAGGTAAGATACTATTGTATACTTTTGATTGGGAAATGAAGGACAGTTTTTGTTTTCCTTTTTTGGTTATTTTCTTACCTTTTGGATTGCTACTACAATTGACAAAGTGAGCAAATTTAACAATGGGCCAGTGGATTGATATTAGGATTAAGTTAAGCTGCTTGAAGTGGTTAATCCCTCTATAGCACAAAAAGAAATTGACTTTTTTAGGTTAAAGGAATTGTCCTTGGGTAAAAAACACTTTAAGGCCTTTCACAGTAAAGTTCAATCAAAGCCCTCACGCGTGGGCCCTGGCGGACCGGGCGCAGGCGGGGGACAGCCGCCGCCGCCGCCGCCGCCAACACCGCCAACACCACCACCAGGTGGGGGACCGCCGCCCGGCGGGGGATTGTCCTATCGGGGCATGGGCGCGGGAGCACGGCCGCCGCCTCCCGGAGGACTGGGCTCCCGGCCGAGAGACCCACCGCCATTGCCACCCGGAGGACGGAGAAGGGAACAAGGCCCCCCACACCGGAGGGTACTCTTCCCCGACCCCGACGAAGACGAGGACATGCCTGGAGACCACCGACGGGGACCACCTTGACGGCACCCGACGCTACGCCTCCTATTGGGAGACCGCCTAGAACCGCGGGCCCAGCAAAAGGCCCGCTTGCAGCGAGAGGAGCAAGACAGGGAGGCAAGGCGCAGGGCCGAACAGGAGGTGGACCGGGACATCAGAGCAGAAAGGAGGGAACAACAACGCCTCCAAGAACGTCGAGAGCTGGAACAACGGGCACAACAGCGGGCGGCCGCCCAACGCCGCGAACTTGAGGAACGGGCGGAGCGGCAAGCGGCCGAACAGCGGAAACAACAACGTCAACAGGACCAACAACGTCGACAGGAGGACCGTAGGAGGCTGGACGAACACAGACGGCAAAGAGACACCGCCAGGCGAGAGGAGCAACGACGACAACAGGAGGAACGAAGACAGCAGCAAGAGGAAGAAGCCTGGCAACTCGACGAGGGAAGGCGTCAGCGGCGCCACCTGCGGGAACTCAGCACAAGCAGCAGCAGTGACAGGGCACCGCCTCTCCCAGCGAGGGGAGGCCGCAGGGAATCACCTCCGCCGCTGCCGCAGCCACCGGATCAACGGTGCAAGCAAACGACATGCTGTTGCCCGACTACCAGGAAGAGCCAGGAGACTTTGCAGACCAGGCGCCTCCAACACCGGCACCGTTTAGGCCAAATGGGACAGAAGAGCACCCGGCGGCTACCAGCCCTACGTCCTCTCCCGCGACGACGACCCCACAGATTCCTCCGAGGAGGATAGAAGAAGAATACGGGAGTACTATGATTGTCCCAATCTGCCCAGGCCACCAGGGTACCGGGCCAGGAGGCGGGACAGGGACGATGACCAGGGGGCGGCTGGAGGAGCAGCCGCCGTATAGAGAGGCAACTCTATAAAATGCCTAGAGCGCCAGAGCAATAAGCAATAAACAACTATAGTTGTTGGGGCGCTATAAAAACACCAAAGGCGCCAGAGCAATAAGCAACTGCGGTTTTTAGGGCGCTAAAGAAATACTGGTAGAGTGGTGGTGCCCGGTCGGAGGACCAAAGAGGGGCTTGAGTGAGAGAGCGCAGGAAGTTGTGCAGCGCAGGGAGTTGCGCTAAGGTGCGTTAGAGGGCAGAAAGCCGGTGCAGGAGGCGCCGAGGCGAGGACGTTGAAATATTACAGAGCCGATTAGTAGGGTGTTTCAATTTTACCTTTTTGTGAGCTCTGGACCCCACTCAGTGATTTTTGGTTGCAGTTTGATGAGAGGATTCCAAAAATGTAAATTTTATGGTGGCTCCTCCCCGTGGGGCCAGGCGCCGAGGCCATAAAGGTGGCTGACAGGCCAGTGTACAACTGCAACCATGGGTCATCAAGGTAGGAAGCTGAATTTTTGCATGCAAGTCTAGTTCATCAGTCTGAGGAAAAAAGTATAAAATAAGTAAATTGATATCTTCTACAGGGGAGCCACAAATGACGTCCTTGAAAATTCCTGGGAAATCCCATTTATAGAATAGAAACTTTGGAGCTCTTCGGAAGACCCAAATAGAGAGGAGGGAGAATTTTGGGGCCCTAGAGGGAACCTCTGCACCATTCTAAGGCTCTAGTAACACACAAAAAATGACCTCCTTCCAATTGAGAAAAACTGGAGCTTAGTAGAGTTTTGCAAAATAGAGCCGTTTTGCCTACATTTCCCAGTTCTGATTAGCTCTTTGGTGCTCCTTCAGCTTGAGGAAGATGGTTGGAAAGAACTCAGAGGCAAGGTTTTTGTGTATCTCAACTTATTCAAACTGTCCTTCAATGTCATTTTGCAAAGTAAAGTCATATTATTAACATCTAAAAATATGGCAAAACTTGTTTTCTTAAGACAAAAAGAGATCCCATGTAGGTATCTCAAACTTACTTGAAGGCCTTTTCTGGCTGGCTTAATCTCTTTACTTTTTTCCAAAGCATGCCTCTGAGTTCTTTCCAACCATCTTCCTCAAGCTGAAGGGGCACCGAAGAGCTAATCAGAACTGGGAAATGTCTGGGTCCCCTGGGCCTCGGCCGGGTTCGCCTGGGTAGCGCTGGTGACGCTGGTCTACAAAGCGGCGAGGGACAACTTCTCCTTTGCCTTCGTCTTGGTCACCACGGCGGTGGCCCTCTCCGGCGTCCCACTGGCCGAGTCCATCCCCGTCTACGACTGTGATCACCCGGCCACCACGTACCGCGCCATCAACCTCCACGAGCCCCACGAATGCCCGGACCCGGAAACCGACTACCTAGAGCCCGTCACGAGGACCCTCCACGTCCTCCAGGTCGACCACCGGGTCCCCGTCTAGGGTTACAAGTGCCACGTCGTGGTCAACAAGGAGGTGAGGCGATGCGGCTTCAACTCCATCACGTACGGAGTACGGACATCAGTGGCCCACCTGGAACGAGGTGAAGGAGCTCATCCTGAAGGAGTGCAGGCTGGCCATGAAGACGGGCAAGGTCAGCATCTCCGGCAAAGAGATCGACGTGGAGGTTGGCCAGAAGAGGGACTTCAGCTTCTACTCCCACGGCTGGGTGGATAAAGAGGGTAACTGCGGAACGGAGAACTTTGTGAGCGGAGAAGCCTACTTCGAGGACTCCTACGAGCGCACCTTTGTCAATGTCCACATTGACAAGATTCGGGCTTCCATCACACCCAGACCGGGGATGTCACCTTCAACAACGGCATCAGGGCACCCTTCAACGACGAAGTGCTAAGGGATGCCTTCGTAGGTACCATCGTCTGGGACGCCCAGGGGCCCAACTGCTCCACTACCATGTCCCATGTTTACCTGGGAAAGGCCGAGATCCACTACCACCAGGCGACATTGCAGGTCAAAGGGAAGGCCGGCACCCTCCATGCCGCCCTCTCGGATCACGACCCACCGAACGCCATCGTCATGGTCAAGTCTGGAAACCAGTACGCCGGGCTGGTGCTGCAGCAGCCGCTGCACCTCTGCGACCGCTGCTGCTACTCCACCCACATCCAGGGCGTCACAGTCTGCCTCCTCCGTGACCAGGAACAGCCGATCCCGAAGACGGCCTTCAAAAGCTCCTTCCAGCAGGACCAAGTCTGACTCCAGACCAAGCTGTCGCACCTGCACATCAGCACCAACATGAGGATGTACCACCGCCTCGAGCTGGTGCAAAACGACCTGTGCAGCCTCGAGAGGATGGTCCTGCATACCAAGCTCCAAGCCCTGTCCGGGGCCTCCAACGACCATTCCCTAGTAGACATCCTGGGCAAGGGCCACCACGTCTTCAGCATGGGAATGGCGGCGTAAGTGGCCTCCTGCATCACTGTGGAGGCGCAGAAAGCCGACTACCAGAACTGCACCAAGAAGATCCCCGTCCGGGTGGGGAACAAGACCAGGTTTGCTGACCCCTTCACCTACATCCTCACCAACTTCCCCACGGTCCTGCCCTGCTCGGACCTGACCCCGGTCAGGTGGTACATCGCCAGCAAGTGGTACTGTGCCACCCCAAAGACGCAGGAGTGCCGGGAACCGGAGAAGCTAAACCTCACCGACGGTGAGTCACCGTCCATACGTACGAGCCCTTGGGCGACCTTACAGAGGGGCTGGGGAAGGAAATCTACTCCCAATCCCAGAAGGAGCAGCACCTGGCGCTGATGAGGACCCTGCAGGTGAGGGACCGATACTCAGCAGTGGGGCGAACCAGGCGGTCAGCAGCGCCACCTACGACAACGTGGGAGTCCTGAGGCTGGGAACCACCCTCTCCAACATGGACATCACCAATCTGCACGACCTCCTCCTTGGGCACCTCTTCCCGTGGGTCCCAAAGGTCGCCAGCCTCTGGCACTGGGTCACCGGCTTCATCATCTTCATCTCCATCGTCAAGCTCATCGTCGGTGCAATCCTGAGGGCCTACCTCATCTACCGGGAGAGGGGCATAGGCTGGTGGATGGTGGGGGCCCTGTGGGGCACTGTCTTCACCATCTTGAGGACGCCCTTCACGATCGCCCAGGCCGCCGTCGACGCCGCCGTCGCGCCCTTGGACGACCACCAGGACCAAGGGCCCCACGGTGGCCACGGGGGCCACGGGGGCGCTGGAGCCGGTGGCGTGGCCGTACTGGGAGTGGAGGCCAGCCCCGCCGGTGCCAAGGCGCCGCCCCCGGCATACCAGGCCGGCTTGGCAAGGCAGGCCTCCACCCCCTACGCCGCAGCCCGCGGCCCCGACCTGGACAAGGACCTTGCCGACTCCGACATCCGACTCCCGGGGGCTCCCTGCCGTCACTGCCCCCGGTCCGCCGCCACGTCTGCTGCCTCCTTTCCTAGGGACACCTCCAGGGACTCCGTGATCCCAGAGATGCCGCCGGAGATGGAGCTCCTCCCTCGCCTGCCGTGGGGCTCCACGGCCTCCGACAACGTGAGGGCCAAGGCCGCTGCTGCCAGGGCCTCGGCCATCGGCCAGGGCCAAGAGCTGTTCGCTCCCCAAGGGTAGGGAGTCGGACGAGAACCGCCAGGACAGCCCGGCGGCGGCGGATGGGGCCACCATCGTGAGCCCCGGGGAAGAGGAGCGGTCCAGGCAGGCCTTTGTCAAGTTCTACACCGGGGGCTGCTCCAGGGTGGAGTACGAGTGAGACGGGAAGGCCCACCAGAGCACCAGGGCAGGACTGTGGGGGCCATAGGTTAAGCAAAGAGGCAACGGAAAGAAGGAAGATGTGAGGCCGAAAAAAACAATATTACAGTGCAATATGATTGTGTGTAGTGGGTAGAAGTAGAATAGCAACCCAGGGCCCGGTTTAATTAGAATTAGGGCTAGACTTAAGGAATTTAAGAAGCCACAGCCAAAAGCAACCAGTGTCAGAAAGAGAAGCATTTAACCAGAGTTACTGACAAAAACAGGAGCTGTGAAATAGAATACCCATAAAGGATAACCATTAGTATGCAATCAAAATTTCACATGTCCGCGTAACGAGCAATCAAGATGAGCTAACGTTTGCCAAGAGGAAGGTGCTGGCGCTCAGGGCCAGTCGAGGACTTCCAGAGGATATGAAGCAGCCAGCGATCTAATTATTATTCGGGCGCCCAGATTGTATCGGCGCCAAATAGTAACTCTCCTTCCTCTGGTTAATAAATCGGATCAGTTCGTCTTGAGACACGGCGTGAGATAGAGCTAGGTTATTTACCGACGACTTAAGGCTAGCATAAGTCCGCGTACTTCAAAAGTCTCAATGGTAGAACTCGAAAATGTAAATATTTATTTTAAAGCCAGTAGGGTAATTTTTGTCCTTTGTCTGTTTATATTCCTACAAACAAATAGGAATATTGTTTATGTAAGGGAGCTGCTGAATTATGTATCTCGGCACCAAGTGTGTCTTTTCATTTTTATTTCCCTCTCCCTTTACCGTACAAATCTCTTCCACCTTCTCTTTTCCTTCTCAATGGTCATTTTAACAGGCTCTTGCACTAATCACTTGGTGTTGAAAAGACTAGCCCAGCAGCACTATGATTTTCCCGAACCTCACAAACTTTTGAAGGAGTTTGAGGCCTTGGAACAGTTTCAATACCTGGGAATCCGTCCCCAAGATGAGAGTTTTGCTGTATAGTCGAGCCATCTAGAAACTTTAAGGCATATTCCATTGGAGGAACAAGGAAAAGAGGAAAAGAATGACAAAATTGAGGAGGCCAATAAGAGTCAGGCGGTGGATCTCCTCAAAAGTATGGGCAACCGCCGCCTTCTCGCCCTTTATCACCTCCTCTACCCCTTCTTACCCTCTAGGCGCCTGAATCCCCTGGATCTCAGCATTGTTTGGAGAAGAAGCAAGCTCAGCCTGGTTGATTATTTGGAAGTGCTACAAAATCGAACTGCTCGACCCACCCGTCGAATGACCGATTTTCATTTCTGGCTAAGTCAACGTCTCATGTTTCCCTGTTCCCTCTGCCCTAATGTGAAGCTTAGGAGGAAAATAAGAAGTCAAAGAAAGGAAATTGGAAGGAAAAAGTCGGAACAGCAAGATGGAGTGTGATGGATTACTCTTGTCTTTTTAGGAGAGAAACTAGTCACGGGATTCATTAGTGGCACGGGGAATATGCTGAACAAAGTGAGAGCGGCGGCTGAGTCAGCCGCCCGTAACCAAGAATTGGTTTCAGAAGCTTTTTGATTGGTCAATTAATGGGAAAGCATTCCCCCGCCGCCCAGTAAGCGGGAGGAAAGAAGCAATCAATTTTCTCGCTACGCTGCCGCCACACATTGCAAACACGTGGCGCTGTTAAGCTCCCTGGCCCTGTCTCTAATTGCCTGTGCCTATCTAGTTTCCGAGATGGGGTTATTTGAGACAGCGGGAGGAGGAGGGGGAGGAAGTAGCAGCAGCTCTAAATTGTTAATTTATTTTTCAGCAGCCCGGAGATCGATCATGCCCTCTCCTACCCCCCAGCCGTTGAGGCACCTGCAACGGCCCCAGCGACTGTGATGGCGGGGCTTCAGGCGGGGAACCCCTCCTTATCGTCCACACGATCAATGGAGTGGAGGAAGAAGAATGCAATGGCTATCGCCACCCCACCAAGTCTCCCTACGCCGCCGGCAGGGGCGGGAGTGGCATCAGTTGCCCTGGGGAAACTGGTTGGGAAACAGGGGCAGGGAGGTACCCCGCGTAGGAGAGAATTCGTTGAGATTAAATCAACATTGACCCTCCTTCGGCAATTCCTCCTATGTAAGAAGAGGAAACCTCCGCGTTCATCCTCCCCGGAGAAGTCGGCCTCCACTCTCCTTCCCCAACTCTCTTCCCCTGGGCAATCCAAGGAGGAGGAGGAGGAGGCGCAGCCATCACCGCCAACGTTCCGAACTCCGGAGAAGAGAGGACAGTGGACATCAGCGACATCGCCAGCTCCATCGACACCACCTTCAACGTACCTTTTCCCGTTGAGTAATTCTTCAATCCCGTGTCTCTTTAGTTCATAATTACACATTAAACTTTATCCTTGCAGGGGAAGACAGTAGAGGGGGCCTGGGCGGGGCTTGGAAGAGGTTGCGGAAATGGCAGAGATGGTGATGTTTGGCCAACAACGACAACAGAGGGGACAGAGAGAGGATGAAGAAGAAGAACGAAGAGCCTAAGAAATAGGTGAAGTCCGAACTTAAAGTGTCCAAACTTATGGTGTCCGCTGACCATTTGGACGGACTCCTTATTGAAAAGTGCCGTTTAACTTTAGACAGACAAAATTATCTTAGCCTTCCCACTATTGACCCTACAGAAAAAAATACCCTTCCAGACAGAGGCAATAGGAAGAGTCTTTGTCTTTACGCGTTGAAAAAACAAAAGAACATTAAAACCGGGGGTGGTCACCCTTTGTGCGCTGAGGAACTTTTTTTATGCAAAATCATTTATTCCAAAGCAAGGTCCCTGGCGTATCGTTGCCAAGCTTTGATACACTTCCTAGAAATGTCCACCACTTGGATGGAACTTAATGCGATACACTACAAACAGATTTATGAAAAAGCCCATAAAAATGTGGCTTCCTCCCCTCGTGTCTTGGAGCGTCTGCGTGAGACAAAGAAAGTCACCGCAGATGCAAAAAGATTCATTCTTCCCCAGATTAGAAAACTGAAGGAAAGGTCATTTCAGAGGGTCCCTTTTTGCATCAGACGAGACTTTATTCCACTTCTGGAGCAGTGTGATGAAGAGCTAACTCGCCAACGAGCCAGTTGGAGACTGGTAGGGACGATCTGGCACCATTTCAAGTTTTTTCTTGAAGAAGAAAGAAACAGCATGGTGTGTGAGTGGGACACCACTGTAAGAGACACTATGGGGAAAGAAGGGGACGATGAAAAGGCAGCCCGTGATGAGTTTCTCGACCATTGTGATAGACAAAAGCTAACAACCAAGTCTGCAGTTTTGATACTCTTAGAGGGGCAGGTTGGGGTAGGTAAATCCACCTTGCTTCGGGGTATGCAGGAGCAGGCTGGGCCCAGCAAGTGCGCCGTGTTCCCGAGCCGGTGGACGCATGGCGCATGGGAGGGAATGCTTCCCTCCTTTCTCAATTCTACACTGAGCTTCATCGCTACAAGGGGGGCGAGGGAAACATCGGGAAACTCAACAGAACACTCTTTTGCCTCCAATCAATGATCATGGGGGATCTGTTGCAGCAAGAGGCCGAGATCGAGCTTACGATGAAGAAACCGGGTGGTCCCAGCCTGTTGCTAGTGGAAAGGAGCCTCCTCTCCACCTCAGCATTTCTGGAGGCAAACCGAGAGAACCTACTGTGGGGGGATGTAGAGACACTAGAGAAAGCGAGCCCGTGAGCGCGATCCCTGTTTGGATGAATACGATAGAATACGAAATATAAGTCAGTCTGCTTTCCTAACTCTTAATGGTGTCTGTTCACATGCTGACTCTTCGGAAGTGTTAGAGTGTGAAATCAAGAATTCGGACTTCTCAAATTTCGTCAGGAGAAAACAACCATGGCCGAACCCAAGTCGCCAACTCCGCCAACACTTACATTGACTGGGTCAATCATCGCAAGGCCACCCTGGACAAGCTCACAGCCCTTGCAAACATGAGACCCTCTCAGATGTTGGGGGACAACATCAAGGAGACTATCACCAAGCTGAAGCGCTCCGCCGAAGGAGGACTTGACGCCTACAAAGAGTGCATCCTCGCCGAGACCGACAGGAGGGAGCACGCCAAATGGAAAGAGCACGCCGAGGAGCTCGAGAACTCCCTGGAGTCCGCCGCCACCGCCATCGCTGTAATCAACACCGCCCTTCGCCCTCGCACCCTGCTGCCGCTGATACAGCCGGTGGTCGCCCCAGCCGCCGCCCCTGCCCGCACCATGATGGACTCGCTGAAGCCGCCCACGCTCTGCCTTGACTCCACTTCGTATTACCTGAAGCAGTGGAAGAGGAAGTTCGGCACCTACTTCCGCAGGTCGGGCTGCGACCTCTGGGCCGAGCATGAGGACAAGCACAACGCCTTCTTCGGGTGCATTGAATCGTCCCTCAAAACCAGGCTCCTGTGCCACGAGAGCTATAACACGGTGAGATCAATCCTGCCCTCCGACCCTCCAACCAACAACAGTCGAGATCTTGGACACCATCTTCCTCGCCAATACCCCGCTATTCACTCGCCGGCTGGAGTTCTGGGAGATGAAGCAGGACACAGGAAGAGGGGAGACGGTGGAGGCCTTCGTCGAACTACTCGAGGCCCGCGCCCAACTGGGCGACATTCACCTCATGACATTCGACAAACACATGATGTTTCGCATGCTGACCGGCGTCCAGGACAAGGTGATGCTCACCGAGTGGCGGCGCATCGAGAACCCCACCATGCCCGAGATGAAACGTCTCATGAAGATTTACATGAACGCCAAGAAGCAGGAGAAGGCCACCCGCAACTGCCCCAAGGAGAACGCCAGGGCGGCGAAGGCCGGCGAGAAGAGCAACAGGGGGCGCTCCCCATCCAGGGGCAGGATGTCCATCCCCGATGAATGGAAGGGCCTCTGCATGAGGTGTGCAAAACCCAACCACATCAAGAGCAAGTGCAGCACCAAGAGGGAGGACGTGAAGTGCGGCAGCTGCAACCGCATGGGTCACGTCTCCGACGTCTGCCTTGACACCTACTACAAAAAGCACACACAGAGCTCCTGCTCTTCTTCCAGGCAGAAACAGACGGTTTGCCGCGCGCAGACACCAGGCCCCGCCCCACAGGTCAAGCAACAGCCGGCGCAGGATCCTCTTCCTCAGACGATGATGACATTCAGGCCAGTGTCGCCCGTGTCCGCACCGCCCAGGCTGGCCCCCGCCAGACTTCGACAGTCCCGCCGTGTCTCCCTGCAGCCAGGAACCCTCCTGCTGCAGGTGCAAATGCAGTGGTGAAAAAACGTCAGGCATCTTATGCAGAAGTGGCGGCGGGGAAAAGAATTCCCTCCGTCTTTCATCCTGGTCAGCAAGTCTGGGTGCAAGATCCATCCTCGGGAAAGTGGAACAGTCAAGCAGAAGTGCTAAGCAGGGAAGGCTCTTCTTACACCATCTCCTTCGCTGGTGGCTCGACCTCCCGCCGGAATGAGCGCTTTCTACGACTGGTGAAAATTCATGAAGATGCTTGCGAAGACAAAAATAAAGGCGAAGAAAGTGCGTACTTTAATGCCAATGTGAATCCTCTCGCAGATTTCGCCGATGCCGCGCCTGCACCCCCTGACGCAGATCTCCCCTCCTTCCCAGTCGGCGGAGTTGAGAAATATTCCCGCTCCACCTCACTCCCTCCCTCATCAGTGTCGCACTCAGGTCTCTGCCGCAGTGCCCGATTCCAGAAGAGGAGCGAGGAAAGTGTGCGTCAACAAGAAAAAGGAGGTGCGTTTTTTCCCCAAAGTTCATGTGCGCTATATCCTCGCCCCTCCTACCCTAGGATGCCACCCACCCCCGACCCCGAGGAGCATACTGCAGCCTCCGCGCCCGTTGACTGGGCCCTCGTCGACTTTGCCCTCAAGAGCACCCTCCTCTTCCTTGGCGTCCTCTACTACCTCGTCAACCGCCGTTGCGCTAAGCTCTTTGCCGAGGAAGTCCTTGACCACAGGGAGGAGCGCGAGATGCATCGGGAGCACCTCCTTCCCCGCTGGTCTCCCTACTACTCTGCCGACAGGGAGATCCTCCGCCTCCTGGCCAACATCAGCGACGCCCTCGACATCCCACCAGACCGTGGCCTGCCGCCCGGCCTGAAGGAGCCTCTTTCCCCCCTTCCTCTCCCCTCACCGAAGCCCAGTTGCTCCAGCCCTGACCCCAGCTACGCGCACCCCCCTACCCCACCGTCCTTGGATTGCTCCCTCCTGCGGGAACTTTCCACTCCTCCTCCCAGCACCGACCCCATTTGCCCTGTCCCCCACGTCTACATCCCCGACTACGACGCCAGGAGGGGCCCCCGCTTCGACATCAGCATGCTCCGCGGCGTCGCCGACGTCCTCTTCACCCCCACCGCTCCCTCTCCCCCTCCTCCCCCTCCTCGCCCTCTGACCCCTCCTCGCGATCCCTTCCCCAACGCCACCGAGGTCCGCCCGTGCGGGGCGTTCCTTCGAATATACTTGTCCCCCTCATTCCCCCCGTCCCTGTAATCTCGTATACTGTGTACTCGCGTTTACTTCGTTGCGCCCGGTAGTTTTGGTTTACTTCATACATGTTTTTTTGCGACCCGCGGCCCCATTCGTTTTTGCATTTGGTGCCACATTCCACCCTCCCACCAAGGGAGATGTAGAGACACTAGAGAAAGCGCGCCCGTGAGCGCGCTCCCTGTATGAATGAATATGATAGAATACAAAATATAAGTCAGTTTGCTTTCCGAACTCTTCAGGGGACTATGCTCTTTTGCAGCATGGGCTGCAGTCCATGCACCCCTTTGCCCACCTGAGGGACGCCACCCTGTTTCTGGAAGCCGATCTGGCTTTCTTGATGTGTCGCCTTCGACTTCGTGGAAGACGCGAGGAACAGCAGGTGGACGAAACCTACTTGGAGAGGGTCGCACATCTGCTGGACCGAGAGGCTCAGTCCCGCCCAACCAAGCTGATCCACCTGCAGACAATGTTTTGGTGAAAACTTAACTCCGTTTTGCGGACCTCTTTGTAGACAGTTGACTCCGTTTTTGCAGACCTTTTTTTCCTGGTTTCCGCACAAAAAAAGCTCTGTATCGCACGAACAAAAAAACAGCAATAAAACCCTCTGCCTTTTGCATGTAAAGGCGGAGCTTATGTCACATAGGAAACTTGGGTGTCTCGTGTGTGTATTTCGGAGATCACATCACGACTGAATATAATATGTACTACGCTACATACTGTATCTTCTTCTCTCTCTTTC
>JAAUYB010051004.1_pt1 | contig 12818 bp, 13 predicted proteins | sample 7278071 | NCBI WGS metagenome assembly JAAUYB01 (sample SAMN14350121, study PRJNA611818) | marine sediment metagenome | isolation source: surface marine sediment (1.8m) | place: French Polynesia: Moorea | collected 2018-08
GTGCATGTGGACCTGAGAAATTTACTAGGCAGCAGTGGATCGCTCGACGGCGCCTCCAAAATGTTGCAGGTACCAGAAACCTACAAGATAAAGAAAGGTTTCCTACCATTCCAATTTTACACGGACATGGGGAAAGTGCACAGCAGTACAATCCCTCCTTTCTGTGATCCTTGTTTCCAAAAGTTTAATGGCAAGGAAAAAATCTGCTCTGAAGAAGAATACAGCCGTCTTAAACAGCTCCTTCAAACCAAGTCCCACCTAGACCTCTTCGTCGACTACTTGGGAACAGACTGCAGGGTAACCCTCCTTACATTCGTCGAGAGTGTGCACGCGTACAAAAAACTCTTTTCTATTGACGTTCTTGACGCCAAGGCCTTCACAAGTAGCAGCCTCTTCTTCCGTCGGGCATCTCTCATCATCCCGTACCTTAATTCCCAGCCTTCTTTTTGCAAAATTGAACCGTCCCTAGCGCTGTACATGCTTTTGCATGGAGTCAGTGGCGGTCTTAATGCACGAATGGTAGGTAGGATGTGCGTAGGCGACCTACTGTATCCCGACAGGAAGGAGCAGTGCAAGGGGATAGCATCTGTTGACTATAGAAGTCTCTACCCATCGTGCCTAGTTGGTCTGAAAAACCCCATAGGAGAATATCAAGTGTACTCCCCCTCTCAACAGAACCAGGAAATGTTTCACGCGACTTCGTCGTCTCCCATATACGACTCTGAAAGTTACATCATGACCTTCCTCTTCCTGGCAAAAATTAGAGGAGAAGGGTATACAATCCTTAGCACCCACAGCCAATCAACCTCCGGGGAAATCGCCCTCATACCGCACCAACCACTTGACTGCACAATTTTTGCCCTAAAAGATGAAAAAGTACACCTGTTCTGCTACCAGTATGACTCCGCCCTTCATTTTTGTGAATGGGGGGAATTCAGGCAGTTGTACCATGAAGGATGGTGTCAGCGGTACGATGGATTGCTCGAGCTTGAAAATTGCAAGAAATACAGAGAGACCCTTGAGTTAGCATCTTTTCAGCACAGAACCCTTCGCGAAGTGTATGGCGAAATATTCCAGGTCACTTACACCCGTGACAGTCATTGCGTCTTTCACAACCCGTACCAGTTTCAAGGAGTTCTGTACTCTGGCCCTCGGGAAGCAGCAAAAATAGCTGGAAGGAAGTACCCAGAACTCATGTTTGTTGAAGAACCTTTCCCTAAGAAGCTTTCTTTGTCGAGGTTGAACTCACTTTTAGAGAAGAAGCAGGACCCAGTGTTCTCGTCAGGATTCATCTGCCTGTCAGCCCACCTCCCCGTAAAAGACCGCAACAAGAGAGTCGGACTAATCATAGGAAAAAGAAAGATGAGACCTAGTTTTTTCACCCCTGAGTTCAAGAAGGAGCTTGTAGCAAGGGTCAGGCTGGAAGTGAGCAACAAGTTTGTTTCAAAAAAAATTGCAAAGCAATTCATAAAAGACTTGCTCAAGACACCAAGATTGGTTCCGTCAAACAGCATAGACTGTGGTGTCCTATCCTTGTCCTACTACAAGTTTTTGCTTGACCTAGGACTGGTGGTAGACCGGGTATACCATGTGCTACTTTTTGCTCCTTTCCGAAAAGAAAGCATCCAAAAATCATTCTTTCGAAAATTTGTGGTGGACATGAGTCTGAAGCGAGAGGCTCTGGAGCGCGATATACACCGTCTGAATCTAGCGACTATTCCCAAGGGAAAAGATTATGAGACAAAAAAGCAAAGGAGAAAATGCGATCTTCTGAGATGCCACAAGCTTTCAAAGCTTATCAAGTAAGTACAATATCGTGAGCAAAATGTGCAGTACCTACGTATACATGCTAAAGTATCTTGTTCTTTTTCATTAGTTTCTTAATTTTTCTGACTTCCCCCCTGCCACCACAACAGTTGCCTCTCAGCATCAACCACTGCACATGATATCATTACTTAGAATGAGTCACACACTTTCTGGATCTTATTGTTGTTGTTGCTGCTGCTTTTTGACAAATTATACTATTGTGACCATTTTCATCACACTGTAAATGCTGATGCTACAAAAAATCAGACATGCCATACTGTACCGTGAGTATTCACCTCTACTACTACCAGGACTACTACTACCAACCCATAACATGTCTTCAAAGCGACTGACACACCTGCCTGCGGCCCCCTCGCGCCGCCGTCAACGCCGCCGCCACGACGCGGACAAAACCGCCGCTGCCGCCGCCGCCACCGCCGCCACTGCCGCCGCGGCGACCCTGTCGGACATGACTGCTGCTGCTGCTGCTGCTGCTGCTGCTGCTGGTCGCCATGGTGGTGGTGGTGGTGGCCGTTGCATCGCCATCGTTGATGGTCTTGCTCCTACGGCAACGGCGGGAGGGGGGATGGTGATGACATGTGGTGGTCGTGGTGGCGGGGGTGGTGCTGTTTGTGCTTATTTTTTAGGTTTTTTTTTTGGGTGACGACGACACTGCCATTGCAGCCGTGGTTGTGGTGGCGGGGGCGGCGGCGACGGTGGCGGCGGCAGCGGCGGCGGCGGCGCGGCTGTTGTTCTGTGTATGGGATGCTTGAGGGATAGAAGCAGTAGTTGGTGTTGTGGCTGTTGTTGAATGCCAATTATTACAATGTGACAGCAAAAATATTGATAAGGCGTAATTAGTAGCAGTGCTCTGCTTATTGTAAGACATGACTTACGTCTTCACTGCAATGGTAAGGGCCAAGACGACAGCAACTTTTTTGCAGCGGCTATAAACAGACTAGAATATATACAGAAAACGACTGTGTTGCATACAAACAGGGTAACATTTTTTACTATTCCCAATCAGTTTCGCTTTTTCTGCTGAATTTCAGACTGTCACTCAACAGCATTTTTGGAAGATCACTGCACATTGGCCAACATCAATACGCTTTACGGACATCTAACGCTTTGAAAAATGCCATTAAAAGACAAAACACAAACAAACCCATTCAATGGTATGAAAACTTGGAAGATATTGAAACAGTGGACATCAGCATCAACAAAAAGACTGGGAAGTTGAACTCAGTGCACCTCGTCAAGAGCAGGAAGGCCTCGCCGACCTTTGCCCCCGTCCAGCTTGCTACAGCAGTGCTCCTCAACTCTAAACTGACACTTGCTCGAGGTCTTGTTCTCTTGCATGGACTGTACGGGTTAAAGGTCAGGCCACTCTATACAGGTGAGTGACGAAATGGTTAAGTGTGGTTTTTAAAGGTGTATATTCATCACGTTTCAGACACGGACTCCTACATTTTGGGACTGGCCGAAGAGGACTTAGAAAAGTGCGAAAAAACAAATCTATCAATATCCGAAAAAAGGCAACTTCGCAAAGTGCTTTTTGGGTTTTCCGACGCGCCGAGGTCATACAGTACTATGCCTACTAGGTTCATGATGGCCAAAAATCAGCGTATTTCGGGAAAGCCACTGTCAGGCACTCTGAAAGTAGAAGGACAGTTCACCGAGGTATTCAATCATTTGTAAAAAAAAATCCAAATAATAACAATTTTCATTACAGGCGCTTTTTGCAAGCCTCAAAGCGTACATCACAATAACCAAAGACAGGAGGAGCGAGATAAGATTTAAAAGTATTGTACAAAAAAACGACCTCACAAGACAAATGTATGAGGATATTGTGGAAGGAAACAACCTGTTGGTGGAGAGGAGGACTGAGCTAACCAACATCAAAGGGAAAGGGATTGAAATTGTTTCAAAAAACATGAAAGCTGGGAGCTACAAGTCGTCAATGAATTACAAGTTTAAGTTGCTTAAAAATGGTGACATCAGAGCGTTTGACTAGTCTTCCTCCATCCATCCAGGGACAGTAACAGCAAGATAACATCACTTCTGCCCGGAGCGGCGCCTAGCCCAAATGGGACACAACCTGAGCCACGATACGAAACAGACAGCAGTCAAAGTGCTGAAACTGAACAAGTCAGCACTGACGACGAGGAAATTAACGACGGTTCCATGCGGGGAGAGAACTCACTCAGCTCTCTTATCAACGACAATGACTACCATTACAGCTCACGGAAACTTTTGCGCCCCCTCTCATTTGAAGTAGTACGCCAGCCTCTTGGCCTGTCAACGGTGGCCATAGACTTTTTCTACTACAGGAAACAAGAAGAGGTATTGCAGTGTGCTTGAAATATCAAAGTACTTTTTCTCCATTGTAGGTTATGGGAAAACACGGGTTCTTTTGCATCTTCCATACTATGACTAAGGTGAGGTTCCTGTGTTGCTACAGCAGAGAGAAAGAGCTAATAGATATTATTTTGCAGTACACGGCACTTCAAGCTGTCGGAAATGCAACAAGTCGATCTTTTGCTAGAGCACTTAATGTCCTCCTCCAAAGATACGAGGACGATTGCGGAGTTGCCATCACATGCCTAATTGCAGATAACGACTCAAAATTCAACAAGAGTTTTTCCCGGTACCTGAAAAGGAAAGGCATAGAAATTAAATATTCCGTGGGACAGTACAAAAACGCCCATATTGAGCGAAGAGGGAGATACATCAAGGAAGTACTAACAAAATTTGCCCGTAAGCAAAACAGAGAATGGCCTCTGTGTCTGGAAGACGTTATGAAATTCATGAACGAAGAGGAAAAGATACCCCCCACAAAAAACCTCTCCCCACTTGCCATGTACCAAGGCCAAAATTACTCCCAGTTTCTAAAAAATGTTTTTGCTGCTAGACCGTACCTGCATGCTTCAATGTACAGTGACGGTTTTTTTCCTCTAAGTGAAAAGCAATGCAACGTCATTTTCAAATTCAAAATAGGAGAGAGATGCCTAGTTGACACGACAGGTTTAAAACCTTCTCTACGTAAACCACTGACAAAAATTTCGGAGGGTCGTGTCAAGGTGTGGGAAAATGGGAAAATAAAGGGGAGAAAACTGGTAGAGTCTGCAAAAAACACACTAATACAAAGATATTTAGCCCGAATCCCATCCCTTTCAATTTCCCACTGGACTTACGAACATCGCCTAAGACGATTGGAGAGAGAATAAAGTAAGTTTTATTTTTGGAAAAAAACCAATGAAATTTAAAACGCTAAGTGCGACTAATTTTTGCAAGAGCGGCGGCTGCTACTTTTTCTTTCGCATCTTGTCCATCAGGGACTTCTTCTTGGACGGCTTCTTCGGCAGCGGCGGCCTGTTCTCCTCTTTGCCCCCTCCTTCCACCTCGGCAGCAAAGGCCGCGGGCGGGAGCAGCGGGCCAGGCGGCATGATGATGGAGGCGGAAGAGTCCTCGCCTCCCCCTTCCATCCCCGCAGAGAAGACGACGGAGATCTGCTCGGCAGGCTCCACCGAGTTGCTGCTGCTGCTGCTGTCGTCGGTCCTCGGCGTCGGGGTCGACGTCACAATGTTGCCGCCTGCGGCGGAGGCGGAGGCGGAGGCGGAAGGAGCGGAGACCGTGGTTTGATAGAGAGTGCCCTGATCGCGGCTCAATATATATATATATATATTTTGAAAAAAATAAAAAAATATTTTTACCTCGTTGGCGCCTGCACCACGGAGGATGAGGCGGCTGAGCATCCTCCTCTCCCGAACATAGAGGGCGGCAAAAACGACGGAGGTGAGGAAGAAGAGGGCAGAGGCGACGGCGAGGGCTATGCCCACGGGGGTCACCAGGAGACCAACTGCCAAACAATGCAAGTAGAACAAGGAATAAGTGTGTGAGAAAGAGAGGAAGGGAAGGACAAAGAGGACAGGACAGAAAAGACAGAACAGGACCGCACAAAGGAAAATACCTCCATAGTCTGACTTCCAGCCATCACAGGAGTAACCCAGATCCCTCTCCGCACCTCCCTCCTTATCACGCAAGGTCACATCCTCCTCAGTGCGCATGCCATGCACCATGCCCTCCAGATTGTCGATCTCTCTGTCCAGAGCGGCATTTTTTCCCTCCCTGTTAATGTCAAGCACGTCTTGCTGCTGAGACATGACTTCGTGCATGATCTGCTTCACGAGAGACTCAGGACAGTGGGCATGCTCGGACATGCCCTGAATCACAGCTCCCTCCACCTTGTCCTCAATATTCGCGCACATGCAGTCACACTTACAGACGGGACAGTCCTGAGCAGGGAGATCACTAGCCCCCGCCGCAACTTCCACCGTGCTCTGCAGATCACCCAGCACATCAGCAAAGGACTCCATCTTAATGCTGCTGTTAGCAACAGCATCCTGCAGTCTAAACATGTAGTGCTTCACCGTGCTGCTGAGATGAGCGAAGTCTGAATCCTCAATGCACTGTCGCTCTGCCCAATCCCTCAGTTCCTCCTTGCACCCTTTCCCCTCCCCGCACACCTTGGCAAGATCTGTCACCACCTCGACGAGCCTGCTTAGAGAGTTCATCTCTTGCCGCAGTGCGCCAAAGTCCAGCCGAAAGTCGGGGCACTTCTTCTGAGTCTCCTCGGACAATTTCCCAATTTTGGCAAAGAGGGCATTGTGACCTTGCTGGAGGCTCTGGAGGCTTACATTGAGGTGCTGAGTGCCATCGGTGTTAGTGTGAGTAGTAGTTGGTGAGGAGGAAATCTTATTGTAAAAGAAGACAATATTAGTATAATTAGACGACAGGAGAGGACAATAGGTACCTCTTGCAAGGCCACACCATGAACATCATCGCCAGCGTCATCATGGACGCTATCTCCTGAAAAAAATATATATATATATAAATAAACACACCTTCATAAGAACTTGATTTTTTCAAATCCGGGATGTCGGGTTCGGGAGGGGGTGTGGTCGGGGTGGTGCTGGTGGTGTTGGTTGGACTGGTGGTGTTGTTGGTTGGACTGGAGGTAGTCGGGGGAGAGCTTGAGGTAGAAGAGGTAGTAGAGGAGGAGGGGGTTGTTGCAGGTATGGTTGGCTTGGAAGAGGAGGAAGACGAAGAAGTCGGCTTCGGGAGGGTGGCTGCGGTGGTGGACGTCGTCGGCAAAGTAGCGGTTGGAGGAGGAGGAGGAGCAGGAGGAAGGGCGCGAGAAAACACAAGCGGCCTCAACTTGCCTCCGTCCCCGTACTGCGTCGTCACCCCGTTCATGGCACAGTGCCTCTTGGCATAGTCGCCGTAGCAGGCGTCCAGGCTGGCGCAACGAGCATCCCCTCCAACCGTGCACACCCTCTCGCAGATGCGGACTGATGTCAAAAATAATAAAGGGAAAATACCAATCACAATTTTTTTTGTCATCCCGGGTGCTCGGCTTTTGTGTACACCATCCCTTTTCAGGGACCCTTGACACATCTTTGCAACCTGGAGGCGGGGTATGGAGGTGTTTAGGCTCCAAACTTTAGTGGGGCGGCACCGGGATTCGAACCCTGGACCTCCTGCTTGTGATTCAGGAGTGTAACCATTACGCTACAGCGGCCGCCCCTACATAACAAATTTATCAGCAAACATCAGCACCAGAAATATGCATCAAGAAGTAGATCATGGGCAACATATGACAATTTCAAACAGAGCTATTTTTCAAAGGCAAGAATTGGGTAAATTGTATGCTAGTACCCTTGAATATAATTTTTTCACCAACATTTTTTTTAGTCTTACCCAATTCATACCCTATCAAAATATCAATGTTTAAACATACATGAATCGCATTCCAGCTTCCGGTAGCGGAGAAAGACTGGCTGATCACCCCCAGGGTACAGGCACTCTTTCAGGATCCTCGAGGGCGACGCGAAGCGAGGGCAGACGACCTAGTCACACAAAATGAATTCATTTGACACTGTGCACGGTATCATTTCCAGCACAGTAAAGGAAAATGAGCGAATAAACCTTGACTTCAGGGACTTGACACCACTAAATCTAGATGATGCAACAATTGAACTCCAGTGCCCAAGATTAGAGTTATCTAGCTTTGGTCTAGAGGGAAAAGAGACCTTGGCAGTTTCCATCGCGCTTAAACCACACGGACCTAATTTTAGTCGGAAGCCATTTACAATCAAGTGAGCAAATATAAAAATATGGTACAGTTAGACTTTGTTTAGCACCACGACATTTCAAACAGGCTTGACGGAGGCATGACAGTCGAGGAAGCACTCAACAGAATTTCTAACACGCTAGAAACAGAAGCAGAAAGGCCATCAGGCCGCCTTCTAGTAAAATACTTCCCATTCAGCATATATCTCGTAGGGATGAACAGAATTAGGTATGTATATACACATGGGGAAAAAAATACTAGAACAAATGTACAGTTTAAATTACTTCTTTGCTTTCATTTTCAGCATCCTTTCACACTCCGCTCTAGGAGTTGCCTGTGACAATCCAAAATTTTTAAATCTATTAGGCTACGACAGTTCTTCAATCTCACAATATCAAGTGCTCATGGACCCCGAAAGAAAAGTTTACAAAAAACTCAACTCTGTATCCTCCCTCTGGGCTGAAAACAAAGTCGATTTAGAAGCAGTAGTAGAGGAGGAGACATCTTTTGTTCTCTTTCTAAAAGAGGACACCATCTCTGTAAAATCAAACTATAGCTACAGCACGCCAAAATTTGCTAAAGAAAATGTGTCTGAAATCTTAAGCAGTCTTATCCGCAGACTATCACCCCCTTCAATTGGTTTTTCTTTTGCCACACCAAAGTTAATAGCGCAATTTAAAACTTTAAATGTAATAGTTGAGACAGGTGCAACTCCAGCTCTTGGGCTAACTATGTCTACTTTGTCTGATGGAACTCCAGTTCTGCAGGCTAGCAAAAATGTGACTGGGAAGCCTTTCCAGCTAAAATCGTTGCATTTTGGTAATGACAATATTTTTAATTTCCCCCGAATTGTCACTGTGGGTGATGTTTTGGCCCTGCCTCTTAACCCAAATATTTTAGCTCTAGCTGATCAGCCCGTAGGACTGTTTCTAGAAAATTCACCTCACAGGTATATTATAACACAGCATGGAACCATCTCGGATGCAGTAGTTGCCCTGTCAATGTCAAATATGGTAGTGAAAACGTACAGAAATCTTCTAAATGTCCTGCAAAGCAGCACAAAACTCACTTTCTACGTAAGAAGACTCCCAGGATACGATGTTGACCAGCGCCTAACAAACTGTAATTTTTTTGTGTCAGGACTAATTGAAATAAAAAAGTAAAATAACAGCCTATTGTACAAAGCAGACTTTTCCATACAGCAAGGCAGACACCTGACAGATATAAAAGAGACATCCGTGCCAGGCTACTAACCGCTGTCGTGTACAGATCGTCTCGAGGGAAGCTGTTGCTCTGGCATGTCTTTGAGCAATACTGAGCTGTGTACTGCTCAGTGTCGCTGTCCAGAGTACACAAGCAGAGCTCATCACTTGCCCCAGGACAAAGGCTGTGGTCCCAGAAGACGAAAAGTGCCTGGGCAGTGAAGCACTTCAGCAGGAGCGTCGCATTCACCATGTTGCTCTGTGTGTGCTCTCTGTAAATTCATATTATATCTCTTTCAAACATTTTGACTGCGGCGGTGGAAAGAGAAATGCGCCTGAACACTGGACATCATTTTTATTTTTTATTATCCTCTCATTCACGAACCTAACCTAAGTGGCCCAGCAAAATCTAACCCCCTAAATGGCCGATTCAAAAAAATTAATTTTTTTGTTGAAGTTGGACCACATAACTTGAATTGAAAAATATGCACGTCATGGGAGGAAAAAAACTCCATGCAAAAAAACTATAGCTTTTTTGGACCCTATTGCGGCTGAACCTGTTCAGGGATGGCGTGCACATGGGGGAAAATTAGACTAAAAACAGATAAAGACAGAAAAAACAATTTGTTCATTGGCATTGTGGCAGCAGCAACAACAGCAACAACAACAACAGCAACTTTGGGGGTCAAGTTTGGCTGGGTCACACATTACTAAATAAAACACAGCAGTCTTTACTGTAGCTACAACAAAAACAACAACAGTAACAACAACAACAACAACAACCAATGCTAGCCACACTAGAGGAAAACAGCAATAAAAACAAATCTTAAAAAAATTTCGTCATGCCCAGCAGCAGCTATCAACAACTACCTAATCTTTACCAAAGGGACAAAAATTCCTGCTGTTTCAAAATGCTAGGCAGCTCCTGAACTAGAAAAAACAATTTAAAACCAATACGCCACGTTTTTGTAAGAGCTGTTTGAAAAAAAACAAAAAAAACCTGTAAAAGTATAACAATGATAGCAACAACAACAACAGCAGCAGCAGCAGCAGCTAACAAAATAAAACTTGTAGCGACCTGTGCACTCTTCTCCCCTCCGTCCCTTGCGCAGTTCACTGTTGTTGCGACCGTCACCAGCAGCAGGAGGGAGAGCAGAACTCCGATCTGGAATATAAAAAATCAAACATTAAAATCACTAGTTACAGCAGCAAAGCACAAAATGTGATGTCTTATTTCACCAGTGCCAATAAATAATGAAGAAAGTTCCTATATTTCTTCATTCTGTAGTGCATTAGTATCTCTTTTGATGAAAGAAGCAACAGCAGCAGTTGCAGCAGCAACAACAACAACAGCAGCAGCAACAACAACAACAACAACAAAAACTTTTTTAAACCTTGATGGGGTCCTTGTTGTCGTTGCCGCTGTACCTCGGCACCGATCCGAAAGGAACAGACTGAAAAAAAAATAAATCTCATTATATTGCAGCAAATGCGACAAAAAAATGACTGAGCAAAAAAAAGTTCAAAAGTTCCTTCTCAAAAAAACGCACCATACACTACACAAGAGGTGATTTGAATCATCCTCAAAATGTACAGTACGTACGAGTTTCTGTAGCAACAGCAATAGCAAAAACAGCAGCGAAAGGCCCTCCCTTATGTAGTAAAACTCCGCTCGCAAATTCGACTCTAGACGCCACAATTTTTTTGAGCTACGATGCTCATCTTTTAATATATTGGGCACAAAGTATGAGCTCCGATCTGGGAGATAAAATATTTCAAAATTACTAGTTACATCAGCAATGCACAAAATGTGACAAAAACACTTTTTAAATGACAAAGCAGCACAAGCAGGAGCTAGACAAGAAATAGCAACACCAGCAACAACAGAGTAGTGTCCTTGTTATTGCACCAGTGCCCCAAAATAAAAGAAAAATTCTTATATTTCTTCCTTTTTATAATGTATGAGTACATTTTATATGGCACACAAAAAAACAACAGCAGCAGTCGCAGCAGCAGCAGCAGCAGCAGCAGCAGCAGCAGCAGCAGCAGCAACATCGTCAACAACAACAACAACAACAACAACAACAACAAGCTTTTTTAACCTTGAGGGGACCCTTATTGCCGCTGTACCTCGCCACCGATCCAGATGGAGCAAACAACAGCAACAACAGTCATGTGAACCTGAGGGTTCCTTCCCACGTAACCGCTTCAGTGCAGCAAAGCGCTACGGCCGTTCAGGACGAGACGTGACTTCATCGTCCTCAAAATGTACGTACGAGTTTCTGCATCAGCAGCAACAGCAAAAATAGCAGCAATAGCAGCAACAGTAGCAATAGCGACAACAGTAGCAATAACAGCAACAGCAGCAACAGCAGCAACAGCAACAACAGTTATGCAACCTGAGGTTCCTTCCCACGTTGCCGCACTGTACGAATTTCTGCAGCAACAGCAATAGCAGCAATAGCAGCAATAGCAACAACAACAACAGCAATAGCATTAACAACAACAATAGCCGCAACAGCAGCAATAGCTGCAACAACAACAGCAACAGTTATGCAAACCTGAGGGTTCCTTCCCACGTAGCCGCCGCCGCCGTTGCGCTGTCCGTCGCCCCGCACGGAGCCGATGTTGCGATCCAGCTAAAAAATACAATGCAAATATAATATGTATATTTATAACACCCCATTTTTAGCAACAGCACTTAATATAAAAACTCTGGAATGAGGATACCATAATAGCAAACAAAAATCACAAGAGCAGCAGCAACAACAACAGCAAGTTAAACAGTAAGCGAACCTGCGTGTTCCTCCTCACGTAGCCCCCGCCTCTGCCGCCACCGTTACCCCTTACGGAGACAATGTTGTGATGCGGCTATTAAAAAAGAAGAAGAAAACTTATATTCACAAAATTTGACGTCCGCAGCAGCAACAGCAGAAAATGCCTCCAAACAAAAAAGTGCTACTAAAAATGCGAGGTAGCTAGAATAAGCTTGTCCTTTGAGACAAAAAAATTTGCAAAATTTGCCGCCAGTAGCAGCAACAGCAACAACCACAAAGTAGAAAATACCTCCAAACAAAAAAAAGAAGTGCTACCAAAAAATGTGATATGTACGTGGTGTGAGCCTCCTCTCAAAAGGAAAATAGAAGTGCTACTAAAAAATGCTTCTCCTTTGAAACGAAAAAGAAGTGCTAAAGTGGTAGACTTTCGCCCCTATACCCCGCTCCGACGATCGATTTGCACGCCGGAATCGTTACGGTGTGCAATATCGCGATCTAGCTATGAATGATTATAATCTACTAGAATGACCTATTTGTCTCACACACACATACACACACACACACACACACACACACACACACACAAAAACACACACACACTAAAAATAAATATCACTATTTAGTGGTAAATCTCATACCTTCATCCTACGCAGGAAATTCTTCACCTCCAGATCCACTGAAAACGCTGACTTGCGCTCTCGCCCCACCAAAAAAAAAGAAACGAGATATCTCTCGATTCAATTCGGTCTCAGCTGTATTTTTTGTCTTCTTCGAGACTGTGGCTCATCTATATGTATTTCTCGCTCGTAGCAAAACTACGAGAAAGAGAAAGAGAGAGAGAGAGAGAGAGAGAGAGAGAGAGAGAGAGAGAGAGAGAGAGAGAGAGAGAGAGAGAGAGAA
>JAAUYB010046388.1_pt1 | contig 12815 bp, 15 predicted proteins | sample 7278071 | NCBI WGS metagenome assembly JAAUYB01 (sample SAMN14350121, study PRJNA611818) | marine sediment metagenome | isolation source: surface marine sediment (1.8m) | place: French Polynesia: Moorea | collected 2018-08
CAAACCACCGCCACCATCTGGGTTTCTTCCTCTTCCGACTCTTCCTGTCTGCGTTTGTGTCTTAACCGCATCTGGTGTGGCTCAGAAACCGATCGCGCTATTATACCGAACATCGACAAGACAGGAGGTGTCTACCTCTAACTCGATCACAGGAAAGGTTTTTTTTGGCGTACCCTCTCTCCCTTGAACAAGAACACTTGGGAGTTGGGACAGAAATCTCTTCAACAATTACGACATCATGAACAAACACCCACCATTCCAGGGCTTCCATATCACCTTTATGAACGCGGGCTGCCCTCCATGGTGCGCCGCCCCCGGCCCCATCATGGCAGCCATCTCGTCACCTCTGCTGTCGCTGTGGACGGCGCGGATCTCCCCTCCCACCTGGCGAGCCTTTATCACCACGTACGACGGGGAAGCGTCTTTGCCCACTGTGAATTACCAAATAGCATACGTAAATCCATTGGAAATAGCGTACATAATAATTTTGTTGTGTAGAAACTTACACGCTCCCCGTGTTTGGTCCGACCCGTTTCCTATGCCAGAGGGCCCCGGTATCTCCGGTGGCACCCCTCCGCCCACCGGGTCCGCCCCGGGCGCGATCCGGTCCACCGCTCTCGCTCCCCCTTCCGCCCCCGCCACGGCCCCCGCCACCGCCGCCCCTCCCAGCCCCGCTGCTATGGAGGTGGAGTGGGGCGGGGCGACCTTGTTCAGGGCCTCCAGCGAGCTGGCCTTCTCCTGGCAGCGGCCGCACATGTCCCCGTCGGAGGAGGCCGCAGGCATCTCCCCTCCTCCTTCTCCCCCCGGGGGTCCAGGGTTGGTCTTGATTGTGCACTCCTCCTCCGTCGCGTAGATGCGCTTGGCCTGCGCCGCCTCGTCAGCTTCTTTGGCACGTTCCTGCCGTTGGGAGGACAAAAAGTAATAAAGGCCGATTTCACATTGCCGTTAAAGGTGGCAGGAAATTGCTCCTTCGTGGTCCATTGGGCACATTCTCATTTCGCTTCTTTTTGTCCAAAACGTAACGGGTCAAATTTCCTGCCGAAGAAAAAAATGTCTGGCCCTCATTGCCGTTCTCGCACTTTGTTTGTTGTGGATGTGCGAGGCCTCAAAATGACCGGAAACGAGCCACCCCCTCCCCTTCTCTCCTTTACCAAAGACGGCGACGGAAGCGGAAAGGAGGCTCCCATTTAAACTTCCGCCATTTCCCCTCCCGCTGCCTTCCCAGAAGGGGAGAGAGACACAAAACGAGATTTGGGATCCAAACTTTGCTCCCTCCCGCAAATAAACGGCAAGGCATTAAGAGAGACTTCCCCCCTTGCTTGCTTGCAATTTTCGTGTCTCTTTTTCGTTTTCTATCATACGTAGGAAAAACTCACGGCGTTGTTTGCCTCCGCCTCCTCCTCGTAGCTCATGGCGACGACGGCCAGCATCAGGTTGATCAGGTAGAAGGAGCCGAAGAAGACCACGATCGTAAAAAATATCACATGGATTGGACCCCCGGTGGCGACAATCTGTGTAATGGGAGGGGCGTTACGAAAACATCTGGGATTTTATGTGCCTAGCAGGTCCCTCCCTCACCATATTGTAAACGTTTTCCCAGTAGTCCAGGGTGATGAGTTGGAAGGTGGTGAGCATGGACCATAGAAGATTATCAAAACTCGTGTACCCGAAGTTGGGGTTATCTCCGACGTTAGGAAGACATACGTAGCCGTGGGGGCAACTCCTGGAAAACAAGGCGTGTTTATTTTTCACTTTTAATTGTATTGCAAAATAATCTTCCCCCTCTCACCTGGCTCCGCTGGAGTTCCCACAGAGCTCCGGCCCCTTGTCTGTATAGAACCAGTTGTCGGGATCCAGGACCCACCTGACAAACACACACGAAAAAAGGTCAGTTTCCGAAAGAGAAGGGGTTGGGGGGGGGGGAGTAATGCGTGAATTATGGACGCCTGGCTGGCTGTAAGTGTACTGTGCAGTGTACTCACTCTGTCCAGTTTCCCCCTTTGGAAGTATCCATTTCCAGAACACATTTATTTCGTAGCTGACCCATGTAGACCTGGAAAGGGAAAGAAAACAGGATAGTGTTGGTGGGACAGATAGTTCTATTTCGGGAAAGGTGTTTACTTTTTCTCACGAAAGTTTTGCGTCGAGCGCGCGAGAAACACGGGGATTAATCGCTGGGAAACTTCTGCGACAGAAATAGGGCATTTCTCAGTTTTTCATTTTTAGGTTGATGGGTCTTTTCAGATACGAAGGCTACAAAATGAAGCCATTCTATTCTAGCGTCATAGAGCGAGAGGATGAAAGGAAGTCCAATTTTGTATCGATTTTTCTTCTTCGTGCGTTTCTCAAGGGGCGCTATTAGCCATTGGCATTTCGCTTTCGAGACCTTACTGCCCCTTCACTCCAGTTTAGTGCCGAGGTAATTTCGTCGAGCCTTTTTTTGCGCAAATCCGACATTCGCCGGACACTTTAGGGAAGAACTCACACAAGGCCGCGGTGGCTACAAAAAGGCCATTTCCTTCCCTCGATCCGCCATCATAACTCCTCACTATTTTCTCCCACTGCCGCATTACGGGGCAGCCTCGAGGCCGCTCCGTGAGGCCGCTGAGGCCGCCCGAGCGGAGAATAATTTCCCATCCCTCTTCTTCTTACTCTTCCTCCGCCGAGGAGAGGCTCGATAATGGCACCCGGACCCACACTGCATCACCATCAGAGCAGCGGGGAGGGGGAATGAAAATAGAAACTCATCCTCATACAGCGACCGTACGGAGAGGGGAAAGCTTCATGTAGCAGTAGCAGTACATCTTCTAGATTTTATTTAACGGGCTTTGCGATAGCCTTTCGTTGAGTATAGGACACATGGTCTGTAAAATTTTGGCAAAACTGGTACAGCATTATGAAACCCGCTTCCAGAAGAAAAGCTTGTATGGGACAGGCGGAGCAAGCATCTTCTCCTACTGTTGTTTCATGCTTGTGCTTGATGTTCCTCCTTTTGCTCCATCCATCCTACCTTCTCGGCCTACTTTACTCTCTCGCAACTGTTGACCTCAAATAGCGGCATGACTAAATATTCAATTAAGGGGCAGCAGGGGGGAAAGAGAGAATTTCATATGAGGAGAAGATAGTCTTCCACCCACGCTCTCTGGCCCCAGGGGATTGGCGAGAACAGGTGGCAACTTTTCGTCTTTTACCTATTGCATAGGTACACAGTACTACATTACAACACATCAGTACAGTAAATCCACAAACTTTATCGTAACTCACTTGTAATGCGAAGAGCGCGAAGACCATTAGGCAGAATATGGTGAGTGTCATGACCTCAGCCAGTTGTTTCACAGCATTGAGCAGGGCGTTGATGATCGTCTTCAGACCTGGAAAAAGGGCGAACAGAGGTGAATTATTTTACGAAACAATTTATATTTCTACCAAATCTGTAAGATACAATTTTGGGTGGCTTCCTTTCTAGGTTTTAGCTACACCCCTAAGCAGCAAGCACCCGCCCGCCCCGAAAACCGATGCCAATGGAGCGTGTAGGAAAGGAGGACCAATTTTATCCTTCGATCCAGGCGTGGCATCTCCGTCTTCCATCCAGTTTTACCGTGGGCGGGGGAGGGAAGGAAAGAAGGCCTTTGAGTGGCTCGAATCGGGGGAGAAGAGGAAGAAGAGGTAAAGGATGGAAGATAAAGGAATCCCCCTCACTCTCTCCGCCCAACCATGCAAGAAAAGGGGGATTCAAAGCGGCGGAGGAGGAGGAGGGCATCACAGGAAAAAAGGGAGAAAGAAAGAGACACCACCTACTTTCCTTCTTCTTCCCCTTCTCTCCTCTTTCCACTTGTGCACCATCCACCTCTTTTCTCTCCCCCTCTTGTCCCAACTTCCAACAGATCTATCCCAGGTCTTCCTCCTCCGCCCTCCCTTTGCCAATCCAACAACTGCTGATACGAAAATGGAATCCCTACTCCTCCCCCTCCCTGTCCTTCCCAGTCCGAGTGAGTGGGCACAGAACCAGTCCTGTCTTGCGGCCGACCGCGGAGCGATGGAATGGCGGCGGCACTTTTTGGCAGGTCGCTGGCGCCGCGGTAATTTTTCACTTTCCCTCTCCTCCTCAACGCTTCCCACAAAGTTGGGAATGGAAATAATGCTGGAGTGTTTTTGCGGCTTGTCTTTCTTTTAGGGCAAGTCGGAAATATATGGCTTTCTATGACGAAAGGCTGATGCAAACTATCCCTTTCTGCCCAAAAATAGCGTCCCCTTCTCTCATTTCTTTCCTTTCCCCGCCCCTTTCGCGTCGCCCCCCCCAGTTCGCGGATTTTTGCGAGAGACGCAAACGACTTCAGACGGGAGGAGGGGGGGGAGAAAGACGAAAGTTATTGTCGGAGGTGAACGGGCGGCGGGTTCAAGGTTTCCTCCCTTTTTTTCTCCCCCCATGCCGCCTTTTTTATTGTCCCCACTTTTTCATCCCTTCGCGGCGGCGGAGCGGAAAAAGGAGGGAGGAGGATGCGGACGGTCGGAGCCGAGCGGAGGGCTACGTGCGTACATACAATGGAAATTGGCCCCTGAAAATGGCAATTTTCTCCACGCACAGGCGGTGAAGGGAAGCTGGGAAGAAAAAGAAAGCAGGAACGTCTCATTTTTTGGAATGCGAAGCGCTTTCTAGGGATACGTTTTCAAGCAAAACCAACCACTCGGATATCCAACTGTATTTCCATGGCTTGTTTCCTCTTCTTTTCGTCCTAACTGAGCCGCGGTGGGCTTTTCCACCATATTTATGGCTGCGTCCCACGTCGTCCCTTCCCGTTTCCCCCGAAAGGGATTTTGCGAAAACTTTTCGCTCGTCGGAAATAAAAACATAATCTGTCCGCTTTCCCTCCCCCGCAGAAAAGGAGGAGAGAGAGGAGAAAACTTTCCCCCTTTTTTTAATTCCACCACTGACATGCCAGCCTCCCTCCCTCCCTCCCTCTCCCTCTCGGTCCTCCCGCCCGTTTTCCGAGGCTGCGGCGGAAGGGGGATTCATCTTTCCTCCTCCTCTCTTGGCGCGGGCGGGGGCGAGGTTGGGGCCTGAGGCGAACAAGGCGGAGGAGGAGGAGGAGGCGGTTGTTGTCGGTTTGATTGCATGCACCCTTAATGGGTGGAGGAGATGGGGAGAGGGATCCCGTACGTACGTAGTAGACGACTCCTCTCTTCTTCCTCCTCCTCCCCCGCAGTCGGCGGCGTCACAAGCGCATGCTACGCTAATGAGAGGAGCGACTAAAGATTCAACCATTTCGGCAAAGTTCTAAATAGTTTTTTTTATTTTGGGGTTGTTTATAAATCCTTGGCGTCTCTACGGTGCACTAAAAGAGATTCTCTTTGGTGAAACAGGTACTTTTAGGTTGAAAAAAGTTGGTCGCTAGCGCGGGAGAGAAACGTACATGTAGACGGAGAGGCAAAAAGAGAAAAAAATAATGGTTTTTGCGGCCAAGGGTAAGAGATCGACGGTAGTGAAGACATGAAGAAGAAGAACGGCCTCTTTTGTGTGGTCAGGAGATGTTGGAGGGGAATTTCGATGGAACTGAAAAAGGAGAAAAGTTGTGTAGCAAAGCCTCAGACCAAACATATAGGAAGTTGGAGTGCACACACATTATTTCCTCTCTTCTCCCCCTCGCCGCCTCCAGCATCGTAGCCGCCCTCTCCCTCATTGCCTCGGGATCTAATTCGCTCGCCTAGGAGAGCTGAGAGGGAAGGAGGAGAGGCAGGCGTGCCAGAAATATCAAGCAAAGGACACCTTTTCCCCTCTCACTCTTTGCCCCGAATTATTGGACTTGTTAGCCTGCGTACCGTAGGCGAGTGGGCAGCAATAGGGCTAAACAAGCACTGGACAAGCACTGGAACACAAATACAAATAATTTGAGTGCAGACGTAGCAGACAGTGTGAGGTCACGCCGCAAACTCTGGGGTCTTTCCTTCTCCGAAAAATTTTGTTTTATCTAATAATGCTTATTCAATAATCATAAAATTAAACTTCCAAAGGAAGCTCTTGAGTTCTACTTTGACGGTGGCTAAGCCCCGTTCATCTCTCGGACTTACTAAAACAGTGTGGTGAAGCACAAAAGTGTTTGAGTATATCTACTGTAGAGTGCCTGATTGCTTGTGGCCCACTATCATATGGGATACCAAATAAGTCCTGAAAAGGAAAGCTTTTCGTCGCTTCCTTGTCCGGACAGTGCTAATAGCTAGCTCCCCCCTCTTCCCTTCTTTGTCTCTGCTATGTGGTTTGAGGCTTTTTGTCCGCGGCGGCGGCGGCGGCGGCCATGGGGGAAAAGGGAAAGCGCGGAAGGGCGATCAATCTTGATTCTCCTCCTCCGCGGAGAAAGAAGAGGAAGCGGGGAGATGGGGGAGGGCGTATGTAGTGCATGGGCTCTCCCTCTCCTACTCTTCTGGCTCCCCTGACGATCCAGTTGCACACATCTTCCCCCCCTGGTTTTGTTGTGACGGCGGCGGCGATGTGTACGTACGTACAACGGCGGGCGGGACGGGAATATGTCATGGGCAAAGATGAGAGGAACCCGGCCAGGCAAACAAGGGGACGGAGAGAAAGGGGACACAATTTAGGACTTTTAACTTGTACCGGGAGGAGAACCCGGGCTTCATGCAAACTTTTTCGAGGGAGAGGGCCTTCTCCCCCCCCCCCCTGTTTTTTCTTTGCAACCATGAGAAGTGGCTCGTTTTCTTTCTCTTCCTTTTCGCGTGCGACTCTTGTTTCGGGTTCGGGGACAACAGGAGGGAGGAGGAGGAAAAATGGGAAGAGCGGCCGCAGCCACGACCAACAACGACCTTTCGTTTGTTTGCGTGGAAAAGAAGGTTTCTCTTCTTTCTTCCTCTCCCACTCTTGTTCCCTGTTTCCCATAGCTCGAAGGTTTTGCGCAGAGGACGAAAAGGAAGAAGAGAGGAAAGAGACTTTTTTGCTTTGACAAATCGCTGTCGCGGCGGTTTCATTTTCCCCCTTCTGCGCTGCTGCTGCTGCAGAGGTGGAAAAAATTGTCAAGACGGCGGAGAAGAAGAGGGAGGGGAAAGATGGGTGCAAAACATGCTTTAGTCCTTGTTTCCCTGTCCCCTCTCTTCCTTCCGGTGGCGGGGAAGAAGGGGATTCTCCGAAACTGTTCCAATGATAGTCAAGACTGAAAGAAAGCTTGGGGTATTGTCGAAAATGCTTCTGCGGCATCGTCCTTCCCCCATCCCCCCTTTTTCCGCCACCCTGAGCAATCTCGGGCACGAAATTCCTTCTCAGACGCCTCCCTCTCGCCTTCCCCCTCTCTCCGCTCCTCCCAAAATACCGCTTTCTTCCCTTCTCTCCGCCCTTTCCAAAAGTGTGGAGGAGAGGAAGGAAGAGAAAGGAGGGGGAAAGAGAGGGACGATGCTTGTAAACATCAACGCTTTTATTCACGATCGCCCGAGCGCTAAATTGGACACTAAAAAGGAGGGAGGGAAGGAGGAAGGAAGAAAGAGGGGAAATACGGCAAGGCCTAAAAATGCCACAGCAGCACAGCATGCAGCGAAGATATGAGAAGGCCGGAGACGCGCTTTTTTTTTGCTTCCCTCTTTTTGGAATTCCCCCCATCGGCCACCAGAGATCTACTACGATGCACTTTCCCCTCTGCCGTCGACAGAGAATTTGCCCGCTTATCCTCAAGGGGAGGGGGAAATACAAAGAATGAATGTTGCATTTTGGTGCGGGGGGGTCGCGGCGGCTGAGGCCCAGGAAGGAAAGTATAGGAGTAAGAGGATCATGGAGGGGGAGGGATGGTGGGGCGAAAGGTGGGGATGAAATACAGTAGTGGCTCGCAGGAGGAGGAGGGAGGAAATTGCTCTGAGGCACGCCGAGACAACGCCGCCGGCTCCTCCTCCTCCCTTTTCTCCTCTCTTTTCTCCCTGCAGGTGGTAAATCCAATTACTGCAGGAGGAAGAAGAGAAGGACGGGAAAAGAAAGTCCTACTACCCACTCGGTCAGGAATGGTAAATTAGGGAAGGCGGAGGACCGCGGAGGAATTGTCTCCCGAAGAGAGAATAGAAAGGATTTTCATCCCGGTGATGTACTAGCGAGTCACATATGCGCGAGCCTTGCTTCATTAGAGTTCCTCGTCATGTGACTAGCTCATGCATGCCTGTCGTTGCCGATTCACGATGGCTGTTGCAAGTATCCCCCTACAGTCTCATTTTCGTGCTCATATTTCCTCCTCCGCTCGGGGTCTTCGTCGCCGTTCGGACTCTTGTTTGATCGCTCCCCTGGGATCGTCTCCCCCCCTCCTTCCTCTCTCGCTGCAAAAGCTACTCCTTCCCTCTCCCTCTCCACATGAGGCACTACGTACGGTACTACGCTCAGAAAGAGAGAGAGACTTAATCAAGTCGCGGTGGGCATCGAGGGAGGGGGGGCGAAAGATGGATATCCACCAGGTATACGGAGGCAAACAAAAACAACATGGAGGGAGGGAGGGAGACCAACGCACGGACTGGTTCTAGGCAAAGGAAGGGGCATTCCATTCTTTGCGTACAAACACGAGGGGAAAGGGGAGCAGTCCAAAGAAAAAGGTCACACCAAGCTATCTACATGTACCAGTACAATGGAGGAAGACCCCCTCAAGAATGGGTGCTGTGATTGGTGGGGAGGCAGGAGTGTGACAAGTCGTCCTTGATGTGGCTTTCCCCCCATTGTTTCTCGTGTGGCGGTCAAAGCCACCTGTCTCCCCCCCCCCTCTCCTCCTCCTCGCCCCCGGGCCAATGCCGGCTCGAATTGGCACCCAACATGATTTGTCTCTCTATTTCCCCTCCTCCCATATATCCGTCCGCCATTCTGGCCCCACCGTCACCCAAAGGCGGCGGCGGCGGAGGACGAGATCGAATGGACAGTTTGATCTAGTGCCCCTTTGTCGCTTCGGGCCGGGGGTCGAAGGGAGAATACGAAATTGCACCAGACCCGATCCACCCTCCCGCTGCAGGAACATTTTTCTTCTCCTGCAATCGTGAGGCCCTCCTCCGGCTGAGGCGGTTCCGGTGGGGCAACGTTGAAGCCGGATGCTGTGGCGGCGGCGGAAGAGGAGACATAAAAGCAACTCAGGTGCACTCCTTCTCCCCTTACCCCTTTGAAGGGTAAAACCTCTACGTATTTTTGGCTTTGGAAGAAGGAAGGGAGGCCCTGCTAGGAATGCCAAAATTGTGTGGTGTCGTCCCGGAGGTTTGTGCGTTGTTGGAGGAAGAGGGATGCCACCACGTGTCCGTGAGTGGCCTTCCCGACCTTCCTTCCTTCTTCCCTCCCATCCAAGTGGGGCCGGATCAAACCCAAGATGGCCCACTACCTCCCTCCGTCTCTTCGCCCTTTCCTCCAAAAAAATCGAGAGTGAGTGGAGGTGACGGCGACGGCCTTCCTCCTTCAACCTTTCCTACGGACGGATATCCTCGGATCCCCTCCTTTTTTTACTCCGCTTCCTTCCGAAAAGCTTTTGTAGCCCGCTCCTCCTCCCCCTTTCCTCCTCCCGTTTGTAATTCAACTCACGCCTACGCCCGCCTGCCTGCCCGCCCGGCGACCCTCCCCTAGCTGCTTCAAACCCTTCACCGTTTCTCTTTTCCTCCGTCATATTTCCCCGCGCCCCTCCCTCGGCCTCGAAAAACAAAGTATAGAATTTCTGTTGAAGCGTAGAAGCGCTACAGCGCGTACGTTAAATCGCAAAGAAAGGGGAAATGAGGCCGCCGACTTCTTTCCTTTGCACACACGTGTCGCACTGTCGAAAGTAGTGCGTCGAAAGCAAGCAAGCAAACACGATTATTCCTATGATTTTGGTGTTTAATACGGACATGAAAATGAATGCAATAAATGAGAAAATCCCTCAGGAGTATTTCTCCCAATTTCATAATCTCTATTCACAATGCGTCAGGGCACTCCGCTTGCTTCCCCTACCTACCATACCGGCATAGCATTGCTACTTCACTACTACTACCTGCCTAGTGAGAAAGTCGTTTGTCCCCCCCCTTTCCTCCCTTCTTCTCCGTGCCCAATTACCATATGGGCCGTGGGAACTTTTTCCTGCGGAATGGGGAAGAGAAAGGGGGAGGGAGTGTGTCGGCCAACGGACGCGATCCTCCTCCTCCCATTCTTTCTCACTTAGCACACGCTCGCTCGGTTGCTCCCCCATCCAGAAATAGCGTACGCGGCCGGGAGAAAAAGGAGAGAGACGGGAAGGGAAACTTCTCTCGCCCGAACCGCCCATTCTGGCGGCCACTTTTGGGTCGCCCAACTGCCCTCGACTGAGTGAACTTACTTGGCATGATGGAGACGGTCTTGAGCGCCCTGAGCACCCTGAAGGTGCGCAGCCCGGCCAGGTTGCCCATCTCGATGAAGGAGGTGAGGTAGCCGGAGAAGATGACGGTGAAGTCGAGCCAGTTCCACGGGTTGCGCAGGTACGTGTAATTGTTAAGGATGAAGCCGCGGGCCACGCACTTGATCACCATCTCCAGCGTGTAGATGGCCAGGAACATGTACCTGTAGGTAGGGTAAAGGGGAATGGGAAATTGCAATTTACAAGACGATACGTGCAATTCCGTTAAGAATACGTATGGTATTATTGGTATGAATAGTAGGGCAAGTCGTCATCATTGTGAATGCTGCTGGCCGCGGCACAGTGCAAACGCAACGTTGCTGACTTCTCCTTTGTTCTGCCCTCTCCTGTGCGTAGCTAGTACAGTACACTATTGCAGAACTGCATTTGACAGGTGGAAAGAGGAAGAGAAAAAGAAAAGTAATCCTCTCGAAAATGGAGGGAATGTAACAGTTTTTGCTCCACTCACTCGGCCTCGTCTATAGGCTTCGTCATGGCCAGGAAGATACAGTTGACCAAGATGGTGAGCATCACAATGTAGTCGAAGTACTGGTTCGTGCAGAGGTAGACGGCGAAGCTGCGGATCTGCAACACAAGACAAGAACACAAAGATGTATACAGCAATGGCTTTCTCGTTTTCGGTATAGAATAGCGTTTCGTAATAGATGCCTTACCACATTCCACGGCGCGAAGAGCCACATTGCCCTCGTGGCCGAAAACCTCTGCACGTAGTGCTTCTGAAAGCGGCGGGAGACCACGCAAAAGGTCTGAAATGGAAAGAAATAATAGATTGGTTATGAAAGGGACTTTCGCAACTCGAGAGAAAATTGGGACCAGCTCGGTTCAACCACGAGGGGGGTTGGGATTGGACGGGAGGAGGAGAAGCAGGAGGGAGGGAAAGGTGGGGAAAAACTTTTTTTTGCGTCGCCCGACCCGGCAGTCCTTGCCAGGAAACGGAGGAAAGACAGGCCACTCCCCTTACTCTCCCCCTGGCATTACTGCCACCGAGAGAGGCGCAACGGCTGCCAATAATTATATTTTCCTCCCTAGCAAGGTTTTCTACTAACTTTTTCGTCCCTTTTGGGTTTTGCAAGGTCAATGCTTGCCCGCTTGGTCTTCATATGGGAGCCGCTTCAAAATACAATGTGCTGCTCCATGCAGTAGATGGGTTCCGAAATTTAACGTATTTTTTTTTTGTCAGCGAGATTGAGTTTAGACTGCTGGGACAGAAAAGCAGAAGAAGCGTTTCCTCTTTTCGAATAATCTCTCTTATCTTCCTCTCTATTTTCCTTCCATCGGAGAAAGTAGGAATCCCCCGTGGAATCCCGTACTCTCCCTCCCCCTCCATTAACCACTACCTTCACCCCATATTTTCCCTTCCATCTCGCCAAGGGATTTGCAGAAATTTCTTTTATACCCGTTCCTTTACCTTCCTTTTCCCTTTTCCGATGTGACAACTACAAAGTGACATTCTATCATGGAAGAGGGAAAGGAGTCCGTCAGTTCATATGCGGAAAATAATACTTTCCATTCCGGCTCGGTTGACTCTCCCCGTGGGCTCGTCGGCAAATCAGCAAAAGCAATACAGTTTAGTTTCAGTCTTCGCTCCTTGCGCACACAAGACCCTTTTTGGTCCTTTTTGGGTCGAGCGGGCGCTCCCTCGATCACGGCAAATTAGACAGCTAATCTGGACAGTTAAAACGGCGCGCTGGGAAACGGAGAGAAGTGGAGCTTTTGAGGGTCTACTTTGATGCAATTTTCCGCAGGGCAACCCCCTCCTTCCCTCCTCCTCCTTCAGTCCCCCGCGACACCGCAAAAAAGTGTGCGAATGGAAAGAGTGGGCGAAAAGAAGGGAGAGAGAAAAAGTCGGCCCTTTCTTCCCTTCTTCCCTTCATAGCCTCATTTTTTCTTTTCTTCATCATATCTCTTCTTCTTTTCTCTCCTCTCTCCACTCCGTCTCGCACCGCCACTTCTGCCGCCGCGAAAGCGAAGGCCGCCGCCGCCAGACCATTAAAAAACTCTCCTCATATAATGGTCGGCCGGGGAAGGAAGAATAGAAGGCCAAGGAAGAGAGAGGAGCTTCGAAAGGAGAGACTATTGCAGCGAGAAGGCCGGGAGGGGAAGGAGAAGGAAAACTTTTTCGCCCGACTGTGCGAAACAAGAGTAGGGGAGACTAGGAGGAAGAGGATCGTCTGCCCTTGCAAGCCGAGAGCTAAGAGGGCCAGAAAGAGAAACGGTTTATTTCTGGAAGGCCTCTGTGCAACCTAGTACACAAATTTCTAAAGTCTTTTTTGTTGCCATCTGCTAAAAAATATTCAGGAATTCTCTTCCTCCTGAAGGGCAGCCTTCTCTATCCCAAAAAATAGCGCCTTTTGCGGTCACTCTTCCAATCGATATCGAGAAGGTCACGCCTCACGCGTGTAGTAGTTTCCCCTCTTTCTCTTCATTGCTTTTTTGCAATTCCCAAAA
>JAAUYB010006146.1_pt1 | contig 12811 bp, 11 predicted proteins | sample 7278071 | NCBI WGS metagenome assembly JAAUYB01 (sample SAMN14350121, study PRJNA611818) | marine sediment metagenome | isolation source: surface marine sediment (1.8m) | place: French Polynesia: Moorea | collected 2018-08
GAATAATAAATTACCTCGCTCGGAGCGATGCTGAATATTGCAATGATATATCCGCCAAACCGACGTCAGTCGATCGTCACGCAATTGAGCGAAACACGGGACTTTTGTCGGATTCTAAGAAGACAAAAAAAGTCAAATTCACTCACAAGACAAGAAATTTTGGACGAAATTCAGATGCTCTATTACTGGGACTGACTAGTTTAAAATTTAAGCTGATTATATGCAAAACCTGGAAGAGTATCCCCCGGGGCAAAGCTTAAGAGCTTTCTTACTTGTTTATGATAAATGTTGGAAAATGTGGATGCAATAAGCCACAGCAACATATTTTTTCAGAAAGTAGAATATACAACTATGGCAAATTGAAAATGTCTCATCAGAAAATGTTCATTTCTACCAGAACAAATTTTGCTTGAAGACTTACTTTTGGCCGCAAAAACAGGTTTGGTATGAGGGATGAGAGGAGGCCATTTTGGCTCAAGGTATTGCTCAGTACTTCCCAATGGACCAACCAGATTTGCTGCTTGATAGGGCTTCTAATGCAAGATGCTTTGCTTGTGATTGACATTTCAAACAGTATGGCAAGTTCAACAGCATCAGGGATATGCATCATAGAAAGCGAAAGCTCAACAAAGCTGGAAAAATGTTCTTCAAGTTGCCAAATAGCCCTAGAACACTGATGAGAAGTCTGCTGCAGCATTTTTCAGCCAACTCTCTGGTGTCAGCTCACGGACCTTGAGGTCCAACAGGCAGCAAAGAGCACATTGCATGCACATTTTACTGGTCAATTGTATCACACTAGTGAGATTGAACTATGAGGCTGCTGTGTCTCTAGCAAAAGCAAATCAGAACATAAAAGGCTCAGATATCATTTTACAACCAAAAGGCTTTTTGCACATCTTTTAGTAGCGTTCTTCAACGCTCCTTTCCATGCCTTGTCTTTTCAGCGAAGCCACCCCAAACTATAGTGAAAATTGACACAGCTGGAAATGCTACGCAAAAGCCACATTGCTTGAGTTGCTACTGTCGTAAAACATCATTTTATTTTCAGATAGATTTTGAATGTGTGAGGAAACTGAACCCTTCTCCTATTTTTTACACCACACCAGCAATGGAAATAGGCGCAGCTTTCAAACTCAAAAGTTTGTCGTGTTTTGCTTGTTAAGTTTTATTTTAATAGCAAAAAACAAACGTTCCTATTCCTAAATGTGTTCATCGTTTGGGAGCTTTTTTGACTAATATTTCTTGTACCATACCATTTCGAAAATAGTCTCAACCCTTCGAAAACAACTGTGAAGTGAAGCAAAAAAAGTCATATCTGAGGAATGTTTCTTTGTTTGTTTGTCTCAATGGTAGTTCTTTGTTTATAAATCAAAGAAAAAAACATGCAAGAACTTGTGGCTGTGTCAGCACCTGCAAAGCGATTTTTTTATTCTTTTTGGGAGCTATTTTTTCGTTTTCCCTCATAAAGTCTATATGCCTCATCCTGGGAGCTACTTTTCTGTGTGTAATTTTCTTGCCCCAATATGCGCGAAAAATACTATTTCTTGTCGTTTGCTCTTCTTACCTGTACTCTTGTTGCGGGTACTTCTCCGCGCACATCCCCGCGCACCGCCCGAATAGGAAGTCCGTCTTGAACCGGGACCCCGAGGCGACCCTCCGGGCGGCGGAGTCGCACTCGTGGGCGCACGATTCGGGTCGGAGCACCGGAGAGTCCCCGAACCCGGAGCCGAACCCGGAGGAGTGGTCGGCGCCGCAGATGCTGTACTGGCAGCCGTCCTAAGAGGAGAAAAATAAATGTTAGTTGTGCAAAATACATTTACTACACCACACATAATATCTGTTATGGAGAGAAAGGGTTTAATGTTCGAGCACTAAAAAGTTGGCCCATGAGGTAAAATCGTTTCTCAATCAAAGTGCAGTGTTTGCCTTTAAATTGTATCTACTACACAATGTAGCACATTACCTGCACATTGTAGCTGCCCAGGAATGGTTCAGCGGGTGGAGCGGGGGTGACCCCTACGCTCTTGGCCGATCGCTGCCGGTGGTGGGCGGCAGAGGCAAAAGAGGAAGACAAAGGGACCACGAATCCGAATAGGAAAATCATTTTGTCACACATATTGAAAGGGAATTCTGAGAAAAAGTTTCTTCTTTCTTGATTTTTTCGGATATTCCGATTCTTTCCCTTGTGCTCTTAAGGGAAGAAAATCAGTCAGAATGTGAATATTTTACTTTCTTCTTCCTTGCACTAAATCAGACTCCTCTCTTTGTTCGTCCAATATTTGAGGAAAGAGGATGGGGCCTCTTTTCCTATTCGAGGAAGTGGGGACACCCTTCTGCTGTGGGTCAAAAATCAATTTCGAACGGATGGACTTGGTCTCTTCTCTGGACTGGCCCCAACACTCTTCTTCCCGGAAAACTTTTTTGGAGAGGCGACGGAAGGGGACTTTTTTCCTTTTTGGATAAAAGCCCTGAGGGTGGTGGAAACTTTTTTCTTTCCTTTCCCACTTTTCCCTCTCTCTTTTCCGACACTTTTTCTTCTTCCTCCTCCCTTGGCACCTTCACTCAAAAAACTCGAAACTGACCACTGTGATGATAAAAATGTTTCCCACTATTATTTCCTTTTTTTTCGTATGGGGGTAACGGCAACGGCAGGCAGGAGCCAAAAACGCACAATAAAAAACTTATTTCTCTGTCACAAGAATTTCTCTCTTCTCCCTTCGCCCTCTTCCTCCAAACTGAACCCCCCTCCTCCCTCCTTCCTCCTCCTTTTTGGAGAGACGGGCGGAGGCGCTCTATTCTTCTTTCTCTCTCCCTCCCTCCCTCCTTTTCCTCTGCGTGAAATTGAGATGCCGACTGCCATTGCGCATATCATGCAATGATTTTCCGTTGCCCCGCAAAGAAATCACATGAATTTTTGCAAAAAAACACAGATTGCTTCTACTTTATTGTCTCTCTCTTTAGTGGGTCTATTTTTGACATTCAGCTTCTAGGTAGAACCACGGTGGAATCAAGGAAAATGTGCATGTTAACTTCCCCCCAATTTTCTGTAAAACGGTGTACACCCCGAATGGGTTGAAAAAAGCTAAAAAAAAGGGGGGGTTGTGTTCGGAGTCTGCTTTTTTGCAACGGACGTTTCCCCTCCTCCTCTCAGACACCTTTTGTTCTATTGTGGGGGGAAGCTGTGTCTTCTGGAAAATTGCAGGGCACATCACGACAGAAAGTAGCAATGTCCGACGACGCCACAAGAAAGTACAAGAACATACAGTGTTCACAGACCTGCGGCGAGAAATTGTAACTTTTGAAGACGTTTGTCATAGATGAGCAACACACCAATTTGTGTCTTCTGTTGCAACAAAAGCGAATGCAACTTTGGCCATCTTTAGATCCAACATCATCCTCAAAAAATGGGTGCTAGTGTGAGGCTAATTTTCCGACCCCACGCACCACCACCTGCCACACCTACAAAAGAGACGGAAAAAGAAAAGAAAATACGTAAAAGCTAGTCTCGCCTTCTCTTTTTTTCCGAGGAAGGGTGTCATGTCCTAAGAAGTGGCGGCGGAGGTTTTAAATATTCCGGGAGACCGTGGTGTGTGTGCCGCATAAGTTTTTGGAGACCGGGCGTTCGGGTGGTGGCATTTGAAAGGCTTCAGGAGAGACACGATTCACATGGTCGCCAAAGAAAAACAAAAAGATTTTGATACATAACTAATTAAAAAGAAAAACGGAATAAACATGTTTTATACGAAATAACTGTATTTCTGTGCTTGGCATCTTTCACTTTTTCCTATCAAACTCCATCAGGTCTTTGTCTATGAAGTTTTGTCCTCCTCTTCTTCTTCCTTCGACCGATCATCCTTGGTTCACGTTTCCACCTCTCTCTCTCTTTCTCTCTTAATCGGATTGACACCTGAAACCTCTTTCCACCACCTCCGCCTCTGCCTTCGATGCCGACAGGCCGAGGAACGGAGTGGTGTTCTTTTTGTTTTTTTTGCTGCTTTGACAAGACTACTTGTTTATCACAACTTTGATTTACCATACTTTGACTGCGAAAATGCAAAATTGTCTGAAAAATACATACGTAGTAACATGATCCCATTCTTGTTTTTCTCTTTTCGGGACGGATCAGACAGTGAGAGAAGGAGTCGCTTACGACAAAAGTCTGCCTTAGGTTTGGAGGAGGAGGAGGATGGGAAAGGGGTTAGAACGCAGATTGGACAATGGAAAGCGATATGCTCCATTTTGGGACGAAATTATCCTCGCGTTTGTCGAAAGCGGAGTCGTCAAAAAGGACATTGAGGCGGGGCCGGAGGGGGGATAAAAAGGGGTCACTCACTCTGCCGGAGCCTCAATTTTTCCTGGATGATTGACACACTCCGATCGACGTCGTTTCCATGGTTTCATGTAAAATTATAGTTATCAATAATGGGGGAAAGCAATGTGTTGAACGTCACAAATGGTTTAATTCTTACGTTAGCCGGGAAGATCACGAAATTTAGGCGTTGGAAAAATCCTGCTTTCCCGGAAAAAATATCATCTGGAGTAGGTGTCTGTAAGTTTGACATTTCCCACCATTTGTGCTTAATGAAACCCTCCCTGGATTGACAAAAGAGGTCAGTTTGGGAGAGCCGTTTAAGAAAGTGGCAAAAAATGTCCGAAGCTGACACGGGGATAAAAAAGTATTTTTTTCACAGTTTGGCTCCTAGTTTTTCCTCTAGCGGCAACGCCTCGGTGGCTACAAAAATCATGGGTTCAAAGCGAAAGGCGGAAGCAACTCCCATTTCCCCCTCGAAATTATTTTGCGATTACAACACTACGTTTCCCCGGCCACCTCTCTATCCGAAAATGATTTATAACTGGTCCACGGAAGCCCACCCACCGCATTTCATCGCACGGCAGAAGGGCTAAATTTAGAATGAAAAAAAGAAGGGAAACGGAAGCATGCACAAGAGCAAAAAGACGTGTTGACTGTGTAAGGAAGCCGTCGATATTGTGCCAAAGAGGAAAGAGGGGGGGAGGGGTGCTTAAAATTTATGCCTCTTCTGAAAATGCCGGTGGCAGAGAGAAAGGAGAAGTAAGGGGGGGGGGAGAAAATTGCCTCTTCCTCCTCTTCTTCTTCCTCTTCCCATTCTACACCTTTGGAGGGAGAAAGATGGGAAGTTGGATCAACGCACCCATAACCGCTCCACGCTCGGATAACCAACACTCTTACCCAGGTGGACAAGAAAGGAAAGAGGAAAAGAGTTATGAAAGTCCAGAAGAATCTTGGAAATGGAGCTTTAAAAATCTCCTCGGTATCGTAATTGTTGAAAAAAATCTGGAAAATAGGTTTTTGAGATACATTACCTAATTTTCCAGATAACCTGGGTGTTTGAAAAAAAATTGTCTTTGCATTGATCAATCATTTTTTTTGTCCAGACTGGCGCCAACGGTTCGGAGCAATAACCAAATAATGGATTGATTTCGTTTCTCCCTTCGAAACGAAGTTGGGCCTTTGATTATTGACTTTCCTATTGGTGCTCTTCTGAGTTCACTCCTGCGACAATTTCATTCGAAACAAGGCTTATTCACACGCGCGCCGCAGGTATCAAATGGCCTAATTATTACTGTTGCAGGGTCCATACATTCTGAGCTACAAATTCGAAATGAAATACATTGGTATATTTTATACAGTAAGTGGTAACACCTTTGGCGATTGTCCATTTGGTATATTGTGTCCGACGGTTTAACGGCCATTGAACTGCATTAGAGGAAAAGTGAGACTGACCTATATTTCCGGTAAAAAGGGGGTTGGAAAAAGGGGGCGAGAAAAAAGAGAAGAGAGGGGTGGATACCACAACATTTCCACCCCTTTTTACCCTTGCCGCAAAAAGGTTTTTTTCCTTCGATGGACAACAACAGAAACAGACGCATAAAAGCCTTTTCCCCTCCTGTCTCCCACCCCATTCCGAACATACGTTTGGAAGAGGAAAAGGGTTGAGCCTTTTTGGCCACCTCCCTCCCCTATTTCCTTTTTTAGACCCATTGACTTCGCACTATTGAAGAAAAGGGGAAAGGGGCTCTCAGCGTAATTATGAGAATGATTTATTGGGTGCTGCCCAGCAAGAGCAGGAGGAGGGGAAAGAGAAGTTAGCAGCCATTTAGGGACCTTGAATGTAAACTCGCCAATTTTTTTGTAAAGCAAAACTATTAGATGTTTTGTTTTACTACCTTTGCTCTCATCTAAAAAATATAGAGGAGGGATTTTTGTGGCAAATTCCAAGTCGTCCCGTTTAACTTTTGAAGCCCAGCAACACACCTGGCTAACCTTTTTTGGCATGGTCAAAGAAAAAAACGGTTGTTCAAACGCGCCTCGATCTCAAACGGGGGAAATGGACAGACGGGCGATCTGATTTTATTGCATATTGGCGTCAAGAAAAGGAGGACTCAATAAATCTTTACTAATGTTGTGTTTTGGGAGCGGTTGCTTGGGACGTAATACTTTTTGAAGGAAAAAACGCTCTGTTTGGTGGCCAAGTATTTTGCGAGCCTCGTCTGTTCACCAGTTCCTGAAAGTAAAGCGATTTTTTCTTAAATGTTGTAAATAGTTCTTTAATCCACTCACTTGCACTTCCCCGTTTCTAGGTAGCAACACTTTGGAAGCTCGTCCCCGTGGGACGCATTGCAACGGTCGTCACAGTTTTTCTGTAAAAAAATATTGGGGAAAATATGTGCATGACAAAATTTTCGTATTCCCTCACGTTTTCTCCTGTCCTGATTGCCCCTGGCATGTCGCAGCCAATGTCGCATTCGTAACCGTCGCCGCCAGCGCGGTTGCACGCGCACTGGAAATGCAGAAATATTCTGTGAATAATCATGATTTGTCCTAATTTCAACTTGAAATATGAGTTGTTTTGACAGGAACAACATGTATATTTTATAATTTCTTACCCAATTCCTGTAGATCTGGTTTCCGTTCGAATGGCAAAGAGCCTTTACAGGCTGGGCAAGGCAAGCCTGAATATAGATATCGGTTGACAAAACAGCCACAAGAATAGAATTTTTAGGCAAGTCCTCATCTAGTCCTCCTGTGTGTTAGAACATCAACGACAGAAGCAGAAGTATCATCAACATCATCAGCAGAACCTTTATCAACAACAAGAAGAAAAACTTCGTGGTTGTCCAGTCAAACATTAAAAATATATTCTAAGATTCCCACTCACTTCATTGTTCTCAAGACCAAACAACAACAACAAAAGCAAAATCCTTTCCATGACCACCGCCTCCTTGAACTGACCTTGTCCTCCTGGTTGTTTTGGCACTCCCTCTGGCACATGGCCTTGCCCTCCAAGGGACTGGAGACGGACTTGCCGTAGAAGCGGCAAAGGAGGTCGGTCGACTGCAGAAAATGAAAAAAAGGGAGAACAAGAAGTTAAAAAAATAATTGAATTTTAAAATGTCGAGAAGAAAAAGGCTTGAGGTTGACAAGCACTTTTTATAGCCGTGTAGAATTTTCGCATATTCGTTCAGGTGTTTGGCTGCTGACGGCGGGGGTAGATCTCAAGGTTGAGCTTAATTAAGCACCTGTTTTTCCTTTTATCCACATATTGAAAAATGTGAGTCTCCAGGCAACGAATAACGTTTCTTGTTCAGTTTTTTTACCTGCGGCGAGGCCAACAGGTCCTAGAACTGTGGGAGTTATTGTTGTTGTTTTCCAGGGGAGCAGTTTGGCGAGTTCCATGGCACTTGGTATACTGCAAATTCCATACATAATTTTCCTTGGGCTGGGCTGGGATCCATCACTCCCAGACCAGTTTTCTCTTGGGGTGGGACCTGTGGCTCACTCATCATATTTCTCTTTGGGTGATGAAATCTGTAGCCCCTGACCAGATTTCTCTTCGGGGTGGGATTTATTGATCTTAAGTCAAAATATATTTTATTAAACTTATTTTTCTGCTTAAAAATTTCTGGTTCGATTTCCAAACATTTTTTGGGCGCCGAAGGTCGTTGAACAAAGTCTGTTCTTGTTACATGTTAGATTATCCTCACCAGAACATTATCTTGGCTTTGCAGCGCCTTGCATGCGTCCTGGTACCAATCCGTCTCCCCTCCCTTCGTAGCGCAGACGTTCGGGCCGGTGGGGACGCACTCAGAGGAGGAGGGGGAAGAGAAGGAGGGGGAGGGGGCGAGGATGAGGAAGAGGAGCAGGGCCGAGAAAGAAAACGGAGGATACATTTCTGCAAGTGGAAACAAGAGCAACAATTACAAATACAGTTCCTTGGGCTAGTTGGCCTAGGCCGCAGACATAAAAGGGAGAAAACGCTTGCGACTTAATAAGAAATGGGGAATTTTGCCGTGGAATTTCCTGTCTAATTGCAGAAATTTAACTGAGAAACATCCGTTTACCTTTTACCTTTTCTCGATTGATGAATCGAGATTCGTCCCTCCCTTCACCACGGTGGCAACGGCACAGGCGAATATATTGAAAGTTTTCTCCCCCTTTTATGAAATCCACAGTTTGCTTGACTCTCCCTTTCAGGACTGCAGGAGAGGAGGGATGCTTTCTAAAATTCCCCTGCTCTGACTCTGTAAGCGGCGGGAGAGGACTAAGGCTTAGCGGCAAACGGAAGCGGCGCCCAACCAGCAATTTCGGTACTACAAGGCTATCAAAAGGTAATTTGTAGTAAAAAGTGCCACTTTTCGTACGGTATGTTTGCGACGACGCAAGCTTGTTGATTTTGTTACGCCGCTTCGAATTGTGTCAAGTGGGCGCTAGTCATAACTTTCCTCTGAAATTTGCCCACCAACAAAATCACATTGAGGATTGCTTTTGGATACTAAAGCTGCACGAGTTCACATTGTATGTATTCTAGTAAATTTTGGGACACCAAAGTTCTCTGGCTGGGTAAGGGCATATGAGGCACGCCGGTTGCCCTCCGCTTGGGAGGCGTCAAATCCGCGTGTGTCGAGGAGGAGGAGGAGGAGGAGCCACAAGTGTGAATTGGGTGAGGCGGAGGAGGAGGGAGAAACTGACGTCGCATAAGAGCATGGAGCTGCAAAAACAGTCTAGATTCTAGGGAAACAATATTAGGGATATGATGTTCCTACACGTACACGTATACAACGACAATTCAAAGTGCGTAAGGATAAAAGTGTAGTTTAAATATAGAAACTTTGGAAATGAGAGTTGAATGTGCACTGGCAGATTAAGGAAAATATTTCCAATGAATTATGTTTTTCTGCTTCTCATCCCAGTTTTTCATTCGTTCGACCTCAAAAATATCCAGCTGTTTTAGACGGACAGTTAGAGGTTAGGGGGAGAAGAGGCCCACCGCACAGACGGGGACGGCAAAAAAATAGAGCCTCGGCATCCGGCAAAAAAAATTATTGCACTGAAACACAGGTGGGGGATTCCCATAAGTTCTGTGGGCAAAAAAGAGAGGATTTCTTCCACAGAAGAAGTGAACACATATTCATAAGAAATCGTCTTGCAATATGCAATATACCGTCACTGCACTCTTGCAATATGAGATCACAGGTGTTTGTGTTCTTCAAATATACAGGAGAGAAACGTCAAAAAAGCGATATAGACAACCGATTTTTTGCCGCTTCTGATTGATCACAAATCACAGATGTCGGGCGGGGGAGAACACGATTTGGGATTTGACACTACTCTTCATTATCAGGTACACTTTTCCCGCCACGGATTTTTCTGCGCGAGGAATGTGTCAAAACGGAGTAGCAGCTTGAGAAAGAGGAAATACTTTTATTCCGTTTGCGAAACAGGTGTGTGTATGCTCGAAACTCCTTTTCCTTTTCGGTTGTTTTCAAGACAGAAGACCACCCACAAATCCGAAACGCGGCAATGATGTAGCATCGTCATATGCTGCAAATGCGGGCCAAATATTTAACCCTGGCTTGTTAGCAAAGCGAAAAGAGTAAAAATTACATTATTATATCTGACATTGTGCGGGAAACAACATCTAAAAACCACACCACACATATTACAATTCCATTCGGAGTCCGTTTATGTTGCTGTGGCATCGGCGGCTAAAATATTGAGAGAGCGACAGAAGTAATTGAGACATCTGTGGTTGCTGCCGCTGATGTTGGAAAAGCCGCCAAATTTAAAATTCACCAACATTTCTTGATCTATCAACGACTATCATAGTTTGAAATTAATAGTGCTTACAAGTTTTGTGTATGCAAAAAACTTTTTTCTGTCTTTCATTAAAACATGTTGAATCCCACACCAGACTGGCTGGTTTTCCCCTCTCCCATGTGAATGTATCCAACCAGCCAGGCTGAGCTGAGCTGAGGTGCAGAAATTGCCGACATCAATCAACCGTCTCCTCCTCCTCCTCTTCCCTCTGTTTCCTATAGAGTTTTCCAACTGCTACCAAAAGCGAGGGAAACAAAGATGCGTACAGTTAGAAAATCCTGAAAAAACCCTATTTTTTATTCTGTTCATTTTTAGGCATAAAAAATAAAAAAAGGGAAACGATGTGGATTTTGATGTGTTTCAACAGCACGAATCTACTAGGGACTACTACCCCTGCTAATTCCGCTAATTTATGGCCAGCCATTGTCCAACGGTCATATATCCACATGAACGTACATCCCTCCACCCTGCGATATAGTTTGAACGGCTTCATTTTCTTTTCTTTTTTGCTATGCGTCAAGCCAAAGTGGGTGCAATAAAAGTGGCGCTATAAAAATTACTATCGTCCTACTACTCAGATATGCCACGATAGCGAAAGAGGTCAATCATTATTGTTAGATCTACGTAGGCGGCGCATAAAAACACTTCCCCTAAAAATAGGGCCCCCTAAATTATCGAGTTTTTATCCGGGCGCAAAAAACCCTTCATTCTATGCCAGATGCCGCCCGCAGATAAAAGGATGGTGAGATTATTAGTTTTGTTTGTAGCAAGTCTCTATGTCATGAATGAGTTTGTCAAACTCTTATATTTTCTGTGCGGATTTGAGAGGGATTTTTAGGGTGCGCCAGAAGAGAAAGAAGGGAAGGATTGGGAATGAGTGCATTTATTACTCTCTGGGTGCTTTGCATGAGTAATACCGCGACGGTACATTTCGTTCAGAAACTTTTGCTGGGGTAATGGAGGGCGGCGAAGGATATAGCGATCCCCTTTTGTTGTCTGGGTTCTGGGTTGGGAACTTGGGATGGGGGCGAAAGCAGAACAACACAACACAAAAGCAGAACAATAGGCATCTTTGCAGTGCATGAGAAAATGTTGCGAAAAATAAGAATACGGGAAATAGACGCGCGTGCTCAAACGCACAAAAAGTCACCTCTTTGTGTGTCTGAAAATCCAAGCATCTAACAGTCAAACAAACAGATGTGCAGGCGTGGGTTTTCCCCCTCAGGTCCTTTGATTTCGTACAAAAAAAGCGAGGGGATTTTGTGGCAAACGGTCGGTCGGTCGGCCAGGGAAAAAGAGAATAGGGACTATTCATTTTTCAAGTTCCGGGAGAATGAGTGAAAGGGCAGGAAGCGAGCGAGGGACGGAGGGAAAATGGATGCAATGCAAGGGTACAAAAAGTCAAAACAAACTGGTACAGAAAGAAGAGAGGGAGGCATCTGCCACAAAAAACTGCAATATCCTAGCACAATTTTAGTGATTTTTGCCGCTATTTTCACTTTTCCAGTAATGATTTTTCAGCCACGATTCCTAAATTTTCGGTACCCCTCCCCGTCTCCCTCTCTGTGTTGACATTCAGGCAACGTCCAAAAAGCCTTCTTCTTCCCTTTTCCCTGGCGGGTCGATTTTCTTTTTTCCTCCATAATTACTCATTGGAGGCGGGTCTATCTCCCCGTCAATCAAGCAGGAGGAGAGTCCTTCCCTCCGCTGGGAAAAAGAAGAAGGCTCGTTAGCAAAGGGGAAACAAGTTCATGAAAAGATCCTTTTTTGCAAAACAATAAAAATTACGTTGCATTCCATTAAGAGGTATCCCGTTGAAGTATTCTAATCTTTGGAGTAGGAAAACTCCAAAACAAACTGTTCATAAGTAAAGGTTCACATTATAAGACAGCGGTGCTCGCGTAAAAAATAGGAAGAATGCAGCATGTTCTCTTTTCCTCTGGCCGTTGCAAGCAAAATATGCAGGTGCTGCTCTCCAGCATGAAAAATGTATAGTTGTGATGCAACGTAAAAAAAGGATATTATTTATTGTATGAATTGTGCTCTTTGAAATTGAAGATCTCATGGCCGTTGCGTATTCACAAGTTAAGGTTGTGTAAACAAAAAATCGGCTGCGACTACCCTTACATGATAAATCGGGAGAGGGTAGACTGATCTTGCCTTTGAAATCGAGAGGAGGGCCCCTCCCTCCCGCTTCCCACACCCACTTGTGCTAATTGCAATTCAAACAATTGTCCAAGAGAGTGCAAGAAAAAAAGTCACTTGAGGTTGTCAGAATAGGCGTCGGGATGGCGCGAAAACATCCGCCTTCTTAGTCTGTCGCGTCCTTTTGATTTGCCCGACGAAGGTACGTTTTTGTGTGGGAGAGTCGTTCAACCCTTTTCTACGAAACAGACTTTGAACAGGACCTGAGGCAATGGAAAAAACAGCCTTCTTGCGCAAAAGTATAACCCTCAAATTTTCCTCGCCTTACTCACCCTGCATACATTTCCACTCTAGTCCCGTTCACCACCGCCAACAACAAATCTAGCCATTCTAGGACCTGGCGGCATCGCCGAAGGAAAACAAGAACAGACTTTGTTCAAAGACCTGCGGCGTTGATAAACTAGAGGGGAGAAATATTATCTAAGAGATTGGCTTTGGTAAAAAATATTTACTGCTAACACTGGATAC
>JAAUYB010099430.1_pt1 | contig 12797 bp, 11 predicted proteins | sample 7278071 | NCBI WGS metagenome assembly JAAUYB01 (sample SAMN14350121, study PRJNA611818) | marine sediment metagenome | isolation source: surface marine sediment (1.8m) | place: French Polynesia: Moorea | collected 2018-08
GTGACGGTCCCGTCAGAGTCTCCCGTGGAGCAGAGGTCGAAAAAGAACGTCTTGAAAAGGGGCTGAGAATGGACCATCAAGACGTCGTCGACGCAGTTCAGGGCGAGCCCTCCACCGGAGCTCTCTCCAGGGACCTTGAGTACGAACGTCTTGCTCACGCTGGGGCTGCCTCCTGAGCCTCCCTTGAAGGAGAGGGCGAAGAGGTGGAGCTCGTCGCCGCTCGTGTTTCCCGTCGCCCTCTTGCCATGCAAGATGACGGCCACGTAGGTCCTCCCGTAAAGCTGGACAATGGCCACGTCGCGATCATTGAGCTCGTGGCCGTCGAACTCCAGCTTATGCAACTTGTAAACGTATCCGCCCCTGAGCAGGAAGACGTGGAGGGCCTTGACGGAGGGGGCGGCGGCGGTCACCATTACCTGGCTCCTGGGGCACAGGCAGTACCAGGATATGTCCTGGCTGTGGCTGCGGACGGTGCGGAGGCCTTCCCCGGATGGGCTGACAGCGTACAACTCTACTCCTTTGTCGGTGACGAAGGCCACCTCGCCGCCCTCGCCCATCCAGGAGAAGCCGAGTAGAGAGGCGCCCTTGGTCCTGCAGGCCTGCGCCCCCCTGGCGACGGTGGAGAGCGCCCCCGGCGACACCCCTCCCCCTGCCGCCGAGGCCCTCCCGGACGGCCGCTCCACCGCCAGCAGCTCGACCTCGGCCCTGGTCGGCCTGTGCACGGCCAGCGTGGCCTGGTCCGGGGAAAGCTTGATGGTGGCCACCCTGCCGCGGTCGTCCAGGCGGAAGGTGGAGTTGTGCGCGGGGGAGAACCCCCTGGCCATGGTGCCGGTGGCCCCGCCCGACCGCACCGAGAACACCTGCTGGTTGAGGTCGTCGAAGAAGACGTGAGTGACCTTCCCCACCGGCTCGAAGGACACCTGCTGCGACAGACGCAGGGGCAGGGAGGACGGCGGCGGCGAGGTCATCTTGGCCAAGTATGATGGCCTGGAATTGGTCCTGTCGCAGATGTGCCACTGCGACCAGTGCAGCGACAGCAGGTCCCAGGTGCTGCTCAATCAGCTGATTGATGACAGCTGCTGCTGGCGTGCTGGGACAAAAACAGCTGAGAGAAGAACAGAAGAGAGAGTTTTGCCATCAACTTTTTCAGCGCAGCCCCGTGCCCGCGCCCACGCCAGGCAGCACAAACACTCCGCGTAAAGTCTAAAGACGCAAAAATTTCTTGATCCACTTGGCCTGCGCCACAGCCACACCAAAAAGCGAGACAAAGTATCCCGCTCCCCGCAACGCTTACACGGTCAAGGAGCTTCCCCCTCCGTTATGGCCTCCCCGTGTGCTCTTCCGTCGCCCTCTTCGTCCCCGTCCCTGCTGGCCTCACTCCAGGGCGGGGAAGAGGCCAGGAGGGCAAACAGGGACAGCACCGCGCCCAGGAATAGCGTGAGGACTGCTCTGATGAGCCCCTCCCTAGATCTCTCACTCATCCTACTCGGTTTCTCCTGCCAGGTTCTCGAATGCCGCGTGTGTGACAACGTCTACGGCGTGCAGGGCGACAAGATCCCCCGGCTCCTCTACTGCGGGCACTCCCTGTGCCACGCCTGCCTCGTCAAGCTGCCAAAGTCGGACTCCATCGTGCTCTGCCCCTTCGACCGGCAGCCCACGCCTATGGGTGTGACCGTCTATGTCATCTTAATATCGTCGTCATTGTCCACATCTTCTGTTCCTTCCTCTTAGGGCCCAATGGTGTGTGGGACCTCAAGAAAAACTTTGCCCTCATCGAGCTCCTGGAGCGTGTCCTCTCCAACGAGTCCAAGGCGGACCCGGCCCCGTCCTCCTCCTCCAACACCAGCTCCCCCTCGTCTGCGGCCTCCCACGGTGACTCCGCCTCCGCCGTCTGCTGCGACGAGAATGAGGATCACGTGGCCGTCCTCTACTGCACCACCTGTGGGTCGCACCTCTGCCAGGCCTGCTCAGAGTCCAGCCACGCCACCAGGACTCTGGCCAAGCACAGGAGAATCCCGCTCTCGGAGAAGCCCAGGGAAAAGTACAAGTGTTCCAACCACACCATGCAGGTTAATATTCGAATCTTTTCCCATTTCAACGTGAAGCAAATCACTTTTGCCATTTTGCAGGTTCTTGAGTTCGTGTGCCTGGAGCCCGAGTGCCAGAAGTCGTGTCCCCTCATGTGCTACGTGTGCAAAGACTACGGTCGGCATAAGGGCCACAAGTACTCGCTGATGGAGAACGAGGCGGACAGGATGAGGTGTCTCATCGCCGACGCTGTCTCTCATCTCAGGAAGTTCATGGAGGAGATTACGGAAACATCCAGGAAACTGGGTTAGTAAAGGCTAAGACCCGAAGAGGGACTGTACAAGTGCACATATTCGCATGGTGCCTTTTTTAGAGTCTGTCGAACAGAGGATTGTCTTTGGCCTGGAGACGGACGGGAACGGGGCTGGTGATTCTCCCGCTGCAACCACGGGAGCCTCCTCCTCCCCGGCCGAGAGGGGCTCCCGGGCGGGCACGGCCGAGCTGGCCAGGGTGCGGGTCCGGTCCTACTTCGAGGGGCTGCGGGAGCAACTCAAGCGGCAAGAGACGGCTGCGCTGACGGTGGTAGAGACCCACATCCGGGAGAGGCTTTGCGCCATTCGGCAGCAGGAGGAGGACATTGCCGCCATCCTTGGTCAGGTGGCGGCGGTCTGCGTGCACTCGGAAAGGGTCTCCAAGCAGGACGACGTCAAGCTGCTGACGGAGGCCAGGGAGATAAGGGAGATGCTGGAGGCAGTGGAGGCTCAACAGGCGCAGGTGGAAGGGCTCATCAATAGTCCGCCGGACGCCTCCATACCGGTCACTTTCACGAAGGTACGGATAATTGATAAATTTAGAACCTTCAAACACTATATGTTTTTTTAACTTGAAGGACAATCGCGTCCACATCGGCCCCAAGATCGAGATGCGCGTTGTGACTCTGGGTCTGGACGGCGCCGGAAAGACCTCGCTGCTGTTCAAGCTGAAGCAGGACGAGTTCGTCACCACCATCCCCACCATCGGCTTCAACGTGGAGACGCTCGACTACAAGAACGTCAAGTTCACAGTCTGGGACGTCGGCGGACAGCACAAGCTCAGGCCGCTATGGAAGCACTACTACCTGAACACACAGGTACCGCCGATTCTTTCCTTCCAAAAGAAATGGAACTGAACTGTTTTTCCCCTTTTCTCCTCAGGCCGTGAAATACGTCATCGACTCGAGTGACCGACAGCGGCTGGAGGAGGCCAAGGGAGAGCTGGTCAAGCTGTTGGGGGAGAGGGAGCTCAAAGATGCTATCATACTCATACTCCTAAGCAAGCAGGTGAAAACCAACTTTGGTCTTTTCCTACTAATTAGAATTTTAATTCAATGTTTTTTTTACTTTCAGGACATTGAGGGCTGCATGAGCCTTGAGGAGATCTCGGACCAGCTCTGCTTGCACAAGCTCTGCTGCGGAAAGTCCTGGCACATCAAGGCCTGCACGGCGAGGAACGGAGCCGGGCTCACCGAGAGCCTGGACTGGCTGTCGCAGCAGCTCGTAGCAGCATCCGGAGTATCGGACATGAGCGCGTGAATTGATGGAATATTTTGTTTCAATAACAAAACGAGTTTCGTGATTTCTTTCTTGTCAAAGGAAAACCCTTCCCCCAAACGAAGTCTATCGTTTACTGTACAATACTTGTCAGCACAGATAACGCTAAAGTTTTCGCAGGTAACAAATAAAAGCGCAAGAGAATCTTATTATGAGTATGTTGTACTCCATTTGTTGTATATTTCTGGCTCTACTACATTCGACTGAAGACACAGTAAGGCGCCATATATTGTTTTTATCGTGTGTATAGTACATGCCAGATAGAAAAGCGAGGAAAAGAAATTGGGAAAATTCAACCTTTCGGCCAGGTGTGAAGTCTGCCAGAAAAATAAGATTTCTTGATTTGAAGCAGGTCATTTCGGGAAGAGGAGAAGATCGGCCCACAAGTCTTGAGCACTATTTACAGCAGTTTTTTTTCCGTAGCACGTTATTGTAGTTCGGATCCTATCACAAATTCGTATCTGGGATGATTCTGTTCGTGTACTTTCTTTCTTTTTACCCTCCTTTTTCCGTGTGGCGGAGCAGCAAGGTTGGTACAAAAATTGTGAGCTCGTCCCGCTGGGCTAAGGACGATTTCCAACAATCGGAGAAGGGTAAGGAAAGAATGGCTGATCAACAGGGTGTCAAAAAACCTAAATGCCCTCTTGAATATAAGGGGGAAATTTTGAAAGAAGGTGGGGTGAAAACTATAAGTGTTTCAATTGATGATGTTACTGTACACAGACGCAAGGTTCTGAGATCAATCGTGACGGTTTGTGGTGGTGGAGGTTGGTTGTAAAAAATCAATCTGCTAACACGGTGGTCTTTAGCCATTCCCTTCAAGGGAGGGTGGTGAGCTCGCCCTACGTATTCTTGTGCTTTCCCAGTTCGGGTTGGAGGAGCCCAACCTTGCTTATAATGCACATGTCAAAATAACTAGCGCGCGAGCTGCGGAAAAGTTCGGGCCTTGGCCTCCGTCCAAAGGCTCCAAAGGTTCCAGAGAGGCACAGTGCCGTAATATACGGGTGCAAACCTCGGTATAAAAATATGCCCAAAAGAGGAGCCATCTTTTCAGAACTTGCTGTCGGCTCCTTCCTCGCAGCACGCTCTCACAGAAATGCTCAAGAAACGAATACTGTCTGTTGTAATTCTCTCTGTGTGGGGAGTTGGGATTTCACTGCACGCTGAACACTTTAGGTCCCTCCTGCTTCTGCACCACGAGGGCGTTGAACTTTGGGTTCCCGGCCGTGGCCGCCGTGGCCACCGCCACTGCGGCGGCGGGCACGTTGGCGCCGGGCGCCGCGGGGGTGATGCTGTAGTTGCCCTGGATGGCCGTGGAGTAGAAGACGGCGTCCTTGCGGGCGGGGGCGGAGACCGTGGTGACGGCACCGTTCACAACGGCAGCCGTCGTAAGGCCGCTGCCGTCGCCATTGTACATGCCAGTAGAGGCCTGCTGGAAAAGGAAAAATAAAAACATTTGGTCAAATAACATTGCCAATCAAACAAATGTACATAGTTCTTACATGACAAAGCTGGACAAACAAAAAAGAGTCCATTCTTACCTGAAGGTTGAGCTCTGGTAGAGAGGAGTCAGGGATGGCGGTGAAGCCCTCAATGTCTACAAAGTCAGACCCTGCAGAGTCGTACCCCTGACTACTCGACACGGAGGTGGGGGTCCTGGGGTCCTCCTCGTCTTCGCTCTCGGCCCCGCCGCCGCCGCCGCCGTTGGCAGCGTTGTTCGAGGTGCTGTTGGCGTTGTAGTCTTTCACCATCTCGCCCCTCTCCAAAGACTCAAGGGTGTCTGCATAGAAAAAGAGACAAAAGACGATGGTTAAAAAGACAAGAACGGCTTTAAAACGGCGACATTTTTTCACTCACGAGGCAGCAGCATGCCCTTCTTGATGGCCATAGGGTCTTTCCTTGACCACTTCTGGACCTCCTCGTCCATCTTGGTGATCTTGGCCGGGTTCATCGTCCATAGGCATCCCTTCCTCTGGTTGTTAGCGTTGGCGCTAGCCGGCTTCTCGATCTTCTCGAAGCACTTGTTCAAGCTCAAGTTGTGCCGCACGGAGTTTTTCCAGCCGCTCGGCGCCGTCTTGAAGTAGGGGAAGTGTTCACTGGAAGAAAGGAAAACGCAACATTGTAGACAAGGGTAATTGTAATTTACACACTTTCTACTTCATTGTTCAAGCTCATGATACCCCACTCCCCACATTCCATACACACTATTGCAATTCAACCATTCAGATCTAGTCATCTACTACTCCCATTTGAGTTAAGGGTATTTTATGTGCAAGCCTGCAGCTCTAAGTGCTTTTTCTCTTACTAATTTAACGATTAAGTTCAAATTAGGCTAGAAAAAACATCATAGAATTAAAAAATGAGGAATATATTCCTCCATCCATTGTGCAGCCGCAATTCTCGGTAATCTCCACAGTCGGTTCGGGTTCTCAGGTTTATCGACCTATTTGCCCTCCTCCTCCTCCTCTGCCCCCTAGTCTGTACAAGGGACGGTTGGAAAAAGTCCGTTGAGATCAATAATGGCTCCGGGTAGGGGGAGAAGGGGGGGGGGGTTGAAAAAGAAGTACCGGCACGGCCGCTCCCTCTCCCTGGAAACAGACGGGGGCTGCGAGAGACTTTTCTCCCTTTAATCGTCCCGTCGGAACGGCAGACGGTTGGAGAGCTCCGCCTTTCTCTTCTTTTGCACCAAGAGCAACCGCGCTCAAGAGGGGCGCACACCCAAAGGGAAAGAGCAGCTGCCCCCCCCTCCTCCCTTCCCCTATCCCCCCCCCCCGTTTCTCTACCTCCCACAGGAAGGGGAGGAAAGAGCGAGCTCTCCAAAATTTCCGTTGGAACTAACGTTCGCCCTCCTTCCCCCGGAACTGCAGGAAGAAGAGAGGGGAGGGGGAGAGAAACGGCCAACGTCAAAATTTAAATGCCCCACGATTTCCCACCAAGGGAAGAGGGGAAATGACGGTTGGGGTACGGGGTGGGCGGGAAGGGAAAAGGGGGAGATGTAGTGAATGGGATGACGGAATACGGCCGGGGTGATTTAAATGCCCCTGCGCGCAGGTGTGGTGGCGGGCGACAAGGGTACATTGTACTACAATGATAGGCAGACAAAAGGATGAAATATTCAGGGCCCAGTTTTATACGGGCCTGCTACAAGAAGGGAAGTGCATGCAAAATTTCCGTTCCACTCACCACATGAATTTGTAGATCTCCGACACTGACATGGATCCGGAGTGACTGTTCTTGAGGGCGAGGGCGATGAGGCAGGAGTAGGAGTAGGCGGGCTTGGGGAACCCGTTCTCCTTCTCCGCCGCCGTCTGGCCGCGGTTGTTTCCGCCGCCGGCGCTGGGGTTTTTCTTCCTGTTTGAATTTGCCGCTGGGTTGACCACTGGCACGGGGGTGGGCAGGCCCGGAGAGCCCGGCACTTGCTGCATGGGGGAGGAGACGGGCGGGAGCACCTTGAGCGTCTTGGTCTGCTTGACGACGGTGGCGCCGGCGCCGTTGGGGGAGGGGACCTGCACGCTGTAGACGTGGGTCTGCTGGAGGGCGGGGTTGCTTGTCCCCACGAATCCCACCGGGGAGGCGGCCATCTGCTGCGGGGAGCCCTGGCCGTGGGGGGAGTTGGGCGAGAACTGGGTGTTGACGGTCAGCCGCTGGATCTGTTGGTGTTGCGGGAGCTGCTGCTGGAGGTGCTGAGCCGACGACACGACGGGCATCACGTTGTTGGGGTTGACCATGACGGCGGAGGCGCTGCCAATGTCCTCGAGGTAGCTGTTGTTGAAAGAGCCGAGGGAGGAGCTGAAGACGGCGCCGTTGCCGCCACCTACGTCGTGCGCCGCCGAGACGCCGCCGCCGCTCCACACGTGCAACTGCCCTCCAGCGCTGGGACCGGAGGTGCCGCCCAGGGGCCCGTCCACCTTGAAGAGGCCCTCCGAGGCGTCCAGGTCGCTGAACAGGTCGATGGAGTCCACGTTGGAGAAGCCGAGCGGGTTCCCGCGGAGAACGTCATCGAACTCGGCCTTGATGTCGGTGTCGATCATCTCCTGCAGCGAGAGCCCGTTCATGTGCGGGTCGCACACCGCGCCCCCGACGGCGGCGCCCCCGACGGCGCCCACCAGGTGGTGCGCGCTCGCCGAGGGGTCCGCCATGCCCATCCCGGGGGCCGGGGAGGCGGAGAGGTGCGTCGGGTCCATCATGGGGAGGGACCGGGAGGAGGAGCTGGAAAGAGAGACCGGGCGGATACGTTAGCGGAGACCCGGAGAGAGTCCGGGCGGACCCGGGGTGCGTGGGGCGGGGAGATTTAAAGGGGGCGCCGTGTCGTGCGCAGCAAGAGGTTGGGCGCCGAAAGCGTGCGCGCTTTAAAAGGCGTGAACCGCGCTCACCCTGTGGCCCCGGGGGAGGTCGGTGGGCGCCCGGGGGAGCCTCGGGGTCGTCAAGGGGGCCTCGGGGGGACCGGGTCTCTCGTCCGGGGCACTCCTTTGTTCTCTCACTAATAGGTGTTTAAAACACAGTTTGTTTCTTTCTCTTTCTTGGTGTTGGTGTTGTGCGCCCTCCAGAGGGAAGAGAGCGAGTGCGCGAGAGGAGAAGAGAGGAGAGGGGAGAGGAGAGGGCAGGAGGGCGAGGGCAGAACGGGCGGAGGGAGGGGAAGGACAAAGAAGGAGATTTGAAATGGGGCGCTCTCATTGGTCGAGGGGGGAACATCCTCGCGCGCTGATTGGTCCGCGCACGGGACGGGGCAGGGACCGCGGCAGCCATCTTTAAATGGAAGACCGTCCCCGCACGACCAAAACACACCGTCACCGGCGAGGGGACGTTCAATCCGGGGCCCTCCGGGGCTCCGGGAGCCTCGCGGGACAACCTTTTTTAGCACTTTTTGGTAGAGTTGAGTCTGTTCTGTTGCCCTGAAGGGTTATTTTGGCCTCAAATGTCTCCTGGGCTGGTCAAATCGGGCGCGTACGAGTGGGCGTGTTTTCCCGCCGATTTTGGCCGTGAATTCCAAGATGGCGCCGGGGCCAGAAGGACATTTAAAAGACCTCTCGGCCTCATTGCTCTGTAAATGGGGCTTGACTCGCCAAATTTTCGCTCCGGGCACGTGAAAAATGACCACAAAAGGAGGATCCCGGCCTTTTTAGGCCCGAAAACTCCTTCTGGAGGACGAAAGAGCCCAAATAACCTCCTCCCGCAGGTGGGCGAGTCCATTCCCCTTACTACGGGGGTGTCCAGAAGAGTAAGATCTCCTCCCCCTTGTTGCGAAGGCGGGTTGGGCGGCGCGCGGCAGATCGGCTCGAGGTGACGCAGCGGGAGGCGGAGGAGAGGGGAATGAACGTCGTCCGGCGGGTATCTTCACAAGGGCGAATGCGTCAAGGTTACGCCCCTTGTTGCGTCCTCGAACGACGGACGAGAAGAGTGCGAACCGAAGGACGGTGCATGGTCACACGGCAGAGCGAAGGAGGACGAGGCAATGCCAAGGTGGAATTTATGGTCACTTCCGCGGAGGGCAATAATAATAGCAGAAGACTTCTCTTTTCCCTACTACCTATACGTATACTGTACAGACACAGACAGTACGTGGGATATTGCCACATTAGCAGGGCCTTCTTCCTCTTGATTTTCGAGCATACGAAAAATGAAGGTGCGCAGTTACGTAAGAAGCGAAGACGCATAATTGTGAGACAGAATTTTTCTCGCCTTTTCTCGAGATTGCAGGCGAATTCGGAAATGCAGTAGGTGTGAAGGTCGCGAGTTTCTTCGGATCGGAAATCAATGGCTCACTCAAACGGCATCGAAAGTTCTAAAACATTTTTATATTTCGTAATCAATAACAAGTTTCAACCTTACGAACAATCAAGCTCTGGAACTGACTGTCATCTTAATCTTCTCACGAAAAAATGATTATTGTTGTTGGTTGTTGTTGGTAGTAGCCTCACTGACCGTACGACGATCAAACGAATCTTGCTGTTTTTTTCCGGCAAAATAAGGGGAGGGAGGGGAAAAAGTAGAAGTGTGTTTACATGTGTGTCAAGGGCGAGTGTAGTTAAGTGTGTTTTTTTTGTCGGAAGTACAGGCATACTCTTGCTGTGTGTGTATGTGTGGTTCCCTGCTTGCGAATGCCTTTTGCTTGGGGTACAAAAAATCCCCGTCTGTTGTTCCCTCTGGCAGACTCTAAGCTGATACGGAGGGGAGTATGACTCCCCAGTCCACGAAAACGTACGATAGTTTTCGGGGCTCGAGGAAGCGTGAGGGTTTCTTAAAAAGACTTTCTATATTCTTTTTTCCTTCGACTGAACCGTTTGGAACTAGTGCCTCTTCTTTCGTCTTCTCCCCCCTCTTTCATAGAGTGTGACACAGAAGACGCCCCTTTTTTTCAACGCCCCAAAGACTGTCTTACTTTTTTGTTTTGCTTGCACCACTGCCGCATCATTCGCGAAAAACTCCTTTGGCAACAAGCTGAAATGCACAGCTGGTTTCTTTTCATTTCTTTCCTGTGTAGCTATGTCCCTATATATTTTTCCCGACGACGGCCAAAGGGTCAAATCAATTATCAGCCCTTTTCAGCATGTAGTAGTCACTAGCATGTAAAGTAGGATGTCGGGACAATGCGAAGCAAAAATGGGGGGAGGGGGGGGGAGATCGTCGGTACTCTTCCAACTACGATCACTCTCCTTTTCTTCCTCTTGCCCTTTAAGATTCTTTTTCTGTTCCGCGGTTGTGCCATTCTAGTTTGGTTTCGCGGAGTTGTTAGGTGGCAACTAGGAGGAATTTGACGACGTTCGGAGGAGGAGGTGCAGGGAGAGAATGATAATTTCCGACGGATCCCGCGGCTGCCCCCAAACTCTTGAGAACGGAAGGAACTTGTGTTGAGTGTGTGTATGTGGCTGCTCAGATTGCATGGGGGAGAAGAGGGGGAGAAGGGCAGCAAAAACTCGGATTTTTTTCACTTTCTAAGACTCTTCTTACGCCATCATGCATTGGACTTCTTTTTGGTTGCGGAACGGGAGGGGGGGGTCTAGCTGCTGAAAGAGGGAGGGAGGGAGTAGCTGGATTTTCGTTTCAAATATGTATGAACTTGCTAGGGTTTTTTTTCTTTCGCAGCTCCTTCCTCTTCCTCCCCTTGTTTGTTCGTTCGGTCCCCTGGGAAAATTCGGGGCCTTTCTGTTTTTTTCAACACGATAAACTTGTTTCTTGTTCCGCTGCGATCCCTTTCCTCTCGCACCCCAGGGAAAAGAAGTAAGTGCTGTCCTTTTCTTTCTTTCTTTCTTTCTAAGCGAGGGCCACCTACCTCGGTGGTCCCCAAGAGAACTGGAAGAAGAAGAGAGAGAAAAATAGATATTAAAACTTTTTTTCCGTTCTTCCTTTCTTTCTTTTTGTTCTTTCTTCTTGTTCACACACCTTATTCTTTTGTCTGAGCAAGCAGCACCAGGGAGGACCTGCAAGACCTCTCTACAGACCTTCTTTCTTTCTTTCGCTTGGTGTTGGTGGTGTTGGAGGAGGAGGAGGCGAGCTGGGAGAGGAGTGGGGAGTGGAAAGGGTTTGGAGCGGGGCCGTCGCCGCCAGCCCGCCTAATAATTATCCTTGTTCGTTCCTTTCTCTTCATAACACAATGCCAGTTCACAACAAACCGTGGAACCAAGTCGAGGGGGGGGAATCTCTTTCTTCTCTGTTTTGATCCTTTTTTCCTTGCGGACAATCATCGAAAAATTACTCCTTTCTCTCTCTTTCTCTCTTCGGACTATCTATTTGTGTGATGTGTGGTGACCGAGCCGCCGCTTTCTCGCAAGAGTGAAATAAAGAAAAGAAATCATATAAATCTAGACTTTCTTTCTTGTTTTTCTAAGCTGCTGAAGAAACCCTGCTGCCGCTGTAGCAGCATTAAATGTACGACCACCGCACGCTGGCACTCTCTCACTTTTTTGTCCTTTCTTGTGTCTCTTTTTGCTGCTTGCTTTCTTGCTTTGCTGTCTTTTTTTGGCTTTCCCTTCCTCACACCTCACTGTGTCGCGTCTCTTTTCTTCTCTCTATCCATATCCTTCGTTCGGTAGCGCGCGGTCAAAAAACTCGACAACGAAGCAACGGTAAAAAGAAGCTCTTTTCTTGAGAATTTTTATATATATAAATTGACTAGAACTGTTCTCTTTTTTCTGATCATCCCGTCGGCGTTTTTCTTTCTATAGCAGTTCGGGAGGGGGGGTAGGGGGGTTCTTCGGGGCTGTGGCGGCGGTTCAGACCGCTGTTTCTGTGTGCGAGTAGGAGGTCTCTGGTATCTTGATCCTGGTGGCGGCCGCGGCCGCCGCCGTCACCTGCGACTGCTGCGGCTGCGACATCTGCGGCATGGGCGGCCCTGCCTGTGGCGCCGCGCCGCCCCCCACCCCCACCACCAGGCCCTGGGAGGCCATACCGCCGCCGCTTCCTCCGCCGCCGCCGCCCGTCAGCGACGCCACCTGGTGATCCGACATCTGCGCGACGGTGGAGAGTCGCTTGCTGAGTGAGGCCTGCTTCTGCAGCACCCGCTGGATGTTGGGGTTACTCGTCGCCTGCTGCAGCTGCTGGCTGTCCATCCCGTGGCGGAACGCATTCACCACGCGAATCTGAAAACGGGTCGAGGAGGAGGGAGGGGAAGAGAGAGAAAAAATAATGAGGCTTAATTAGTGAGGCATGACACGGGCAAATTGAAAAAGTTAGAAGTCGCCCACAGACCGTCCTTTCCCGCCCGGCCTCTGGAAACTGGGCTTGGGATGGGGGAAAATCTAGCGTTGTTAACATCTAAGCAAAAACCGAGAGGCCGGGCGTCGGGACAGAGAGGGGGCGCTTCCAAAATTCTCATAAGAAAGACTGCTTTGGGTGGAAAGGGGGGGAAAGGAGGGAGTGTCGTGTGGCAAGAAAGCTCGTTTTGTATACGGTAGTATAACGTATGTATGAGTATGTATATATGGAAAAACACATGTAAACCGGGAGTAAGAAGATGTAAGGGAGACAGGTAAAGAGCAAGAGGATGTTGTTAGTTAGCATATAGTTGGAAGAGAAGCCGGAAAATCCAAAAAGGGAAAGACGAAAAAGAAAGGGGGGGGGGTTGAGAAAGAGGTGCGCATTGAAAGATTTGACACTGTAGAATAATACAGCAGGCGTGTTTTGTGCACCCGAGAGGAGAAGAGCAAAAAGAATTGATTGAGTCCCTTGCGTAGTTAGGAAAAA
>JAAUYB010148029.1_pt1 | contig 12790 bp, 7 predicted proteins | sample 7278071 | NCBI WGS metagenome assembly JAAUYB01 (sample SAMN14350121, study PRJNA611818) | marine sediment metagenome | isolation source: surface marine sediment (1.8m) | place: French Polynesia: Moorea | collected 2018-08
GGTCCCTGATTTCGATGGGAAAGGGGTATGCTTGGATACCGCCTCGGCAGTTAGCAAGGCGTCCATGCTGAGCCCGGCGATAACGAGGTGTATCGCTCGGCCAGGTCGGTAAGGGGTCGCCAGGCCGCAGGCGATCCACTTCAGCTAAGAAGGCTTCAACTGTGGTCACCAGATCCGATTGGTCAGCCGAGCACGGCAAATTTCGGCGCTCGCACAGAGAGAGCGTTAGCTCTCTCTTCTTCTTCTTTTTGAAAAGGAAATGAAGAGGCACTGAATATGTTCGCGGTTGCGTCGCGCCCACCGCCCTCTAGCCCTTGTGCACCAACGGCCTTGCGTCGCGCTTGCCTCGCGGTTGCGTCGCGCTCCGGCTTTGCGTCGCGGTTGCGTCGCGCTCACCGCCCCCTAACCCTTGTGCACCAGCGGTCTTGCCTCGCGCTTGCTTCGCGCTTGCTTCGCGGTTTTGTGTTTTTCCCATTGTTTTTCCGGGGTGGTGTCCACCAAAAAACGGAATGTGGCACTACGGCCATTCACCGTTCTTATTACACCGTCCCCAAACCCAACGCCGATCTCCTCCATGAAGGCTTTCACCGTGCCATGGTGCAACCCTGATAGGGTTGTCAAGTTATTGACCGAGGTGGGTATTTCGTCGTACCACATTCTTGAAATCTCCAGGGCAAGGGCTTTGCGTTTCGGGTCCCAGTGCGCCCTGTAAGGGACCGGGAAAAAGAACTGTTTCACTGCGTTTGGCTCCGAATTCTGGGGTTGTAAAAGCCTCGTCGATACCGTGCAAGGCCGGTCTGGAAACGCACGGCCCCGTCTGTGATGAAAAAACCATTGGCAAAGATCAAACGGTTCGTTCATGGATGACTCCTGAACATCAATATCTATATTCTCCCATCTATTACCTCGTCGATTCCCTTGCACCAGGGCAGCGGCCCTGCTATAAACGAGAAAAATGCGTGCATGGCCTGCAAAAGGCTTCATCAATGCAGCGTGATTCAAGGCGGCGAACCCCCATATGAAGATTCGGATTGCCGATATCCCTCAGATGCATCCCTCAAACCATTTCAAATCTGGAACTGCTTTTCCCTTTGACTCAAGGCCCGTTTTCACCTCGATAGTGCAACCAGACACACATAGAGGGAAAACCTCATGCTAAAACTGGAAGATGTAAAAAAGGGCTGCCAGGTCCACGGCATTGAGGTCACCGGCATTGTCGAGATCGTTTCCGTTGACCGAGACAACGACGAAATGCTGACGGTGATATACCGGAACAATAAGGGAAACATTCGTGAACAAATGCTGTTTCGCGAAGATGAACCCAACCTGGAATTGGCCGTGGACGGTAAACCATGGAATTTCGATGCCCCTGGTTCTGAATTCAAGTTGGCCCTGGAAGCCTACCGCATCGATCAAGCCCATCTCTTCGACCCCATGATGGCTGTCCATTCGGCAAAAGTAATTCCACTTCCCCATCAAATCTCTGCTGTATACGAGGCAATGCTTCCAAGGCAACCCTTGCGCTTTGTGCTTGCCGACGACCCTGGTGCGGGTAAAACCATCATGGCTGGCCTACTCATCCGCGAGTTGATTTTACGGGCTGACGCCAGACGTATCCTCATCGTAGCGCCGGGCTCCCTCATTCAACAATGGCAAGACGAGCTTTTAGATAAATTCGACGTGCACTTCGAAATATTCAGCCGGGAAAAACAGGAACAGTGTGCAGCCGGTAACTATTTTGCCGAGAAGAACCTTATCCTTGCCCGCATCGACCAAATCGCCAGGAATGAAGACTACCAGGCCAAATTGGTTGCAACCGAATGGGATTTGATTGTTGTTGATGAAGCCCACAAAATGTCCGCGAGTTACTTCGGCAAGAAAATAAAGCGGACCAGACGCTTCATCCTCGGAGAGATGTTGGGTGCCCGTACCCGCCACTATCTCTTGATGACGGCAACGCCCCATAACGGCAAACAAGAAGAATTCCAACTTTTTATGTCCTTGTTGGACCCTGACCGCTTTTATGGCAAGTTCCGAAATAAGGCAACCATGCCGGACGTTTCCGATATCATGCGCCGGATGGTCAAAGAAGAACTGCTTAAGTTCGATGGTACCCGCCTCTTCCCGGAACGTCGGGCATACACCGCCGGCTACCGGCTTTCTCCACTTGAGGAGAACCTTTATGATGATGTTACCGCATATGTACGTCACGGCATGGACCGAGCCGAGCTACTGGACGGCAGGCGCAGAGGCAACGTGGGGTTTGCACTCACGATCTTGCAGCGCCGGTTGGCATCCAGCCCCGAGGCTATTTTTCAATCATTAAAACGTCGGGAACAGAAGCTATCCAATCGCCTAAAAGAAATTCAGGAGAAGGGGGGCTCCCTGGCCGAGGCGCTATCTCTAAATTCGCTCGATGAAGAAACCCTTCAGACCCTGGACGACTTCTCTTCCGACGAATATGAAGATATTGTCGATGAAGTTGCAGATCAGGCTACAGCTGCCGGCACACTTGAAGAGCTTGAAACAGAAATCGCCGAGGTTCGCGCCTTGACGAAGAAAGCCCAAGAAGTGGTTGCTTCCGGCAAGGACCGCAAATGGGAAGAGCTTTCCAAGTTGTTGCAAGATTCCCGCGAAATGTATGATGAAAACCGGAAGCGCCGCAAACTGCTCATATTTACGGAGCATCGCGATACCTTGAATTATCTCCTGGATCGCATCGGCACGGTGCTTGGCAATCCTGAAGCCGTGGTTTGCATTCACGGCGGAACCAGGCGGGATGACCGGGGCAAAATACAAGAAGCCTTCCGCTTCGACCCGGATGTTCTGGTATTGATTGCTACGGATGCAGCCAGTGAGGGGGTAAACCTTCAAAATGCCAACCTTATGGTGAACTACGACCTGCCATGGAATCCCAACCGTTTGGAACAGCGGTTCGGCCGCATCCACCGCATTGGCCAGGAGGAAGTGTGCCACCTGTGGAACCTGGTTGCCATGGACACCCGTGAAGGTATGGTCTTTCAAAGACTCCTTGAAAAGCTTGAAGCTGAACGTCTGCAATTAGGTGGTCGCGTTTTCGACATCCTGGGCGAAGCCTTCAGCAATGTCTCCTTGGAAGAGCTGCTCATCGAGGCCATTCGCTATGGTGAAAAGCCGGAAACCAAAGACAAGATGAAGGAAGTGATTGAAGGCGTCTTCGATAGGGAACATCTCAAGGACGTGATGAAACGACAAGCTTTGTTCGAGCATAAAATGACTCAGGAAGACCTTTTCAAGGTTAAAGAAGAGATGGAAAAGGCTGAGGCGCGCAAGCTCCAGCCCTATTTTGTGCGCGCCTATTTTATGGAAGCGTTCAAAAAACTGAATGGCGCCGTCTCCCAACGGGAACGGGGCCGCTATGAAATTCGCCATGTACCCGTTGCTTTGCGTGAACACCACATGGAGAATAACCACTCCCTCAAACCGGTCCTGAAGAAATACGAAAGGGTCTGTTTTGAAAAAGACCATGTTCACCTGTATGGTAAACCGCTCGCCGATATGCTGCATCCGGGCCATCCGCTGATGAAAGCAACCAGTGATTTGATCCTGCAACAACATCGTGGGCTTCTCAAGCAGGGCACCGTCATGGTTGACCCCGCGGATGAGACGACCGCTCACTATGTTCTCTTTATGATCGATCACAGCATCTGCGATAGCGAAAATGATCAAGTTGTTTCCCGCCGCTTACGCTTTGTGGCCATTAAGCCTGACGGCACGGCAATGGACAAAGGTTGGGCGCCCCACTTGGACCTGCGTCCGATCAACCCGGAGGAAGAGAAACAAGTTGACGATATTCTGGATGAAATCAAGGTTGGCGCCGGCCAGGAGAAAGCGGCGATCGGTTATGCGGCACGCCGGCTGATACCGAACCATCTTGCAGAGGTAAAGCGCCGCCGTGAAGCGCAAGCGGACAAAACCATGGCCGCGGTTCAAGAACGGTTGGTCAAGGAAATCAACTTTCAAACCCGGCGTGCGCTGGAACTGGAAGAAGAAGTCCGCCTGGGTAAACAACCGAAGATGGCGCCTGAGCAATTCAAGCGGAGGGTCGAAGAACTCTCGTACCGCCTGGAGCAACGCAAAAAAGAATTGCAGGCGATGAAAAACCTCAGCCCAAGAAAACCGGTTGTCATCGGCGGGGCGCTTGTCATCCCTCAGGGCCTTTTGGAAATGCGTCGCGGCAATACGGAGTTCTGTGTCGATGCCGCGGCCAGGAAACATGTGGAAACCGTTGCCATGAACGCTGTGATCGCTACCGAGCAAGGTTTCGGCCATACAATAAAGGATGTGTCCTCGCACAATTGTGGCTGGGACATCACGTCGCAACCCCCTGTCAGACCCGACGGCAGCGTGCCCGATGCCCGACACATTGAAGTAAAAGGCCGCGTCCAAGGGAAGTCCACGGTTACCATCACCCGTAATGAACGCCTGACCGCCTTGAACCAGGGTGAGAAATATATCCTGGCGATCGTTATTGTAGACGGTGATCGACATGAAGGCCCGTATTACCTGCCGAAACCCTTTTCTAATGAGCCCGAGCCCGATGAAGAAAGTATCAACATGGATTTGAAGAAACTTCTCGGCCGTGCTGTTTCCCCTCAAGATACCTTATAAGGACCACACTCTGCATGAGCACCAAAATTAAAGCGCCGAAAAAACTAATTGAAGTTGCCTTACCGTTGGATGATATCAACCGGGCAGCGGGACGAGAGAAGTCTATTCGTCATGGTCACCCCAGTACGCTGCACTTATGGTGGGCCCGGCGGCCTTTAGCCGCGGCACGTGCAGTTCTGTTCGCACAGTTGGTGAATGATCCGGGTGGAGAACGAGGCTATTTTGCGGGACGGACTAAAGCCCAGGCAGACGAAAAACGAGAAGAGCTTTTTAACATTATGCGTGACCTAATTCTTTGGGAAAGCACTAACAAAGAATCTGTTCTTGCAAGAGCGCGTGCGGCCATTAGGGAGTCATGGCTTGAAACTTGCGAAATCAACAAGTCTGTTGAAAGCTTTGACCCGGAGACGCTACCTTCATTTTACGACCCATTTGCGGGCGGTGGAGCTATTCCCATGGAGGCTCAACGTCTTGGGCTTAAGAGTGGCGCTTCCGATCTTAACCCTGTAGCTGTAATGATCAATAAGAGCATGATTGAATTTCCGGCCAAGTTTGCTAACCTCAGCCCAGTCGGCCCAATTCCTGAGGATGAAATACAAGTAACTATTAACGAAACATGGATAGGCACCCAAGGACTTGCGGAAGACATCAGGCGTTATGGCTCATGGGTGAGAGGGGAGGCCGCCAAACGTGTTGGCCACTTGTATCCTGAAGTAATAATTACCGAGGAAATTGCCAATGATAGGCGTGAACTCAAGCCGTTTATAGGCAAAAGCCTTATGCCTATTGCATGGCTTTGGGCACACACCGTAAAAAGCCCGAACCCGGCGTACAGCCACGTAGATGTTCCACTGATTTCAAACTTTATCCTTTCAAAAAGAAATGGAAACTATGTTTGGCTTGATCCAGTAGTTAGCAATGACACCTATCACTTCGACGTTCGAACCGGGACTCCCCCAGAGGATGCAAAGAACGGGACAAAGCTCGCCCGTGGTGCAAACTTTCGTTGCATTGTATCAAATACTCCAATTGATCCAGAATACATATATTCAAAAGCGAAATCAGAAGGATTTAAACAGCGCCTCATTGCCGTGGTAGTAAGTGCGAACAGAAAAAGAATTTATTTACCCGCGTATAGCTGTGAAAAGATCATAGTGAAAGACTGTGGAGAAGTTGATCACTTGACCGAAAAAATACCAAATAATCCACGTTGGTTTTCTCCTCCAATGTATGGGTTAGAGACTTATGCAAATCTTTTTACTAGTCGACAACTCAAAACTCTTTCGGTATTCACAGAGTTGATTAATGAAGTTCAAAAAAACATTGAACTAGATGCAAAAGGAAATATGCACTCACTTTCTTTCAATGAACCAGAAAAAGATTATGGTAAGGCTGTAGCAACCTATCTTTCTTTTGGTGTAAACAAAATGATTGACTACAATGCCACATTGGTTTCCTGGAGTAACTCGCGAGATCAGGCTAGTCATGTATTTTCAAAACAAGCGCTGCCAATGGTGTGGGATTTTGCTGAAGTAAACCCTTTCGCAAATGCTGCCGGCGATTATGCTGTTTCTTTGAAGGGTATCATAAAATCCTTATTGAAAATGCCCGTCAACGAACAAGGCTTTGCAAGACAAGAAAACGCATGTTCAGCAAATTTTGAGGACTGTATCGTCTCAACTGACCCGCCATATTATGATAATATTGGCTACGCGGATCTTTCGGACTATTTTTATGTATGGATGCGAAAAAACCTCCAATCTTCCTATCCTGATCTGTTTACAACTCTTGCCGTTCCAAAAGCGGACGAACTTGTTGCTACGCCATACCGACATGGCGGGAAAAAAAACGCGGAAATATTTTTCTTACAGGGAATGACCGATGCACTAAGAAATCTTTGCAAACAAGCACACAAAGCTTTTCCTGTCACTATTTACTATGCATTCAAGCAATCGGAGACAAAAAGAGGGGCCACTGCCAGCACTGGGTGGGAAACCTTTCTAGAAGCCGTCTTAAGTGCCGGGTTTTCGATAACAGGAACATGGCCCATGCGAACCGAAAGAGAGGTACGCTCAATCAGCCAGGGAACAAACGCTCTTGCATCGTCTATTGTGCTTGTCTGCCGTAGAAGACCAGACTTCGCCGATACAATTTCACGCAGACAATTCCAAAGAGAGTTACGAGAACAAATGCCCATAGCTTTAGATACCATGGTGGGTGGTGCGATTGGCCAATCTCCAATAGCGCCGGTTGATCTAGCACAGGCAGCGATCGGTCCGGGAATGGCGGTATTCTCCAAATATTCCGCTGTTCTAACCCAAGACGGCTCCCCCATGAGCGTGCATGACGCCTTGATCCTCATCAACCGGGAGATTACGGAATACCTGAACCCCGATGCCGGGAACTTCGATGCCGACACCTTATTCTGCGCGGCCTGGTTCGATCAATTCGGCTGGAAAACCGGAACCTTCGGCGATGCCGACACGCTGGCGCGCGCGAAGGGTACGGTCGTAGAAGGTGTGCGTGATGCAGGTGTGATTCGTGCCGAGGCCGGCGAAGTCCAGCTCTTGAAGTGGGCCGATTACCCGGAAGATTGGAACCCTGGCACGGACAAACGCCTTCCGGTATGGGAGGCCTGTCATCACATCATTCGCGTTCTCAACACCCGAGGAGAAATAGAAGCCGGCAAACTTTTGGCGATGATGCCTGAACGCGGCGAAACCATTCGCCAACTGGCCTACCACCTCTACACCTTGTGCGAACGCCGAAAGTGGGCGGAAGATGCTCGGGCTTATAACGAATTGATTACCTCCTGGCACGCAATTGTCACAACCTCTCAGGACAGTGAATCAGGTCCCCAAATGGAGTTGGACCTGGGTTTGGAATAGGACGAAAAGGAAGTTCACGATGTTAAAGCCCTGGCGCGAAGTAGCGAAACCTCATAAAGATGTTCTGGAAGGGACATTCAAGCAATCGGAATTCGCTGCTGACCTGAGCCGCGTGGTCAACGGTAGTGCACCGGAGGAATACAGCGACCCCGAAAAATTCTTTGCGCGGACCTATATCACGGAGGGCATGCGCCTGTTATTGATTTCTCTTGTCAGGCGGTTGGCCGGCCGGGGAGGCGATCCGGTCATTCAGTTACAAACGGCCTTCGGCGGCGGTAAAACCCACACCATGCTGGCAGTTTATCACCTTGCCTGCCGCCGCGTGAGCTCCGCGTCTTTATCCGGGGTGCCGCCCATCTTGGATCAAGCAGGCATTACAAACCTGCCGGAGGCTCGGGTTGCGGTGATTGACGGCATCCGTTTATCGCCCAGCCACAGCCGAAAACATGACGGCGTGACGGTCAATACCCTGTGGGGAGAGTTGGCCTGGCAATTATTAGGGGAGACGGGTTACAGCATGGTTGCCCGGGCCGATCAGGACGGCACTTCGCCGGGTAAAGAGATTTTGACCAACCTTTTATCCAAAGCGGCCCCTTGTGTTGTCCTGGTGGACGAGTTGCTTGCGTTTATCCGCCAATTGGAGCCTGGGAAGAATTACTGCGCGGGCACCTACGAAAGCAATATGACATTTGTGCAAGCGCTGACGGAAGCAATGAAAGCCGTTCCGAGCGCGGTCTTATTGGCATCTCTCCCTGAATCGGACTTGGAAGCCGGCGGGCCTCTGGGCCGGCAGACCCTCAACAGTCTGGAAAAAATATTTGCCCGGGTCGAATCGGTATGGAAGCCGGTGGGTACGGAAGAGGCATTTGAAGTGGTTCGCCGCCGCTTGTTCGAAAACGTGGGGGAGATGGGGGAACGAGGCGTCATTTGCCGGAAATTCGCTGACATGTACCGGACGCACCCGGAGCACTTTCCCGCGGAAACCCAGGCCAACACGTATTACGAGCGATTGCGCCGGTCTTATCCCATTCATCCCGAAATTTTCGACCGGCTTTATGAAGATTGGTCAACCCTGGATAAGTTTCAGCGGACACGCGGCGTCTTGCAATACATGGCCATGGTCATTCACCGCTTATGGAACTCAGGCAACTGCGATGCCTTGATCATGCCGGGTTCGTTACCATTGAGTGACAGCAATGTGCGGGATAAGAGCATTCATTACCTGCCCATGGGATGGGAACCGGTGATCGAACGCGAGGTCGATGGACCGCGGGCGACAACGACGGATATCGATAGCAAACATACTCTTTTCGGCGGTGTGCAGGCCGCGAGGAAAACAGCACGAACTATTTTCTTGGGCAGTGCCCCGGCAGTTTCGAGCCAGGTCATTCGAGGTCTGCAAGTAGAGCGCATCTTATTGGGCAGCGTCCAGCCAAATCAAAATGTGGGGGCCTTCGTGGATGTGCTGACCCGGTTAAGAGACCGGCTGCACTACCTTTACGTGGAAAAGGACCGCTACTGGTTCGACACCAGGCCCAACCTGCGGCGGGAGATGGAAAGTCGAAAGCAGGGTATTCGCATGACCGAGGTGTTACCGGCTTTGAAGACCGGGGTCAAGCGTCTGTTCGGTAGCCGGAATTCTGTTTTTGGCGGGTACCATATTTTTCCGCAGTCAATAGATGTACCCGATGATCTCGGGACCGGCCCCCGCCTGGTTGTGTTGCCTCCGAATGGGACCTATAGCCGCCGGGAAAAAGAACCGGCCTTTGCGGAAGCAGAAAAAATCTTGCGTCATCGGGGAGATCAGCCCAGACAACGTCAAAATCGGTTGATCTTCCTGGCCCCGGATGGTGATGCGATAAGCCGCTTGAAAAACCAGGCCGCCGCCTGGTTGGCCTGGCAGTCTATTGTCTCGGATTTGGACCAGGATAAATTGAACCTCGATAGATTACAGGCCAAACAAGCAAAACAGCAAATGGAAGCAGCCGAAAAGAACCTGCACCATATGGTGCGTGAAACCTTCAAATGGATTTTATGCCCCGCCTCGGAAGTTACGCGGGGAAAAACGACTTTTTATTGGGAAGCGGCGGCTATTTCTACTTCAACATCTGATCTTACCCGTGAAATTGAAAACAGGCTACACGAAGAGGAATGGCTGATTACTCGATGGGCGCCGATTCATCTGCGAAACCTACTTTATCAGTGGTACTTCAAAGACGAGGTTGTTGATGTGGGCACAAAGAAAGTTTGGGAAGACTGCTGTAGCTACTTGTACCTGCCGCGCCTTCAAAACGGACAGGTATTCCTGGAGGCAGTCGAACGCGGGGTCGCGACCAAAGACTATTTTGGTTGGGCGGCGGATAAATTGGATGATACTTACCCCGATTTTCTTTTTGGCAGCCGGAGCGAATCACCTACTTTGGATACCGCGAGTCTTCTCATCAAGCGCGAGAAAGCTCTGGCCTATAAGGAGAATTTGCGCAAAGAGGAAGAAGTCAACACAAATGAGGGCATTAAGCCGGAGGAAATTGGCCCGGACGAGACAACACCGCCGGATCAGGGACCCCGGCCAAAGCCTACCGGGGTAGAGTTAAGCTTTGAAAAAAAGAACCTTTTCTTTGGTACGGCAGAATTGGACCCTGTAAATGCGGTGCTGGAACTCCAAAAAATCATGCAAGAGGTTGCCCTACATTTCAACCTTCGGCCGGATGTTGAGGTGACCATCAAAGTGGATATCGAGGCCAAGACGAAAGGGGGTTTTGACGAAGCTACGCAACGGACGGTTAAGGAGAATTGCAACTCATTGAAATTTCGCCTGGCTGAGTTCGACTGAGACTATCGCGAACCTTGACCGTAACCGTTTCTGGAGGTTCAAGCGGGTGCTTCTGCCTAAAAGTCCAGGAGGGCCGATCTTACTGTAGACGGGTTCTTCTTCCAGCGGCAGGGTTGGGTCCGGTGATTTGGTTGGTAATAATTGTCGTGCCGCCTGGTCGGCATGCACCCAAGAGCATCAGGTGAAGTTCCTCATCAACGCGGTATCCTAACGGCCCAGACTATTAGATCAGGCCCATCCTTTCTTAACGGGTAAGCGGGATTCTTTTTCTGAGCGACATGATGTCGGTTCAGCCATGTTCAAAAGGGCGCATTCTCGTTTGTTCCAGAAGGAGGCGGGTCCGTGAACGTGGTGGAGCAGCCTCCCACGGTACGTTTTCAACACGGGAATAAACCCATGTTCGGGTTGATTGCTACAGTCTTGCTCATGTTGGTCTCTTTTTCGTCTTCCGGCCCTTCCTACCTCCGCGACGGTACGTCGGCCGAACCGTTCCGTCCCAAAAAATAGACACCGCCCTTGACAAAATCACGGCTTCGCCGCACAGCCGGCCGCACCATGAACTTGCTGAGTATTCCCTTGGTGGACGGAGGACGGCCGTTGGCCGCCGGCAAAACCTGGCGGTTCCGCTCCGCGTCGAACCCCGTTTTATGAATCATTCCAGCGGCCCACCATCTCGTAACATTGCTCACAAAGGAAGATACGACGGCGGCTTTGTTTTTCATGGGAAGGCCAGAAGGCACCCAATTGGCCACACAGGTCGCAAGGGTATTGGTACCGTCTATCGATCGCCCGAAACATGTCCTGGTATTCGGTATGCGGTGCGACATGCTCCAGTTCTCGGGTGTTTCCCCTGCGATATTCATCGAGCGGGAAGGCAAACCAGTAAGGGCCGATTTTGGCCGGAACGACGATCCAGCATCGATAAAGATAACCGTCCTCGTACGAAACCGCCGTTTCGATCGGTTCCTTCCGGTAATAATCGTCTCTTTGCGCCATCAATCCCTTAAACGTAGCGGAGGAACCGAAGTAATGGTCCTTGTCTCCATGGTCCATAAAACAATTGGCGGCGTATCGATCATCGATGCCATGCCATGTATCTTCCCGCCAAATGCATTCCAAGCCGCGATAGATGACATGGTCCGGCATGACATAGTCCGTTCGGTACTGGATGTGGCGATCTTGAGCCAGGTATTGGTCGTGACACTCAGCTACAGCCTGATGAAGCTCACGCAATAGGCCTTCCAAATCAGGAAGTGAGACCTCAGGGGTAAACAAGTCGGTATCGATCCCCTGAGCGGCACACCATGCCCGTACCTGTTGGAAAACAAGAAACGCTTGGGTGAGTTTGGTGTAGAGTTGAACCAGTCGCTCGGAAGTGCCCGAACATCGACCGGGGATTAAGTGCTTTCCTTCAAAATAGGCTGCCTCAATCATGGCTCGGTGAATCTGAAGATAGGTCGTCACCTCTTTGAGGGTCATCCTTTGCCCGGCACGCACCAAATCACTGAGGAGTGACTCTGCTAAATCAACGATAGCCCGGCTTCTGAGTGGATCTTGATGGGGCCGGCACGCGGCAACACTTCGTGAAGGTCCTTCATTCGCCATGACCACCAGGCGCACAGAGGCTTTCCTGTCGCATCCATTCCAAAGGCATTCGGTCGTATCGTTACACTTTAGGTGTTGAACCTCAATCAGAGAGACCTCCAGACAAATGACACGCACATGATGATTCTCAAACCGCGAAGCAACCGACGTCCAAAAGCCTCCAGGTGCTTTTGGCGGGACTTGTGTTCGGGCCTTTGGAACCGTTTCCGGGGGATATGAGGCATCGCCGCCTCGTTGATGACAATGCCGAATTCCTTGGGTAAAGCGATTTTCCAACGCCAACCATACCAGGCATTGATGAGACGATCATGATGGCTGGGGACCACGCCGTCAGGCTCTTTCGGGAGCTTCCGTCTGCGATATTGGGCCAAGACATGATATGCCCTTTTTCTAGCGACCAAGGGCTCCATGCCCTCAAACAGTTTGGTTTGGAACAAACGTTTCGACTGAGCCTCTTCCAGGATGGTGTCAATACCATAAAGCCTTTCATTGCTCAGCCCAATGATGAAGGATGAATAGGCCATGGGTCGGCCCTTCTTATGTTCCATTCACGGCTCCTCATGGCTTCAGGTCAAAACGGTTCATCATCGGTTCGCTTTCCTCACTCAACAATGAGAAGTTTCCAACGCCAGCCAAACCAGCCGGGCTTGGGACATTGGCCGGATAAGTGGATCGTTCCATCGCCTTGTTTTGGGAAATCATGGTAGGTTCGCAAACGGCCCATGGCGACTTTGACCCGTTGTAGTGGGTGGTCCGCCATTGGTAATAGTCCGTTGGCCTCGGCAAACCGGGCGATGGTGGCCGGAGAATACAA
>JAAUYB010129645.1_pt1 | contig 12781 bp, 11 predicted proteins | sample 7278071 | NCBI WGS metagenome assembly JAAUYB01 (sample SAMN14350121, study PRJNA611818) | marine sediment metagenome | isolation source: surface marine sediment (1.8m) | place: French Polynesia: Moorea | collected 2018-08
CAGGGAACCCACCCCGAAGAGAATTTAGGGTGGGAGATGGAAATTACGTGGGGGAAAAGATATTTTGTCCTTTTCCTCAAACTAGTAGCCCCCACCCCAACAACTCTCACAGCTCTTAGACCTGCGTTCCGCAGGTAATAAAAACGATACACAAACAAACACTGTCCGAGTTGGACGTGCTAAAATATGACAAGCGAATGCACTGGAGACAGACAGAGGCTGTTTTTGCTCTTTGAAAAAAAAAGCCCAATTAAGCGAATAAAAGATGAGAAATAATGCCGTGCATCCAAAATAGGCCCCTCTACTCAACGGACTCCTCGATATAACGTTGTTCCTTCCTTGTGCAAAAAAACTTGCAATATTTTGGATCTGCAGAATGTTGCCCTTTGGTCAGAGGTTAGGCCCATACGACTGAGAAAGCTTCGCGGGGAAAGCAGAGAAGGGTCCCCCAGGAAATAAATATATGCATGTTGCACAAAAATGGACAACGAAAGCGGCTGAAAATTCGGCCGAAAGCTACTTTTTGCAATCCACTCAGATTATCTGTCTTTCCATGGCCGCAAAGTCTTGAGTTATGCTAGTTACAATGTCATGCAGACACATCTCTTCTAGCCCCCCCCTGCCCCCTCTCCCGACAGGGTAAGAGTCGGCTATCGGATTCGAATTTTAAATTTTCGATTATGCACATACATTCTCCGGGAACTGGGAATAAGGTGCGGACAGGGGCTCCAGCATAAGCATACGTACGTAACACTGTACGCTATGTATGTTCATACATGTATAGAAACCGCTGTCGCTTGTTAAATTTCCTGACGTGACGAGTTAAGAGTCAACATACCTCGTATATAAACTGTGTCGTTCTCAAGCAACAACGGTATTTTCGCTGCCCTGGTGCCGCTATCTTTTTTTTCATGTTGTGTGACTTTCTGAGCGGTGGAAGAAGGAGATCGAGGCAGCGCCGGAGAAGTTGTGCATTCGCCGTGCGCCGGGAAAAAAGGGCCAAGGCATGGAAGACGACGACAGGGGAGGAGAGGAGGGGCTTATCTCCTGCTCTTCATCCTCCCCCCCCCGCCTTTTCCTTCCTCTTCTTTTGTCCTGTGTCTTCTTCCGCTGTGTTGCATCCTCCCCCCCTATTCTCCGCCCCGTTACTTCAAAGTTTGGCGGGGAAACTGCCTTCTTCCCAGCGCAACGTACACGCAGGACACGCGGCGTAGTAAAAGGTTCCCTTTTCGGCAAAAGATCTCCAATTCTTCGAGGGTGCACGCTCTCTCTCTTCTTCTCTCCTCCGACCAGGTTGAGTTTCCACTTTGGGCAGCTAGCAACGGAGAGGGTGCGTTGGCGGCGGCTTCATAGGAGGAGGCTTTTTGTTTCCCCCAACAAGGCGGCCCCTACCAATTTGTCACTGCCCTAAAAAGGTGCACAATTTTCTAGGGATCTTCAAATAAAACTGGTGTTGGCTGATGAATATATGTTGGAACACAAGTGCAACATTTTGCGGTATTCACATTTTTCCTAGGATACTGTATGTAAAACTTGCAATGCTTGTTGTGATGATGATCTGTTCTCCCCCCCCGGTTCAGGAGATCCTTACAACAAGGAAAGACGAGGACAAAAAGGGACTTTTTTTGTCTGGAGCGCCTCGTTTATTTTTAGGGCGCCTCGAGCCCCCAAAAAATGGGCGGAAGAACAATGGGTGCTCGTATGACGATCCAAAAAAGCAAGACATTTCGTATTTAGTGTCCACAGCATAAATATTGTAAGGCCTGTTCGCTTTGAAAACGCCTTGAAAAAATACCAAGGATGTGACGTCAGACATTTTCCACTAACCAAGAACAATAACAGTTAGAAGGAGGATAAAAAAATAAAAACCATGTGTACATTCCGAAGAAATTCTACTTGCAGTTGGTAAAACCAAATTACCAATCGCGTTACTGCCAAAGCTAAAAAAAAACATGGACAAAATCCTGGAGCATATGGACCAGCCAGTGTGAGTACCTTCAGAAAGGACAGCAAGAAAGAAACTATATACGTAACTATTTCGCCAAAACTCTTTGCTAATGTCGATAGTGGTGCTTTATGAGCATACTGTGTTTACTAAATCGAAACTCCATGCGTTTTTGCTACAGTCCTGGTTTTTTTTTTGCAAAAACCAAGCTTCCTCCCACTCTCATGACAGTCTCGGCCTGCCGCGGCGGCGCCTAAAAGGGGACGGGGGGCACCCCGAGGCCCATAAGGCTTGCCGCGAAAGAGAGAGAAAAGGGTCGGGAAAGGATGCCGCGGCCGCCGCCGCCGCCGTTTAGGGTTTCGAGAATGTTGGCGGTGGAAAAAAGGGGGTGTGGTGTGGAGGGAAGAGGATTCCAAGCTTGGAGTGTGCACGGGGAATCGAGTCTCCTCTTCCCTCTTGCTCTCTTCCTTGGCGGCGGCACTGCTGGCCGCCCAGTGATAAGCACTTAGACAGACAAAAGAAACTCTTTTAAAGGGGAAGTTCTTGTTCTGCTTACGTTTGGGCTTAAGTGACTTTCAAAGGAGTAGGTACTGGTGTGCATGCTATCTAAACACTGCTGCAGCCTTCACTCATGTAGTTGAGAGCGCCATGGGACACTGTGCATTAAAAACCAATTAATGTTTTCGGAGAATATCAAATAATTTCCAAGCGGAATTTGTCCCTATTGCTTTTTTTTCTCCGCACCTTCTATACGTAGGCCTCCTTTTTTCTCTCTCTCATTCTCTCTTTCGACCCCCTCGTTTTCCGGAGCGGCCTCCGCCGTCCCCTTGTTTTCCTCTCAGTCCTTTGGGGAGGGACGCGGAGGGAAGAGGAGAGGAAGAGGAGAAAGGGAAACCGAAGAGCGTGGAAAAAAAAGAAAGGGGGGATCGCAAGAAGTGCAAAAAAAGTGGAGGCAAAAAAGAACAGCCGCGAGGAGAGGCAGTACCGAAAAAAATGTAGGTGAGAGAAATATTGGTGTCAAAGACTACTTTTATTTTTTATGAGACAAGTATGGAAAACTATATCGCGGTAGCTGGCTTCACAGACAGATAGAATCCTCGGTTGGGGGAAATGGCCGCGGTGTATGTACATATTTGGGAGCGTACTGAAAGGCTGTTGTTAGTGCTCGGCCGGCGTACGAGGGCGAAAGCGAGGAGGTGTGTTTCTATTCCCGTCCATTTCGAAGCGGGTCGAGTCCGCCGCCGAATGTACCGCAGTACACATGCGCAAAAAACATCCGGCTACCCACCCGGTGTTGGTATGAACGGGGGAAACAACAAGTCGCCGCCATCGCGGATTGTCCGCCCGCCCGTCCGCTGCAGATTGGTGCGGCCAATCGTACCAGGTTTAGAGGACCTCCAAATTCCACCAAGGGAAATAACTCAAAGCGTAAACTCGCACCCTTTTTTCTTAAGCCTCCATATTTGACGCCTTCTGAATGGATCTTTTTTTAACAGTTTTACAAACATTTGCCCCCCGTATAAAGTGTGCCCTTGAAAAGCGATCCATTTACGCCTCATCATGCCATGACAATGACAGCTCTCTCTCTGTCTGTCGCCGTCGTCACTTGTGCGGAAAATAACACGTACGGAGGCGGCGGCAGATCCCTTCCCCCTCCCTTCTGCCTGGACTCGAAACCGTTTCCGTCTCATGGGGGTGGAAGAAAGAAGAACAAGACATATACGTTGGCATTGGCACTTTTTATATATATACCCACAGCGGAAGCGCTGCTATACTGTGGTATTTAGCATTGCGTAACTAACCAAGCTATTGTTCCCAAGATGTCAAAAGGCCCAGCAATTTTGCAGAGAAAGTCTAAAAAGACGTGTTGTACGGGTTTAGGAGTCTTCATTGTACTGCATGTATTCAGTACATGTACAACAGTAGGCCAGTAGTGTGTCGAGGAGAGGAAAAAAAGCAAGATTCCTCTTGCCCTCGCTTTCTTCTCCTCTCTCAGACAACGGGTGACTATATTGCCAAATCTATCCGAAAACCGCCAACTCCCTCGCCAGATCGATCGCTCACTTTTTTCGACCTCGGCTTTCTAGTACGAAGACAGACGCGACTATATTATACAAAAATTGGGCACGGCGGGGGATACTAAGTTACAACGATTCTACAAAAGTCCACTTTTTTCGATCATAATTTCGTTAAAAACAACCTTTTTTTCCACGAGAAAAAATAAGTGTGTTGAGGTGGGGGGTGGGTTTGGTTGTTTGTACAACCATTCAGTCTTTCAGTGCCCACCTATGACGACCCCCCTCCCCATAGATGGCCGTGGGACGGAGCGACTGAGGGAAAAAAAAACTTTTTTGCGGGGGGAGCAATTTTTCCAGCCTTTGGGAGGGGGCAAAATCCTTGGGCCTGGGGAGAGTTTTGAGGCTCAAAGTCAAAATTGAGCTTGACCTTGAAAGGACATCAGCAGTACATCCTATTTCTGCCGGGGGGGGAGGAATATTATTTTCAGGCTAGGCCCTCTTGGGGAGAAATTCCCCCCCCCTTGGCCATCTATGCTCGTTCCCCTCCCCACCCCTTCAACAGCATATCATCAGGATTCAGCAGTGTCAAGCCAAAAACGGGTGTCTGTAGTAGTACGAGATCCCGCCGCCGCCGCCGCTAGGGTGGGAGTCGATCGAAGGGCGAAAAAACTTGGCCGTCATCCACAGAAGACGGCGGCGTCGGCGGCGGCGGCGTCGGCGGCGTCGGCGTCGGCGGCGTCGGCGGCGGCGGCCCTGGATCCCCGCTGCAGCCAACCGACGGGTCCGCCCATTCTTAGGCTTTTTTTATTTTCCGTTTTCCATTATAAATTTTACAGCCGTGTAATTCAGGTAATGGTGGGAAGTACAATGCAGTGGTGAAAACGAGCTTGTTGCCCATTACTGCAGCCGCGCTGGCTGCATTTGTTTTTGCGGTTGCATCGCCCAGAATCTCCTCCCGAGCTTCCGCTCTTTCTCTGTGCCCAAAATTAATGAAGATTAGGTCCGTTTTAATTCCGCGCTCGTCGCCGCCGCCGCCGCGGAGAGAGAGAGGGGGGGATGGATAGGCAAGAGCAAAGCGGAAATAATTGCACTTCTGGGGCCCGTTTTCGCGCTCAAAATCTGGCCTGGCCTTGGGCTCTGAGGGGCCCCATTATGGTTCATGGTCTGTTCTCCGCGAAAGAGAGTTCCTTTTCGAGACGAGAAGAGTCTCTCTCTCAAATTTCAAGACAGAGTACAATTAGCAACAATGTCGCCCGCGGCATTCCGATTTCTTCAATGGGCAAAGTTGCCAGACCTTTGAGACTTTCATTTCGTGCTCTTTTGTTCGTTTAGGAAGCCAAGATCGTTCCAATTCAGGCGGACCCTTTCACAACTTTATCCCTCTTCCATGCCGCCGCAGGTGCCTCAACAAAATTCATCCTTGTTTTTTTAAGTACGTCAATTCCGGGGCGGAGGCGGAAAATACGCGGAGCAGAGGCTAATTGGGCCGTTTTGCCTGTTGGTGGTCGGCGTCGTTGGGAGGGAGGATGAGGTTATTTGGCCGGAATGACAAACTCTGGTTCTGTGCTGCCTCTGAAGGAAGCGTCTCTCCCAGCAATACATAGAGCGAGAGGAGGACGTCGCAACTCGCAATTAGAGAAATTGCGCTGGTTTTATCTTTCTCAAGGACGTACGTACACAGTCCGTTCGGAACGCGGTTGGTTCGCCTGGGACCAAAATGTTGTCGTTGCAATATTTGCCTCACTTTGAGACTGCCAGGTCGTGTCCTTTCATTGTGTTGCATAGTGCCAGTACTTCCCTCCCGCACATTGTCTTGCTTTCGCCATAGTTTTTTGCTATTGATTTTTTTTGCACCAGCGCGTAAAACCATACTGCATGGAGCATAGCGTTGTTGTCGTGCAAAGCAACATTCCAAATTGCTCGCATTTAGGGATTTGTCGTAGTTTTTCCAGGTCTTTTTCTACGCAGCCGGAATTTTTACTTTCCCCCCCCCGTGTACTGCAAACAAAAAAAAGAACTCTTTATCGGTTCCTGTGACACACCTGTGGGGGGCTGCTGCAACATATAATATTTTCCCTCGCTAGACGGAAGATGGGAGGGTGGGGCCTCGTGACTAGGCGTAGGGTCGTGCAACCCGCAATAATGAGGGCATTACACACATTTTTACACCTTTATCTAAACGGTTTCTTTTTTGCGTTTTTTTCTTGAAACCACATGAGTTTGGGGTGGAATGCATAACATTTACTTTTGCCAGCAATTTCCCGTAGATCCTTCCTTAGATTATAATTTAGATATTTCCGTTCCATATTCTGATCGAATTGTCCAGCAAAGGATACCAGAAAAGACTGCACCGCTGAAAAGGTTTTCCAGATCCGCCGCACGTCTTGCAACAGAGTCGGTTCTTGTTTTGCGCGGGGGAAGTTGAGTGTCGGGGAGATGGAAGTCAGATGGCGGGAGAGAGGAGGAACACACGTGCTCTTGCCTCTACTCTCCAAAGCATTTTTATGCATTAAAAAGGCCACAGAAATGCCGGGAAACATTTGGTTGGTGCTTAGTAACGTTTTTCTGGTGTACACCCACTTGCCTTTAAACGGAGAGGGGAGGATGGACATTTGGGGCTTTTAGCTTTTGTAAAGAGACTTTTTGTGGAAAAATGACAAATGCCGCCACCCAAAAGCAGTCCTCGCGTAATCCGCCGTCATCTCTATCTCTGGCGAAAAAAACGGAGGATGATAATTGTGCCGACATAATTCCACTTCTCATGTACACTTTTTTAAACAAAAAAGTTACTTTTCGTACGTTTCGGATTACTGCACCAAAAGTCTTTTGTCTAGCGATGAGAGATTACTTCAAAGATTACACGAGATCTTTTTTTCAACGAAAAATCACAGGGCACAAAAGTTAAAGTACATGCAGCAGGAAATTAATAAAAGGTGCTAGACTGGAGATCAATTTTCCGTAAAGGAGAGGGGAGAAAAAAGTATCTTAGAAAGTATCAATTACTCCTCCAGGAAGGAAGGCGCAGGGAAGGAATGAAGGGTGTATCGAACTTTTTTTCCTCCGCGGGTGAACGGGACCAAGTAAGTAGCAACATGACTTATTATCGTTGAATGACGCGGGATCGGGAAACGCTCAAGTTGGCACCTCTCTAAAAAAGAAGCAAAGATAAATCAGGAAACAAAAAGTAGCCCCTTGCGTCCATGAATCATTCCTTCTTGACAGGAGGCCCGATTCGAGTCCCCCCCATGTCTTTTTCGATGGGAGTCATGGGACTTATGTCGAATGGGGACAGTTGATGCCCGTACGGGATTACTACTATTAAAAAATCTATTTTTGTCCTTTTTTTCAGCATCCATGGCGTAATCAATGACCCAGCGGACCCCTCTGCAAGATGAGTGCAAACTTGACCGGCCCCACCGCGGCCGGGGGGAACCTCTCAGAAGTGGTGGCGGGACAATACGCATGTCCAGGCAAGGAAAAAACATCCTTAATTTTCCTATTTTGGCAGTATTTTTAAAGATTTGTCAACGCGCGTTGCCACTTGCAGTTGAAGATCATTTTTTTGGGACGAGGCTTTCCAGCAATCAAACTACTTGAACATGTATGCCTTCCGCCTTTTTCAGAGTTCGGCAACTCCACCATCGTCTTCATGAACAAGTTTGAGTTCTGGGTCGAGGGCGTGTGCGGCGTCGCCATCGCCATCCCGGGGTTCGTCGGCAACATCGGGTCGTCCTACGTCCTGTCCACCAAGGGTAAGTAAGCGATATTTTGAGCGAGAACATTTTGCTCCTGTTCGATTTAAATTAAACAGACAAAAAATATATGACATTTGAACGCTTGTTGCCATACCACGATGCTGTTTCCGTAAACAAGGAAAACGGACGGAGGGGCGGAGGAAGATGAAAAAGGTTACACGACATGGTTTCGAGTCATTTTCCTCCTCTTTCCTTGCACTGTGTGGGCCGTAGACGAAAAGGGACATCCATTTTCTTAAGAAAAAAACCCAACAACATGGCAATATGCCATCTAGGTTTTCACGCGCCTCTGGCTACAAAACGCGGAGATGAACCTGGCTAGCTAGCAGGGGGAGGGATACAGTTTCGCAAGCTCAATTTTCCCTTCCTCCCTCCCTCCTTTTCTCTCGCTCTCGCGCGCTCTTTTTGCGGCGGGGCCCCTTTCTGAAATTGAGGGAAATGGAGTTATGCGCACAGGGCGAAAAAAAAGGTTGGATGAAAAAAATCTCGCAATATTCATCCAAGAAAACCGAATAGAATTGAATACCGGAAAAGGTTTCAACTGTTGAATTGAAATAGATATTCTAGTTTTGCTGGAAAAATTGAATGAGTAAAAAGTTGAATCCGCCGTTGCTTGTCCCATATAAATGTCACTGTCAACAACAAGGAGAAACTCGTTCACGCACTCTTGTTCAATTCTTGTTCAGAAAAAGTTCCTCAAATGGCAAAAGTCTCCGCCTTTCGGACCAGAGAGCATACATACATGGGAAGCTTTCTTCATGCATGTTTCTGTAGAAATGGACTTACGAAAGTTGCGCCCGCTTCTCCGCCCTGCCTGCACCATATACACTGAATCTGCTGCAGCCCTTGAATCGTGTCGGAAGGAGGCGGAGAGAGGACTCCCACCACACGTGGGCAAGTAAAGATTTTTTTCTATTTTTTCGAATACTACTTTCAACAGTTTCCAAAATATTCACTTTTGTCCTTGCAAGAAAAAAATATATAATTGTGTAGTACTAAGCACTCCCCAATATTTTTTCTGGGTACGCCCTTGCTTCCCCCCCTCTCCCCTCCCCCAACGTGCCCATGTGTGGATCCCACACATTACAACACGGGGAGCCTTCCATTTTCTCACCGGGCAGGAAGCAACGCGCACCCGATTTTCCCACATGAAAATGTGTACGTAACGAGAGATGTATCGTATGGGAAACGCAGAAGGGCAAAGAACCTTCTCTTCTTCTCCTGGTATACAAACAAACACATTTCACGAGTCTCTCTCCTGGCGATGGAAGCGTGCATGCGCCGCGCCATTTCCTCGGCCCGCCCCGTGAACAAAAGATCAACGACGATTGAACGACGATTTTGACAAAGGACGGAAAAAGTTTTCCCGTTTCTTCGCTAAAGTCTTCAATCTTTTCGCTTCGCCTTTCTTCCGCATATATCGCTACGGTTTTTTCCTTTTTTGTTCTTTCGTCTTCTTCTTCTTTCGATTCACCTTCCCCGCTGTCGAAAAGTAATGCGTTTGAGTTTTAACATAGTAGGACCTATAACTTGGGGTAGGTCCTGCGATATATTCTCCAAAAAACTGCAAGAAGACAAGTAATTTTGGACATTTGCCAAAGAAAGGTCACCTTGCCCGAAATAGAAAACAGAAGTGGTTATGAGCATCCTTCGTCACGAAACAGCGGATCCGTGTCGAGTCGACTTTAGGCGACTTTTGGAAGCAATTCGAAATCTCCGTCGGCCGAGCATGAATGCGTCAACCATGAAACTTTTTTTTGAATGGGACGACATGTCACAAAAAGGCTCCTAAGCCAAGGACTAGGTAGGACAAGTATCAACACATTGCTGAATGTTAATGAATACATTTATGATAATATTATCCTTTCTTGCCAAATAGTATTTTACAGGATGGATTAAAGGATAATTTGATTAGTTTTTTATATAAACATAGCTTGCAAAGACGTGCGTCGCCAAAGCAAAAAAAGATTGAAATGCGAAAAGCAACTCCGAAGAAGAGGGAGCTCAAAAGGCTTTATAGGCTTTAGAAAGTCTCAGTAGAAAAGAGGGGGAGTGGAAGTTATGCCGGGAAAAAGATTGCGTATATTTTCTTCTCCTACCCGGCATGCTGAGCAAAAAAGACACAAGGAACCGTAGTAATTTTCCTTCTTTTTTATGTTAGCGAAGAATAGTGTTGCTGTTAGGAGGAAGCTAACATATATATCGATTATATTTCTGTTTCCCACAAAGCAAAAGAATAGATTAAAGACACTCAACCATAGTGAGGTGGTACCATAAAGCACCAAAAAAATCCGAGAGGGTACGGATCCTGCAAGAGCGCGTGTATACCATGCGGGCAACGATATTTCACACACCGACATACCGGCGGGTATGCGTGTATGTGGGAATCTTGGTGGTGTCGCAAAGGCTTTTCGCCCTGTCTCGCTGTCGGGCAGTATAATGTATATGGCATCATCACTCATGTCTCCTTCGCTAGATACGGGAAGGAGGACGGGCAAGGGTCAAGGATGCCAAAAAAATCATAAAAAACTATTCCCCACTCTTGTACTATGTATGTACGCACCTGAAGGAGGTTTGGCACGCGGAAGAAAAGTATATTACGCTATCGAACTTTTTTCTTTGCTATTACGCAGGTGACTGGTGAAACTTTTGCGCCTCTGCTTTGCGCCAGTGTTAGAGTAAGGGGGTGGGGGATTAGCGCAGGTGGTCGGGGATCGGTCGGCGGAGCTCTCACTTACATGAAGCGCTCTCCGTACGTCAAATAACTTACCGTCTTGTCTGGCCTCGATTGTCTGATGTGCCGCCCGCCCGTCCGCTCTCGGCGTGGGGGATCGTTCCATGGGGGTATGCGGCATAGAAGAGGAGTCCCTTGATCAGATGAAGAAGAGGAGGAGGAGGACGAGATTGATGAAGAAAGGGAGAGGAGAAAGAAAGAGAAAGAGAGAAAGGTGGTATACTATGGAGGTAGTACGAGGGCAGACATTGGTACGGCGGCGACTACTGTATACGTATAGATAGTGCTGCAGTACGTACTGCAGATACCTATATACGTACAACCTATCCCAACAAAAAAACTTATTCATTATTTTTTACGCTTTTTTTGCTGAGCGCCAAAGGGGCAGATATAGAGCTACTGTGCTTGTTCCGGATAATAGCTAGCTATTGTCTTGATGAGGCGCATGGGAAACCTTCTGTTGTACGTGCGCATACGTAGGTGTGTCCAAAGGCTTCGTCCGACCTCCGCCTCCGCCGGCGAACAATAGGATGAAGGGATTAGCCCAAAGTGATGGACAGAAGAGAAGGAGGGGGGGGATTGGGGAGGGAAGCACTAAACTGATTTACGGCAAATGACCCTCCTGCTTTCCGCCCCGTGTGCGCGCGTGAATACGTGTATATCTCCCGTATGACGTACATTGCTTTCCCACTCTCTCCCATGATGGACGAGCCGTGGTCTCCCATCAATGGATGATTGGCTGAATGAATGTGTGCATGACTTTTCAAATACAACGTGTTCGAAACTCAAACTTTCCATACATCCTGGACAATGTCTTTTCTCTCTCCGTTTTCTTTATTTTCTCATTTTTTCTCGGGAACATCGAGAAGAATGCGTTGGGTGTGGGGGTCAGAATATGGGTGGGCGTCCCGCGGGGGGGCGGCGAGATTGGGGATTGCAGCGGGGATGGAGGGAGGGAGAGAATGGAGGAGAGGGAAATGGGGGGCTCGCCAAACCCATTAAAGCATAGCGGGGATGGGGAGGGCACGGGGGAGGTCCTATCTGCGCACGAAACAACAATATTATATGTATGTACCTCACTTTGGGTGGTAAACGATTCGGCCGCCGGACAATAAAAAAATCTTAAGCGATTGTACGGTATAGAGTCCAAGGTCGAAGGCCAACGTGAATTTGGGAGAATCCGTTTTGACCTTCAGAACGTCGCTGAGAATGAGCCATAAAAAACAAAGTTTTTTTTGCCCCGCAGAGAAGATCCTTGTTGTGATACACTTTTCCATCGTGTTGCCATGGGAGAAGGCGGTCGACAAGACGAAAAACGTCTCTCGCGCACCTTATTTTCTTGTCACCCCCCTTTGCCACTATGTGTGAAAGCAAACGGATAATCATCAGGCATTATTGACTTTTATGTCGTTGAAGAGTCGATGGGGGGCGGGGAAAAGGAAGTGTGTCGATTCCGTCTTTCCAGGATGTGTCAAGCGCTTCCCACACACATCCGCGGCGCTCAAGTCTCGATGCAGCCCAGGGGCCCGATTGCAACTTCCGAATGCACTGGGAATGGTAGAGCGGCGCGAGGTCTTGTCTCATTCATGGAACTCGGCGTGAAGCCCTCCCCGGATCTTCTCGCCGCCTGTTTCCCCCAGATTCTGGACCTGAAAGTCCATGAAGTCTTTATCGGAAAAACTTGAAGACGCCATCCGCTGGTTTTTTGCCCTTGAAAAATGCAGTACACGGGCGAACGACATTTGGGGGAGCCCTTTTCGAAAGTGCGCATCGAAGCGAAATTCCGTTGGTGCCTCTTTCCCTTCGCTATTCCTCCTCCTCCTCCTCCGCCTAAGGGCATCGCTGCACGTGCGTCGTCGTCGAGGCTATGGATAGGATAGGCCTCCCCCTCCTCCTCCTCCGCTCTCTATCTACTGTAGATGCACAAGATGTCTCCGTCGCCGCCGCCTCGCAACTCTTTCTCCACCTTCCTCCTTTCCTTTCTCGTAACTCCAGTCTACTGTATATTGCGCAGAGTGTTCGCCAGCAAAATTCATTTCAGTTTTTTTTCTTGTCGAGGAAAAAAATAGCAGGAGTTAATTGGGGCCGATGTCACATCGCCAAAAAATATTTCAGCTGCATGAGATGTCACATTGCCAAAAACTGAAGATGTCACATTGCCAAAAAACCTAGAGATGCCACATCGCCAAATGAGTTACACATGTCACATTGCCAAAAGAAGAAATACATTATTTTAGTATTTCTATGCTAACCTAACCTAACCTAACCTTTATTGCAAAGTATCCCTAACTTTATATGATAGTCATGCAGGTTTTGGCTGTAAAAAAGA
>JAAUYB010073922.1_pt1 | contig 12777 bp, 9 predicted proteins | sample 7278071 | NCBI WGS metagenome assembly JAAUYB01 (sample SAMN14350121, study PRJNA611818) | marine sediment metagenome | isolation source: surface marine sediment (1.8m) | place: French Polynesia: Moorea | collected 2018-08
CCCAAATTTTACCCCTCCCCTAGAGCCATTTTGGGGGGTACTTCACTTTTTGAGGCATTCTTCCCCCCCTCTGGAAAAAAGTCGGTGCCCATGTGTGAGCGCAATGCTTATATTCCCTCCATATCGGCGGCATATTTTTCGCTCATGCACTGAGACAAAGCTAGCGCGAACTTTTTGTACCAAGGCCAGCAAACAGGCATACCATATTTTGGCCTTGGTTGCGGAAAGCCGTTTCAAATAAGGCCTTTTCCCGATTTTTGTCCGTTGTAGAAATAAATACCTTCATCGAAATTAACAAAGTTGGTTCTTTGCTGCTCTCTTGCATGCAGCGTCAAATTTACGGCATATGCAGCCAACCCCACCTCGCCGCCGCCGCCGCAGTGCGAATCCGAAATACGAGAGGTTCTCCCCCGGCCGAGTCTGAGAAGCGAATTTGCGACCTGGTCGTGGGTGCAAGAGAGAGAGAGAGGATCTAAGAGACAAGACATTCGATAAACTTGAGGCCGAACTGCGGCACACAATTGCACATGCGTGTTGCAAGGGGTCGTTACTTATGACATATGAAGACGAGGAGACGGGGGGGTCTTTTTATATCCGCTGTGACTTGAAGGGTCCTCCTCGTGATTTGCCTGAGATTTACAATAAGTGCGCGGAGAGGGAGAGAGGAAACGTTCGAAGTCTCTCCTCCCTTTGCCGTGCATGGGCATGCATGGCAACGCCGCCGCGGGGTTTCCCCTATGGTTCCCCTGCAGCCGCGTTGGAGGCATTTCACGCATACAAACGTTTGCCAATTGCGCCAGTGCATCCTCCATCCCCCCCTCCCATCATTTCTACGCGCAGCGGGTCAAATAAAAGTCGGCTTTTTGAGCTGCGAGCCCTCGTCAAAACTAACAGCAATTGCTTCCATATCTCGAGATTTTTTTTACGGGAAGCTTTCCTCCTCGTCTTCACTTCAGTTTTTAAAGCCTGGGTCATGCCGGAGAAAACGTGGGCAAGGGACATAACGCAACGGGGGGGGGGGGGGATTCCGCCGTCTTTTGAACTAGGCCCCCACGTACGTACGGCCCACACATTGTGCACAGTGCACGCTGAAGCTTTTTGCATTTTTTCTTTTTATTATTTCCTTCCTCTCATAGATTTTCGCGTCCCGCTAAGACTCAAAAATAGCAAAGCAGGGTTGAGTGGGCAGAGAGGTGCCCATAGCAACATGCAGAAAACTAGACAATTTTACGAAAAGAGCAAAGATCTATTTATGACCGCGGGTGGGATCCTCCTTTTTCAGGGGGAGGAGGCAGAGGGAATCTGCATCAACCAGAATCCCGGGTCGCCGTTTCCGTCCTTGTGGTGGCGACTTCAAGCAATGTTATTCATATCGCGTATTGCATGTTTTCCTTTATGTGTTTTCCTCCGGCAAGAGGCGCCCGATCCACAAAAAAGGTTAACATCAATTAAAAGCGCGGGCGCGTCTTGAACAAATTGGGGAGTCAAATAAGTGTAATTCAAATCACTTGACTGACCTTTCCTCTTCTTTTCATAGGTACTATACATATATACGTACATGTATATATACTTTATTCCAGCGAAACATCTTTACAGTAACGTTGTGCACAATGCAGTATACGGAAAAATCACGTGCGATCTGTGCCACGTTTAGGCCTAGTTGTTCATGGCGGCGGCGTTGCACCCTATCGCGTCCATGACGTAGACGAGTGCGAAGCCCTGGTTCCCCGCCTGGCCCCTGCGTGGGCCAAAGTAAAAGTAAATAAAATTATATGCGTCAAAAATGTAGTTTGCATTGTTGGAAAAAGCAGTTGATCTGCTTGCGTACGTGTTCGCGGGATCTGCTTCCATCTGGACCTCAAAGTTGTCCGAGAGGAAGTTGACGGAGAAGGGCACCAGGGTGGCTGCGGGGAAAAGCATTTCCTTGCATTACAACATGCATCGAACAAGAAAAGGACCTCCAGATCTGCTGGGTAGGTGGCAGTCACAATTTCTTAACAGCAACAATATTTTTTTTCAAAAAGAACATACTTTGTCCAATGACCTGCGGCATTGACAAGATCTTTTGAAAGGAAGAAAATCCCCTTTATAATACAAATACATGATATAATAAGGAGCAAGGTATCTCACCCCGAAGAAAATTCTGAATGGGAACGGAAAGGGCCTACTCAATCATTTATTTGGAATATGAAGATTCTGTAGTATTGGGAAGATATAAAGACATGAAATTGATGATGATTTTGAAAGGATAATTTTTATACTCCCCTAAAATTTGCACCTGGGCTATTTGAAATTAATTCCACTACAAAAAGAACAACAAGAACAACAAAACTCTCCTCCATTTGACCTGCCGGCTTCGCCGCAGATAAAAAGTGACAGACACGCCCAGTTCTTGTATCTAGCTATCTTTACTCCGAGCGCACTGGGCAGTTTTTGCATTTGCATTATTTAGAAGCGAGTCACTCACTGCAGATGGAGCCAGCAGCGGCAAGCCCCATGTTGTTGCCGCAGACGTTGGAATTCATTGGGAAGAAGGGCGCGGCGAATTGGACTGCCCCGGGGATCTGTCGATGGTGGATTTAAAGGCAATATTTTTCTCATTCTACATTTAGGTTCTGAATATATTTGTTACCATTCTTCCATGTTAATTCAGCGCAATTTCGTTTCGCTTTTGCCACAATATTGTGCTCTTCATAGCAACGTTATCTTTTTAAAATAATTAACTTAAAAGACTTCTACAGTATCCATCTTAGATAAACTCTTGCTGACAACCTGTGGTGGCCGGTGGAGACTTGCAGGCTTGCTCAGGAAGAAATTCAAATCTATTAAAATTTTCCTCAAAAGTGCAAAAATGTAGTTAGTTAAAAGTTTAGACAATATTGCTTTTTTGCCTTTCTGGCCTATAACATGATCTCAGAATTCAAATTTCAAATTTGCCCAAACTAATTTGAGGTCTCCATTTTAAAACATTATCAGAGTAGCCAAGTTCCCAGGAAAAAGTTTAATAGAGTCTGCCCCAGACGGATGGTCGTTTTTTGTACCGACTTTGTCATGTACCTGGACACAGTCAAAGCCACTTATCGCAGTGTTGGCTCCTGCGAAGCTACAGCAAACTCCGTCCTGCAAGAATAGGTGCCAAACAAACATTATTAAACTGGAGGTGTTGCTTTCAATTTATTAAACACATATTATTGCCCCCGTTGCTCTTCCACCATATATTAAGGTGTTGGTAACAACACGTAAACTCTAGGGGTCAGTATTTCATAACGGTACACATCAAGCATTTTGATAGTCGAAATCGAAATCTACAAAATAATTACTAGGACCTTAAATAAGCAGTTTACAGTACAGTAGATTGTGCGAATGCAAGACTCACCGATAATTGTACTTGCGGATTTGTCATTCCTGCTCAAAAGATTCAAATTTTAGAAAAATTCTAGAGACAGCTGAGACATCAAAACCGAGAGTCTTTTATACCGCTGACTCCAAAGTCATTGTTCATCACTGTTGTCCAGCAAAGTCTGCAGAGGCCCCTTTCTCGCCTGTAAACAAAGACAGATATGTATTTACAATTAAATGTGAATGTATGTAGATCTGTTTGCAATAGGCTTGTTCCCCACAGTCATATAGTCGACAACACCATATAACCCCGTGTGGGTCCAATTTGGGCATATGGGGCCAGCTTTGGACCGTCAGCAATAGGTCAATAAGATGGTGGGGTGGCCCACGGGACTTCCCGGCCTACTTTGAGGTGAAGGCCTCCTGTGGCAAAAAAATAATAAAATGCCCCCCCCCCCCCATGTGACCTCGGAGGTCACTGGAGGTCAAAATCAAGGTAGGGACTTTAATGCATAGATTTTTACTACCGTTGTGACAGGTCTCCTAAAGATGGAAAATATGCTGTGTGATGAGGTGGCATAGTGGGAGAGCAAATTAATAATAAGCGAGGCCAGAAGGGGAAAAAGATGTTCCTACCCCAGCCGGGTATCCTCGCTAGTTTTTTACTTAACCCCACGACTTTTGAGAGGGCTCTTCGTTAAAATCTTCAAGGCACAAAGTGGTTTTAAGGAAGGGTAGGGGTGGTCAAAAATTGAGGTCCTTAAAAACTGAGCAGTCACTGGTGTTTTAGGGGTCTGGGCCCTTTAAACCAAAGGGAAATGCGCCAATTAGGTATGATTTTAAATCAGCAACCCCCTTTTTTTAGAAATCCTTAAAAGGAAAGCGCATTGCGCATTTCCAGTTAGTTTTAAAGAATGCAATTGCCCGTTGATATTTTAGGTCCTTAAAACAAGACTCTATTCCGTACGATTTTAACCGTGTTAGTCCATGTGTTACTGTCCGTGTTCTTTGTACGATCATTGGGTGATCTCTTAAACGTGAGAGACTAGTCTAAAATAGGATGTTTATTGGGCTGTCTCTTGAACGTTGGAGACTGTTTCAAACTTTCTTTCTGGACCTTTCGGCAAGAAGAAGAAGAATACCGGACAGGACGACATCCCAGCCACACCATTTCTGGACGACGTGCTACATGCGTTGATGCGTTGTCCACCGGACAGGTAGAGGAGTTCGCATGGTAAAAAAAGGTGGCACAATATATACCTATATTTACAGTGACAATGATAGATAATGCCAAAGTACAAGCATATTTGTGGTAGGGCCTTAAAAACGCACAATTTCGGCCGTCCCCGACGACGTTTGGCGAGTGCAATCTAATTTCTTATTCCTTACAATCACAGACCGCAGCCGCCCATCGCAAGATCCAGCAGCAAGTGGAGTTCACCACCAAGGGCCTGAACATGCCGAGGTCAAGGCCCAACCAGATGATGCTGGCCCTCCGCCCCGCGGAGAACATGTCCCAGTTCAGGAAGTTCCTTATCGCCGGCTGCCACAGCGACAAGACCAAGTTCCTGTGCAGCCTCTACACGCAGGTGCTGACGCCCAACCTCCTTCAAAAGATGTACTACTCCGAGTCCCAGGCCCCCAAGTGCGACTTCATGGAGACCAACCTCGGCGTGGACGACGGCAACGACAAGCACATGGGCTTCTTCTCGGAGGTGCGCAAGCTGACCACCAACGCCATCATAGTTCGTACACTTTCACTTAGGAATATTTTCAATTCCTTAAAACTAAATCTAATTTTTCCCCACCAGCACCGGCTCTACATGTTCGAGAGGACGGACGACGTCTGCCGCCTCGTGCTGCTGACGGAGACAGCGGGTGTCAAGCAAGTCAAGCTCGTCATCGACGAGGAGGCGCCCATCTACTCCGAGGACGACCCCTTGAAGAAGGTGGCCTTCCACAAGTTCTACCCCAAGGTGAAGGCGGCGTATGAGAGGGAGAAGAACCAGGCCCTCCCCAGCTTCACTCCGCTGCACGTGGCCCGGTGGAGATGGGCAAGTGCAAGGAGTTCTGCCTCAAGAACAAGCGCAAGATGACTCAGCTGGGCTTGGACTACTCCCTCATGCGTGGACCCCTCGCGTGGACCACGTCTGAATTAGCCGAGAATTCTAATAATTCCTTAAAAAAGAACGTACTTGTTTAAGTCATTTCTTGATGAGTTGAGGTGTTTATGGTCGAATCGGACACCCCATTCCTCAAAATGTAAAATTAGTTTTAAGCATGTGCGTAACCGGACTCATGCCTTGTCTTTAAGAAACCTTTGACCCAGATTTTCTGTTTCATTTTAAGGACTTTTTAACCCGGATGTCCAAGAAAGTTTTAAGGATTTTTTTACCAGGAGATATACCTAACTTTTAAGAACCTGGAGACTCCCCCATTATTTATTCTTTTAAGGTTTTTTCTACCGGGAATTTTTTTTAGGTTTTAAGGTGTGGGATACCCGGTCAGCTCGATTTTAGTTTTAAGGAAATTTTTGTGGGATTCAAAATTTGTGTTTTTAAGGACCATAAAGCGCCACATTTGGCGCATTTCCAAGACCCCGCTCGCTTGGTTTTAAGGAATTTTAACATGGTTCCCGGTGGGGGCACTGGTTTTTTTTAAGGAGGCTAACGATTTTTGTTCAAATCTACACTAGTCTCAACCCCTATATTTAGGGGTAGAGGTAGTACTACATAAAGTCGTGGGGAAGCTCCATAAACTTAATGTTTATGCACCTAACACATATCCTCTGGTCCTGGTTTGCAAGGTGGATGCCGTTGCCCCCAGCATAGTTGAATGACCTGACGCTTCCCGACATGGGCCCGAAAAAGTACTGGGTGCACCCCTGGGGAGCCAGGTTGGGGAAGTCGCACGAAAACTGGGTCACCTATAAGGATGGAGGAAATGCTGCCTCAGAAACAGGGACAGTTTCATGGGCTCAGATTCGAATTGCCGTACCTTGATGGAAAACTGCCTTGTTGCAATTGTTGCGCCAACTCCCGTGGCTCCAAACACAAAGCTGAGCGTGTTGCAGTCATCTGAGGCCTCAACGTACACTTCATGAGAAAAACCACCAAGATCACTGTAGATAAAGAATGCTTTGAACAATTTGTGGACGCACTGTGTTCCCCGGAGTTTGTCCCACAAATGGCAGGAGGGTTCGGGCCGTCCGGATTCGACACGCTGAACGTGTCTGTCGAGCACTGGGTGAAGCGGTTGACGGCAACGTTCCCCCCGGGGATCACGACCCCAGACATGGCCTTCCTCATGGCAACCGAAACTGTCAGCGTGTTCGGCCCGGTTATGACAAAGTTGTTAAAGTCCAACCTCAGCTAAAGAGTGAGAACTTATTATAGAGTCACTTTGTAAGCCTGAAAGGGAAACCAGTAAAAACACCTGGCAAATGTTGCTGCTGCACGGGCAGATGGTGGCCTGGCACCCCCCGGCCATGACGGTGCCCCCGCCGGCGCCGCTGCTGAAGATGGTGCAGTTCTCGTTGGACATTCCGCCGCAAGCGACAGTAACTGAAGCAAGAACAGCAGGCTGCGATCAAGGAACTGCGGCGTTGACGACAATGACAAAATAAATTAAAAGATGGAGAAGATTTTTTGGAAGGGTGAAAAAGGGAATATGAAAAGGTGACACAAATTATTTTTGCAGAAGTGTAAATAAAGGCACGAAGTATTTTTTTAAAGATATATATTTCCACCTTGTCTCGTACTACTTTTGGGGAGAATAAGGAAACGCTGCTAACCACACCAAACTTTGTTTTTCTCTGTGATTTCTTGTTGCTCAACTTACAAATACAGCAAACCCCGAATCCTGATGCGCAGGTTCCCCCGTTGGTGCCTCCCCTGCTTTCGCACTCTGCCTGAGTATAACAGGTGCCGTTCATGTTGTTGCCTCCGGCACAGGGGCCGTTCTGGAACCTGATCAGGACGATATTTGCAAAGATGCGTGGAATACAACTTTTTTAAGGCCCACGGTACTTCGAGACAAAATAGCAATGTACTGTATACTGCCGAAGAGTATTTTTTTCCACTTTTGTCTCACCGGACTATTTGAAAAACGTTGACTGGAAAGAAAATAAATTGTGAGACATAGCATGGAAGGAATTATACCAGGTTTTAAGCAAAATTTTATGACTGAAGTTGTTGCAAATTATTCTCACATATTTTTCCCTGGCGATGCTGAGATGTTGCTGTTAAGAAATAAATTCATTTAATTCATTTTAAGCGATTTGGACATCGAAATGAGTTAAGGACCTTCTGCCGCCGACGGTAGCGGTCCAATGTGGAGGACGACCAGGACGAGGGAGGCGGCCAAGAATGCATCGTTGGAAAGCATTTTCCTTGAATTGGAGGCTCTCCCTCTCCCATCCGACTGTGTGGGAAGCGGAGTAAAATAAATTCCTATTTGGTAATTGGATTGTTTTGGGCGCAAGTGGACCGCAAGTCAAAAAAAAGATCTGCAGACACGAGGCAAAACAATATATTTGACCTACTCTTTACGGTCGAGAAGTTGCAGGGGAAATGGCTTTTCGCTGAGAGGAAGAGGGAGGACTTGGTTGTTCTCCTTCCTAATTCTTCAATGTGAAAGCGCGCGCGCTCAGAAGATCGCCTAGAGACGGACGTAAAAAGGGCGCTCCTGAGCCAGGCCATGGAAGGGTTATAGGCGGTCCCCGAAGCTTAAAGTCCTCTGTGGGCAGGCCCATGTGTGAATCTTGGTGGATACTATACGTACGTGTCTCACACAGATTGGCAAAATTTCTCACACAGATTGGCAAGGTTTTCCCTAAAGTCTCTAAACCCACTCAACATTGGGACCGCCCATGAGCACGCCCATTGGGCCGCCAGATTGCCGCCTACAGACTCTGCATGGCCCCTCCCCCCTGTTGGAAGCTCTGGAAAAAGAGCGCGCGCGCGCTGGACCGTACGCCGACAAAATTTCAATTTTTGGGGTGAGAGGGAGGAAACACGGATCCCGCGAGCACTCTCTCGGAAGACGCCACAATGACAACTTCGAGGCTCCTCTTCCTACTGTTGTGGGCAATGTTGCTCCTGTTGGGGACTTTGCCTCCGGCGGCCGAGTCCAGGAGGAGCTCCGGGCGCAGGCATAGGAAGGGGGCGCAGGCGCAGGCGCACCCCAACTCTGACAATGTAACATAATGGTCTGGGCGACTTTTATGTCGATTTGCAATGAAATGACAGCTCTCGAAGATTCTTTGATATAATTTTGCTAATGCTGATTTTTGTTTCCTCCCATTGTCTGTAATCATGAAAAAATTGATCACTGGCGCAGTTTTTTTGGTGATCGGTTTATTTTGGTTAAACTATACAGAACATACTTTGTTCGAGGACCTGCGGCATCGGCAAGATTATTAAAAAATATAATAATAATAATAATAAATTTTCAAGTACACTAGCAAACTTCTGATAAAAAGAAATAGCCTTTGTGAACCCAAGATCCCACCCTAAAGAGAACTCTTTGTAATATTATATATTTATTTTATATTTATATTATATAGTATATAATATAAAAAATTGCTGGTTCCCACCCCGAAGAAAATTTAGAGTTGGAGATGGGAGATGAAGAGAGAAGGTAAAAATTCAACTCGGCGTTGTGCAAAAAAAGAGTTGACCTTGACCTTTGGTCATGATACAAAAGTCATGACCTCAAAGTAGTCCAACAACAATAACAGCGCAACAACTACAACAACAACTCTCATTGTTCTGTGACCTGTCATCTTTGCCGCAGGTAAAAATATAAACAAATATGTATAAATGACTACATATGGCAATAGTCACGCCACACACCATTTGGAGATTGCTTTTATTCGATTGTGAGGTTGTCATAGTACATTGCGTAACTGACTTTCTGTCTTTCGGACTTCACACATGCTTTTTTGGCGCCAGGAAAAACTTTTTTCCGGGCTCTTACAAGCCAACAGCAGCGGGGCCGAAGGTTCTCATCGCGGCAAGAGAAGTAAACGGAATCAAGCGCCCTTTTCGCCATATTTTTCCGTGACCACCTTCGTCCATTCATTTTGTGCAGTTTTCTCCCTGTTCAACATCGTGACCTTCAAGAACGACCCTTGCAGCTCGACCTCGGCAGTGTAAGATTCCAGCTCCTGGATTCTTTTTTTCCCTCTCACCCGGAAACTCTGCATTTTCCAAAAATAGAGGGGGAGTCAACCGCAACGGAACGTGCCTCACCTCCGGCGAGTGCGGGGAGAGGTCCGGACAGGCCCTAGGCAACTGCGCCGCAGGGTATACAATATTTACAACATTGCACATTCGGCATTTCGGTTTGCTGCTGAAGGCAATCAAGCAACTCTGCTCTTGCTTAAAAAAAAGATTCGGCGTCTGCTGCATCTTCATCCTGCAGACGGGCAGCACCACCGTCACCCAGAACTGCACCTACATCCAGAACGAGAACTTCCCCGCCGCTCTGCCAAACACCAATGCCGTGCAGTTCATGGTGCAACGGTGCAATAGCGGTTTGCAAAAAAAATAATGTGATGCACTTGAAAGTAAGTTCATGAGAAAAGAAGATCTTTTTTCCTAGACGTCTGCCTCCTCCGCTTGGACTTTGAGATGTTTTCCATCGTCGGCACAGGCGGGTCCGCAAATGCCTTGGAGGGAGCCTGCATGGACACCTTCACTGTCACGGTGAGCTCATTCCTTGCCCACTATCTGTTTGCTGAAAATAAACGAATGTAATTTTTCTAATTTCAGGTTCCGACGGCCCAAGTTGTCCCTGTCATTTGTGGTGTCAACACTGGGCAGCACAGTGAGTTCTACTAGCAAAAAATCTGAAAGAACACGAAAAAAATTCCCTTTTCCCCCTTTCAGTGTACGTGAACATTGGCTCCAGGTCTGGCGACGCGGCCACCCTGGCCTTCGCCTTCGCCATGGGCAACGCGGGGGCGTCCAGGACGTGGGACATAAAAATCACCCAGGTCGAATGCAACAATCCCAATGCGTGAGAAAAAATTGGAAAACAAAATTGGAAACGAGTTTGAAATAAACATTTCCTCCTCCCCCCTCTTTCCGAGCAGCCCTAGGGACGAGTCCTGCCTGCAGTTCTTGACCGGCCTCGCCGGCAGGATCGAGACCTTCAACTTTGACGCCCTAGGCGACAACCACCTCAACAACCAGCAGTGACGAAAAACACGCAGCTTCATTTTAAGCGTGAACCTCTAACCATACTTCTTTCCAATGAAACTGACAGGTACTCCATCTGCATCAGACAGGTTCCAGCAAATATGATAATAGTAGTCTACTTTTGTTACGTGTTGAGCGCTGGAGAAAGCTTGTGCACACCTGGGTGTTACTGTTACTGGTTTTATGCGACCGTGTGTTTCTTTCCCGCAGGAGGAAGGATTCTGCTGCGTAGAGTTTGCAGTCTGTGAGGACCAGGTGCTTTTTGCTTTTTTGCTTTTTTGCTTTTTGCAAAATTGGAATTCATTTGTATCTCCCAGATGGCCGCACTGAACGGGGCCGCGACGGCGGGGTTCTCCTTCGACACGAGGACCGCCACCACCGTGGCCAAGCTGGACGACGATTGCAAGAGCGCCACCAACACCATCGACTACATATCCATCCCGCAGGCCAGTGAGTGACGACGACCAATGAAAAGGCCTTCTCAGGCAAGACTATGTCTTCACGTTCTCCCCCCCCCTCCCCCTTCCAATCGACAGTGGCCACCTGCAAAGGGAGCAGCCTTGCGACGGCGAGCAAGTTCTGCGGGGCTTTCTTAAACTTTTTCGAGACGGTGAGCTCTTTTCATTAATCGTGTCAAACCCAAGTGATCGGTTAAAAAAAAAGAAAGCAAACATTATTTTTCGCCCCTTAGGCCACAAAAAACGCTCCAGTATGTGGTGAGCGTAAAAAAACCATGTTTTAGTTACCAAAACTCAATTTGCCTTTTGAAAATCCGCCAGACTGTTCGTCCCCCTTCACCGTGGACGTCTTCTTCAACAAGTTGGGCGACCTGGAGGCGACGGCCGCTATAGCCATTGCAAACACGAAGCAGTCCAAAGGTATGTACGTAGTTTTACAGGAAGCGCAGCGTAATTACCGGCCAAAAAAACGTGTCGGTCACATACTCATACTTGAACAGGGGGTACATGGGAAAGGGGAGGGAATCCATGTGGGCGACTAGGACGGAAACACCATTTGATTGTTCAAATGTGCATTCAAGAGATTAAAAGGAAAGAGAGTAAATAAATATATTTATAAAAAACTTTGAAAAACAACATTTTTGGGGTTTTTTTTGCTATATTTCACGTTTTTCATGGGGTAAAACTCTTTTGGGAACACGTACAGTACTTCTCCCGCACCTGAATTGAAATTAAATGAACTCTCCCCCAATTAAGGCATTAAGCCTTATCTGCCACTCAATTGTATAAACTCGCTCACCTATGGGACATTTATGAAGCACTCACATCTTATTGGTAACGTGAAAACTTTTGAAAACTCAAACTTACAATACTTCATCCCCTCTTTCCCACGCATAAGTCTTACGAAAAAGTATGACGTCATTCATTTTTGTCGATTCAGTCTATTCACTTCTTCCTTTTCCTTTCTATTACAGGACTATGTCTTGAGTACCGCCAGGTCGAATGTTGATGCGCATATTATCTGCGGACGTTTTCGACGGCTCTCTTTTTCTGCCATATATTTCTTGTAGTATACAGTATTATACATTATTCCAGCGAAATATACGTATTTTGACACAATGACAAGAGAATAAATAATCTTGGCAAGTACCAAGCTGCGGCGAAATATGTCATTTGCTCCTCATGGCGTCTTGAATTACGCAAGAAAAATATATTTTTACTAGGCACAGACTGGGTTCTTGCCATACCGTTGGAATTTAGAGAGTTGGCTTTTAATAAAAATTCAGTCCTTGACAACCTTCAAGTGGGAATTGAGGAAGACAGAAGCAAGACAAGCCACAGTTAATTTTTTGCATAAACAACTAATGTAATGGAACGTACAAAACGAAAGTGTTATACGTAAGGCAAAGCAAGTTTTTTCTTAAGCGATTCTCCGACATGTCTAAGCAAAATTATGGCACCTACTGTATGCATGTGAATTGAATATAAAGTGACTGAAGGAATGCTTCTCTCTGGGAAAACTTCCAAACGTTTCTCATTGTCGGTCTTGCTGGGTGGCACGTGGTCCTCAAATCTTTTGTCACTCCAGCTTCACGGGAATCTCCTTCCAGTGCCTTGTTCTTCACCGCAAGTTACACCGTCAAATCCGTGGAAGAATGAGGGTCTCGTCTCTCCCGCCGAGGCATATTGGGATCATTGGAGGGTCACAGCTTTAGATTTGGGGGGAGGTTTCATAGGACGTCAATGGACTAAATTAATCTGAGGCACCCCTTAAC
>JAAUYB010008311.1_pt1 | contig 12776 bp, 12 predicted proteins | sample 7278071 | NCBI WGS metagenome assembly JAAUYB01 (sample SAMN14350121, study PRJNA611818) | marine sediment metagenome | isolation source: surface marine sediment (1.8m) | place: French Polynesia: Moorea | collected 2018-08
AAAGGTGCCGCAAAAGGATTCCGCCCTCTGTCCAGGGCCATATGGGGAAAGTTTCGATTTTTTGAGTTTTTCCAAAATTATGCCCCCCCTGGGGGGGTCAACCCAAAAAAAAGTATTTCGAGGTTACCCACAGGGTCCAGGGGGTGGCCCATGCAAAATTTGGTTGAGATCCATCCAGTAGTTTGGACTCCAAATCCGAACAAACAAACAAACAAACAGACAGACAGGCCTCTTTTATATATATAGATTGCATTTCATTTTTAATAACTTTTTTGTGGGAAATTGTTAGTCGGTTAAAATATTAAATACGGAGGGAACTGAAGATCGCTCTAAGCCCAAGAAAAGAAATGGATGAGCTGCTTTCAAACTACGGAGCTAGCACCACCTACATCGGACAGAGAGATGCCGCCTTTCTTGATGTTATGAAAGATTGCAATGTATTAAACAAGGAAGACGCCAAGGTGACCCAGCCATATGGCAAAGGTTGGTCGCTCATGATGACAACTCAGGGAGATCGGGCGCTGATGAGGAATCGAGGAGATGGGAGCATAATCATCGCTAGGAAGGGGTTGAAAGAAGTCGAAATGACTAAAGTGTTTCAGGATATGACGGGGGAAAACGGCCTCTGCGTTATTGCCGGCAAATCTTGCCTTTTCGTCATGGTTGATAGCTCGGGCAGGATTTTGCTAAAGATGTATAAGTGGGTCGGATGCTGGTCCTTCAGGGACGTTGGCCGCCAAATGATACTGCGAGCGTCGCCACAGAGAGCAAGGTGGTACGCAGAAGATTCCGAATGCGTCGGCGCCTTCACGGTTGATAAGTTGAAAGTTCATGAGATAACAATGGCGTACTTTGACAAGGCATGCGAGGGAAAGATGAAGTTTTCGAGAGACATAGAGCTACCGATTCCCTCTGCAATCCACGTGATGACTCCATTCATGACGAACACCTATGTGGGGGTGATGTACTACCGCTGCATGGAGCATAGGAACGGTCTGTTGGAGGAAATTGACCTTTTTTGGACGGCAAAGTCTAGAGGTGGAACGATAGTTCACCACCTGTGCAAGCCAATTAGAGGGTTACAGAGCGAAAATATCTCCTGGTTCAAAGGAAATTTAGACGAAATTTACGTCTTCGACTGCAAGTGGTTGAAATTTGTCAAGATTGATCTTAAAAAACGTCGCCGCAGTGAGGTTGTCAGCATAATAATGCCCAACAACGAGAGGAGCGTCTCAGCTTGCTTCAGGACTGAAGAGAAGAGCATCATCGTTGTCGCCAATGAATACTACCACAAGCTCAGAATCGTCCCCTTCATGGAGGACGGGAGCAGATACGGGAGAAAACTCGAGCTGGATAACCTTTCGCCCGTCCGCTTCATCAAGCACGGGAGTTTACTAGTGACTGACGACCGGGACCATCACGCCGTAATAGACATCCAGGATCTCTTTAGCCGCAAGATTATTGGTTGATACTTGATAACGTACGTAGAAAAGTTAACACAATAGACTTAGAAAGACAGCTTTTTTGTTTACAAGCGTTTTTTTTATTGGCCTCGCGTCGCGCGGTTTCAATTCTTGACGTCCAGCATCTTCTTGGCCATGTAGAGCTCCTCGAAGGAGATGGGTGTCTTGCAGACTACGACGTTGGGCCGCCTAGCAACTTCTTCCAAGCTGCCTCGCACCTCCACCGGCTTCCCGTTGCCGTGGCGCTGGAAGTACTTGCCCCACACCTTCTCCGTGCGCCTGTTAAAGTGAAAAAAAGATAGCAAAATTTGGAAGCGTTATAGATGGCAACAATAAAAATACTGACGCCTTTCCATAATAAGCATGTGGTAAGTCTGTTTCAACTCACAGGTTTTGCGGGACGAACAGAAGAGTACCACTCTGGCCAGGGTCCTTGATGACGTTCCACCTCTTAACGCCCTGGAGGTCAACTTCCTTCAGGAACTTGAGCATTAACACCAGGCACTTGGAGTCCTCGACGGAGAGCTTGGTGGCATCGACGATCTCCTAGTAATACTTAGACAATTATTTTAAATCCTTCACTCCCTAAACTCACACCGTACCTTGAAGTCGAACCCGGTGCTAAGGGGCTTGTTGAACTCTTCCTCCAACATGCCCGCAAGGTCCGCGCAGGAATCTGCGCCCTGGTTCTTCTCGGAAGCGTTCAACTTCTTAAGAAGGGTGACGCACTCGCCTGTCAGGAACTCCACAAGGCCCTATAAAGTCCAAGGAATGGAACGTGCAAACATAAATTAACATATACAGTAAAAGAGGGGAGAGTAGCCTCACCTGCTTAACGGCACACTCCTTCCTCAAGAAGTCCACCTGAGCGCTCGAGACCTTCGACTGGCTGAGCAGAGGCATTGGAGGTGGCATTGGAGGTGGGACCTCGAATTTGGATCCGAGAGTGGTCTTCTTCTGGAACTTCTCCATTTTCGGTGACGTTACGTTACGTGACGTGTACTCGCTCTGGCTTCCAGAAAGGGAATGGGGATCGCATCATGCATACTTCTCCCTCCGGTCAAACTTTCGTGCGCGCACGGAAAGAAGGGTTTGAAAAGGGGGGGAGCGGCGGCGGCGGCGGCGCCGGGGGGGGAGGGGGGGTGTAAAGACGCGATGTAGTACTGTACTAGTAGGTGGCAAATGGGATGGAGGGAAAAGGAAGGGAGGGAGGAAAAGGGAGTGAGGGAATGGATCATGGATGCGTAATTGCAGTTTCTCTTCGGGGACAGGAGAGTAAACATCATGGACGGGGAGGAGGAGAAGAAGGTCTTGGAAAAAAGAAACGATGCCGAGACCCATGCAAGAAGGGCTATTGTAGCTGGCCTCTGCGTGGTATGCGGCGGCTCCGTGGGGGCCTTCTACTGCACCAGCATCGGATGCTTCGTAGGATCCGCTTTGACAGCAATTGGATCCTCCATTCTCCTTGGCAGGGAGCTTTTTCGTCGTGCGGCCGCACGACCGGCAGAGAACACCTCTGCGAACCAAGACGCTCCCTCCGACTGGCCTGGGTAAAAAACAAATTTGGTACCAATGAAAGTAACAGCCCTAAAAACAATTTTTCTCTATCACCCACAGGCTGAGAAGCGCGGACGAGCTGGAGAGAAGGGTGCGCCTGGAGAGGAGGAGGCTTGAGCAAGAGGCAGAGGGGAGGTTTCGTCTCCCGCCGCCGCCCAGTACATCTTCGGCGCCTCCATCTGTCGGCTCAAGGACGCCCAGTCGAGCTCAAATTTTGTGGGATTTTCCTGCCCCAACTGGTGGGGATCTTGCTCAATATGGGCCGAGCCCCGCTCCTCTACATCTCGCCGTAGAAGACGCTTCCCCTGCACAACTTGCCGGACTCGGAGAAGCTGCCCCAGGCAACCCAGCGGGTGGCGGCCTTTCTGCTGGAGATGCTGCTGCGGTGGCTGCCGTCGTTCCTGCAGCCGTAGCTGCGCGACCCGCCGCTTCTTCTGGGTGTCTTGCACTTCTCACCGCCGCCGCCGCCGCCGCGGGAGCCGCCGACGCGCCTCAAGCACCCGCAGCAGCAGGGGGAAGAGCTTCTGAACTTCAGGGACCCGCCGGCGACGCCGCCGCTGAGAACTCCACTTCTGGTGGTGGCGGTGCTGTCCAATCTCCTCCTGTCGCGGCTCGTCGTACCTTGAACGGTGTTCAGCCTGTCCTTCCTCACGCCGCCGCAGACGCTGGAGCAGGAGGGTCCGGGCCGGCAAATGCCTCACCTGCAAGGATTGCAGAAGAAGACGGTCGAGTGTATCACATTTTGCAGCCAATGCAAGTCGACGAGATGCTCGGCGGAAATGACGACGGCGCGGAAGAAGCGCAAGGGGTGGAAGAGAACATCGACATTGCCCAGCATCAGGACGTACATATGGAGGAGGAGGCAGCGGCAGCAGAAGACGCCGCAGTGCTTCTTCCCCCAACTCCCAAGCCGGTGAACCCCCACCGACGGGAGAGAGCTGGAGACAACTGCTACTTCTCGTCGCTGGCTGAGATTCTCGACGCCGTAATGGATGACGACCTCCCAGTCCTGCGCCGCGTGGAGTTCAACCACCCGATGGGTACAATCATGTTCGTCCATGCTGGCACGGACAGGACGGAGAAGGACCAATACAGGCGCCTGTGGCCCTGCAACCCCTACGGCTCGGACGCCCGTAAGGGTTCACCCTTCTGTCAGGGGAGGACACCTGTCAAGTACCAGATATATGTGCTACGGCCCAACGAGGAGGGCTACCAAGTGGAGCCGCAGTCCTTCATCGCGAACACGCCGGACGGCCCCATCATTCGCCGCCGGTTCGGACAACAGCCCGAAATCATTCCATCAATTCCCGAGCCGCTGGAGGAATGGCGGCTTGGCATCACCAGGTACCACTCGGCAAGTGGAACCTTCCACCTCAAGATAACGGAGATCTTGAGGGGACCCGGAGAAGGGTTCTTTGCAATCCAATACCTGGGAGTCAAACCAGTGATCACCGACGAGTTGTGGGACTGGTACGACAAGGTGGAGGCCTGGGAGACCAAAAAGAAGCAAGGAAGAGACGGGGATGGAGACGGGGGAGAGGGGGGCGCGGGAGGACAGGCTTTGCCTGTGAACTAAGTATAAGAGACAGAGGGGTGGACGGAAAAGATGAGAATGAAGAGGAGGAAAGGAAAGAAGGAAAGAAGAAGAAAGAGGCGGACTGTTTAGCACAGTTGTAAAAAGATTACATTACAATGAATGAACTGAATCAAGACAAGAGGGGATTGGAAGGTTGGAAAGCGGCGCAGGGTAATGATGATGGGAAGTTTTTTGTAAAAATAAACGTCTTGTGTAAGATAAGCCGACAAGAACCATGATTAAATAAAATTTTAAAAAGCCGTTGCAGACGTCGTCAGCTATTCCCGTGAGGGGGGGGGAGGGGAGGGTTAAGACTTAAAAGTCGTTGTTTGCCGTTTGCGAGATTAAAGTCGTTGGGAAAGCCGCCGCCGGAAAAACATTATAAAAGTCCAGTAATGAAAAAAGTCGTTGAAACTTGAAATGACTCTTTTTTGAAAGAAAATAAAAAAGTAAGATAAGTAATTGTATGGGAAACATTGCTGCGTCCGTAATCCCAAAAAAAAGTCATGCCCTCGGAGCAGCGTAGTGCGGTTGATATTATAAACGAGCGAAGGAGGAGGAACAGGGAAAGAAAGAGGCTACAACGGGAACGTGCAAGGGGGCAGCAGCAGCAGGTTCAAGCGGTGGAAGATGGCGGATGGGTGGAAGATGTGTTAATGCCAGCAGCAGCAAATATTGCGGCGCCCGTTCCAGTGCAGGCGGAGGCACAGGGAGACGGCATTCAAGGGGACATGATATTAAGTGAAGGGAATGGGAACGACCGGTACACTCCACCACTGGAGATTGAAATGGTTGAGATGGAAGAATCGGAAGTAGACGCCGAAAAACCCGCGTCTGAAGAAAATACTACGTCCGAGATAGGAAATTTCTCCGCTGCTTCGTACAACGACGAATCGGACATGGTTGATAACATTTACGATGCACTGATTGAGCACATGCCCACAACACGCCATGACATGGTGGACCTCGAAAATACGTGGGAGTTTGACGAGCAAAGACTAGGTGCAGGAGACGACGTAATCTTCAGACTTCAAATTGGCGCATTCCTGGTCAGGCTGGCAAGTAGTCCTGGTGTCTCCAAGCGTGCACTGCAGGAAATTTACCGCTTCTTCACGGCGAAGGCTGAAGATATTTGCAGGTTGAAAATGAGGGGCCTGCTGGGACGCGGGTCTAGACAGATGAGAGAGAGAACCATGGAGGAAGTTAGCCCAACAGTGACCACAAAGCTGTTTGGGATCCTTCAAGGAGCGCCATACCTTTTGGGCACAGTAACGGTTATTGCAAGAGAGATGCAACGGGCTAAAGTAGCCATGCGGTTCTCAAAGATTTTACTCAAGGACCTAATTGCACACGTTTATCACGTCCACCAGGTTGACATTCGTTCTGTACCGGACGTGTGGAGGCTGGTTGAAATAAGTTCGGATGGCGTTAGTGTTTCCAAATCGGGATCATGGGAATATCATGTGATTAGCGTCAGATTCATAAACTGTGGTACACCGTACCTTTGGATGGTTCATCAAGTCAACAAGTCACGACAGGGTGCAATTGATGCAGAGGCAATATACAGGCCCATCGTACAGGAACTAAACGAAGTAGGATTCCTTAAAGTTGTCAGGTTTGCCTTGGATTCCAAGGAAAGGAAGAGAGCGCTCGGAATGACCACCTGCAACGCATATTACGGCTGCAGCGTTTGCGAGGCGACCGGAATGAAAATACCTGGAGACGGGAAGAAAAGGGTGAGCTACCCATCAACAATGCCCAAAGGTAGGTTGAGGACGGTTGAGAGAATTGTTAAACAGGCCCTGCTGTACAGCCGACTTCTACAAACGCTCCGACCGACAAAGAAAAATCTGAGGAACTCCATGTGGAGGTCCAAGGGGGTAACGCGCCTTTCCCCTCTGGTGGATCTAGCAAACTTTAACTTGCTGAATGGGACCCCGGGAGACTATATGCACATGGCCGCCATGGGTATAGCAAAAAAGATATACCGTCTGCTTTTCAACGAACGAATAAGTCATCTGGAGCCGGGAGAAGAAAGAGATACCGTAAGGAGAAGAATGGAGGCGCAGGCGAAGAAGGTTGACAAATTCCTTGCCCGGCAGAAAATCCCAGCGGAAATGGGGAGGCGGACGCGGGAAATGTTATTTTCTAAAATCAAAGCAAGCGAGTGGAGAAACTTTTCCCTGTTCTTCTACCTGCACGTTGGGTTGTCAATTCTGGAAGGAGAGGACGGAGCACGAAGGAAAATCCCAATTCTGTTCCTTTTCCTGTGCCGTCTTCTGTACTCGAGCGACACAAAATACAGAAGGGTTGACGAAGGACGCCCAAACCCACGCGAAATCATGACAAGACTCCAGAAATACTACGAACTCTCATTTGGAAAGGGCGAAATAACATTTAACGAGCACCTCTACATGGAGCATGCACTAGATCAGAGGGAAGCACATGGACCAGTAACAAACTACTCCGTCTTCAGATATGAGGACTTATATGGGAGAATGAAGAACGGGTTTGTCCCCGGAACTCCGAATGAATCGAAACAGTTTTTTCAATCTCTGTACGCGTCTGATTACTTTTTCCACCACTGCAGGGACAAGAGGAGGTTGAAATTTTCGAAGAAAACCTCAGAGAAGGAAGACAACACAATACTCACAGTTGGGGACAGGTTCTACAAGGTAGAAAGGGTCGACGGCGACAAGATAAAATGCCATCAAATAAGGACGAGGCCGCTGAGGATAACCGGGATTGACCTGGACGATCTGCCCTGGGGCGACGTAGGCGTCTACCAGCTGGGCGAGGAGGAGCAAACGCAAAGAGAGATCAACGTGGAGGACGTGGACGGCAAAGGAATCGTAGTGGGAAAACAAATAATGTCGGTTGAAATTGCCTGGCTTAGGGAGTGAAATATATAAGGCGGAGACGAAAATTGAAAACAGGCTCGGAAAGCGAAAACAAGTAGGGGAATTACCTGCAGGTGGGCGGGGCGGGGCGCCGTCGAAACGAAATCCATCCGGCGAAAGGGACAAAGGAGGGGGGGAGGGGAGGAGAAAGGGTTTATGGTTCGGTGTTTGTTCAAAGGGGCAGGGGAAAAAGCCAACGGCAACCGGGTAAAAGATTAATTTTCCCAGTCCGTCCGTCCGTCCGTCCGTCCGTCCGTCCGCCCGCGTCCTTCGGTCCGTCCGTCGTTTCATGAGTAACCATTAGTCTCCCAACACAAAGAGGGAACGGACATAAAATCTCGACGAATACAACTAAATAGCGAATTCGCCATTTGTCACCGCCACCTGGACAAATCCAAACCGGAAAAAATACGTAAATGAATTGCAAAAGGATGGATTTCGCCAAAATCCTAATGGTTCTGCTAGTCTTCTGCACCATCTGCGCCACACACGACCCCACAAAAGGCAAATCCAAAAGAATCAAGAGGTAGGCTCGGGAAAACGAGAAATGGAAAAAAAGGTAAAAAATAAACCGTGATTTCTCCGTAACAGGGACACCGACGAGCTGCTGAGTAGGGCCGCCGAGGCAACGGCAGCCCTGATCACAAGGGAGGTGGCCAAGAAGGGTGCCAACTACATTATAGTGCAATTGCGGCACATGGGCATCAGCCTTCCCAAGTTCCTAAGTGATCCAGCGAAATATGTTGCGAAAATAGTGGGGGAGAAGGTTGGCGGACAGGTTGGTAAGGTTGTTGCCCGGGGGATTGACAAGCGCAAAAAAATGCAATGAAGTTGAAACAGCAATAAAGAAAAGTAATCGTAGAGAACATTGAAATAAACGAAGAGACGCCACAAACACCAAACACGCCCACCCCGCGAATAGGAGCGCGCTCCCCAAACAGGTAGCAACCACCCTTTCGTCCGATCATTCCAGTACCCAAATCCGGGGGGTGGAGATTGTCACCTTCCTACAAGAGAATAAAATATGGAAGAGGAGGGTCCCGTAATCATGGACGTCATCGGCGGCGGAGACTTCAGCAGCGACGAAGAAATGGAAGAGGGGGGACACGTCGAGGATACGGATGAGGAAGACCACGGCGAGGGTCCGGACGGCGAGGGTCAGGAAGACGACGAGGAGGCCAGCGGCGAAGGCGACGAAGGGCAGGATCAGAAGGAACGAGAACCAAAAAGAAAGCGCGGTACGAGCATGTACTCCTATTCCGATCCGGTAGCCATGGCAGAGGGAGTTAAATACTGGGAACGCCTACAGAGGGAGAGAGACCCAAGCCTTTTGCAAAATCCCGAGCTCCTGCAGCAGAAGAAGTACGAGGAAGAAAGACTCGCCACAGGAGTATTCTTGTCCTGCTATAGGGACCGCCAAGGTTTCTACCTTACTACCTACCACAAGAAAAAGCTCATAGAACATTTTGTAAAGTGCATTCGTGTCTACGACGAAGAAGTTTACCAGAAGATGAACAAATAAACTCAAAACTTGCAGCGCAACACTCGAAATTCGACTCGACAGCTCAGCTCCACCTCGTCGCCTCCGACCGTCCGTCGTCCGTTACCCAAAGAAACAAAATAAAATAAACTACCTCGTTATTATATGTTCAAATTCAAAATCCGTAATAAAGCTCTCTTAAAAAAAATTGTGGAAAAGGAGGCGAGGTTGACACCAAAAACAATTCATTTCGCAAATAAATTTCGCGGCAATGAAAGGAAAGGGATTCAAATATAAAAGTTATAAATAGATGTGGGCCGGCCGGGGCCCCCGTAGTTTGGCGAAAGTTTCCAAGGCGAGAGGATGTCCTCCCCGGGATTGATATTGTTCTTGGATACATTGTCTCGATTCCAACGTGTGCGCCACGGAGATGTTGAATTCGACGATCTATCGACACCCTTCAATCCGTACAACTTGGAGGAGCTAACCCGCAGCAATAGAAAGGAGCACCTCTACTTCAGGATCCGCACCATGAATGGTCCAAGGGAAACAAGCGGATTTGTCTTTGGGTTGATACGTAGAAACGACGATCAAACTGCGGTATCGGATGCACTGAGAAACCTCAACGAAAAGATGGTGAATGCTTGCGGAAACAAGATTTCCTTTTACCGCACCTTGGTTGACAAAACAGTGCCCACTGTAGAGTGGGGTCAAGGAGACGGAATGCCCTTCAGCATGGAGGCAGAGGAGGCCGAGACACGCTCTCAGGAGAAGAGCAAGAACCAGGAAAGCAAAACTGGGCCAGAAAGAGGACATACAGTTTCCAGAGTTGAAAAGAAGAGATTCCACCCTCCGGCAAGCACCACGAACCTTGGAGAAGGCAACGAAAGCAGCTCGGATGACGATGTCATAGAGAGGAGGAGGAAGGAACCTGGTGGAATGATGGGGAAAGCAATGAGGAAGAAGAGGAAGAGGTTGACATTAAGCCAGCAGACAGAATCATCGTCAGAGAGCGAAGATAGCGATGAAAGACAAAGAGAGAGAAGACGGGATAAAAGGGAGAAAAGACGGAGGGAGGCGCTGGAGCTGCGGAAAGCAAGAACTCCGACTCCGCCTCCGCCTCCGCCGAGAACTCCGACTCCGCCCCCGCCTCCGCCGAGAACTCCGACTCCGCCCCCGCCTCCGCCTCCGCCGAGAACTCCGACTCCGCCTCCGCCGAGAACTCCGACTCCGCCCCCGCCTCCGCCTCCGCCTCCGCCGAGAACTCCGAAGCTCCCACCGGAAAGCAACAATGTGGAGAATGCAAGGGCCGAGGAAGTATCGGGAAAGCAGCGAGGGGATCAGGTGAACAAAGACGACGACGAGTATGAATATCTCACCGAAAAGGACGGATATGCTTTCAACTTCAAGTCGGGAAGGAAAAAGGAACTAGCTCGGTAGGTGAAGTACTATTTAAAGGAAAACAATATTAATAACGCATTTTTCTTTAAAGTTTCCCAAAGGACTTTGTTGAAAAGAGGAACAACCTACGGAATTCCAGGCCGGAATGCAGAGATACCTATGACTATTTAGATATGTGGGGCACCGAGATCATAAGGAGACTAGGCTTGGCTGCGGGAAGGGTTGATAGTGTTCAGATTTCCATGACAGACACTCACGCAATGGTAAAGAAGGTTGATATGAGGCTCGAAAAGGAAGAACTCCTGGGTGGGCCAAGAAGTGGCGTAAGAAGTTTGGCGAAAATCCCCTGGAGAAACCTTTCGCAGTGCACAGCAGCGCTTGCGGCAATGAAGCAACAAATACACACTATGATAAGAAATCGCTTCCCGGACAAGGATAAATATTGGTTGACACCGATACTAATCGACATCTTCCACACAAGCCTTGCCGAGAGGGTGCGTTTCTCAAAGTGCCTCACGGAAAGAAAGCCAAGGCACTTCACCAGGATGGGTATTGCTTGCCCAGTTATGCCGACGATCGTGACGGAATTCATTACTGAATTGGTCAAGAGCAACAAGAGACTAACAGAAGCGGAAAGGGAAAGGGAGATCAACTGTGCCAAGAACTATTTCAGCAACAAGAACAGAGCGATGAGGCGTCGTGAGGTGAAAAGACATTTGGACAGGGCGCTGGATCAGGGACAAGGGTTGAAATCGCGGGTTTCCTGCCTCCTGATCGCCAATTACATCATGGAAAGCAGTGGGGGGATCACGCAGCAGAGCCCCTCACTGGACAGCGAGAACGACATGGCGGCGTGGTTGGAGGCCTACTGGGAACCTGCACTGTCAAGGATCGCGAGAAATAAACTAAATGTGCAGCCCGCTGCAATCCTTAACCAGACGCACCAGAAAATACTAGAAATGTGCCTGGCCAATTCGAGAGGAAAGAAAACTTTGGACGACCTACGCAATGAGGACACGGAAGATGAATCGACTCAGGGATTTGTTGAGCAGGCATACGAGGAAGTAGATGGCGAATACGAGGAGGTGGGGGAGGAGGATGACTACTACTCATGAGAACAATAAGGTAAGGCACAATAGTTGACACCTATTTTAAATATACTTACCGTCCCACAATTGCGCTATTGCAGGAAGTCGCTGGATTGTGATTGTTTGGCTCTTACCGGTTGAAATTTGACATGCTTGAAGAATCCTGCTAAGATGGCACTAAATTTTTCAGATGATGACCTCCGTTGACATGATTGATGAAATGATGATACACTGAAAACGACAAATTCCACTTGTCTTGTCTTGTTGACATTGCTAATGATGCTGCTGCTATGCGACATGCGTATTGCGTCAGCCGTATCGTACTGCACTGCTGCCAGGAAGAGGAGGAGGAGAGGACGACTGGCACTGGAGTGGTGGACAAGCACAAAGGAAAGGCGAGGGGACGGAGGACTGAGAAGCAATTCGGAAGAAAGCGACAAAGTACTCACGAAACCTTGATTGATTTGATGTTGATGGTTGATACCGGATACTCTTGTTATGACTTAATAACATATTATTAGCAATAGATCTGGTTGAAACAAACAATAAACAGTTTAAAAATAAATTGAGGTTGCATTGCGGCGGCGGCGGGGGCGGGGGAGCGCGGCGGCGGCAGGGGGGAGCGCGGCGGCGGGGAGCGCGGCGGCGGCGGCGGGGGGAGCGCGGCGATTAAAAAAAAGTCTACAGTTGGTCGTTATGTAAAAGGCGTAAAAAGGTCGTTGGCAGGGAAAAGTCGTTGCGTGAGCTTTGGGTAAAGCCGTTAAGAAAGCGGTCCGCAAAGCCGTTAGAGTGGCGTACAGGAAATGTCGTAGGGAAAACGTATCAGACGGCTTTCCCAGCGCCCAAACAACAGCTATGGGGACGGCTTTCGAGAAGTCGTTGCGAACACCTTCTCAACGATTTTAAATAGGGCGAAATCTCTTCTACGACATTTATTTTCCCTGTCCACAAAAGCCGTTATTTTGCTAATTAAAGTCGTTATCACGTCGTTTTATTAACAAAATGTCACGGCCTACGGAGTTGGAACGACATAAAAAAAGTATACGAATAAATCGTTAAGAAGTCGTTGGCGGACCGGTTGGGTAGATAGGACGCTCAATGAAGGTTTTCAACTGCTATTGACATTTTTCATTCAACCGGTTTTTGGCATGAGAATCTTTAAGGCAGCTTACGAATAGTTTGCACTGTGAAGTGGCAGGATCAGATTTCCTCTCTCAGATCTTCAGGTTTCTTGCGGGGGGTGTTCTGTTGAATCATATCCTCCAGCTCCCAGGCGTCCACTGTCACAATTCGCCCCACCTCAAGGTGGTT
>JAAUYB010010265.1_pt1 | contig 12775 bp, 12 predicted proteins | sample 7278071 | NCBI WGS metagenome assembly JAAUYB01 (sample SAMN14350121, study PRJNA611818) | marine sediment metagenome | isolation source: surface marine sediment (1.8m) | place: French Polynesia: Moorea | collected 2018-08
CATACTTTTGAACTGTGAGGTCTTTTATCAAGGACCCCTCTACCCTCTGGCAGGGCGAGGAGGCCCCATAATAAAGGAAATCCTGGATCTTTGAAAATTCACCCTGCTGGAATGGAGCCAGTCTGGCCCACAAGGATGGGAAGGCTGTTCCCCCGTGGGACTCCCCTACCATCTGACGGGAAGATCCCAAAATGAGCCGGGCAAATTTGGACCTCTTTATTATGGGGCCTCCCATAATAAAGGAAATCCGGGATCTTTGAAAAATTCCCCTGCTGAAATGAAGCCAGTCAGGCTGACAGGGATGAGATGGTTGTTCCTCCGTGGGGCTTCTCTACCACCTGATACGGAGCCCTTTTTGCTGAATTTTTCCCTATCGAATCCGTAAGGAATTGGGGAGTCATGTTTTGCGTTGGCTGTTCCTGCGAAGCGAAGTCGCAAAATGAAGTGCAATTAATAGTCTTGACATCATTTTATTATGGTCTTTTTTTCCGACTACAACTTCAACTTTTTGTACACCATATGTGGGTTTTTGATATCGCTTCGGTCTTGGTTGTTGCTTTATTCGGTCCAGCAATATTTACACTCGATTATTCATTTTGCTGTCTTTTATGTACAAACACGACATTTTGGGGGTATAATTTACGCGCTAAAATCGCCTTCGAGTAACTGAATATTCGGCAAAAAAAGGCGGATATGTTTTTGTCCCCTTTTTGGGGTGTGGAGGAGAGGAAAGCGAGGTCGATCCTATCTCTAGTTTTTTTCGGCGGCATTTTTTGCCGTTCTCTTCCCCCGCTAGGCATTTGTTGACAATCCAGGGTCCGATTACGTTCAAAGCACTTTTTGCTGTCTTTTTCTCGTTTTTTCTTTTCGGGAAATATTTCTTTTCTGGGAACGATACTGCAGCATTTGAATTTGCTGTTTTTCCCCTTTGCTTTTTTTCTCTTCTCAAAAACTGCGAAATATATCTCTGCTGACTTTCACGCAACGCTCAAATTCCCACATACGCACACACAACACTCTTCTGGGGACGACAAAAAATAGCTGCAGTATAGAGGGGGGGAAATGGGTGTGTGTGTTGGGGGAGATATAATATTGTGTTGGGGAGAGTGGGGAGTGGGGTAAAAGCCTGCAAACAAGCATCCATCTGTGTGTGGGGTTGTGGAGAGATCGCACAACAAACTCAACCACAATAATATTTCCGCTTTTTGGTCCAACATTTTCACATCTTTTTTCCTCTTCTTCTCGCATTCTCCGTCTAATTGTAAGGGGATACATTAAGGGCAACACACATTCTCTTATTATTACCTTTTAGTGGAGGGGAAATGGCGGGAGCAAACAGTTTTTGTTTGCAAGAATGACACATTCCAAACACCCCTCCTTTCCCCTTACTTAATTGGGGAAGGGCGAATGAGGAAAATGTTTTTGACTAGATTTTCACTCTGCTCTTTTCTCGGTCGCTGCTAAAAGGCGCCGGGGAAAAGTAAAAACGGGAACTAAAAAATAAGAAGAACTTAAAAAAGTCGTGCTGATATGTTGACGTGATATCCTTTGGTTATTGGACTTTGCTGCATTTTGGGGCATTGTCTTGAAAAGGGGGAAGTATTTTCCCAAACATAATATGTACAAGAAATGTTGACAATATCTTTTCGTATTGTTTTGACTAGACTTTCATGAAATGCAAAAGGTTTCTCTTTTCTCTTTGACTAGACAACTCATCTCTTGCGATTTTCTTCTCCCGAAACTATTTCGAAATAGTCGGCGAGGAAAATGTTTGATAGCTATGAATGGGATTATTTTGTAGGTTTTTTTCGGGAGTTCGCGCGGGTGCGTTTGACAGGCAATTGGACATTTTCCAAAAAAAAAAAAGTCCAAAAAAGGAGAAGAGAAAGGGATTTCGCGACTGACAAGTGGATTTTGGGACATGTTTTTTGGAGAGGGGGGATTGTGGTGTGAAATGCTGTTTGATCTCATCACATTTGGATGGATGAAAAAGACAGGCATTTTCGCACAAAAATAGGGACATAAAATCAGGCTTCTTTGGTCTTGTTAGCTGCATGTGTTTGTTTGGTAGTTGACGCTATTTACAAAAGGGGAAAAAATAAATTGACAGGTTACGTGTAAGGGGGGGATTCATGTTACAGAATAGAGGGGGGGACTAAGGGGAGATATTTTGTGCCCTATGTTTTGTGAGTGGCGCCTAGAAGATAACAGCTTTTTCAAAAAAGGTCCTCAGGGCGCAAAAAATGCTTGGCTGAAAATAAATACAAAGATTGCCCCCAATTTTTGGGGAGGTGGAGGCTAGCATTTTTGTTTTCTTTTTGCCGAAATTAGAGGGGAAAGAGGGGACAGTAGCAATTTCTCTAATTCCTTTTCTCGAAAAAAGTGTCTACATGTCGAAGCCTGAGGAGGTAAAATTGATTTTCACGAGCGGGGAAAGGATGTGTCGGATGAATATTTCAAAAGGTCAGCGAAGAAGAACAAGAAAGAGCGATCTCTCCACTTCTCCGCATTTTTTGCGCAAAAATGCCATGTGAAAGAAGAGGGGGGGGCAAATAATCTACAAATTATTGTTGTTCGCATTCTTTCAATGCTTATATGGCAACTGAGAAGAAGTCTCACGGAGGGTTCATAAACAACAATCCCCTAATTTAAAAAAATCTAAGGAACATCGGACCTTGTAAACAGTTTTCTTTCCGTCGGAGAGTAGTGGGGGACAAAAATGAATGCCTTGTCATTTCTTTGCCAATGCTTTTTGACATTCAATAATTGCCGGTGGGTTTGGGAATTGCACTGATGTGTCTCGAGGCCCTTGGAAATTGTTTTTGTCGAACAGAAAGTTTATTGTACAAACGAAAGCTCGTGGGTTTCTTATGACTAGAGGGAGGAGGGGGCTAAAATGATAAATAAACTCTCTATTTGTTGTATCTTTTCACAGCCTTGTTCAGGAGATATGGGGTGGGGTGGGGGCTGTAAGAGGGGTGTCAAAAAGGCATAAAATTGCCAAAAAGCACAATCTGTCTCTCTTACCATACACAGGGAGGGTTTTTTTCCTATTTTTACTTTTGGGATACATCATTCATTACTCTTTCACTCGAAACATTTCCTCTCCTTCCCTCCTACAAGTTGTACTACACACCGAAAAAAATATCGAGATTAATCGTTTCCCACATAATAGCGCTTCAAGAAAGATACTTTAGTTTTTTCCTTCGTCAGATCCTATTTTCCAGCTGTTGAACAACGATGATTTTTTGAGATATTGAAGAGAGGACTAGTTTGTGGCCAAAGCGGCTATGGATAGAAGAGGGGGAGGGGGAAGAGGGGGGCAGGGGGACGGAGAGCTGGGAGTGGGGAGGTGCTGTTGTTGCTGTTGTTGTTGTGGAAAGTGTTGCGTCGCTGCATGCCTGGTGAGCGCTGTCAGGTCGGGGAAGGAGAGGAGCGGGCAGGCGGGGCAACGGAGGGAAGGTTGCTGCTGCTGCTGCTGTTGTTGCTGCTGCTGCTGCTGGTGCTTGGGAGGTGGGCTGCATTGCTCGAAGCAATGGTTCTCCAACTGTCGTCCAGTCTCGAACTTGGTCTGGCAGATCTTGCAGCTGTACTTTGGCTCAATCTTGGAAGGGCTCAGCAGCTCGTCGATGCTGTACTTGATCTTGCTGCTGCTGCTGCTGCTGCTGTTGTTGGCCTCTGTCTTTGCCTTGTTCTGTTGCTGCTGCTGCTGTTGGTTGTGGTGCGTCTGCAGGTGCTTCCTAAGCGCCCCCGCTTTCTTGAATGTCCTGCCGCAGCAGCCCATCTGATGCTGCTGCTGCTGCTGCTGCTCCTGCCTGCTGCTGCTGTTGCCCTGTCCGTTCTTTGGCTTGTGCCACCTCCGATGAGAAGCGAGGTTGGCAGGGCAGTTGAAGACCTTGTCGCACTCAGGACAACGGTACTCCACATGGACAATCATCGAACACCTAAGAAAAGAACGGAGAAAAGATGACAGTGACCACAGGGTTTGAACTAAAATGCGCAAGAACTCAGTTAAAAAGTATGAGTAGAAGTTGCATATAACTTTGTTTTCATAAAATGTAATTACCGGTAAGTAATCAAACACCTAGCGGAATAAATTTGCAAAGTTGTCCTTGAAAAAGGTATTAAAAACCATTTCAAAAGTCCGACAGTAGTACATACTACTTCCGACAAATATGATGCACCTGTGTTATTCATTTCCCCCTTTGTTCTACGCCCATCCCAATTATCCATTTAACCACCGACCGCCATCACTCTCTTTCCCGACTTTTATGCGGGTAAAACAAAAAAGGACAGGTGCATAAAATGGAAAAGGGGGGAAAGGGCGATGATAGCATCATCCAAGCACAGATGTCGTCAAAGGGAGAAGATTTTGTTTTAAAAGCCCACGGGAGGATTGCCCCTTACTGAAGCCTTGCCTGGCATTGTTCCACACAATGGAAAAAATAAGCCGAAATGCACGTTTTCCCAAATAATCGAGAAGAAATAATGGCGCTCTGTTTTGCTAGCGTATTTGGTGAACGCGGGGGAATTTTGCGTTCGATGCAACTTGCAAAATGCTGCTTCAGGACACTTTTTCCTTCCCCTCTATCCCAAGCGAGAGTATGCATGCAAAGATAGGTAGGAAGCGAAGCAAGGTGCATAAGTGTCGGCTTTTTTGTCCCTATCCCAAACACCAAGCCAAGCCAGAGGCGAAGGAGAGGCGGCAGATGAACAAATAACAACACCCTTCTCCTTTCCACCTGCTCCTCCTCCTCTTCCGAAGCAAGAAAAATAAAAGCTTCCATCTGCCTTTCTCTCTCCCTGTGCAGTGTGATGCTATTTTCTCCCTTGTATAACAAGTGGCTTCGGTTTTTCCATCTCCCGAGAAAAAAATCATCTGCCCCTTTTTTCCTTTTTTTCGGGAGCTTGCGAGGTGGGTGACTCATGTTTTATTTGGCGGTAGTACCTGCTATAGAAGAGGGGGTATTTTCAATTTTTTTGGGGGGTGAGGGGCACGTGGCATGAGTCGTAATTGAGTGTCGCAATTTAGAAAAGAATAAAGGGGAACTTAGGTGAGTTCGGTTTTTTGGGTCTTCCGAAAAGTCAGCAACAATGAGACGGCTTTTGTGGGAATGCTTTTTGCGCTAGGAATTTGCGGCAAAGCGAGAAGTAATCCAAAACTATTCTCTCTCTCTCTTGCGGCCCAAGGAGAGGCTTCGCAGAAACGAAAAGAGTCTTAATCTCCGAAAAAAAAAGTTTTGCCATGCGAGAAAGATCCCAGAAACGGAGAGAAAAGTTATTGTAGCAATGGGCGGAATATTATTTCCTCTCTCCTACTTTCCGGGAAAATCGCAGTAGTCCCAGTGTTTTTGGCATTAAGGAATTTTTTTTCAGGGGGAAGGAGGGGGAATTTCATCAGTACTCCAGTTTCTCCGGCGACAGCGGAGGAGTTGTTTTCTCTCCTTCTCTCTCTTTCAGACAAGTGGAGGATGGTAAGGCGACACCCAAGTGACGCCGACGCCCCTATTTTTTTCGTTAAAAAATGTCCCACTGAGAAGCAGGAGGTACTTTCCTGCTGCTACAAAACAGGGCGTAGAAGAAATGTGAATCCCTTCCCTAGGAGGAAGAGAATTCCTGTGAATATTTCCTTCCCCTTCCAACCTGTGCCGACACAATATTCGGAGACTGAGGGGTTTTCCTTCTTCCTCTCCCCCGTGGGGAATTATAGCGTGTCCAAGTTTGGGATTCGGCAACATACACCGTCCCACAAAAGTGAGGAAAAGGAATCCTTTTTCTAACTCTTTGTCGAATTTCCCTCCGTGAGATTCTTAGAAGAACATCGTCGACAGAAGAGGAGGGGAAGAAGTCTTTTCCAACTTGGAACTCTCTTCCTGCTGCCTCGGAATATAGCAGAAACGGAAGAATTCGCTCAATCTAAAAATGCCGCAGCCGGAGAAAAAGGAGGAGAAAGGGACTGTGCTTTCGAAAAAGAAGAGGGGGGGAGGAAATGGAGGCTCTCCGAAAAACATTCTTTGGAATGAAGACACACCTTGTCACAGAAATATGATGGGAAGAGTTGACCAAAGCATTCGGAATCATAGAAATTGTACGTTTAACTGGAACTTTCTACTTCTCATGAGTGTTTGTACAATGTCCAAATGACATTTTCTTTTCGGGATATGCGATTGTCTTCTTACCTGTGCTGTGCCAGCCCGAACGCGTCTTCGAAGGCCCCCCTGCAGAGCCTGCAGACGAAGTCTCCGATCCTGTTCTCGATCTTGGCGAGCTCGGCTCGCGCCTCCTCCGTCACCTCAACAACGTTGAACTCGGGGTCGATATCGCCTGGAAGAAATAGAGACAAATATGAGTGATGGAGTCGAACTCAGCCCGATCCCGATATTTTTCAAGTACGTGCCATCATAAATAATGCCATGACAATAAGGAGAGCAGGAGCATTTAAAAGACTTTCTAAATTAGAGCAAAGTAACTTTTTGTAAAAACCTTTTAAGTACGGGCATTGTAAGTACCTTTTGTGATCGCCTGGGGAATCTCCTCCCCCTCAGCCAGCTCTCTTATGATGGTTCCCGAGACGGGGGAGGTGAGATAGTCGTCGAATTGGAGGCGGCGGGAGGCCTTGCTGCTGTGGCCGGATTTGCACTTCTTTGGGGGAGACGAGGATGAGGGGGAGCTGTTTCAAGAAAGATAATTAAATTTTGGGACAATTTGAGTCTTTAATTCAATATTCTTACCTTGGGTGGTCCCTTTTCCTGTTTGTGGAAGGTGTTATTGAGGAGGAGGAAGGCGACGAGGAGGATGAGGAAGCGGACGACGCCGCTGGGCTGCAGAGCTGCTGCTGCTGCTGTTGTTGTTGTTGGAAGGCGAGGTTGTTGTTGTTTGGAGAAAGGGGTAACGGAGTGGGTTGTTGCAATAGGTGTGGGGAGAGGAGCTGTGGAGGGGTGGAAATGGGGGAGGGAGGAGAGGGGGGAGCATGATGGTGTTGCTGCTGTTGCTGCTGCTGTTGGAACTGTTGAACCAGCGAAGGGAGGGCGAGCGGGCCGAGATAGTAGCCGTAAGAGTGGAGGGCCTGGAGGGTCGCCAATCTAATGGGGAAGAACAAAAATTGCGATGATAGTTATGTTCCCCAAAAAATATTTTTTTCTCGCAAATTGCGCCAAGTTGCTACAATGACTTACCTCGAGTAAAAAGCCTCCGCCAACGAAGAAGTGTTTCCCGCCGCCGCCGCATTTGAAGGGGAGGGCGGCGAAGAATTCTCCTTACAAGCTCGGTATCTGGCGTAGTCGCTCCCTATTCTTGCGGCGTAAGCAGACGCCAAGGAAGCCGCTGCTGCAGCCGCAGCGGCAGTTGCTGTTGATGCTGTTGCTGGTGGTGATTCATCATCATCATCTATAACAATATCTTCTTCTTCCTCGTCGACTTTCTTCTCGTCTTCCTCCTCCTCCTCATTCTTGAGAATGCTTTCCACCGACTGCGGGAGGTTCTCCCTTACCAGTAGAAGTCCCCTCGGCATTGTGGAAAGCAACACAGGTGGATTCGTTTCGTGTCACACCTGTTCCGACTAGATTGCACACTCCGACTGTAAGATGTCCTTTGTTGCTGCTTGAAAGTCTTTTCGGTAGCGTAATGATGTTTTGTAGCTTTTTCACAAGAAAGACTTTTCTTTGCTCATGACTAGACTGACTCTGTAAAAAGAGTAGAATCTTCGATTGAGGACTTAGATCTTGGGTGACTTTGGTGACTTAGATCTTGGGTGAAATTTGTTGACTTAGCTCATGGACTTTGGTGACTTATGTTGGATGACTTTGCTGCAATTAGTTGACTTAGATCTTGAGTGAGTGACTTATATGCTTGATGACCTAGCTGCAATTGTTGACAGTGGTTGACTTAGATACACTCTTTCTTTGGTGTCTGCAGTTTTGATGACTTAGATGCTCTCTTACTTTGGTGGTTCGGTTTCTTTCTTCGGTGACCTTTTACAGTCTGACTAGATACGATGCTTGTCTTCTTCCAAGTATTTTTTTGTTACATTGCACTTTTTCCCGCGACGAGTTTTGATTTTGCGTAGTTCTGACTAGAATAGTTTTTTCAACGTCTTCGGTGGAATATTTGACTAGATGCGCAAAAACGGTGGTTTATTTAGCTCTTATTTTGCAAAAGTTTTGAAGGACAATGTTTTGGGTCTCTCCTCCTCTCCTCTCTCTCCTTCCCCTCGGAGCCCCTTTCCCCTTCTGAAATCCCCCTTCCAAATGAAATCCCCCTTTCCCCCCCCCGCGCGCCAAAAAACCTTTTTTGGATCCCCCTTCCTCCCTTTCGCCTCTGTCGCCGCCGCCGCCAACCGGCCAATGGGATCCCTCCCCGCTCCTCTTTGAGAGCGGCGGCGGCGGCGGCGGAAGCGGAAGAGATGGTTTTCGCCCTCGCGACCGCCAACGGCGTTTGGCGGCGACGGTCGCCGTTGAGAGAGGGAAGTGTACGGAGGGCTTTTTTGCGGCTAGAGCTTGTGAAATCCTTATACCGTACATGTATTTAATGTACCGTACACATTCGTCAAGAAGAATATGTTGGGGGGATCAAAAGAGTTGGCCTTACATCACATTACATTTTAGAATTATTTTTTCTCGAGCGAACTAAAGATATTTTTTTCCTGTCTGTGTTTCTACTGTACAGTAGTAACGGCCACGTAAAGAGAGAAGGGAGTTTTAGAGAGGAAGAGAAGCCTCTAACAGAGAGAGACAAAAAAGGAGGAGGGAGGAAAGAGAGAGTCTTCTTAATCTCCTCTTTTTTACCCCCCTCTCTATTTTTCGGGGAAACGGGATCAGGATCACGACACAAAAGTCTCGAATTTTTTGCCGCTTCCTCACCTTTTGAGGAGGGGGGAGGGGGGAGAAAAGGCAATTTCCGCAGCGGAGAGAAAGGGGAAAAATAAATACTCATTCTCGTCCTCCCTCGTCGTAGGAACAACATGCTTTATTTATCAAATTGAAATCAGAGAGTATTTTTATGGGATTCGTTTTACATTATTTTTTTGCCGCAAGTCGCAGTTGTGTCATAAAGTTTCTATGGTGTTGCTTGCAATTATTTTTTATCCGTAACTCAAAGCTATAGTTTTGCACCCATAGCTATAGTTTAGCACCCATGACTTAGTTTTTATGTTTATCCCTTGCCTGTTTCTTTTAGTTTCTCTATTTAGCCCAAAACTTCTTTTTTCGTATTTTTTTGTTTGGAGCATTTACCTCAATTCTTTTTTTTTCAAGACAGGAAAAATAGGAAGCACGCTTCCCCACAATATTATGCCCTGAAACTGCATTTTTGTGCCGCCTCCGCCCCTCTTATCTCTTCCTCTTCTTCCTCCTCTTCTTGCCCCTCATTCGTTCCATGACATGCATCTTCTCTTACTCCCACCCCGTCCCAGCCAAGAGGTTAAGTGTATCCTAAATGTGCTTTGGAAGGACACCCTACAAACTTGTCAAACTCTAACTTTTTTAATGCTTTTGAACGGCAAAAATCAATGGAGTCTGAATATATGTCTAGAAGGAGGTTCGGAATGGACTTTTATTAACCCTTAGTGCCGGTAGGGGTTCCACCTTGAACTTAGTCGCGAGAAAGCAATTGACATTTCCGACCGATTTTGTGTGTCACTTTTCGACGAAGAAGAAGAAGCGGTGCATTCATTGAAGGCTACATTTTGCCTTCGATTTTTGCTGCCCTGGAAGAAGAAAATCAAAGGATAAATATTCGCATGAAGAGAGAGAGTTTCGTGCACTTTTTACTTCTTGCTTCGAAGCAAAAATCGCAAGTCATCGTCGTACTTTTTTAAAGCGGCACATGTAAAAGAAAAGTTATTTCCCCCTTCGGTCCAACACACGCCACCTTGGTATGCATCAGAATGCATGGGCAGAAAAAACTTTTCAGGAAAGTGGCATGCATGAAAAAGTTCCTAATTTGCACGCAGCTCCGGCATTCTCATACTTTCGCTAAGGATATATTTGCAGCATTCTGATGCATTTTGAGGATCTAGTTTGGGAACTAAAAAGTTATCCTCCGTTGCGTGAAAACCGCCAAATTGTGTCCCGGCACCCTCCAACACACTCTGAAGTGGCGATAAAGAGAGAGAGAGAAAGGGTTACAGTGACACAAGTGGCAATTCGAAATCGGCAGATGTGTCGCAAAAAAGCGAATCCAGTCTTTAATGTGTGGGAAAGCAGAAACAAATTGGGAATTTAGTCCTTCTCCTGGTCCCCCGCGGAGTCAAGAAGTGTTCCCACGAACTCAATTCTCCTTTGTCCAAGGATCGCGGCGTCCTAGTTTAAATTTTTCCGCACTCGCGGTAGAGCGGATTTTGCCGGGAGAAATTAAGGGAATTTCGTAGGAGGATAATCCTCCTTCACGCCGCAATAGGAGTTTTGTACTTGCGTAGAAAAGAAATCGATCCTGAGAAAAGTTTGAACCTCCTTTCTCCTGAGTCTTTTCCCCACATGCATTCTGCAGCAGTATCAATTCCGATTTTGAAGAACGCGAAGCAGCTATAGATTGACCTCCAATTCGAATTCAGAATCAATCCTCGCTTCTTTCCCATATGATGCTTTTTTTGCACACCGCCTCAAATTCAAGGTTGGATAAATAAAGGGAGGGGTATGCATTAAGGAAATAAAAAAGGCAAAAAAGTGTCGCTGAAAGTTGGAATCTCTGACATTCACAGTGAAACTGATAGCATTACAATCATTATTTTAGTAACAAAAGAGAAAAAAACAACTGCATTTGCAACTCATAGACCTCTCCCTCCGCAAGCGGACAAAATAAATTTGATTTTGCAAAACTGCAACCCCACACACCTCTCAATTCTCCGGAAACAACAAAGGGTCTTTTCGCAACATTTTTGGCTCTGTTGTCGTGGGAGGAGGGTCAGGGGCTGAGAACAGAGATGTGTGCAGGCCTGCAATATTTCCTAGAACTCGAGTTGCTGTATCCACAATTAAGATAAAAAAGCCATCATGGCTCTGGCTCGCTTTGCCTCAGGCCTGTCTCGAGGTTAAACCTAATCTTTTATGCTACATAATGGACCTTAATAATGTTCGGTCTCGCTTTGTGCCAACGGGCCCGTCTCGCTCGCACCTCTAGCTGACTCTGACGCCCCATTAGATAGGAAGAAGAGCTCGGATCTTTTTCTAGCTCTACAGTACGGAGTATCCGGTGTATCTCGAGGGTGTTGGAAGGTCGGGTCAGGTAAGAACGGGGAGGAGGAGAAGGGGGGATGACACTTTTTTGCCAACAAAATATGGCAAACGACCGTGAAGGAAGGAGGGAAGGCTGTTCGCTCCTCCTCCTCTTCCTCCTCGGACGAAGGGGGGTCTGGAAGACATCTTTAAATTTGCCACCTGGAATTTTTTTTCTTGCTCTCGTCCTTAGTGTAGCTGGAAAGGTGTCTGAGGATCAAACTTCTCCCTAGCTTTCCTTCCCACCCACCCACCCACCCACCCACACACCTATTAAAATTCCTGTGAGATACACATGACACCTCCCTCCTCCCTCTTTTTGCCTTCCCACCCCTTCAAGAATGGGAATCACCCACGGAAAAATGGAAACGGCTTTATAGACAAGAAAAGGAGTTTCCGTTGATAATGGTGAATTTGTGGCAATATTACCTGTACCGGTCTCAATTTGGATAGTTGATGAATGCAATTTTAGGTATTGGAACGCCGGGAATGGGAAAGTATGTCCTCCCTTCTCTCTCCTCCTCCTCCTTTTCTTCCTCCCATTAGTTTTGAATGCATTTTCTTCTCTCGGAATCCTCTTCTTCCGGTTGGAATTTGACGACGATTTTACTCTGTTTTGTCAGAGTTGAGGTGGGAAAAAAATGGTTTTTCGTTGCTCAAAAAAGTAGGAAAATGGTTAATGCTCGTATCTTTTTAGGCAACGGTAGAAAAAAGAAATTTATACAAGGAACTGTCTCCACCACTGTTTCGTACAACAAATGCTTTTTATATGGGAGACCCAAAAAACAGACAAACTGCCATGGGCATTTCGACAGATTTTCTCTCGCCCTCACCCTTCTTTCCCCTCCCAGAATCCCAGGGTTTGCCTGTGTCCTTGCTCGGGGGCTTTTGTTTTCAAGGGCGGAGGAGGAGGAGGAGGACATAGTGATAAATCTGCCAAGGGAAAAAGAAGGGAAAGAGCAACTAACAACGTTCCTTTTCTCCCGTTCGTTCGTCGTTGTGTTGTTATGTCACGATGGCGGCGGAGAGCCCTACCAGACGAACCGACTATTTTATACGCTCTTAACTTCGATATTTCAATCATGATAGCAGACAAGAAAGGAACTCATATCACTAATTATCCTTTCGTTTTTGGTCGGGCAATCCCTGTGTGGCGCTATGCTTCGTTTGCCCTCCCTCCCCCACGGAAAGAGGGGGGGCTTATAATTATCGCCCGTTATCTTTCCCTTTCCTACACGCAACGTGGAGACTCACCGATTCACAAAAAAGTACGGTATATCCGAACACGAAAAATACCGGAACTCCCCGCGTTATAATTCCTGTTTCCATCATCCTCGTTCAATCTATTACCTTTTTTTAGTTTAAGGCATCAAAGTTTTTCTTATTGTCAAGGGTGCCTGCCTAAAAGAATGTTTTTTTTTCAACAAAGCATACGAACACCTCCCTCTCCCCCAAAAAATCTAAAAACTTTTTCACTGCATCGAAACATATACGATCCTTTTTACAACTGAGGTTCCGGACATTATTATTATCTCGTCTCCCTCTCTCCCCACTCCGTCTGGCCC
>JAAUYB010021604.1_pt1 | contig 12774 bp, 11 predicted proteins | sample 7278071 | NCBI WGS metagenome assembly JAAUYB01 (sample SAMN14350121, study PRJNA611818) | marine sediment metagenome | isolation source: surface marine sediment (1.8m) | place: French Polynesia: Moorea | collected 2018-08
ACACCTTTTTACCAACATTTCTTGAGGCAGACAGCATGTTATGTCAACAGCAGTATTTACACTTGAGAAGACACTGGTGGTGTTTCAGAAAGTGCATGTACAGTTGCATTTTTTAAAAAAGAAAATATTTTTATTCATTTCGAAAGGCACTTCAAGTATCAATAAAAGTGTATACAATACAAGCTCAAAGTATGGCTGCTGCTACCCGGCCGGCTGCCGCTCCCCGGCCGGCTGCCGCTCCCCGGCCGGCTGCTGCTCCTTGGCGGGCGTCTCTTCTTGGCCGGTGCTGCTCCTTGGCAAGCTGCTGATCTTCTCCTTCTCCAGTCGGCAACTTATCCCCTGGGTACTCCTCCCTGTCAATGCTGGGGAAAAACAGCACCACCATCTTGTTGCAGTAGAGCTATCCTTCCACATCCCTGCAGAGGAGGACCAGCACCACCAAATTGAAGTTCATGTCAGCCACCATGTCCTTCATGTAACTTGTTGACAGGCAGAAATAGACATCCAAGTCCTCCACGTAATTCATACACAGGCCAAAGCAGGCAGCCAAGTCCTCCGTGCAGTCCTTGGTTATTGTTTCTCATTGCAGCAGTAACTAGAAATATCTTATTGCAGCAGTAAGTTGAGGAGCTAAAAGGAAAAAAGGACACGTACTGCTGCAGAGATAAATCAGAAGCAGCCCAGTCAGGTCCTCCGTGGAGCTCTATGGCAGGCAGAAACAGGCCGACAAGTCCTCCATGCAGTCCTTGGTAAGGCAGAAGCAGACATAAAAGTCCTCTGTGCAGTCCTTGGGCAGTCAGAAACAGGCAGACAGACAAGTCCTCCGCGCAGTCTTTGGGCAGTTAGAAACAGGCAGACAAGTTCTACACACAGTCCTTGGGCAGGCAAAAGCAAGTGGTTAAGTCCTCCGCATGCAGTAGGGGGGGCCCTAAAAAGGTGACCAAGCCAGAATCAAAATGGCACGCCCCTATGTGATGCAGTTTGACTCCCTGAAATCTGTGAAAGTTTCACATGGCACCCCTTGGAAGGGTAGTCCAACTCTCTAGGGACCTCCACAAAGTGGAATTTAGACTGTAGGTCAAACCAGCAAAGAGCTCTGGGCCTCCAAAGTCAGCTAAATTTTGACGCTAAGTGGCTTTTTGCAACATTTTTAGCCAACTTTAGAGGTCCACAGCTCTTAGCTGGATTGACCTACAGTCAAAACTCCATTTAGTGGAGGTCCCTAGAGAGTTGGACTACACTTCCAAGGGGTGCCATGTGAAAAAGCTCAGCATCTGAGGGCGTCAAAGGACATTTTGAAATTTGACGGTGATATATGTACTGCTCTTAGCGACATTTTATACATAAACTTCAAATGGCCGGCGCCCTTAGCTCCTTTGAAGAGCTCCAAAGATATGGGTATTTTTGGAATCAGGGGGTCAAAATGCATCAAATAGGGGGGTGCCATTTTGATTCTGGCTTGGTCACCTCATTAGGGCCCCCCCTAGCATGCAGTTCTTGGGCAGGCAGAAGCAGGCAGCTAAGTCCTCTGAACAGTCTTTGGGCAGGCAGAAAAGCAGGCTGACAAGTCCTCCGTGCAGTCCTTGGGCAGGCAGAAACAGGCCGACAAGTGACAAGTCCTCTGTGCAGTCCTTGGGCAGGCAGAATCAGGCCAACAAGTGACAAGTCCTATGTGCAGTCCTTGGGCAGGCAGAAGCAGGCCTTTGTGTTCTTAGGCAACCATCAGCTCCACCATAAATTCATAATTTTTTTGGTGCACTCATTATTCAACTATTCATATAATTATTCACTGACACACTTTCATTTTCCATGTACTGCTCCATTTTTTGCAGTTCTACAATTCAAATATAAAAAATTTATTCTGTTTGTTGGGAAGCACTGTACAAGAATTTTGAAACACTTCAAAAAATAAATACATTATTATTTCTATCAAATGATCCATTTCATCTATTATCTGAGCAACTTGAGCTGACCAAAAAAGGTGCTTTGTCCATTATCTAGTCATCCCAGAAGTGTCCCGCAGAATGGACACAAGTATTTCCCAGATTTGGGACTTTTTCCAAAAATACCTTGTGGCTTATGTTTTTACTTTAATTCTTCTCTTCTATTAAACAAGTGATTCTTTGGTTCAGTTTGTTTAAATTAACTTTAAAAAAATTCAATATATATCAATATATAAGTCCAATTTGCCTTTCTCCTCTGTATTTGGCAAGCCTACCACTGTGATTGCCTGCAACAAAGCAGCTGACCAAAGAGAGAGAGTGAATAGAGGAACATGGAGTGCTAGAGAAAATAAGTGAAATCTAGCTAGGCTGGACTCTCAGTATCCGACGTAGGGGCTGGGTCGAGCCTGTTTTTTTGAGCCTCGAGCCTTTCGAGCCTTGGAGTACTTTGAGCCGGAGCCTTCTTGAGCCTTGGATTTTTTTGCCATTTTGAGCCTTTTTCAAGCCTTCCTTGGAAAATTGTATATAGGGCAATCTTTGCTACCATATATGGACAAAAAAATAAAAGGATACATGGGAAATGTGGGAACATACCTTTATAAACTTTGAAAATCTGCAGGGATTTATATTTTGCTTCTTTTTTTCTTTAAAAAATTTAACAATCAGGCTTGCGAGCCTTAAGATCGAGCCTCAAGCCTTTCGAGCCTGACAAAAATGGCTTTGAGCCTTCGAGCCTCGAGCCTCGAGCCTCAAGCCTCGAGCATAGGCTCGACCCAGCCCTACTCAGACAGCGATTATCGAGCTTGGGACGGGTCCAGACAGCGATTTTCGAGCTTACGTTGGGCTCAGACAACAATTTTTGAGCTTGGGACGGCCTCAGGCAACGATTTTCGAGCTTGGGACGGTCCCAGACGGCGATTTTCGAGCTTGGGACGGTCCCGGACGGCGATTTTCGAGCTTGGTCGGGCTCAGACAAAGATTTTCAAGCTTGGGACGGCCTCAGACAGCGTCACGGCGGTTTTCAAGCTTGGGTTGGGCTCAGACAATGATTTTCAAGCTTGGGACGGCCTCAGACAACGATTTTCGAGCTTGGGACGGCCTCAGACTGCGTCACGGCAAAGTTCAAGCTCAGGGCAGCCTCGGACATGGCCTCATGGCCTCGGACAGGGTCACAGCAATTATTGAGCTCAGGGACGTGAAATAATTTAGAAAAAAAAGTTGTTTGAAGTACTTTTCTTGTGCATATTTTTCGTTTGCAGGGCCAGGGTCTACTACTAGTACAGGAGGTGGCCCAGCTCCTACTAGTGCACGAGGTGGCCCATCTTGCCCATCTACTACTACTTCAGCAGCAGGCCCATCTACTAAAACTTCAGCAGCAGGCCCATCTCGCCCATCTACTACTACTTCAGGAGCAGGCCCATCTCGCCCATCTTCTACTAGTGCAGGAGGTGGCCAATCTACTATTTCAGGAGCAGGCCCATCTCGCCCTTCTAGTGCAGGAGGTGGCCCTTCTCGCCCATCTACTAGTGCAGAAGGTGGCGCATCTCGCCCATCTACTACAGCAGGAGGTGGTGGCCCCTCTCGCCCATCTACTACTGCAGGAGGAGGTGCCCCATCTCACCCATGTACTACTGCCGAAGCTGGACATCTCATCCTCGCCCTGCTGCCGCCCAAGATGAAGATGGCCTTGCTGCTGCTGTACAAGAGGAAGATGGTCCTCCTGCTGCTGCCCAAGACAAAGATGGCCCTCCTCCAGTAGCCTGACGAAGATGGCCATCCTGCTGCTGCCCAAGACGATGCTGGCCCTTCTCCTGCCGCAGCCCAAGATGAAGCTGGTCCTCCTCCTCCTGCCGGTGCTCAAGTTGAAGCTGTTGCAGCCCAAGACGAAGCTGGTCCTCCTCCTGCCGTGGCCCAAAGGTGAAGCTGGTTCTCCTCCTGCCGCGGCCCATAGGTGAAGCTGGTCCTCCTCCTCCTCCTCCTCCTGAGATAAAGCTGGTCCTCCTACCGCGGCCCAAAGGTGAAGCTGGTTCTCCTCCTCCTCCTCCTCCTCCTCCTGAGATAAAGCTGGTCCTCCTCCTGCCGCGGCCCAAGATGAAACTGGTCCTCCTCCTCCTTCTCCTGAGATGAAGCTGGTACTTGGTGCCATAAGACAGGGTTTCCTACAAGGGTGTGCCATATTGTTGACACTTTCAACCCATTATAAGGAGGTCTTGAAGTGTCTCTAAAATTGGGAGGTATTGTCTTGACTTTTATTTCCTTCTCAGGGTGTTCCAGCAGGGTGTCCTACAGTAGCACCCCTTTCAACTGTTTATAAGTGTGTGCTGAAGTGTCTCCATAATAGGGAAGTAAAAACCACATGTGGGGACCGTCCGCGAATCCAAACACAGGTGAAAGAAGAGCCTCGAAGCGAAGAAGAAAGCGTGCGAGATGTGCTGACGAAGCATTCGCCTTCTTTCCTTTTCTCATTGAAGACGAAGACGAATTGTCAGTCTTCGATTTGATCTGAATTGAAATACACCTTTGCCTTCCATAATCACACGCGTTAGCGCGGGTTATTATACTTGCGCCACAGTGGTGGCAGCTTAAAAGCGAACCACGCCATGGTTTCGAGTGTGCTATCTGTGAGGTGTCAGGGCCATGAGTAACAAGAAGCCTGACTTGTGGGGGAGCAGTTTTGATCACGTGGGGTTCAGTAGTGCCCGTGCCGGAGAGCGTAGGCTTCAAGCAGACAGGCAAGTCAAGTTTGAGAACAAGTACGGGAGGAGCCGACCACATGAACAACAACCGCAACACCAAGGAGGAGCCGGCGTCCTCGACGCAGGAAATGATGGGAAAGCTGGCAACGAGGATACAATGCCGGTGGAACTGGTTGAGGACAGCACTTCTCCGCAGAGGGAGGAGCACAATGATACTGTGGAACTTCTACAGGACGTCGCACAGGAACTCGAGAACCAGCAGCAGCTTGACCAGCAGCAGCAGGATCTAGAGCTACCAACCGACAACGACCAACACAGCGACAAGGGGGGATCGTCCGGCGCAAGGACACCACCAGGATCACGTCCTCTAGCGTCTCCACCTCAGCTGGAGTCCGAAGACGAAGACATGGCAGGCACGAAAATCGGGATCCCCAAGTTCAATGGGCAGGAGACAGATGTCAGCAACAAGGCCAGGGACTGGCTCACAGGCCTCCAGACCTACTTCACCGAGAAGTCCATCGGCGCCGGTGAGTGGGAGAGGAGATGTGGTCTCATTCGATGGTCGCTGGTGTCCGACTCCATTCCCGACTTACAAGATTCAACCAGCGTGTCTTCGTGGTTCAAGGGAATCATGGAGGACGACGGGCCCGGCGGCAGGGTGTTCACGTCTTTCGTCGACTTCCGCGACAAGTTCGAGAACAGGTGGATCACCGGGACATCGCTGGAGGAGGCTTCGAACATCTTCCGGCGCCTCACCCAGAACCAGAAGGAGACAATTCCTGAGTACGCAGAGCGTATTATGCGAGAGGACGGTCGTCTCATGCGGTTGGGAATGACGATGATGACAGTAGATGCCGCCGACAGGCAAGGGTGGCGGCAGGCCTTCAAATGGCTCAACATTATTGTGCTCATGGGTGGTCTTCGGGACGAGTTCCTTACCCATGTCAAGCGCGCAGTTACGCAGTTGCCCGCGGCTGACCGGACATGGGAGCAAATCAAGGAGACAGCTTCCAATCAGCAGGACCACGAGAGCAACCGTCGTACGTGGTCCAATTCCTTCAGCAAAGGGACGGTGAACTACGCCGGGCAGAGGGGTAGGAGCAGAAGTCCAGGTCCTCGAGGAACAGGTGGAGGCGGAGGAGGAGGAAGCGGAGCCGGCGGAGGCGGCGGGAAGAAGAAGCAACATTGGCGGGAGAAACCGTCAATGCGCCCGTCCTGGGTCGGACCCCCAGCCGCCGGAAAGCCCTTATACGAGGCGCAATAAAGTGATTTTTTGAGGCGCAAGGACACAGGCCTGCGCAAATTTTGGCGCAATTGGCGCAATTGCGCGAAAAATATATTTGCGCAAATCCGACGCATGCGTCAACGTATGCGGCGGTTTCACGCAAAAAAAGCCCGTGAATCTTTTTTTTTTCAAATCTGACGTACTGTACCGGTATACGTGGGATTACAAAAATATTTTTACAGGTGTTTTTTGCGCAATTTTGCGCATGCGACGAGTTTGCAAAAAAATTACAAGTGTTTTGCGCAATTTGGCGCATGCTACAAGCCAGTTTTGTTTATATAACCCATTTTCGTACGAAGTTGCTGGAGCAGGCGGGGTGGCGGAGTGGTCAGAGCGGCGGCTAAGGAAACAGACGGCCCGGGTTCGAATCCGGCTTGGATAAAAAAATTCCTGGTTTTTTTTTGGTGTATGCGCTAATTTTTTTGCTGCATTTTTGCGCAAATTCAACGCATGCGTCGACGCATGCGTGAAATTTGCGCAAATTTGCAAAACCTTATAAAACGCGCAAATTCGACGCACAGAGTGCTCACGTAGCAAAGCTGCGTCGATATTGCGCAAATCATAAGGTGGCGCAATATTGACGCAAAATTGGCGCACTCTGGGCGGTTGGGCCCCGGCACATGACACACTACGCTTGCATGGTCTGCAACTACACTGGACACAAGGCGGGGCAATGCAAGGCAGCTAAGAACAAGCAGAACTGGGGTGGTTGGCCTGCGACGGAACCGGCGGTGTGGCCACAGCCAGGAGGCACCGCGCAGAACGCTCGAGCGCCACCACAGCAGCAAACACAGCAGTCACCGCAGCCTACGCAAGCAACAGGGGGTGTGGCAGCCGTGTCAGCGCATTGCGCGGGCTACCAACCGTCCAGCTAGTCAAATTTTGTTTGGGCGGTGTTGACCACCCCAATAACAGCGCCCGTCTACAAGAACCCAGCCACCGTGCTCTCCGGCGGTTGGCTGGGCATGATCAACAAAGTCAACGGGGAACCAACGGTCAGAGTCCGGTCGGGTAGTACAGAGTTATTGGCACTGGTGAACTCCGGGGCGTCGCACACAGTCATGCGGTTCGACAACTTTCATTGGTTTGACTACGGCAAACGACCAGCCCTTGGCAATGAAGGGGACATTTATGGTGAAGCTGGACGTGGAGGGGCTCGACCGGATTACCCATCCCGTCATCGTCGTGGGGACATTGGCGTGGCCTTTACTCTTGGGTTACGATGCTCTGGCAATCTATGGGGCCAAGTTGGATGCCGGGAGAGGCACGGTCTCATGGGATTGTAAAGGCGCTCGGAGACGCGCTGAGGTGGTGCTAGCTAAGCAAGAACATCTTCCCGCCTATAGCATGAGGATCATCAAGGCGCGGATCGGTCAGAAACGCAAGGCTGGCACAGCGTTTACTTTGGAAAGCGGGCATCTCAATGTGGTGTCGGGTTTGTACTACATCAACAGACCAGGCGAGACGTACAAATGCCTGGTGAACTAGACGGCAGATGAAGTTGTCATCGGAGACAAGGAATTGCTTGGCGAGCTTATTCCAACCGAGACAGACGACATGATTACCTTGGGCGAATTGCTGGCGGTGAAAGGTTAGTCTCCGCCGCAAGAGTCTCAACCGTCAGAGGAGAAAATGAAGGTTATCGATAGCGCCGTTGAGGGCCAGGTGCACCTGTCCGGGGAGCAGAAGGAGCAGCTGCGGCAAGTACTGGTTCGTCAACACGAGGCTGTGTCGCTCGGCAAAAGTGATATGGGACGATCCGCCGCGGTGCCTCACGCACTGCGACCCAAGAGTGAGGAACCTGCATACGTCAAGCAGTTTCCCATACCTGCGGCACATCTTCACTTCATCAACGAGCAGATCGACAAGCTGCTTGCGTTGGGGGCGATCAAGGAGGACTGGGACAGTCCTCATAATTTGCCGGTCTTCGCCGTCAAGAAGCCCCACAGCAACAAACTGCTTTTCGTCATTGACATGCACAAGGGCAACGAGATAATCTGGGATGACTTCCATTCGTTTATGGATGTCAACAGTTACCTCCAGCGTCTCGGGGGGCTGGAAGCCAAGTTCCTATCTGCGCTGGACCTCGTCAATGCGTACTGGCAGTTGGAGTTGGCGGAGGAGAGTCAACAGTACACTTCGTTCACTGTTCCGGGCAGAGGCAAGTTCGTGTGGACCGTCACACTCATGGGGTTGAAGACCAGCCCGTCTGCCTTCTGGCGCTTGATGGAATATGTTTTCCAGGGTTTCCACAACGCGGTCATTTATCTCGACGACGTTCTCATCGGGAGTGGCACCTGGGAAAGTCACATGCAGCATCTCGACCAAGCCTTGGCCCGGATGAAGAGGCACAATTTGAAGATTGGGTTGCGGAAGTGCAAGTTCGCCGAACCGTCAGTGGAGTACTTGGGCAACACTATTAACGCCAGGATCATTAAACAGGGAGCGGAGAAGACGGAGGCGGTGCGGAACTTCGCGCCCCCGCAGACAGTGAAGGAGATTCGGCGGTTCACCAGGCTCTGCAACTACTTCCGGCAGTTCATTCGCAGCTATGCGGGCATCGCAGGCAAGTTGACAGAGTTGACAAAGAAGGACTCCGACTGGAAAGGCGGTCCCTTGCCGCCAGGGTCTCAGGACGCCTTCGAGCATCTGAAAGCAAAGCTCCCGCAGGAGTCGATCTTGGCGTTTCCCAAACCGGGTGTTCCATTCGTCCTTGCCACAGATGCATCGTTCGAGCACGGTTTCGGCGGCATTTTGCTGCAGCAGCAGGAGGAGAAAATGAGGGTGATCTCATATTTCTCGCGAGCTCTCAAGGGACACGAAAGGAATTACAGCGCTTTCCTGCTCGAGATGGCGGGCGCGGCCCAGGCAATTGAGGCCTTTCATCATTATCTGTATGGGGTGCCGTTGACGCTCATGTGTGACCACAAGCCGCTGGAGCGTCTGTGCACGGTGCACAAGAGGACGTTGTTGCGCCTGCAGGAGTTGATGGGGCAGTACAACTTTGTCATTGAGTACCTGCCCGGCAAGATGAACGAGTTGGCTGATGCTCTCAGTCGGACTCCTAATGTTTGTGCCATATCCATGCTGTCGGGCGAGGACGCGGTAGTCAAGGAGCAGTCCCGCAAAGGAATCATCGACGGGGTCGACGCCGCGAAGTGGGCGGAGGAACAACAGAAGGACGGTTTCTGTCAGGCGGCTTGGGCGCTGTGCAGGAAAAAGAACAAGTCGGCGGCTGAGCTGGCACGGGTGGAGCATTACATGATGGACAGGAACGTGCTCTTTCGTGAAGTAGGCCGTGGGAACGGGATGAGAACTTTCGGGGTAGTGGTGCCCGCGACTATGCAGTACGAAATTCTCAAGGCGGCTCTTGCTTCAGCATTTGCAGGACATAAAGGAGCGTGGATCACGTTACAGCAGTTGAAGGAGCAGTTTTACTGGCCTGGCATGGGAACGGACGTGAAGGCGTTTGTCGCGGCGTGCAAGGTAGGTTGTGCAAAGAGAGCAAGGATCCGCCGGGCATGAATACCGCCAGGGAGCCGCTGAAGCCATTAGCGGCGCCATCTGAGCCTAACGAGAGGGTTCAAGCTAACTTGTTCACACCCGGGGCCGTGAGCGCAGCAGGACATAAGTATGTGCTGGTGATAACGGATGCCTTTTCGAAACTTGCTGAGTTAGTGCCTCTTAAAGACAAAGAAGCCGGTACGGTTGCACGCGCCATCGTCGATACTTGGATCTGTCGCTATTCGACACCTAAAGTGCTTGTGACGGACAGAGGGAGGGAATTCTGCAGCAAGTTAGCAGATGAGCTCTTCAGCAAGTTGGGAGTGGATAGGCGGCAGACATCGGCGTATCACCCACAGACAAACTCGGCGGCGGAGTCGTTTAATCGCGAGTTGATCAAAATCATGATGGCGATGTTGGACGTGCCGGATGACCCGGAGTGGGAGGCACGGCTGCCGACAGTGATGCTCGCGTATAGCACGGCCGTGCGCAAGGCCACGAACTCGTCCCCTTTCTTTTCGACTTACTTGAGAGATCCTGCCATGCCTTTTTTTCAGCTGGGGGAAATGGGGCGCCCTTTTATGGGGAAGATTGGGCCTCGAACGCTCTGCGGCGCATGAGAGACGTCTATGTGTATACGGCAGACAAAATTAACCAGGAAGGCAAGCGGAATAAGAAACTTTACGACTTAGCATCCGGGAAGCACCATGAGTTTTCGTTGGGGGGAACGGTGTACGTACGCCTCGATCGACAGTCGTTCGCCAAAGTCAAGAACAAGAAGTGGGTGAAGTGCTGGAAAGAGGCGCTCATCACCAGATTGTTGTCAGACACGACTTATGAGGTGCAATATGTCACCGGGGATGGCACATTAGGATGCAAATCAATCGTGAATCGGAATCGCTTAAAAGGGGTTCGTTCACAGGCGCAGAAAGACATATTGGCGGAAACACAACAAAGGCAGGAAGCTGCCTTGGCGGGAACGCTAGGGGCGAGTGATGAGCCAGACTCCGACAAAGGAGGCGAAGGGGGTGAGCGACAAGGGAACATCCCCATCTGGCGCGCAGGCGGCGACATGTGGAACGTCGACCGGAGTGGAGTCGAAGAGGGAACGTCTGCGCAAGCAGGCGAAGGAGACTGTCAGACGTCAGCATCCGACGGGGACAGAGCCAGGTTCTTCATCGGGTCCGATGAGGAGGACGACGGCGGCAAGTGGACAACCGTCTGGCGGCGCAAAGGTCGCACCAGCATGCGAGGGGCACTCGGCGCACGTGATCGCGTCGAGGCGCCTGCTCCGGCAGCAGGCAGCTGGGGATCCGCGTAACGACGATGCTTGGATGGTGGCGGGCAGCGAGGTGGCCCAGTGGGTCAACAGGTTGGACGTCATAAAGGACAAGATCAAGCAGCGCGAGGTCAACCTCAAGAGGATGAGGGCGCATCTTGTCGCGGCGGGGCGGTGCATGGTGGACTTCACCAACCCGGTCGAGTGGCACAGGCAGATGATAGCGGAGCTTCCCTGGCCGGTGAGGCACGGGCGCGCACTGTCAGACAGACAGGTCGCCGTGAACGTCCAGGCCCAGACGCTGACGCAGCGTCTGTTATCAGTCACTCAGCAGGCGGTGAAATCCGAGGCGGTAATGAGGCAGCTTGAGGCAGAAAGGAGCGCGCTTTTTGCCAGTGTGGAAGACCGCTGCCTGGAGAAATTGGAGAGCATCCTCGAGGAATACTCCGCGTGTCTCACCTTTGCGCTGACGAGGTGGGCGCTGGTGAGGGAACTCGTTCGCAAGGACGGAGTTACACCTGTGCTGGCGCAGGTCAATCATCGTCTGGAGGGGACAGGACTCAGACTCGACTTCCACTTCGCTCCGACAAGACCGTCTCCTAGGCTCCCGTCCTCGAGCAGGCCTTCCACGAACGAACATTGGTGGAGGGTGCCGGAGGTGGAGAGCATCACCATCTCGGACTCGGACGAGGACGGGCCAGCGGTGGTTTGCCTCTGCAAGGTGTGCAAGAAGAAGGCAGCAGCGGAAGCAGCGGAGAAAGCGTCTACTTCAGCGCCAGCAGCTACGACGACGACGACTACGTCGACTGCAGCAGCGACGACCGCCGCCAAGGGGGCGACTCAAGGGGTCAAAAGGAAGATGGACCAGTGAGTAGTCATGGTGGCCTTGTGGCGGTGGTGGATGAGGTTGTTGTTGGTCGGGTGACTGGCGAGGAGCGAAGCAGCGACGGTGTCGGCGGGGGACAGCTACACTCACGTCAAGTTCGCCAAGACGGCGACCTTGTGGAGCGTGCGGGGCTTCCTCAACGTGGAATCGCCGGTGGACATTGGGCTGTTCGATCATTCTTGCCGCCGGATGGAGGAGTTGCTGGCATCGAGGACGGCGCATTCCGAGCTGCAGCGGATGACGTTTCACACCACTTCGCTGGCGGCGAGGAGGGCATGCGCTACCGTCGAGGATTGGCCGTTCTTGTTCAGAGGCACGAGGCCGACTGGAGGCACACGCCGCGGATCCTTCAAGAGGGAGAATCGGCAGCTGCTTATCGGCGCAGCCTTGGGAACCGTCTTTGGGGGCATCCTCTGGAACGAGATCAGCGACTGGGTGCAGGATACTACGGCGACGGATGCCATCGAGCGGTTGCAGGAGGACATGGCGCTGCTGCGCAACTATACGGCGGTCTTCACGGCGAAGGTTCGGACGAGGTTCGACAAGGAGTTTCTCATCCAGTCTGCGATTACGGAGCTGGGTTCGCACACCGCCAGCTACGACGCGGCCATCTGGAGGCTGGTCAGTGGGCACCGTCTTATGCCGCCGCTGCTCACCGCCGAGGGCCGCCACCACATTTGGACGAAGTGGACGAAGGAGCTGCCCCGCGCCCTGCTTTTCGGGGAGGAGGTGCTGTCGGAGCTGCCTGCTTCTTACCGCCTTGAAGGTGGAACTCTTTTTCTTCATCTTACTCTTCCTCTTCTGGATCAGGACTATCATCTCTACAATCTGCAGGACTTCCCCGTCGCTGGTCCTTCGGGGAAGCCCGTCTATCTACGATCAGACGCCGCCGACACCTTGGCGGTTTCCGAGGACGCGAGGATGTACCCGCTCTTGGAGCCGGAGGATTTGAGGGGCTGCCTTGCCATCGGGCATTCCTACCTCTGTGTGCTGCCCTATGCCAGGAGGGACTTTACCACTTCGTGCGTTGCGGCCTTGTGGGCGGGTTTGGAGCACGCCGCGGTGGAAAAGTGCACTGCTGTGCCAGTGACTGACCCCTTCGTCATCGTTTCAGGGCGGGGGAAGGACGCTGCCTGGCTGGAACTCTTCGTCCAGCAGGATACAGCATACACCAAGACGTG
>JAAUYB010040454.1_pt1 | contig 12766 bp, 15 predicted proteins | sample 7278071 | NCBI WGS metagenome assembly JAAUYB01 (sample SAMN14350121, study PRJNA611818) | marine sediment metagenome | isolation source: surface marine sediment (1.8m) | place: French Polynesia: Moorea | collected 2018-08
GCCCATAACGGAAAGCCCACTTCTCCCTTTTTTTGGGCCCCTGATGTCATGCGCCTGCAAATAAAAAGAATTGCCGTTGCCAGCTCAGCATGCGCCGCGGCGGGTTACAAGACATTGTATACCTACACAGTATACTACAACACAGTCGGCGACAAATAAATCGATTCTCGCTCTCTTTTGCCCTGAGCCCAAGTGCATGTAAGTCATAATGGGGCCGCCGATCCATCGCCCCCAATGCATGTGTCGAAACTCACCCTTTTCCCTATAATGTAGGTACGCGCATGCCCATTCCGTAGCTAAATTCGGGGGGAGCGAATGTGTTTGATCGCGCGTGTGCTATTTGTGGGAATTACACCGCAAATGACACGTATGTTCTTTTTTGCCCCTTTCCCCTTTCTCCTATCGCTTCCCACGTCAATCGAGAGATTGACCTCAAAAAATACTTTGTTTGATGTCCGCTGACAGCTTCAAAATTCTTTGATAGCGCAACATATCAAACATATCAGCAGACATATCAAAGACCAAATGATCGTGAAGGCTCAAATTTGATATTTTAGATTATTTTCCTTTCCGGTTATTTGCTTGGGTGACTTTGCAGACAGGTGGGCGGGCATTGGGCCCCAACATTTGTGTACCTGCCCATTCGCCCAAGTTTTTTGTTCCCCCTCTTCTTGGAGAAAGCACTTTTTTCACGGCCATTGATTTTCGGCCTTGCTATAGCGACGGTCGCCGCCTCCCTATTCCCTGCTGTATATGACGGGCCGGTGTGCAACCATTCCGCCTCTCCTTTCTCCGTCATTGCCAAGGCTCCCCGTGCATAGAAATCGCATTTCATTCTCGGAATGTCATTTCAACATACGACGAAAATAACAAAACAAGGAGTCTCCTCAAATATGATCGTCCATTGTCTATTGGATATTTATGCACGCGCACTGTATTCTATGTTACGTACGCGCTGTACCGTACTGTAGGGCATTGAGAGAACATTGGGGAAGCATTGCACAGGAGCCAAGGTGAAGAATATTTGCACTTGAGGAAGGACACAGGGTGTCGCAAAAAAATCGTACACCAATGGGGGCCATATTGGAGGGGTTTGTGCGAAGAAATGTTTTTTTTACAGATTATATATTTCACCTCGATTTGGCGACACCCCCTGAAAATAAATAGAGCCTTTAAAGATTAAAGGGAGCCATATAAACCCGCTCCGCCCACAGAGTGCATACCCCAACCAACCAACCATTCTTACTGGTGTTCGAGTTCCCCCACCTGTCTTGCCCGATAACGGTTCTGTTGTCCATTCTTCTTGGTCGGCCGCGGTTGTTTCATTATTTTATCAGATCGGGGAAAGAAAGTCCCTCTAAAGATTCAGTCCCCCCGTCGACCTCGCGGGCCCGAAGCAAGCAGTTCTAGTACTCTGCTGGGGAGCGTGGGAAAAATTCCCAAGGATTAAAAAAACAACTTGGGGGGTAAGTACAACAGGACCACGGACATGAGGGTCCTGCTGGCGGCCTGCCTGGCCCTGGCGGCCGCCGCGCACCAGGCCAGCGCGGGGAAGATGAAGAACAGTGTGCTCAAGGGGTTCACGTAAGTTTGAATAATCCTTGTTTCCAACTCTGTTTCCCCCCCAAAAAAGAATTTGTTCTTATACGTAGGTGCGACGGCGAAAAGGTGGACGACGTCCCCGAGGTGAAGGTGGCCACGCTTGTCAAGGTGATGCCGGAATAGATGGATAGAATAACTTCTTAAAAAGCAATCCTGTTTACTTTTTTCCAATTTCAACAGGACGTCCCCCAGTACAAGTCTGACTGCAACGAGAAGTTCGGGGTGACCTTCAAGGCGGCGGAGAACAGGGACCAGATGGTGAGCCAGCTAATGGTCTTTTTTACTTGTTATGGACCAAGTTTCATGTATATGTCAGTTGCTGAATACATTAATGGCCATCTCTTGCTTGGCTACGTTGCCCCCTGCCCACCTCCACATGCGACATGTCCCACATAAATTTTATACCTGGCCTTCTCCTCCTCACTTTGTCAGAGCTTCCAACTCCTGCAAGCCCTAGACCACGTCCTCCCGGGCGACTGGGCCAAGGTGCTCGAGGAGCCCGGATTTACGGCAAGCGAAGAAAATCCCTTGATTCTCTCTCATTTTCCAATAGTCCTAATCTCCAAAAAACGTAATTAACAGGAGGTGGAGGGCTTCGAGAAGAAGAAGATTAGCGAGTTCACCCTTGACGCCGAGAGCGGCCTGCTGAGCCTGGCGGAGGTGGAGCTGAGCACCGACGCGTGCGGCACCACCGCCCTCCTGGCCGTGCTCTACGACGCCGAGGACAACTTTGCCGACATGAAGTACTTCATGTACAAGGGCGAGTGCGTCGACGTGGAGGACCTGGACCTGGAGCTGGCCACCACCGGCACGGTCGAGCTGGGGAAGAAGATGAACTACAAGCAGATGAACCCGCTCAAGGAGGTGCGTATGTGCAAAACTTTCCGAAATTGAAAAGTAATCCGAATAACAGCAAGAAAACGAAGAACATATGCAGCTGCATGGTATATGGGCTTAGACAAAATATAGATTGTCATAGCATAAATCTCATGCAAGCTTTGGCCTTGAACGCTGTCTTGTCCTCTTTCAGATGGGCGTGGATGAGCTCCGCGTCAACCTGAAGACCGGCGCAAACTTCGACTCCCGCACCGCCATGTCCAGGATCTCGGTGGAGTTCTGGCTCTTCAACAACGACTCAATCTACAGCAACTGGGACAACTACGTGAACGTGGGGACTGTAAGTGCATAGCCGACGCGCACTCCTTTTGCCGTCTGAAACTTTCCCACCCTTCCCACATACAGTATAAAGCAGTGATCTTTGAACGCGTCGTATTCTACAGGAACGCGCGGATCTTATAGCAGATTTCGTGGCCAATCCGTACAAGCTGGCCCTCTTCGGTGACCACATCATGAAGAAGGGCATGGTCCTGGAGAGATCGGAGGACTCCGTCAGCAGGGGGATCGTCCCGGCGCTGCCCCAGACGGTGACGACCACGGCGGAGGACGGCTCCACGTCGGAGACTGAGCAGAGCTACTACAAGGTTGACTTGGACCTGGTGGAGCTCAGCGACTGGATAATAAACAAGACGCAGTGCGACAAGACGTTGATCGTGGTCTCGCTCGACCTGTGGGGCAAGGAGGTCAAGGAGACAGACAGGAAGAACAACTTCCTGGTGCTGCCAATCGAGAGGGAGGGATGCGACAAGATTAAGAGCGACATCTGCCACGTCATCCCGGACTTTGTCTCCAAGGGACAGAGCGCCGCCATGCTCACCGCCGGGAGCATCATGAGGAACGGCACCATGTACGAGGTGGGCGAGGAAGAAAAGACAATTCGTCAATTTAATTTGGCGAAATCGCGTTTTTAATTAAAAAAAACCTTTTTTTAGTACGACGATGGTGGTGTTAGCAAGGGCAACGCGACGGACGAGGACTTTGCCCACTGGCTCATTTTCGAGAAGTACGCATGGTTGTCGGTCAAGGACAACTGGGACACGTCGTGCAGGGGGCTGGAGAATGCCATCAAGGCGCACTCGGTAACTCATTCTTGAATACTGATTTTTCAAGTAGACTCTGTTCTCGGAGTAGCTGCTTCTGCTGCAGCTGCTGCTAATGGTGTTGCTGCTATTGCTGCTGCTGTTGCTGCTGCTTTAAATAAGGAACTTGCATACTAAATAAATCATTGAGCAGGGGCAGATCTTCATCAAAGCTTGTTCAATCTTCACCTTACCCCCTACCCCAAACAGAACATGAAGCCTGCCCTTGCTGAGTTTGTCGCCCTGATGAAGTCCATGGCCACGGTGTTCAACGGCGCCTCTGAGTCCTCCAACGCCGTCGCCACCACCGAGGAGGGAGAGCCAGCCGTAGACGCAGACAAGGTCAACGAGGCCACCAAGGTCTTTGCCGAGTTCTTCCAGCTCTTCTCCGACACCATGGAGGTGACATTCTTTAAAAAAACTTTCTCTATATTTCGAAAAAGATATACGGTACGGCTTTCTATGAGAGTATTAAACAAACACTCGCTCAGGAGGTGACCAAAGCGGATGAGCTGAAGGCCATGGGCTACAACTTCCTGAGCAAGATGCTGAGGAAGAAGATGATGATGATGAGCATGAAGGAGGGGATGGGGAGGAGGCACCACATGATGATGCAAGGAGGAGGAGGTGGTGGAAGAGGAAGCTGGGGCGGCAAGGGTGGAATGAAGGGAGGCAAAGGCGGCAAGGGGAGGGGAGGATCGGGAGAGAGCGGTGAACGCGGCACCATGGAAGAGGGAATGGAAGAGGACTACCCTTACCCCATGCCAGGGCCTGACGGGATGCCCATGGGACCTGATGGGATGCCTATGATGGGGCCTGATGGAATGCCCATGGGACCTGACGGGATGCCCATGGTGGGACCTGACGGAATGCCCATGAACCAAGGAATGGGACCAGGAGGCTGGGGCCAAGGGGGCAAGGGCAAAGGAGGCTGGGGCAAAGGTGGTAGAGGTCGAGGAGATGACGACGACGATGACGGCTATGGTGGCTATGATGATGATGACGATGATGATGACGACGACGACCAGGGTTTCTTTGGCATGCTATTCGACCAGCCCAGGGGTGGGATGGCCATGATGAGGAAGAAGATGTGGATGATGAAGAAGGGCATGATGATGGGCGGCCGTATGAACCTGCAGACCGGGAGGGAGGAGTTCCAGGACTTCTTGGTCATGATGCTGGATGACGACGACGACGATCGCTGGATGGGAGGAGGCAAGATGGGCATGAAGGCAGCCATGAAGAAGAACAAGTGCCTGATGAGCGGGCTGTTCTCCTGCATCAGGCTGTCCGTCGGAGTGGGGGAAGAGGAGGCGGCCAAGGGGGGCAAGCTCTGCGAGGTCATGAAAACCAAGGGGCTCTTGAAAAGGTGGAGAAGTCATAATTGTTGGAGCATGTTCCTTTTTTTAAATTTGGTCTTTGTCTTCCAGGTGGAATGAGATGGTGAACAAGCTGCTGACGAAGGACGGAGGCTTCCCCGTGGCCACTGACAAGCGCGCCAAGATTATGGTCAAGAGGAGCTTCTCGGAAGAGGCCAGCGCAACACTGAAGAGGATGAAGACCAACCTGGAGTATGAATTCTCTTTGTTCTTTGACTGCATGGTCAACCGTGACACTAACATTAAATTCTTTCAATCCACATTGAAGGATCGGCAAGGATCAGATGACCGAACTCCTGACCGCTTATGAGACGGCCATCCAGAAGGTGCTGGCCAAGATCATGGAGAAGAACAAAGAGGCCTCCGACGAGGAGAAATCGGACGAGGCCGAGACCGTGGACGAGACCACCGCCACTGACGGCACCGCGGCCACTACCACGGATTCCTCTGCCGACAGCGCCACCGGAACGGTTTGTGGAAAAAGTCTTTTTGTGGAATCCCTGTAAATCACTTTCCTCCGCCTCTGAATTAGGAGAGCGGTCGCACCCCTAGGCGGGAAGGCGCCGACAACGCCATGCGCAAGGACATGGCAAAGAAGAAGCTGGAGCACTGGAAGAAGATGAGGAAGGAAAAGAGGGAGAAATACGCAAAGCTCAGGAAGGAGGACGAGATGTACTACAGGTATAAATCAGGGAGAGGAGAGGAGGGAATTGCCAACATATTGGTTGATTTATTTTTTATTGCAAAATATTTTTTTAGGATGCTCCTCTCGCTGGTGCAGTCCGCCAACGGCAACGATGACCTCAAGGACGAGATGGCCACAGCCATGAACAAGATCAAGGGTTTGCAGCATTTTCCATCTCCTTTCGTTTTCTTCGGTGAATTCAACGCCGAATTGCAGGTGCCATGGGCAAGAAGAAGGGAGGCGGAGGCGACTGGTACTCGTGGAAGCGCGCCGAGGTTGGCGACGCCCCCGACCGCGTCCGCGTCTGCCACCTCTTCATGGGGCACGGGCTCGTAGACTATGTCTCCAAGACAGACATGAAGGACGACAAGGACGAGGAGGGGGTCTCTCTGAAGGACATGTGAGCTTGCTTGATTAAAAAGCAGAGAAGGAGAGTCCTAATTGATTCTCCAATTTTTCAGGATTGAGTACAGCAACGAAAAGGACAGGAAGCCGGTCTTCTGGAAGGAGGAGGACCAAAAGGCAAACTCGGCTAATTGGCTATTCCGATCTTTCCTCTAGTTTGGGAACTTGTGTGATATTTACAGGTTTGGAAGGGCTCGTTTTGCGAGATGAGCGGCCTTTGGTACTGGACGCCCGTGGCCAACTGCTTCTGCGGAGGAGACAAGGGGAAGGCGCCCACATGCCCTGCCATGGGAGGCTACGGAGGGAAGGGAGGGTATGGTGGCAAGGGAGGGTATGACGGCAAGGGAGACTGGGGCGGCGGTAAAGGAGGGTATGGTGGTGGAAAGGGAGGCCACGGCGGCGGAGGCAAGGGGTGGTTGGATGACGACAACGACGACATGTATGGTGGCTATTCTGGTGAGGGCAACTACGGAGATGGCTACTACGGCAAGGGAAAGGGAGGATACTCTGGCGATGACAGCTACGGCATGGGCGGTGATAGCTACGAGAGAGGCTGGGGCGGCAACGACTACGAGAGGGGCAGCGGCAGGGGGAGGGGCGGCAACAGCGGCAGCGGCAGCGACGAGAGGGGCAGCGGCAGCGGCAGCGGCAGCGACGAGAGAGGCAGCGGCAGCGGCAGGGGCGGGGGCGGAAACAGCGGCAGCGGCAGCGACGAGAGGGGCAGCGGCAGGGGCAGGGGCGGAAACAGCGGCAGCGACGAGAGGGGCAACGGCGACGGACCCAGGGGCCGTGGCCCTCCTGGGAGAGGGAAGGACGACGAGGGGCTCTTCAATTCCTTTGGCCGCTAATACAGTAGCCACTGTGTTATCAACGAATCTTTTGCGCCGCCGCCTCACTTTTACAGAATTCTCGATTCATTCTAATGAGTTGTCCCCGTTGCATCCGGACTGCAATTTGCGGGTTGGGCGCGCGTCTTTTTAGAGTTGCTTCTAAGTGGTTTTCGTGTGGAGAATCAATAAAAACATACTTTCTTTTTCAAACTGTGGACTCTGAGCATTACTACACCATGTTTTATAGCAATTTGCCGGTCCATCTGCCTGACCGCATTACTTTCCCAAGCGGACCGTTAGGGAAGTCACAGTCAATTTCCTAAAAGACGTTCCAGGACCGTACAGGCGCGAGGAGTACCTTTTAACTTTCATAACTATTGGCTATTCTTCTCCCATTTGCTCTCATGCACTAGAACTTAGAAGGATATGCGCTGCGTCAAATTCTTACTTCTGAGGACAGCACATTTCAGTGTCGGCAACAATTTTTTTGGAGGATATTGGCAGATAGACTGTCTAGTTTAAGAACAGACTGCTCCAGTTCACAGCTTTGTCGTGGTGCGGAAATTCAATCTTATTTCCGATGGTCCTTGGCCTAGATTTTTCTAGACTAATACTGTCTAATACTGACCGTTTTATTGACTAGATCTGAAATACTGCGGCTGTAACATATTGACACCTGCTGACAGGTGCAACAAAAATCTGTGATTGACTGGCCCATATTGGCCTTTATCTTTATTTAATTACTATTCGCGAGTCCGCAAACTACTGTCATTATTCAGTACGGAACTACAATAAATTAGATTCATCATCTTCTCATATCGTCAGATTCTTGTACTCTGCTAGATACAATCAAACAAGTTCAGGTCACGGAGAGGGAAAAGACAGTAAATGTTAAAAAGTATTGTGGCATACCGACATCGACTTGGCGGTCCGATTTTTTCCCCCTTTCGCAACATCACCGATACCTTGTGCCTGGGCGAGAAGTGGGGCGAATAGTTTGGCAGTTCGAACATCAATATCAAGAGCCTTTTTTAGCACCGAATATATTTTTTCTGGAACGCAGAGTACACACAAGTCAACTTCCCCCGCCCACATGCCACGCGGTGTCCTCCTTAACCACATTCGCGTCACCATCCTATAAACCTTGATCCGGTCAAGAAAAACAAACCCCCTAATCGTCCCGACCTCCTACTCCGATCAGGGATGGCGGCAAAAAGACCCCCCCCCTCTGTTCAATGCCCACATAATAATGCCTCTTTCTTGACGCGTGTGACCTGCCCGATTCGATTGGTTCTTCCCACGATCGGACGATTTTCGGAGAATACGGCCCCTCCTTTGTACCTTCTTTATGGGCGGTCAAACCTCCAAGATCATGGTCTTTGATTTTTCTTCGGCGCGGCCCCTTATCGGCGTGAGAACAAAAACAGGGTCACGACTTTGGGGGGGGGGGGGGATTCAGTCGATTGATCAGTCGGGAATCGAGGCCGCTGGGCGATCAAGAGAGGACATGGGCTGAGGCTCGATGCATATTTTAGTCGATTTTTGCTATTCTAAGAAGTTGTGAGGGAGAAGAGCAGCCTCTGCTTTGGGTGAGCGATGGCGGCCGGTCCCGTCTTCCTAAGGCGGCGGCGGAGGCGGAGGCTCGTCCCTTGGGTTGCGGCGATCGCGGCCGCTTCGGTCTTCCTGGTGGTGGCCGAGGCGGACTTCAGGAGGCTGTTCGACACCAAGTACTTTCAGGGATTCAGGTGGGGTGGAATTCGCGGCGCTGCAGAGGAAACAGCAGCAAAAGTTGTTCAAAAATGCAATAATAGTTATAGCATCAAAAGTGAACAATAGCGACAACGACGTACCGACAAAAAGTACATATGCAGCCCTTCAAATAAGAAGCTCTACCCGCAATAAAGCTACAACTCCATTTCAATCACCTCCCTAGGTGCGGAAACGACCTCGCCGGCCGCGACTCTGTGCTCCGCCTGAAGCAGGGCGGGACGTTCGGGGAGTCTCTCCGCTGCGGAGGCCGCGGGTTCGGCCTCGCTGTCAGGGAGACGCCAAGGGAGAACTTGGTATTTCCTACCACCGTATTTGGGAATTTGATGTGCTTAAATAACTTATTTTTGTCGTGTTCACGTCCAGGTCTTCCAAGTGTTCCTGTCCGCCCAGCACCTCCTGCCCGGGAGCCTCTCCGACCTGTCCACAGACGAGGGCTTCTACCCTATCGCGGAGGGCGGGGAGCTGGCGGGAATGGCGGCGGAGGGCGGAGGGGGCTTCGTGGGCCTGGACTGGCTGTCCCCGGAGGCGGTGGACGCGTCCTGCGGGAGGGGGTCCCTCGTCGCCGTCGTCGGGGAAGGGAGGTCGGGGCAGATAGTGGACCTGAGCTTCAGCATGTTCAAGGTGAAAAAGCCTATGATTCGTCAAGTGATATAGGAAGGGGATGCATTTTCGCTTCATTTTGCTTGAAGGTCCCATGCAACGATTCCGAAGACTTGGACCTTTCCCTCTGGGCCCAGAGAAATAAAAAGGCTCCTTGGCCAGCCGGTTCCGAGCCGAATCCACTGAGAAGGGTAAGGGGTTGATGCTGCTGTTGATACTGTTTGTTGCTGTCGCAGTTGTTTCTCCTGTTATTTTTGCTACTTCTGCTGTTGTTGCTGCTACCTTTTTGCTGTTGTTGATCCTGCGATTACTGCTGTTATTACTGCTGTTGCTGCAATTGTTGTTGTTGCTTCTGTAGTGCTTCTGTTGCTTCTGCTTCTATTGTTATTGTACCTCTTGCTGTTGCTCCTGCTTCTGCAGTTCTGCTGTTGCTCCTGCTTCAGCAGTTCTGCTGTTGCTACTTATGCAGCTGTGTTTTTGTTGTTGCTGCTGCTGTTGCTTTATGCCACGATTGTTGTTGTTGTTGTTGCTTCTGTTGCTGCTGCTTCTATTGCTATTGTATCTCTTGCTGTCGCTCCTGCTTCTGCCATTCTGCGTTTGCTATTTCTGCTGCTGCCGCTGTTGCTTTATGCTATGATTGTTGCTGTTGTTGTTGCTGCTGCTGCTGCTGTTCTTGTTGTTCTTGCTTCTTGTCGCTGCGGCTTTGCTAATTGTTGTTGCTGTTGTTGCTTCCGATGCATTTGCGGTATACCGCTTTTGAAAATAAAATTTATACTCGCCTCGTTTTTTGCCTTGTTTCTCCCGTAGATTGGAATTCAGCAACTTCGAGTGTCGCTGGAAGGTGGCGACTACTTTGTCCGACGGACGGGGCAGAGCGGCCTCCCGGTCTACCTCATGATACACGAGGGAATCAAGGGAGTGGAGGTACAAGACTCAACAACAATTTCGCGATAATTGGCAGAAAACGGTGTTTTCCTTCCAGGACCCAAGCGAGTTGAAAGAGCGGCTGTCCGACATGACTGTCCGCGAGATGAGAGAGTTCGTCGGCCGCGGGGACCTCCTCCACGGCGGCGGCGGCCTGATGAGGAGGGAGCTTGCCAGCGGTCGCCTCCTCCCGCTCTCCAGGGGAGGAAAGGAGCACTACTCGATCGACCTGGAGGCGGCCGAGGACCCAGACATGGTGTGGACGGGCGGGAACAGGCAAAGAAATATATTTTTTTCTGCGCTGTTGACAGCTAATTAATTTTTTTTGCTCTTTATAGGACTGGAAGTGGAAGATGCATAAAAGCGTTTGCCGTGATGGCGCTAGATCCGTTCCGAGAATTGAAGGATGCGGACAGGCAGGGGAAAATAAATTATTATATTTAGAGAGTGTTTAAATAGTCAATTGTTTGTTCACTCAGGTCCAACAACTTTCTCGTCTTCACTTGGAAGCTAAACTGCAAGCGCGGAGAGGAGAAAAAGGGAAAGCCCGAACGCCTGGTGGCCGGTGGCGAGCGGATTTGCCAAGTCCTGCCGGATTATGCATCTATAGGTAAAATTTAAATTTATATCAAACTTGGTCAATAGAACTAATGTTTATATAACCAGGTCATCATGCCGTTCTTGTGAGTCCTAGCGGCCTTGACCGCGACAAGGTGCACCAGTTCCACGTGCCCGGCGGCGGCGGCATCACCCTGCACCAGGCGGCGGGCAACTCGGACCTGGCCTTCACCTCGGTGGTGGACAAGATGGCCGGGGCGGAGGCGGGCGAGCAGGAGAACACCACCTGCGTCGTCCTGCACCACCTGTCGTCGGAGGCGCCGCAGCCCAGGCCGGCCAAGGCCATGGAGGAGATTGTAAGGATGGCGGTGCCGGCGGCGGAGCAGGCGGTGAGGGCCGTGAGCGCCGGGAACGAAGTCGAAGAGCAGGAGGAGGACAGGGAGGAGAGGACTCTGACGGTGGCCCTGGCCCATCTGCTCAAGACTGTGGTGGACACGGTGGCGGCGGCGGAGAAGGACGCGGCGCTGGCGGCGAAGGCGTACAGGTTCGCGGCGACAATGATGAGGGAGAAGCTGGAGCAGGGCGATGAGAAGGAAGAAGGAAAGAAGAAAAAGAAGGGAAAAGGAAATAAAAGGAAGGATGCTGAAAAATTTGAAGAAGATGATACTAGGAAGGATAAGAGGAAAAGAAGCAAGGGATACAGGAGGGAAAATGAAGAAGAGGAGGAAGAAGACGATTTTCCCGAAAGAAAGAGGAGGAGAAGGGAGAAGGACGGACTAAGATACGAGGAGGAGGATGGAAAAGGCACGGGAAAGAGAGGGAGGAAAAGGAGGAGGGACAAACACGGAAAAGATGTAAGAAAACTGACGAAAGGAAATTGAACTCCTAATTTTAATTTTTTTTCAGTCCCACAATCTGAGCGGGGACGAGATCTTGGCCCGGAGCGACTGGACTGACCGCGAGAGTTTGAAGCGCACGCTGACCCACCTCATGATGAGCGGCAGCGGGTGGCTCAACAAGGGGGCGGAGGAGGGGGCGGACTTCACCACGGAGCTCTTCGGGTGCGTCAGGAGGTCCTCGTGGGTGCCAGGTAATTGGCAAAACAATTCTGCTGAGCTGTTGACAACTTTGTATGAATCGTTAATAGAAATTATGGAACGGACGGAGGAGGGGAAGCCAATGACTCTGTGTCAAGCGATGGGAAAGGAGCTTGTTCAAAGGTTCGTTGAGAAAAGCCTCAAAGTATAGTATTTTAACAACTTCTTCATTTCCAGGTGGTCTTCCATCCTGGAGGCTGCCGTGGACGACGAGAACATCTTCCCGCTGCCGACGACCGACAGGTACCTCAAGATGTTCCGCCGCCTCTTCAAAGAGGAGAACGGGGACACGATGAGAAAGCTCTTCCTCTTCAAGTGAGCAACAAGTGTAGAGAACATTACAAAGTAATAAGAATTATTACGAGATTGCTTTCAGAGCGAAGGAGAGACACGTGACTGAGCTGCTGGACGGAGCGGAGGAGGCGCTGGAGAAGGTGCTGGCCAAGGTCTCGGGGGACGTCGACAAGAAGAGGAGCAGGAAGAAGAACAAGAGGCGCCAGCTCATCCGGAGGACGAGCGCAGGCAACTGGAAGCTGATGGACGCGGTCAGGAGGAGCGGGATCCTGGGGGGACTGAGGAGGAGCAAGAGGCAGGCGGGCGGAGGAGGGAAGAAGGGCCGGGGGAGGGCCCCGAGCAAGTTCTCGTTGAGCGTCCCGAAGAGGGGGAAGGGGAAGAAGAAGGGAGTCCCCTTCGACTCGTTCGAGTACCCGAGCTTCGATCAGGAGATGGAGGGAAAGACGAGATACAAGGAGATGTACAGCAGCAGCAAGAGCTACTCCACCGACGACTATTCGGAAGAGGACGAGGACTTTTCGGACGAGGAGGAGGAGGGCTACTCCGAGTCCCAGGAGGAGGAATTCTTCGAGGAAGAGGAGGGGTATCCAGGAGCGGCAGGCTATTCGGAAGACGAGGAGGAAGATTTGTTGGAAGAGGAGGAGGA
>JAAUYB010042993.1_pt1 | contig 12760 bp, 18 predicted proteins | sample 7278071 | NCBI WGS metagenome assembly JAAUYB01 (sample SAMN14350121, study PRJNA611818) | marine sediment metagenome | isolation source: surface marine sediment (1.8m) | place: French Polynesia: Moorea | collected 2018-08
CCTATTGAAATTGTTTTAAGCACGATTGCTATCTTCAGAATTATTAGTATTGTAGCTGAATTAATTGGGGCAGGTTTAGGATATTTAGTTGATAGTTAAGAGACACAAATCATCTCCCAACTATCAAAGCAAGGTTTTCTATTGATTGCTAATATAGCGAGACATAAAGTTTTTCATTGCTTTTGCAGCAGGGCTATTAGCTTGAGGAGATTCGTCAGAATATTCATTAACTGAAGCTATTGGTTTGGGTTCTTTCGCTTCAGCTTTTTGTGTTACTGGTGCTGTTGTTTCTGTTGACTTTTTAACTTCAGTTCTAGTTGCTTTAGGAGTAGATTCTTTAACTTCAGTAGTAGAAGTAGTTTCTGTTGATTCTTGAGATTCAGTTGTAGTTGTTTTAGGAGTAGATTCTTTGACTTCAGTAGTAGAAGTAGTTGCCGTTGATTCTTGAGATTCAGTTGCAGAATTGGTTGCCGTTGATTCTTTGATTTCAGTTGTTTTGGGAGTAGTTTCTTTTGGTTTTGTTATGGGAGTTGTTTCTGTTGATTTTGTTATTTTATCAGTTGGCTCTATATTTTCAACTTCGGTAGTAGAAGAGCTTTCAGGTGATGGTGTTATTGTAGAATTTGGGGTAGAAGTTTTGTCCTCCTGTGAAGGCGTTGCTGTTACTTTTTCAGGTTGTGGTGGTTGAAGCACAACTAAAAATTGTTTTAACTTCTCTTCATCAGAAAGAGAAGATTCGTGAACTTCTTGCACTTTTTTAGAGATTTCTTCTTCTCCAATATAAGCCAGCCACTTCTCAAAATCGCCACGTTTTAAATAATAAATTACTTCTTGAGGAGACTGATGGCAGACTCCGATTAAATCTTGTACACTGTAGGCTAGTTGACCACTGTTAAATCTAAATGGTTCTGTCATTGTCTCTTTAGTAACGTATAAAACTCATGTAGAGAGAAACTCCCTCTGATAAATAGTATCAAAAAGCCTTACTCATGGGCTATTGGCTGACAATTATCCTTTCAGGGAAAACTCAGCTTGACATCACTGAAAGCTTAGTTTGCTGTGAGATTATAGAACAGATTAATCTTGTGGCTGTTTGTGATGTTACTCGTAAAAGTGTTCCCCCGTGTTAGGACAATCTTTAACCCTACCTCTCTCCGAGGACGACTAACCGTTGGCATTGCTGCGGTTTCTCTTTTAGGGTTAATCGGGTTAGTTACATGGACTAGTTGGCAAATGCAGAGTATTCTGGTTGTCACCCATAAGAATAATACACGCTATATCGCGGATCGTTTTGGCTCTGATGTGGAAATCTATAGTGATATGACTTCCTTACAGGAGGGAACCCAAAAAGCCATTGATAACCTCACGACCCCTTCTACCTTATTGTGGGTGAAAACCCCTCAAGGAGAAATTTTTGCTCAGTCTCTTTCCCTAAAAATGGAAACTAGGGGAACAACTTTAGTCTCCTTAACAAATATTCCCCCCCAACCAGAGTTACAACTGATTAACAATCGTTATTGGTTATTATGTGCCACGAATTTAGTAGTTAAAGGGGTTAATCTGGGAGAATTTTATATTGCTCAGGATATTACTACGGATCAAACCATGTTTCTCCGTTTGATGCGCAGTCTCACCTTAGTTAGTTTAATAGCAACTATCTGCATGACGATGCTGATCGCTTGGTATGTGAAAACATCCCTTGAACCCTTGAAGCGTATGAGTCAGATGACAAAAGATATTTCGACTAAAAAATTAGGAGAAGTTCAAATACAGCTAGAAAATGCCCCCAGTGAGGTGAAAGAGTTAGCCCAAACCTTACAAAGTACCTTAACTCGTCTTTCTGATACTTGGGAAGAGCAACGTCAATTAGTCAGCAATGTTTCCCATGAATTACGCACTCCCCTAACGGTGGTTTCGGGTTATTTGCAAAGTACCTTACGTCGGAGTAACAATTTAACTGATATACAACGAGAAGCCTTAGAAACAGCGTCATCGGAAGCAAGTCGCACCATTCAATTATTACAGGATTTATTAGATTTAGCCAGAGCAGAAAGTGGACGAATGTATTTTCATCTGGAAACCATTGTTCTTAATGATTTATTAGCTGAAATTGGGAGTATGGTTAATCAATATCCTATTCCTGTTAAGTTTACTCTTCCTCATGCTTCAGTGACAGTGAAAGGGGATAATAATCGGCTCAAACAAGTTTTTTTGAATTTAATCGACAATGCGGTTAAATATTCTCACTCTGAGCAGCCTATTATGATTACACTTGACCAAGATCAAGAACAAGCAAGATTACAAATATGCGATCGCGGTGTGGGCATTCCTTTGGCCGAGCAAACACGCATTTTTGAGCGGTTTTATCGGGTTGATGAAGCCAGAAGTCGGAATACTGGGGGAACAGGATTAGGTTTATCTATCGTCAAAACCTTAGTAGAAGGTATGGGGGGAACTATTGGCGTTCTTTCTCAAGTCGGTCATGGAACCACTTTTACGATTATGTTGCCTTTATCTCGATAATTTGATTATTTATAATAATTCTAAATGATTACCTAACCCCTAAACCCTAACCCCTAAAAATTAATTGAGGATGAAAACAACAACGAAAGAAACGAATCAATATTTATTATTGTCTGGAGATTCTGAGCGCAAAAAACTAGATGTTAATTTCTGGTTGGTATCCCTCATTGCTTTATTGCTATTTATGGCGATTTATGGCATCACCTTATTATTTAGGACAAGTTTTATTGGCATTTTATTATATGAAAGAGGAGTCACTCAATATTTGGTGGTTTATTTAGCCTCTATTGTGGTTTCTCTGACAGTTATGAAACTCATTAAACTACAACAAGAAACCCTTGCTTTACGTCGTTCTTGGGTTCCTCAAACTGTCACCTTTGATAATCCGCGATCACGGGATTTATTAACATTACAAAACAATTTAACCAAACATAATCACCTATTGCCCATTCGTTGTAGTCGTATTTTGGGAGCCTATATTCAATCAGGAAGTCGCAAAACCGCCGCCGAATTAGCATTAGATGATTCCACATTTTATTTAAGTGCTTCTGAGTCTTCTTATACCTTTCCTCGTGTCTTGGTTTGGGCAATTCCCTTATTAGGATTTATTGGCACTGTAATCGGTATTAGCCAAGCAGTTAATGGCTTTTCTAGTTTCTTAGAACAAGCAGGAGAAATTGAACAAATTAAAGAAGGTATTGGTACTGTAACCAGTGGGTTAGCAGTGGCATTTGATACCACACTTTTAGCTCTTTTATTGAGTGTTTTAGTGATGATTCCTTTAGTATTAGTAGAAAGGATGGAATCTCGTTTATTACTAAGAGTTGATATTTATCTCAATGATCTTGTTTTACCTCGTCTCAAAGAAAGGAGTGAAGCTTTAGATTATGAGGGAATTAATCAATCTATTCGTCAAGCTTTCCAAGACTATTTACCTAACCCTGAATCTTTAATTGAACCCGCCCAAATTTATGCAAAACAAGCAGCAGAGAACTTCTCTCAAAGCTTTATATCAGAGATAGAAAAGTTACAACAATTAAGTGGTAATTTAATTGGACAAATAGAAAGAATTAATCAAATGAGTATTGAAGAAAAAAGCAAATTCTTAGAAATATTAGACCAACAATTGAATGTAAATCGAGAACTTTCTCAGTCTATGATTACTGAAATTAAACACATTAAACCCGTCTTAGAAAAGTTGAGTAAACCCCGTCTCATTACCTTTACTGACTCAGAATAACTTTAAAAATGCGTCGTCGTTCCTTTCCCAAGAAATCTCTAGAAGTTGAATTATTTCCCTTTCTTTCTATTTTAGCTTGTACTATCGGTACACTGATTTTACTGATCATTGTTTTAACCACTCAACTATTAAGAAATGAACGGGAAATTACCATTATTGCTAAACAAGAAATCACTGGAGAAAATCAAGGTAAAATACCCAAATATATTGAATGTCGAGAAGATGGAGTTTTATTACATCCTAGTCAAATTTTTGTTCCTACATCTCAACTTAATAATTATCGATCGCCTTTAAATAAATTAATTAGAGATGTACAAAGAAACAAAGATAAACAATATCTTATTGTTGTCCTTCGTCCTCAGGGAATTGATGTTTTTCAAGAAGTTAGAGACATGGTAGAAAAACAGGGTATAGATATTGGATATGAACCCATTGATCAAGATTGGAAATTGAAAATAGAAGAATTACAAACCAATGAGAAATAGAAGATATCGCCAACTAAATTCTCCTAGTCAAAACTTAGATTCTTTTTTAGATATTCTCACCAATACTGTTGGTGTTTTAATGTTTATTAGTTTATTTATTACTGTTGTTGCAGTAGAGTCGAGTACCATTGTTACCACTCCCTTAGTCTCTAATCCCCAAAAGAAACCACGATTTTTTGAAGTCAGAAATAACAAAATATCTTATATTAATGACGAAGAAATAGATCGGCAAATTGCTATTTTAATGAAAAAATTACCCGAATGTTCCTTCCCAGAAGTCCCCAGTAACCTCGATAGTTACACTTATCAATATTATTTAGATCGTATTAAAGAATATGAAAGCTGTCGAGTACAAACTATCCAAAGTTTTAGAGGTTTTAAAGGAGAAACTAAACATTATAAAGTCAAATTTTATGACCTTGATGCACTATTATATGAACCCCTAACCCCCGAAACAGGAGAATCATATAAAACTATTTCTCAAACTGATTCAGACTTTAATCAAACCCTAGAAAAATTTGATCCTAATACAGATTATTTAGCATTTATTGTTCGTCCTGACAGCTTTTCTGCGTTTAGAGTTGCCAGAAAACAAGCTTGGAAAGCAGGATATAATGTAGGTTGGGAACCATTAAAACAAGATACTCCTATTGTCTTTGGATCGAATGGAAGAACTGTCGGAGTTCAATAAGATTATGACACAAGAACAACCAACTAATTTTAATCGAGAAATTGATAAAATGTTAACTCAATCTGAAGAAAGGATTAAAGAATTAAGGGACTTAAATCGTCCCTTATCTCCTTGGGAAAAAGAACGAATCAAAGAACGATTAATGAAACTAGAAAATCATGAAACTTGGAATAAATCTTATTTAGAAAAAGATCTCATTAGACTGAAAAAAGAAGTTAAAAATGTCTATTATTTATCTCTTTTTATCATTACTCTGTTATTATTTATCTGTATCTTATTTGGCTATGGACTCTGGATTAGATTATAATTTAATTAAAAATAATAATTGAGGTAATAATTATCATGTCATTTAATGATTCAGAAGGACTCGGACAAGAAATTAATGAAATGTTGAATAAAGTTGAGAAAAAGATTAGAGAAATTAAAGAACTTAATCGTCCTATACTTGATGGGTTAGATAAACAAGAAATTGAACAGAGAATTAAAGTCCTTGAAGCAAGAGACGATGCTGATAAACAAGTATTGCGATCGCATATCAGCAGTCTCGAAGATCAACTTAATTTGATGAATAAACGATTGTATAAAATAATGTTGATTTTAATCGTTGTCTTGTCTATTTTTGCTTTTTTTATTGATATTCTTTGATGAATTATCTGAGCAAAAATCATTAATTTCCTTTTCTATCCAATCCATAACTTGTTTAACAGCAGGTTGTAAACTAGGACTAATTTCTAACCCTAATCCTAAGTTTTCTGCTTCAATTAAATAAACTGTAACATCATCAGGAAAATCATCTTTAAATATCTTTCTTCCTGCTGCTAAAGCATGATCCCAGCGAAAATCATGTAAACTATAACTTGGTTCTGGTAATGCTTCTAATTCTTCCCCTGGAACTTTATAAATAGTACCCGGTTCTGAACCCGTAGAAGAAGCATCTATAATGATTAATTTTTCACTCCCTCTTGCTTGAAACATAACTTCCATTCCAGCAGTCCCACAGTCATAAATCTGCACATTAGATGAGTTATTTTCTGTAAACATTTCTTGCAGTTTTTGGGCAATAATTACTCCCACTGCATCATCACAACGATTTAAGTTACCACAACCAATAATTGTTAACATATTTCGTCTGATCACCATCTATCTCTGTGAACTTTGACTACAATTATAGCGAGGGTAATTTCTGAGGCAAAATTCAGCTATGCCAGCAGTAATCTTAAACCTAGATACAGTCAATCTTACTGACGAACAATTCTACCGTCTTTGCCAAGTCAACCAAGATTGGCAACTGGAACGAACTGCCCAAGGAAAATTAGTAGTTATGGCACCTGTTGGGGGAATTAGTGGCAATCGAGAAGCTGATTTCATTATTGATCTCGGAGTTTGGAATCGTCAAACTAGACTGGGAAAAGTTTTTAGTTCTTCGACTATTTTTCGCTTACCTAATGGGGGCGATCGCTCTCCTGATGCTGCTTGGGTAAGTTTACCTCACTGGAAGGCACTTAACAGGGAAGAACAGGAGAAATTTCCGCCTCTTTGCCCTGATTTCGTCATTGAACTCCGCTCTCGCACTGATTCCCTCCCAGAGATTCAAGCCAAAATGCAGGAATATCTCAACAGTGGTTTACAGTTAGGTTGGCTAATTAACCCCCAACAACAACAGGTAGAAATATATCGTCCCAATCAGTCAATTGAAATTCTCGAACTTCCGGCTGATTTAACTGGAGAAGATGTTTTGCCTGGATTTAGCCTGTCTCTATCCCGTTTTGAGTGAAAATTTCTGATAATCCCTGAAGAAGCTGGTTATTTTCCCTACAAGTGCGTACTGCGATGCGAAAATAGCGATCGCCTAATTCTTCAAAACTTAAACAATCACGGATTAAAATACGATGCTTTTGTAATAATTCTTGTTGTAATTGAGAACTAGGAATAACGGTTTCCACTAAGATAAAATTGACGGCACTAACTATGGGTTTTAAACCTTCAATGGCTAATAACCCCTTAAATAATTCTTGACGGGCAGATAATAACCATTGCCTCGTATTTTGTTCAAATGTTTTATCCTCAATTGCTGCTATTCCTGCGGCCACAGCTAAACTATTAAGTGACCAAGGATCGCGCCAAGTTTGCCACTGTTGTAAACGGTTAGGATGAGCGATCACATAACCTAAACGTAGTCCCGGAAGACTATAAAACTTAGTCAATGATCGCACAATTATCAAATTAGGATAAGTGGAAATCAAAGGAATTAAACTTTGTTGTTGAGAGGGGGGGACAAAATCCATAAAGGCCTCATCCACCACCAATAAGGCCAACTTTTCTAATAAAGGTAATAAAGCTTCTCTTGTCAACAATTTTCCCGTCGGATTATGGGGATTATTAATGATAATTCCCGCTTTTTTGTCCTGAAAATTATCCATAGGGATCACAGGATTTGGGTTTGGCCAAGGAAAAGAAATGGCTTGAATATTGGCCCCAAATCCTTGCAAAGCCCGCCAATAATCCCTAAATGCAGGAGTCATCACATAAGTAACCTGCTGTTGGGCTAACTCACGGCCTGCCCAGGTTAACAATTCAGCCGCCCCATTCCCAGGAAGAATCCACTCAGGGGGCAATTGATGCCACTTCGACAAGGCTTGCCGTAGTTCTGTGTAATTGGGATCGGGATAGTTATTGAGGCTGTTAAAAGCCCCTTGAATTGCGTCTAAGGCACTTTGAGGGGGACCCAGGGGATTAATACTGGCAGAGAAATCTAGAATAGAGGAAGCTGGGCAGCCGCTCACATTGGCTGCCCAGACCAAATTTCCACCATGAACAGGTCGTTTCATGTTTAAGCTCAACCCAACTAATCTTTGGGGGCAACTCTTTCTTTAAATAACTTCCCTGCTGAGAATGCAGGAACTTTGGTGGCGGGAATACTCATTTTTTCGTTGGTCTTGGGGTTACGACCTTCGCGGGCTTTGCGATCGCGGGCTTCAAAAGAACCAAACCCTACTAAAGTAACTTTATCATCCCCAGCAACTGCTTCCATAATAGTTTCAATGGTAGCAGTGATGACACTATCTGCTTGTTTTTTGGTGACTTCAGCCTTGTTAGCTACTGCATCAATTAATTCGCCTTTATTCATCCGATAATCTCCTTATTTTGGTTTTTTTTCCTATGTTTCCTTGGAAATGATGTTTAAGAAAAGGATTAGTTGTGACTAATTTAATTAAAATAAATTGCCAAAATCCCCATAGGCTAAATCTTTCACTGCATTATTCTAAGCCGAATTGACCCTTGTGGATCGCTGAAACCTTCAATTTGTGTAGATTTTTTCATCCTTGATTCTCCCCTGTTACTGAGCTTGTCGAAGTACAGTCCCCACACTCCCACAGTCCCGACACAATAGGAGTCTAGAGACTTAACGTGAAAACTTAGCCCTACTACCGACTGCTTTTAATGATTTATGCTAGTTATTATCGTTGTCATCCTCATTCTTCTCGTCTTGATCATTACGGTTATTGGAATAAGAGCGACCACGAGAAAAAGAACGAGTAGACTTTTGACGGAATTGACGAGCATAGGCTTGATTTCGCTCTGCTTTTTCTTTCTTTAAATTGCGACGTTTAGCCAAAATCTGTTCCTCTGTTAAATAATAAAAGACCTTTGGACAAGTTATAATAGTAAATACTTACTTTAACTTCCAGAAAGGGAAAATCGAGTGAGACAGGAATTTTAAAATTAATAATTCTGACGGCCTCTGTTAAAAGAGTTTCTTGGTGTTTGTTCACGGGGTTCACGGGGTCTGGCCTTATTGACTCTGAGGTTTCTTCCCATCCACTCTGCCCCATCTAAGTCTTCAATTGCGGCGGTTTCTTGGTCTTCTGTTTCCATTTCCACGAAACCAAATCCCCGCATTCTTCCGGTTTCTCGGTCAACGGGAAGATGAACTCGTTTAACTTCTCCATATTCTTTAAAGACTTCAGTTACATCAACATCTGTTACTTCAAAAGAAAGGTTGCCAACATAGATTGACATCGGAACGTTCTCCTTAATCTTAGGGTTGCAGCAGAGATAAGACCTCGGAGAGTAGTTGGCCAATATTAACTTCGGACAAAACCTACGCGGTACTGACAACAAACTTAGTCACCGATCCTCATTCTCGTTATCATGGTCTATCTTAGCACTTTCTTTTCAATGAGATCAATTTTGTAAACAGAAATGATAAATTGGATCTGTAACCATCCACTACTTAAAAGTATATTGTGTAAAAATCGGTAAATTATTGATTTTCTCTAACACATAATCTCTTAATTGTCTAGATTTTTACTGACTTTCTTAAAAGTTCATGTTTGAGCTTTTTATACTCAAAAAATATCTATATTTTGTATACTTTAATTGTCTGCAAAAGCTATTCTTTAAAGTTAATTATTAAGTACCAATTCATAAGGAAAATAATTTATGTCAGGCGATAAACATTCTCAAATACCCTCAAATATTACTGATTTTTCTGAGAACCTGAAAAGTGAGGTTTCTCAGGAAGAACTAATCAGCTTACTGCAAACAACAATTACGAAACTTGATATTGTTATTAATCAACTTAATAACCAAACTGTCAATAATTTACCAACGCCAGAAACCATAGAAGCATTAATTACTAGCACAAATATTATTGCTAGTTCCCTAGAAACAGAGTCTGAAACATCCACATTATCCGAACTTGAAACAGAAGAAATAGAAAATATTGAAGAATGGGAGGAAATATCTGAACCTAAAGAAGACAAAATTACACCTCAGATTACGGAAAAAATAAAAGAAGTTAAAGAAGATAATTTTTTGAACAAAATACTCTCTCTTTCTCCAATTTCTCTAGCTAAAGATTTCCCCCAATGGGCAATAATAGGATTATTCGGCGTGATAATCACTGTGATTTTATCCACATCATTATTTTTATTTACACAATGGTCTCCTGATATTGAACTTGTACAAATACCCTCAGAAAAAACCGAACCCAAAGTAGTAGAAATGCCTCCTCAATTAGAAGTACCTGAGTTACCTCAACCTATAAAAAATGCACCACCTCCCGAACCTAAGTTAACCCCAGAACAAAGTCTAATTGCTGCTATTCAAAAAGAAGTTATGGATTTAACCAATCAGTATTCCCAAGAATTAATTGGTAGAATTGAAGCCAACTTTGTAGGAAGTCGTTTAATTGTTACTATGGGAGAGCAATGGTATAATCTACCAACAAAACAACAAGATAATTTAGCTAATACTATCTTAAATCGCTCTCAAAATCTAGACTTTCGTAAACTAGAAATGTTAGATTATCAAGGTAATCTCATTGCTCGAAGTCCAGTGGTAGGAAATCAGATTATTATACTCCAAAGACACCTTTAAAGCAGCTATTTTTTACTCCTATGCCAAATTCAATTATGTATCAAGAGGATGGTTTTGTTGTCCTCGAAACTAACCAAACCGAACAATTTTTAACCTCCCAGGAGCTACTAGAAAAGCTCAAAACTATCTTATTAACTCGTCAAGATGATTTACCAAGGGAATTACAAAAATTCTCTTCAGTGGAAACCCAAGCACAATATTTGATGGAAAATTTTTGTGATCTTGATATGGGGCCTGATAGTTATTTACAATGGTATGTGATTCGCTTGGAAAAATAGTGTATATTTGTCTGGAATTATGTTAAGTTAAGTTTTGTAACACTCTTACACTCAGTCAGGAAACTATCTATGACCATGGAAATTCCAGAACCGATTAAAGTTTGGTCACAGTTTGGCCACCCCATTCTTATGTGGGTTTTATTTGCATTAACTATTTATGCACTGTATTTAGGGGTTCAATGGCGACGTACTCGCAACGCTGATAAGGATACCAAAAAAGAACTATTACAAAAAGATTTTCGTAATCGACACTATCAATTAGGTTCACTACTTTTAGGTTTAATGGTATTAGGTAACATTGGCGGAATGGCTATTACCTATATCAATAATGGAAAGTTATTTGTCGGACCTCATTTATTGGTAGGTTTAAGTATGACAGGATTGATTGCTGTTTCTGCTTCTCTTGCTCCTTTTATGCAAAAAGGTAATGAATTAGCTCGTTATACTCATATAAGCCTCAATATAGGTATTGTTGGTTTATTTGGTTGGCAAGCAGTTAGCGGCATAGAAATTATACAGAAAATTCTCGATAAAATGTTTTAAACATTCATCAGAGACTTATAAATATACTTAGGTTTCAATGGGTAATGGGGAATAGATTATCCCCGTTACCTTTATTTTTTAACTTTCTTCTATGTTACCTAGGCTAATTAAGAAAACATCGATATTATTATCTTCTTTTAGAGCAATTTTAACTGAGATACCAGGTCCAAAAAACTTCTCAATTTTTTCCTGTTTTTCTTGCCAAGTTTCTAAAGAAATAAAAGGAGATTCAAATTCTAAAACTAAAGCATATTTTTCCTCAATATTTTCTTCTCGAATTGCTACTAAAAGGGGTCGCTCTTCATCAGTTGGACTTAAACCTAAACGCTCAAGAGAGTCATCAAGATGTGCCTCTTGTCCATAACGATAACGGGTAACATCTTTACGAATTTGATTTTGCGTTGAGGTTGCCTTTTGCTCTCTTAAAGTTATAATTTCTGGGGAAGTAGGTTGACTAAAGGGAATGGGTTTTAACTCAGCCGCTTTGAGAGCAAGTCCCCCCAATAAAATTGGGACTCCATAGAAAAATCCTGCTAAATTTAGGGTAGGATTATCCGTTGCATAGGCCACAAAACCCATAATGGTTAAAATTCCCCCTACCGTCAATCCCACCCTTGCTAATGAAAATTTCCGTAACATAAAAATTCCTTTGTTTTGCGATCGCTTCAAATCTTATTATGCTAGTGATTGGTCTTTAAGAAAAGGGGCAATGGTAAGGAGGTAATGATTTATTTAGACGGAATCTTTGAGCAAATGGTACCCTAGAAGAGACAATATTGTTTATGCTAGAGTGAGTCGTCATTTTAGGCTCGAAAAGATGGATAAAGAAACGATTCAACAACAAGTAAAATTGATTGAAAGTAAACGAGGGTTTTTAGTTGAACTGTTGGAAAAACCAGATTTAGGTATTTTACGGGTTGATGTTAAACAAGCTCTTGAAGAACTTGATGAGTTAATTGAGGAATTTGAATTAATCTTTCCACAGAATTCCTAAGAGAAGATTATCTTTAATGTTCTTTCCTGAAATTTTAATCATTCATAAAGGCGACAGGGAATCAGTTTAACTTCTGTCGTTTTTTATTTTTTTATAAATATGGACTGAGACTCAATGGATATAAAAATAATTGTGATAATAACAATTTATTTATCTTGTTTACTAATTATTTTTCGAGTCTTACAAGGATTGATTTATAGAAAAGATGGCTGGATAATGATTAGTATTATTATTAGTTCAATCACCTCTTTTTTGTTGTTTTTTAATGTCAGTTTAAGTTGTTGGATAGGTGGCAGTTTATCCCTAATTTTCATCATTATTCCACAGTGGGGTTTAAATTGGATTAATCGCTTGATTGAGATCCAAAATTATCAAAAGGCACGTCAATTTTTTTCTAAGTTGTTTTGGCTTCATCCTACAAAAATTTGGCGACATTATTCACGATTATTATTAGCCTTAGAATTAGCGGAGCAGGGTAAAACAAAAAAAGCCATTAATCTTCTTAAACTAAATACTAAGTATGTAGCTAATTTCAACTATTATTATCAACTTTTTATTTATGAAATTTTGGGAGATTGGTATAGTTGTTTACAGTGGCTAAAATATGAGGTCAAAGATCATATA
>JAAUYB010053340.1_pt1 | contig 12760 bp, 8 predicted proteins | sample 7278071 | NCBI WGS metagenome assembly JAAUYB01 (sample SAMN14350121, study PRJNA611818) | marine sediment metagenome | isolation source: surface marine sediment (1.8m) | place: French Polynesia: Moorea | collected 2018-08
AGTTCCGGCACTTACTCAAGCCCTAGATCCCAAGGCTGAGCCTGACCCGATAACCCGGGGAAGTGCGGCATCCGCCCTCGGCCACATCGGTGATCCCAGGGCAGTTCCGGCGCTCATTCAAGCCCTTGATCCCAAGGCTGAGCCCGGCTCAGAAGTGCGGGGAAGTGCGGCCTCCGCCCTTGGCAATATTGGTGATCCAAAGACAGTTCCGGCGCTTATTCAAGCCCTTGATTCCAACGCTGAGTCCGGCTCAGAAGTACGGGGAAGTGCGGCCTCCGCCCTTGGCAACATTGGTGATCCCAGGGCAGTGCCAGCGCTCATTCAAACCCTTGATCCAAACGCTGAGCCTGATCCAATCGTGCGGGGAAGTGCGGCATCTGCCCTTGGTCGCATCGGCGATCCCAAGGCAGTGCCTGCGCTCATTCAAACCCTTGATCCCAAGGCTGAGCCCGGCTCAGAAGTGCGGGGAAGTGCGGCCTCCGCCCTTGGCAACATCGGTGATCCCAAGACAGTTCCGGCGCTCATTCAAGCCCTTGATCCCAAGGCTGAGCCCGGCTCAGAAGTGCGGGGAAGTGCAGCATCTGCCCTTGGCAAGATCGGTGATCCCAGGGCAGTGCCGGCGCTCATTCAAACCCTTGATCCAAACGCTGAGCCTGATCCAATCGTGCGGGGAAGTTCGGCATCTGCCCTCGGCCGCATCGGCGATCCCAAGGCAGTGCCGGCGCTTATTCAAACCCTTGATCCCAAGGCTGAGCCCGGCTCGGATGTGCGGGGAAGTTCGGCATCCGCCCTCGGCCGCATCGGCGATCCCAAGGCGGTTCTGGCGCTCATTCAAGCCCTTAATCCCAACGTTGAGCCTGACCAGATAACCCGGGGAAGTGCGGCATCCGCTCTCGGCCGCATTGGCGAACCCAAGGCAGTGCCGGCGCTCATTCAAACCCTTGATCCCAAGGCTGAGCCCGGCTCGGATGTGCGGGGAAGTGCGGCATCTGCTCTCGGTCAAATGGATGACCCGGTTGCCACGGCAAGTTTAATCAAAGTATTGGACCTGGGAACCGAACGAAATGATATTTTAAACGCGGTGATCAAAGGTCTTTTCGTTCAGGCAATCAGAGGGAATCAACAGGCGTTACTGCGCATCAGTCGAATGAAAACAATCCCCGCGTGGATAACCGTAGAACAATTCGAGGCCACGGTCGAAGCTGCTTTTTCCTCTAGTGATCTGAGTATCATTCAAGCTGTGCTAATGCTTGCGGAAAAAAAATATCCCAACCAATGGCAGCAATACCACCTTACAGCCGATTACCTGGCCAAAGATAGAGATGCACGCATCCTGGCCCGACAGCACCCGGAAATTGCCGATGCCGTCAACCTCCTGGTCGATCTTTTCGATGGCAAATCTGTTGATGACACCCATAATCATCCCTAGAACGCTAAAACGGACAAAATCAACAACTGCTAATAATGCAAGAGGTAGAAAGATCATATCCGCCCGACATCGGACCGTTCTGTGGAAGGTGTTCCCCGGTAGATTTCGACCCGAGCGAATCAGTAGAACGGCGTGCGGACCTGGCTTTTTTGTTGTTCATTCGAAGGCTTTGGGTTACTCCGGCGCAAACAAACCCGCCCCGTGTTTGTAGGCACTGTCTTCTGACTTCCATTTTCAATGTCCCCGCGGTTGGCCTGGCAATGGGCGGGCTTGTTTACGTTACTTTAGTTGCAGCGTGACGCATATTTCTGTGCCGGTTTTGGGTAGGTCCGGCTTTAGCTTAAAGCGGGCTTTGCCGGTTTGGTAGTCTCTCAGCGTGTAGGCGGCGTTGCTTATTCTGCCGCCCGGGCAACTCTCCAGGCAGACCACGCAGCCGCTGCGCCATTCAGGGATCAGGGCCTCGTGGCCGCCGAAGCGGAAGGTGAAACCCTGTTCGCCCTTGTCCTCGAATACGTCTTCCGGTTCAAGGGATCTGCCGTCGGGCAGGTGAACCGTAACCTGGATGAGAGGGCCGGTCACGCGTGTATCGGGCGCGGGGTGGTCTTTATCGGCGCGGCGGTCCCAGGCTGCTTGGGGAACGTTATCGCCCGGCTCCGCGCCCAGGCTTTCCAGGGCACGTTGGATCTTCAGATCGGGGACTTCCGACACGATCAAGGCGTTGCGGACGGCCCGGCCCTCGCGCCAAACGATGAAGTGGTGATTCTTGGGCCAACTGGTCAGCGCGTTGAAGCGGTCCGGGTAGATGGTCGCCCGGAAATGTACCGCGCGGCTCGCTTTGTCGATGGTCAGCGGCTCAGGACAGTCAGGCGGGGCAACAGCGATCAAGAAGAGGAGTAAAGCCAAATCGTACCTCCGGTCGAATTATAGCGGTTTTCGACCGAAGGACCGCCGCCTACAAAAAGGAGAGAGGCGAACCTCTCTCCCTTTGTAGCTTGACGCGGGCCGAAAAACTATTGACGGTAAAGCGTCCAAGCATCCTGCATGCGCACGGCCTGGCCGGCGGTGAATTCGAACATGCAGTCGTCGTCGCTGTAGTCCATGTAGTTGGTAATGGGATCCTGGCCCGGGCTCGCGCAGGTGTCGCGACCCACGGGGCAACCGGATGCCGGGCTCGCCTCGGCGGGCGTGTCGGCCACGAAATCGCCGTTGCCGCCGCAGCCGCCTTGGAAGGTGTGGTACAGGCCCAACCAGTGGCCCACCTCGTGGACCAGGGTGTCGCCCTCGTTGAAGGGCGCGGCAGTACCGCCGGGCAGGGATTGGTTCAGAACAACCACGCCGTCGTCGGCGGGATCGCCCTGGTACCACCAGGGAAAGGTGGCCCAGCCCAACAATCCGCCGCCGATACCGGCGTAGTAGACATTCAGGGTGTTGGCGCCGCCCTCGCGAAGCGAAGATTTGGCCGCCGCTTCAGCCGCGGAACCCGGGGTCATTTTGTACCAACTGGAATTGTTGGACACGGTATAACCCGCGAACGAGAAATTGAAGCCGTAGGGAGCAAACGCATTGTTCAGTACAGTCAACTGGGAGCGAGCCATGGTGCGGGTAATCCCGCCGCCGCCGCCGGACGTACGGATGATGTGGAACCAGACGGGCACCGTGACGGGAGCCAGGTCAAAATTGGCCTTGTTGTTGCGCGCAACCTCGGCCATTTCCAATTCGGTCACTTCCATTTCTGCCGCGTCGGGCTCCGGGGCGCCGCAACGCAGGCCGGACGCATTGAATGCATCCCGGCTGGGAAAGATTTCTCCCATAAAATGGAACGGTTCGATTTCCTGTGTGTCCTGGCTCTTTTTTCCTTGAGCCATCAGGCTCATGGACGAGAACACGAGTAGAGACAAGCAGATTCCTTCCTTCATTGGAATTTCCTCCGATTTTTTTCGCGGCTGCAGCCATGAATGGGAACTCAATTCGGCAGCACTACCTGTTAAGTGCCCGGCCCATTCCGGTAGATACAGCTTATTTGCCGGAGGTACGGATTTCTATGGAACGATTCAGGAACCGGGTTTGGAAAATTTCCCGGATGTAACTTGCCTCAAAAGATGTTCCGCCACTCAGGCTCTCCCTTTTGTTGCCGGAAGATGGAGAACCGACCCGTACTGCCCGAAACCACGACACAGACCGCGCGTTGCCTGCCGTCGGTAAAGACCAGCGTCCCGCTGCTGCTGCCCTTGGGCGCAAAGATGAACCTGGGCGCGTGTGTCGAACTCAGCGCTTTGGTGATATCCTTTTTTTGAGTGGGATGTGCAAGCCCGAAACCCGAAATGAGATGGGTGCCGATCAGATCGTCGTATCCGCCGCGTGGTTCCGCCTGGGAAACTACCCGCCGAACGGGACCGTCTACCTGGACACATTGATAGCGGTATTCCTTATTGGCATCGAAATCGATCTGTACGGACGTTTCGGTGGTTTGGGCCAGGTGCCTGACCAGGAAAAGATGGCCGGTAAGCTCGGCGGAAAAAGCCTGGAACCGGGTTTCGTCGATGTAGTTGCCAAAGAGCGGCCAACCCACGACCATCAAAAGGCAAGAAATAATCAGCACAATCAAGAGTTCAACAAGTGAAAAAGCTTTGTTCATGGAGATACCTCCAAATAAGATGCGACGGGCATCCGTCGGAGGTATCGATACGGCAAGCGGAATGCCGGCGCGGTCAGGCAACCGAAGCTCCGCTAACTGTTTTTGCTGTAGTTGGTTAAATAGATCTGAAAAACCGCGGGTAGCCGGCCTGGTGACACACGGATGTTACACCCCAAAATTTTTTTCAGCACGATTCAAAAAGTGAAATGGCATATTCCCAGACACTTACATACCCTCGACAGGTAAGTGGCGCGAGGTGTAACAGGTGTAACAGCCCTGAGACACCTCCGCCAATTGTGTTTTGAGAGATCTAACACTCTTTCTCCCAGAATGATGGAAATAAACACCGCGCCGTTATGAAACCAGAACCGAACGGGCGGCCATGCTCCCTTTCCAATGAACTCATTCCCTACAGGGCTCCGGCGGGCAAGAGCCGTTGTTGTTCAGGAAGCAGATGAAATCGCGGACGTCCGGTTTCAATTGACCGCAGAAACGAGCGTTGCCGTCTCCCCAGACGGTCCTTCCCTCCGCAATATTCCGGGTATTTTTGCAAGGTAGCGGCAGGCCGTCAGCTTGTGGGTTAAACTCGAAAACGTCGAGGCCCATGCTCTGCAATTCGTCGATAACCAGGCAGTCCCTAAAAGACGTCAACAGGTTCCCCGCACATCGCATTTCCGTCAGGTCGCTTGCTTGGGGGGAGTAAGGATGCAGCGCTTCGAGGAGATTGTTACCGATATCCAAGTGGGTCAGATGCGGCAGTTGATCAAGACCCTCAAAGGCTCCGAGTTGGTTGCCTTCCAATCGCAACACGCGCAATTCTGTGAAGGCACCCAGATTCGGCAGGCTGATGAGGCGGTTTCGGCTCAGATCCAGTTCTTCCAAGGCGGTGAAGGTATTAATTTCATCGGTGACGGTTGTCAGGGCGTTAGATGCAGCAAGGATGGAAGTCAGCGGCAGGCCCGGCGTTAATGTCAGTTCCGTCAACTGGTTGCCGGACAGGTCTACATGCTTGAGTCCGGGTAGGGCGCTGAGGTCCGGCGCCGCGGACAGGCCCATATTGCTCAGGTTCAGGCCGGTCAGATCGACCATGAGGTTGACGGCGGTCAGGTCTTCAATGGGATTGCCGCTCAGGTTCAGGGATTTCAAGGTGGGCACGGCCGAAAGATCCGGTTGGGTGGTGAGCTGGTTTCCGGCCAGGTTCAGGGATTCCAGGCGGAAGAAACGGGAAAGGTCGGGTAGGGTGACCATGCCCAGTTCCGAAAGATCCAGTGACAAGACGCCCGACGGCGTGGCTTCCAACTGCTCGGCAATAGCGAGCGGATTGTTGCCTACATCCAGATCGGTCAGGTTGGTCAGCGGTTCGAGGTCGGGTAGATCGGTGATCTGGTTGGTATTGAGGTTCAGCACTTCCAGTCGGTTCAGGGTAGCCACTTCAGGAACTTCCGCAAGAATGTTTTCCGACAGGTCGAGTTGGACCAGATCCGGCGGCAGGTTCCCGCTTTGTTTGTCGGCATCGCCGAGATCGCTTAGTTGGTTGCCGCTCAGGTCCAGGATTTCGACCTGAGTCAACCCGGAAAAATCGGGCATCGCGGTCAGGCCCGTATCGGCGGCACGGATGATGCCTGCGTTGACCAGACCCTCCAGGTCATGGTCCACGGGGTTGAGCGGATTGCCCGATATGTCGATGTCGAAGATTTCACCGATATTGGAAGTATCGCCGCCCTTGCCGACCCGTTTGATTCTGTTCTTGCGGCCGTGGACCCGACGGATAGGCCGCGCACGATCCTTACTATCATAGAAATCGGGGATTTCGTCCAGTTCATTGTTGGAAAAATCCAAATCGATCAGGTTGGGGTATTGGTTGAGGTCCGACAGCGCGGTCAGCGCATTATGACTGACATTCAATAATTGCAGGCTCGCCGGCAGGCCTGTAACAGATGTAAGTTCGTTGTTGTTGACGATCAATTCGGTCAGATTTGGAAGCGCCGAGTTATTGCTTATTAAGGTCAAACGGTTGAAACCGGCATCCAGCGATGTCAAGTTGACGAAATGATATATACCCTGAAGGCCGCCGATATCGCGACCGCTGCAATCCATGGCGGTCACAGCTGCCAGTTCTGTCGATTCGATGCGCCCGTCCATATCGGTGTCGAAGTTTTCCGCGACGAACCGCTCGAAATTGGGGTCGTAGAAATCGCACAGCATGGTGTCACCGCCCTGAGGATTGAAAATGATTGTTGTCGCCCTGTAAAAAACCTTTCGAATGGTAGCGCAGGCCTCCCAGGTGAGCTGATTTCCGTTGCAAATAAATGTCTCCAGGTTGATCGGAGCGGAAAGGTTTGGGAGTTCCGTCAACTGGTTGTGGCTACAGTGAAGATGAACCAGGTTTGTGAACCCGGAAAGATCGGGAAGCGCGGTTAACCGGTTTTCTGAACAATCAAGCACGGTTAGACTCGTTTGTTGTGAAGAAAGGTCGGGAAGCGCGGTCAACTGGTTGGAGTCCACGTATATTGCAGACAAACTGGTTAATGAGGAAATGTCCGGCAATGACGTCAATTGATTGGCAGTCGCATTCAATAGAGTTAATTTGGTCAACGACGAGAGATCCGGGAGCATGGTCAGTAGGTTACCATTGACCTGCAAGGATTCCAGGTTGGTCAAGGCGGAGAGATCGGGAAGGGCGGTCAACTGGTTACCGATACAGATGAGACCTCTAAGCTGGGTCAGAGCGGAGAGATCGGGAAGGGCGGTCAGCTGGTTTCGATAACAATTCAATATTTCAAGGTCAATCAATGCGGATAGATTAGGAAGAATGGTCAACTGGTTATGAGAGCAGTCGAGCCAGATTAAGTTGGTCAAAGCAGAGAGATCGGGGAGCATGGTCAAATGATTTCCGTTGACGAACAAGTGTTCCAGTTTGGTCAAAGCAGAGAGATCGGGAAGGGCGGTCAACTGATTGTCCTCACAATCCAATACTTCAAGGTCGATCAATGTGGAGAGATTAGGAAGGGCGGTCAACTGGTTTTGTTCACAGCGAAGCCCTCTCAATTTAGTCAGAGCAGAGAGATCGGGAAGGACGGTCAACTGGTTTTCGGTACACCAAAGCTGTACCATCTCCGTCAAAGCGGAGAGGTCGGGAAGTGTGGTCAACAGGTTGGCGCTGCAATCCAAAACAGTAATGTTTACAAAATGTTCAATACCGGTCAGATCAGAGATATTCAAGCCGCTGCAATCAAGGGCGCCGGTTACAGCGGCCGCTTCAGAAGTGCTGACTTCACCGTCGTCGGAAGTATCGTATTCGGCGACCAGGAAAGCTTTGAAGTTGGGATCGGGGATATTGATATTGGTTCCGGCAAGGGCCATGGGGGTCAAAAAAAGCAGAAGGTATTTCACGAGTTTCCTCCGAAGTGGTTTTTGTCTTGGCCCCTCGGAGTGTGAAACTATATTCCTGAACCTGCATGTGCGGTTTATCGATTAATACCGGCAATATAAACGACCGGAACCACAAAATCAATGATCTGCGAATAAATACCGTGTTAGGGTTGAGTCAACCATCGATGCCTGGTGTGAGGAGTAACTTTATGTTAGCAATCATGCTGATGTTGGCTTTGAATGAGTTGGCGCCGGACAAGGTTTGGAAGCTGGAAGAGCACGGCATCTTCCAATTTTGGACCTCTTTCGATGTCTCTCCCGATGACCGCCTGGCGGTTATCGACCCTCGGGAAAAGCAACTCTTGTTGATCGGCGCCGACGGTAAATTACAGGCCCGTTGCGGCAGGGAAGGAAAGGGGCCCGGTGAGTTTCAGAGGCCCGTTGTGGTTCAATGGATGCCGGAGGAAAAAGCCTTTCTGGTCTTTGACAGCACCAATCGGCGCGCTTCGCTGTGGAGCAGTTCGGGCAAACTTTCGGGTGAGTTTGCCGTGCCCGTAAACCTTTTGCCGGGTACCGAGTTTGCCGATCGGGACAACCTGTTCTACGTATGGAAGCAGCACGGTGAAGGCGGCAATAAGCCGACCTTGCTCAAGTACCATGTGCCGAGCAGGAAATACGCACCGCTGCGGGCCTTCGAGTTGAAGGACAAGAAATTCACCAAGGCGCCCCTGCCCCGGGGCGAGGTGACCATGATCCTGCCGTGGGACGGCGTGGTATCCTTCGATATCGGCAAGGATTTTATCGCCGTCACCTTCCCCGATATCGACGGAATCATCCTTTTGGACTTTAACGGCAAGAAGTTGGGCGCCTTCACACCCCGCCTCCAGCGTTATCCGATTACGGCCGAGCAGGTCGAGACCGTACTGGAGGAGCGGCCCAAGATAATGGCCGATGCCCTGCGAGCGCATCGCGACAAGGTGATCGTGCCCGAAAGTTGGCCCGTGATAACCGGCATTCGAATTGACGATCGGAACCGCATTTGGGTAACGGGCGCGGAAAACAAGGCTGACGGCTATCACCAACTGGCGATCTATGACCGCGAGGGCGAACGTATCTGGGAGGGCAGAATCCAAAACACTCCCCGTCGTCTGCATGGCAACGCTTTGTACTACATCCACATCGGGGAAGACAGCAACGTCAACCTGCAAAAGGTAACGGTAACGCTGCCGTAAGACCGCGCAGAGATTCAGGGCCCATTTTTACCTTTCCCTGCGATTATTCCGGCATTTTGACGAATTGAGTTTCTAATCGATTGTAAAATGCTGTTTGGGCGTGGTGTCTTTGGTTTTGGTGTTGTGTCGGGGCAATTTGGCCTTGACGACGGGCCCATAACGCGTCGCCGGATGAATATGGACGCATTGTTGGAACCTACGACACGGTTGAAAGCATGTTTGGACGGCTTGCGAAAGGACACAAGGCGCCGATTTGCGCCGTCCCTCGAATCCACAACTGAACGTCACCTTCCCGCCGCGGAGGCTAAAAAGTATGGAAAACTGTGTGAGCGGGAAAGCAGGCCGGTACCTCGGGAGTCGATATTTCTTTTGACCCCGGGAACCCTCGTCTGCTAACACTGCATCATTGGAACCGTCAAGGAGGTTGGAGGCATGAGTTGGTTCACCACAAAGCGCGAACGCCTCCTCTGGATTCGGGTCCTGGTTGTGCAAACCGCCATTTATGCCACGCTGGGCCTGGCGGGGACCCTGACAAGGCTGATGACGCCCATGCTCCAAAAATTTGTCTCGACAGCATTTCTCTGTACCTTCATCGTCGTCATCATCACGGGTATTTGGGCCGGTTCAAGGCCAAGCCTGAGAGAAATCGGCGTAGCCGTGGGCATCGTCGCCGCTTATGCCCTGGCTGTTTTCCGCATGACCGTCAGTCCGGTGGAACGAACCCATCTATTCGAGTATGGTGTCGTCGCGATCCTGGTTCATCAAGCCCTGATCGAGCGTGCCCGGCAGGGAGGCCGTGTGCCTGTACCGGCCGTGCTCGCGATAGTGCTCACTTCCATACTCGGCCTGATCGACGAGTTCATTCAATACGCGCTACCCAATCGGATTTACGATCCAAGAGACGTACTCTTCAACGTCATCGCGGCGCTCCTGGCGATATCAGCGGCAAAAGCGCTCTCCTGGGCCCGCCAAAAACGCACACGACAGCCAAACCCATAAACGCGGCCTGATTGCTTGGAGTCGCGTTCGAGATTCTTTGCGTGTTTGGGGAATAGCCGTCAGAAAAACCTCAGCAGCCTGGGGTTATGGCCTTCCAGCGCCATTAAATACTCCATGGAAAGGAAGAGACCCCCGGCGACGACAACAGTCATGTGTTCGTCCCGCGCAAGGCGCACCGAAGCTTGTACAGCCTCCTCGATGGTGGGTGCGCAACGATAGGGCAGGTCCGGACGGTTCGCCTTAACGACATTTTCAATCCTGGTTACCTCCGAACCCATATGGTAGGCCCGCGTGCAAATGACTTTCGAAGCGATCGGTAATAATCGGTCTACGATTTCTTCAACCGCCTTGTTATGAGATACCCCGGTTACCAGAAGAATCGGGGAATCTCCTACCAAATCGGGCAGAGCTTCCAAAAAGGCGGCTACCGCCTTGGGCGTATGTCCCACATCCAGGTAGATCGGGGGATCGTCATGGACTTTTTGTACCCTGCCCAACCAATTTGCGGTCGCTAATCCCTTCTTGACGACCTCCGCGAACCGGGCATCGGAAATTTGGATATCGCACATTTTCAGATATTCTCGCGTCAATAAAACGGCCAGGCAAGCATTATCCAGTTGGCGCGGTCCCAATAGTTTCATGGTCACGTCAGAAATGGTCAGGGTGCCGGCCGTTAAAGAAAAACGGGTGTGGTCCGGTCCGGTTGAAATATCGAAGACCCGGCATTCCCGAGCCGTTTCAATTAAACGAATGTTCAAAAGCTCGGCATAGGCGCGGATCTCCTCGAGCGGTGCGTCGTCACTTAATCGGTTGAGCACCAGGGTTCCGCCGGGAGGGCACAGATCCATTTTGTCATAGGCAACGGCTTCCAATGAATCACCCAAAAGATCGGTATGTTCCAGGTCAAGCGAAGTAAGAGCGACAAGCCTGCCGGGGATCGGACGCGTGGAGTCAAATCGACCGCCGATTCCTGCCTCGATGATCAGGTGGGGAATTCTCTTGGCCGCGAAATGGTGGAGGGCGACAGCGGTGATCACCTCAAAACCGCCGTATCGATCATCGGACCTTTGTTGCAAATGATCGGCGAGGAAATCTTTAAACCAGGCAATACTTTCAGCAAAATCGCTGTTGGAGACGGGCTGCCCGTCGACACAAATGCGTTCATTCAGATAGATCAAATGAGGCGATGAGTAAGTGCCGTGGTTCAATTCCAGTTCATGGAAAATCGCGCTTAACATGGCCAGCGTGCTGCCCTTTCCGTTCGATCCGGTAATTTTGACGGCATTCCAGGTTTGGGAAAAGGGGAGTTGTCTCAGGACCCGACGCATGCGAAGAAGCCCGACACCTCTGCCGAACTTCGGCTGTCCCGATAGAAAGGATTGGCTTTCCAAATAAACCGGGTCCTTCAGTCCCTCAATATGCCGAATGTCAAGACAGGCCATGCTTCTCCCTTTTAAGGCGCTACGCGCCACGGTAGTGTACCCCGCGGAATGCAATTTCTTGAAGTCAAGAAAACAACGAGATGAAGGCAAGGGGAGGTAGTGAACCAACGGACATGCCTTTTTTCAACCGTATGGGTATTACTCCAAGGCGGTCGTCCCTTTCGGGCTCGGGGTCGGCTTGATCCTGTTGATCCGCGGTGGTAAGATTCGGCAAATCGATGAGGTTAATCATGAAGCATCTTTATGTTGTTTTTTTATTGGTTGCAATTTGCAGCCCCGGTTGTCAATACAAATTCCCCGAACGAGCCCTTGTAGAGCCCGCCATCGTTTCGGCGGCCATCGAATTGGAAAAAGAATTGGACGCAAGGGAAGGTGTCGCCGTGCCTGAAGGGGAAACCTGGTTCAAAGTGGTAGAAGGAACCATCCCGGTGATCATTACGGCCCCGCATGCCACAAGACCCTTGAGGAATGGCAAAAGACGTTTCTCAGACGGCGGCGGCACCGCGGCCCTGGCGGTTGCTCTAGGAGAATTGACCGGCGCCACCGTCATGTATACAACCTATGAGGGAGACTCTGATCCCAACTATTACGATGACAACGTCTTTAAAGAAAAGCTGAAAGAATTGATAGACCGAATAAAGCCCGAATATGTCTTGGATCTGCACGGAAGCCATTCCTACCGTTCTTATGATATCGATTTGGGAACCATGCGTGACCGGTCTCTGTTGGGCCGAACAAAGTTGGTCAAGATGCTCATCGAACATCTGAAAAGAGAGAACATCGCTAATATTTCCTACAATCGCTTCAGCGCTTCGAAACATGAAACTGTAACCAAATTCAGCAGTGCGAACGGAGTGCCCGCAATACAAATGGAAATCAATATGACTTGGATCAGTCCCAAGGACGGGTGGATCGAAGCTCAGCGCTTCTCGATCTTGGCGCAAGCAATGACCCGCTTTATTCTGACCGCAAAAAAGTGAATTCGGACGGCCTGTCGAATTACCGTCAGGCGGGTCCACGGATCCTGCCTTGGGTGGATAAAAGTCTCTCGGGTCATGGGGCTTGACGTGAACAGGACAGGCGGCTAATTCCCAAGTGCTTCGGCACGAGAAAGAATGGTGCCTCAATCCGGAGTCGAACTGGAGACCTTCGGGTTACGAATTGCGGTTTGGGGGATATTTCCTATTGCACCGATCTTTTCCAAATGCCTGGTAAAGAGTAACTTGATGTGGGCCAATATGAGGCGCTAAGAATGCGATGAAATGCGCACAAAAAGGAAATCATACGCATAAAACAGACACAATAGTTGGTACCTACGACTGGGAAGAGGTGAGATGACGTTCACCAAAATTCAGGTGTCAAGCAACCGCGAAACCCGTGTGGATTCGCATTTCAGGAGGTCTGAAGGCTGGAACGATGTGTTCCTTGGGAATGCCTGCCCTGGTCAATTCGACCGCAATACCCTCCTCGGTACCATCACGCCGGGCTAAATGACCGGCCTTGACACCCGGTTGCGGCAGTGCATATGATGCTAGGGGATGGGCTTGTTCAGATAGTTGGTCAAGCAGGTGTTAAAAGATCAATGAAGCGAGAGTTGCAAGTAGGGGCTGATTTTTCGGCGAAAAAGTATAGAGCAGGTATCGCAATACGC
>JAAUYB010017483.1_pt1 | contig 12757 bp, 8 predicted proteins | sample 7278071 | NCBI WGS metagenome assembly JAAUYB01 (sample SAMN14350121, study PRJNA611818) | marine sediment metagenome | isolation source: surface marine sediment (1.8m) | place: French Polynesia: Moorea | collected 2018-08
AGATGGAATACTGGTTGGATCTAGACGGCCCAGTTATGTTGGTTATCCGCTGCACGGATGGCGCAATTCGCTGGATGAATATCACAGAATATTTACGACAAAACGGCACCAAAACAAGGCAGATCCTCTTTGAAGGAGAATCCTTTACCGCTGCTAATGTTGCACTCCTGAGAACTAAGCTTCTTCAAAGTGGAGTAACTGTAAGCAATCCGAGAGCCCTGAAACTTTGGGAGGAACAACTTGCCTTTCTGCAAATTGAGGAAGCAAAAGCAGCTGATCCGAACATTCGCTTCTCGATTCAACAGCAGATTAAAGAGTGCAACCAGAAGATTACAGAGCTATCCCGTCCCGAAAGGATGTAATAATTCGGTCAAAATTTAGGCCTGGCCTTGTAAGGACGTACTGCCATACGTCTGATGCAGGATGTTTCAATTGCCTACATATCGAAGTACGCACATCGGTGCGCCTCTACAAAGCACTCGTAATGGCTGCCTAATCTTCTCGTTCCACGACGATGACATTCTCAGTCACCTTTTCAAAGGTGTCATCGTGGCTAATCACAAATAGTTGCTTAAAGGCCTTGAGCCGAGCGATGGCTTCTGCAAGACTCTCCCGCCGGGGGCGGTCCATATTCGTCGTAGGCTCATCAAAAAAGGCAATATCAATATCGGCCAGCACTTTGAGTAGGGCTAACCGCACAGCCAGGGCAGCGCACATTTGTTCCCCACCCGATAAGTTAATAAACCGACGCGCATTGCCGCCTTCTTGGACGATAATTTCATAGTCGCGCGTCCACTCTAGCGCCACATTAGGCCGATTTAGCAACTCCCGAAATAGCCGATCGGCCTCTTGGGAAATACCTCGGACATAGCGTTCGGTAATGCGAGGCCCGGCTTCCTTGTAGGCCTTACGAGCAAAGTTGATAAACCGTTTGACTCGTTCCTTTTGTTTGAGTTCAGTCTGAGCCTGATCGCGTTTTTCTGCTGTCTGCCGCAGACTATCTAACTGACTGGCGAGTTCGGCCTGCAGCTTACGCTGTTGGGGTAAGCTGCCAGTGATACGATCGCACTGCGACTTCACCTCCCCATACTGCTTTTCTACAGCCTGTAACGTTGCCGGATCAAAATTTTCCGCTAGCTGACTCAGCTCATTTTTAAGATTTTCACACTGCTGGGTCAACTCTCCAATCAACTGATTCGCCTCAGCTAGATCCGCACTTCGCGTTGCTAACGCCTGGGCATCCTTCTCATTTTGGATATAAATTAGATAGCCTGGCTGATGTTCCTGACGTTGCTGCTGCTGCTGGGAAATGTCGTCATCCAAATCAGCAAAATCAGCAATTTCAATCGTCAATTGAGCCAGGGTTGCTTCCAGAGTTTGACGATGATTGCGCAGACGTTCATATTCAGCCTCAACATTATCCATCGCTTGGAGCTGTTCCTGTAAAACTTGACGACGCCCCTTAGGATTCTCCAAAGCATCCAACGTTTTTTCTAACCCACTTAACCGCTGCTTCAGCGGGTCAGCTTGGGTCAACTGCTGCTCTAACTCAGTCATCTCAGCCTGGAGTTTCTGCTGCTGGATCCCCCGTTCAGCCTGTTTTTGCTGCAGCTGCGGTCGACGCTTTAGCTGGGCCTGATAGCCATAGGTTGTATTTAATTTGGCCTGCCCTGACTTCAGGTTGCGGGTGAGCTGTTCAGTATTGACTTGCCCTGAGAGATCATTGAGAATTCCCTCCAGGGCAGACAGTGTACTCTGACTCAGGGTTTGGCCCGTTGCGATCGCAGTTTTTAACTGCTCCAGCACATCATTAGATAGCAAGGGCAAACTTTGCTGTAGGTCCCCTAACGCCTCAAGGGCTGCTACTGTTTGTTGGTCATAGGTTGCAGCCTGGGAGCGATGGTCAACTACCAGCTGCCGTAGCTCCGTTTCAAACTGTTGAGCCGCTTCCACCCGACTCAGCTGCTGTTGCCAGCGCTGCTGCTGTTGTTCCAAAGCCGGGATCATCTCTACGTGAGCTTGAAGTGCGTTCAGATCTGCTAGCTCACGCTCAATCTGTTGAATATCTTGCTGCTGTCTGACTAAACGCTCTTGACCGTTGTGATAACGTAGCTGCAGTTTATCCAGGGCCTGTTGCTGCTGTAAAAGTTTCTGGCGCTCAGCCTCTAGGCTATCCTGTTGCTGGCACTGGGGCGCCAACTCCCCAATTTGGGTTTGGAGCTGACTACGCTGGTTCAGCTTTACCTGCAGACCGGCCATGGTCGCCGCTTGCTGATCCAGACTGCGCTGTTGCACCTGCTGCTGCTGCATCAACTGTTGACGCTGTTTATTTCTTTGTGTCAGTGTTTCCAGCATCTTTTCACTATCTAAATAGTGACGATGAGCTGTGGCATGGAGCTGGCAAAGTTCGGTAGCCTGCTGCGATTTTAACTGGGCCTGCTCCAAGACCTGCTGGGCCTGTTGCTTCGCTTCAAGCTGCAGTGCCGTTTGCCGTTGCTGCTGCTGTAACTGCTGTATGGTTTGCACCTGGTCAGCGAGGGTGGCTTTTTGTGTTTTCAGCTGGTCCAGTGCCTGTTGTAGGCTGGCCAACTGCGCTTCTCCCTGGCTAATCTCCTGAGTCACCGCTATGTGACGGGCCTCCAGCGACTCCCAGGATTGGAGCTGCTCCTCGTACTGCTGCAGCTGATTTTTGAGCAGTGCGACCTGAGCCTCAGCATACCGCCGTAGCCCATTGGTATCCTTATGCACCCGACGGTATTCTTCTACCTTTAGAATGCTGTCAAAAATCGGTTTGCGCTTTTCGGGGCTGAGTAAAAAATCGGCAGTAAATGTGCCCTGGGGCACCCCAATAGTATTAGCAAACAGCTGCCCTAAATCAGTCCCGATGGGTACCCCCAGATGCTGCTGCAGCCAGGGTTCTATCTCATCTTTAATGCGACTGTAGTTTAATCGCTCTCCCAATTGGGGATCAAATAGGGTGTACCCCCGGCTGGTACAGCGTTCTACCTCGTAGGTGCGACTGTCGTAACTAGACACAAACGCTACCCTCACTTGGGCGCTACCGCTGCCGTTACGGATTAAGTCTTCTTGCTTGTAGCTGCCTCGATAGTTAAATAGTGTCCAGGCAATCGCTTCTAAAATGCTGGTTTTACCGGCCCCGTTCACCCCACAAATGGCATTGGTCCCCAACTGGAACTCAAAGTTGCGATCGCGATGGGTCTTAAAATTAGTCAGGGCAACCGATAGCAAATACATGGCACCCCCAACGCTTAGAAAATACCCTAACGCAGTTTACCTGCTTCAACCCCAGTTTAACCAATGGCCTGTGCCGCTATAGAACTATGCAATCACAGGTTAAACCGGGATGAAGCAAAGTCAAGCCATTCTCTAGAAAAAATCTAGACCACTGGAAACATTGGCCGGTTGTCGCAAAACGGGCAACGCCTGCTGAGCCCAAACTTGCACCTTAGGATGAGAACTCGTCGCTAGTTGACGACATAGCCTAATGGCAGCAGGCAATTGACCACTCTCCTTATAGGCCCGTACCAACCAAATATTGGCCGAATAGTACATCTTGTTGGGCGGGCGCACTTGAGATGCGACCCGTTGCAAGCCACTAATACCTTCCTGAAACTGACCACCTCTGACCGCATCTATCGCGGCCTCTAATATCTCTTGTGACATAAACGTTGCCTTAGATTAATAAAATGTCTAATTTTTGAGTAATCATCAAGAATTCCCCTGCGTCCAGTACTTAAGGATCTGAGATTTCCTTAGCTCACCGGATGTAAGGCGCTTTATCAGTTGCCCTAGTCACTGTAGATATCTCTAAGAACTCCAATTCTGACTCTCGAGAACACATCTACTCACAGCTATTAGCACCAGGTCTTTTGAACCGCGCAATTCCAACCGTGCACCCAAGTGATCTATACCAAAAGGGACATGCTATACAAAACGTCAAACCTGATGTTTGAAACGGTGCTTTAACAGCTCAACCGCTTCTATCTAAAGCGCATCCCCTTCTGTTTTCCAAGCCCCCATCCTTCAAGCACATTGAAGTTATATCTTTAGAAAATTTGTTGCATAGGTTTGTTCCTCACAACAGAGAATTAAGCAATATCGCTGAGAAAGCATCAAGCAATCACCAACCTGAGGCTGAAATCTAGCTTGATCAGGGGGCAACCCCTCATCCTTGCCACTAATTTATACAGAACAAATTTTGGCTTGGTTTTTACAGCCTAGCGCTGCATCAGCATGATGATAAAGAAATGTCTTTTCTGAATAAAAACTCCGTTCAAGAAAGCTTTTAAAATCAGGTACACGAGCGTCTCAATGACACCACCTCGATATACATACCTCCAGACTAGATGTCACACTGTTTAGAACTAAGACATCTGCCAACGAATTTTCCAGTAATTCTACTGAAGAAGCTATCAGTCAAGATGATTGCATTGGCCAAAATCTATAAAAAAACCACTCTTTTTTTTGAAATTTCTAAAAAGTGGAATTTCCCTTAAATACACTGAATTTTCTTGCGAGAAACTATTAATTGCCTAAGTAAATGCACAGAATTAACCAATTAATAAAGCGAAATCTTTGATGACTCCATGAAATTTCTACGAGTTTTTATTGATCGTACATAAGAACCCATTAATTAAAACTCTTTGATGTATCTGTGGTGGGGGTTTCACCCCTCTAGCCTATCCAAAAAAACTTCTATATGTTGGATATGAAAACAGTTCGTTTTCAGGAACAAAGTAACTGAGCATGCCTAATGATTAATTATTGCGTTCTTGAAATCGAGTCTGGATCAGGTCCTTATTTTTTAAGCTAGATATATCTCAGAACTATCTGAAAATATTATGTCCCTCTCTAAGAAGAAAGCTTGTGCATCAGCCTACTAACTTCTAAGAGATATGAAAATCTACCTTACAATCCTATGATCCTGGATTCCAGAAAAATTATGGCGTCTTCTAAATATTATTTATCGAGATTTATGGTTTATGGCACGAGATGCACTGATTGTTGGAATTAATCAATACCAGACATTGCCGCAACTAACAGCAGCGGCTAAAGACGCTGAAGCAATTGCAACCACACTAGAAACCTACAGCGACTTTCGCGTACAGCGGTTACCCGAAATCATTGAAAGTCATCATCCCAGGATCGGGCATCAGAACTCGGTATCGAGTCAGCAGCTTGAAGAAAGTCTGGTCAGGCTTTTGCTGCCTAAAGGTAATCATATTCCTGAAGCCGTCTTCTTCTATTTTTCAGGTCACGGGTTACAACGTGAGAGAGGTTTACGAGAAGGCTATTTGGCAACGAGTGATACCCAGCCAGAAACCTCTAATAGTGGTCTATCTCTAGCATGGCTACGCCGTCTAATTAGAAATAGTCCAGTACGTCAGATCGTAGTTATCTTGGACTGTTGCCACAGCGGAGAATTTCTCTCCTTGAGGGATGAGCCCTGGCAGGGTCGTGATGGACATAGCTTTGTGTTTATCGCTGCATCTCGTGAATACGAAGCCGCCTATGAATCCCTCGATAGTGAGTACAGTGTCCTTACCGAAGCTGTCCTATCAGGGTTATTTCCTCAACAGTCTACCAGTGGTCAAGTCACTAGCACTGATCTCATCGCTTCCATTACTAACCAGCTGCGTGATGAAATTCAACAGCCACTTTTTGAGCAAGGGGGCAGTGAAATTACCATCACTCGCCAGTCAGAACGGCCATTTCCCCAGTCAGATAGTTTCTCTCTTATCTCTCGTTTAAAGCGGTACAGCTTTAATTTTTGTCCCTATCGGGGTACCCAATCCTTTGAAGAAAAACATGCTGACTATTTTTTCGGCCGAGAGACGCTGACCCAGGAACTTCTTACAGCTCTGCAGGGTACTAACATTCATGCGCTCGTGGGGGCTTCAGGTAGTGGCAAAACCTCATTACTGAGAGCCGGTATTATCCCTCGTTTAGCGGCAGGCAAAGATATTGCTGGCAGTGAAAACTGGTTGGTACGTTATATCACTCCTGATCCACAACAGCCACTAAAAACCCTAGCAACTGCCTTCACCTTGGGCCACCAAGAAATAGAAGTTGCCAATCAACTCCTACAGGCTGAAGAACTCTTAAAGCGTGATGCCAATGGTCTAATCAATCTAGTCACAGCTGCATTGCTCAAACAACCCAAGGCCACAAAATTTTGGCTGATGATCGATCAGTTTGAAGATCTACTAGTTCCCACCCCTGATCCACAGATAGAACAAGAGCGGCAACAGGTTATCAATGCATTGGTCACAGCATTACACAGCCCCTCCATTCCTCTTGGTTTGGCCATTGGCCTCCGCTCAGATGCGATCGATGGTCTGCTGCCTCACAGTCAACTGTTCGCTTTATTAAAGGATAACCAAACCCTGATCACGCCCCTGAGCTACCAAGAAATCCGGGATGTGATTGAGAAACCTGCTCAAAAACTGGGGCTGAAGATTGATCCCTACCTGGTGCACAATCTCACCCTAGACTTGACCGGTGCTCCCGGTGAGCTGGCGTTGCTGCAAAACACTCTATACGAGCTCTGGCAAAATCGTACCTCTGCCTCCGATGGGAAAGGCATCCCCTGTCTCTCATTAAACAGCTACATGCAGTTAGGACGGCTTTCTACAATAGTGACCGACAGAGCCACCAGCCTTTATCAGTCTCTGCCACCCGATGAGCAAACTGCAGCTAGACGCATATTCCTGGCGCTGTGTGACTTGGGTGAAGGTCGCTCTGATCAGTGCCGCCCTGCTCGCAAATTAGAACTCATCAACCAACAATTTTCCCAATCGTTGGTTGAGCGGGTCCTTCAAAAACTGGTGGCTGCACGGCTAGTGGTCGTCGATAAATCACAGTTAGCTGCCCAACCAGAGGGGCGGGCAGTTGCAACTATGGCCTGGGAAACCCGCGCCCATGAAAAGGCAGAGATCCAACGCTGGTTTGTGACTCAATTACCCACCACATCGAACGCATTAGAGGAAACTATTGAACTGGCCCATAAATCACTGGTGTCAGATTGGGCATTACTGCGCCAGTGGCTGACTAACCGCACGCTTCTTCGACAGCAGCGGGATCTTGAAGAAAGAGCCTGGCTATGGCACAAACGGGGTGAACCCAAGTATCCAGACTATTTACTCGGTCAGCAGTACCTCAAAGATATACGTCAGTTTTTACAAACAAACCGACAAGATCTATCAGCATTAGCCCAACGATTTGTAGAGATTAGCCAGCGTACTGCCACCCAACAACAGTGGCGCAACCGTAGTGTCGCTGTTTTATTACCCATCGCGATGATGGCAGGTATGACGGTGTCATTAGTACGCAGCCAGATCACTCCATTCTTGCGTTTCGGCCCCGGTTCTGGCAAGACATCAACGTTTCAGAATACGTCCGCTGCAGCGCTAACGCCGATATTGCCGGAAGCCTTGGGAGCCAGAGGGACCGATCGTTTGGCAATGACCTCCCAAATCTTGGATTTCAATCGAAAATATCCACAATCTCCCATCAGCCAGATTCCGGTGGCTCAACTCTCCCGTCTGATCAAACCTGGGTTAACCATGACGGACCTGGCATCATTGCCGAATGAGTCAAATACCCTCGTAAAGATTAGCAATCGTTAGTGAACCCTCAAATGTTTGTTTTCAAGGTTTCGGCAACCTGCGACAATCAAGGGCGGCTAGCCAATGCGATCGGAGAATTAACCATGGGCCACAGAATCAAATCTATAATCGAACGGTACATTGACTATGGACTGCTAGCCGTCTTAGCGTTTGTGCTAGGAGCTTTTGTCATTCCTTTAAACTAAGGATTTCAGTCAAGGATTTTCAATAGTAACTGTGGCATTTTCTATTATCAGCATTCTTAAAAAGATTTATCCGGGATGGCTACTACAGCGGTCCCTCCCTGCAGTCCTTGCTATTCTCCTATGGTGGCTAGGACCCGCTGCAGCCATGGCAGAACCGGCCCAGGCAACCTTTGCCGGGGGCTGTTTTTGGTGTATGGAGCATCCTTTTGATCAGCTACCGGGAGTAACCTCCACCACATCGGGTTACATGGGCGGAACTGTAGAATCGCCTAGCTATCAACAGGTTTCCTCAGGGACGACGGGCCATGCAGAAGTGGTACAGGTCGACTACGACACTGATTTAGTTAGTTACGAAACGCTGTTGGATACCTTCTGGCACAATGTGGACCCTCTGGATGCCCAAGGACAGTTTTGCGATAAGGGCAGCCAATACCGCTCTATTATTTTTTACCACGGCGATACTCAACGTCAGCTCGCTGAGGACTCAAAGCATAGCTTTGACGATTTGTTTGACAAATCTATTGCGACAGAAATTCGGTCAGCAACTGAGTTTTATCCAGCAGAAGACTATCATCAAAACTATTACCAAACCCATCCCGCTCGATATCGACTCTATCGGTTTGGCTGTGGTCGCGACCAGCGATTAGCTGCGCTATGGGGAACAATCCCTGAGTGACACCTCAGGATCAACTCTGCCCACATATAACTGCTCAACGGCTCAAAAACTGATTAAAGTAAAGGGTAGATGTAATCCAACGAGTGCCCATGAGTGCTGTACAGCTTTCCGCTCGCGATTTAATGCGCGCCGCCTACGAAAACCGTTACACCTGGGATAGCCACTTCCCAGGGTACACGACGGATGTGACATTCAAGCACGGTGACAAAACATTTACGGGTAACGCTCGTGTCAACCCAGATCTATCCGCCGAGGTGTTTGAAATTGAGGATGAAGACGCACTCAAGCTGGTCAAGGGACAGCTCTGGGAAGTCGCGATCCATCGAGTACGTCGTGAGTTTGAAGTCACCCATGGTAAAAATAGCTTTGCCCTAGGTGAAACCGATGACAAAGGTGCGGTAGAAATCCTGGTTGAGGGGAAGTCTACCGGCGATAAATATAAAGTCTTAAACAATGAAATTGTTTTGGTACACCGCCACATTCACGGCGTTGTCGTGACGATTAACACCTTTAGCAGTCACGATACGGGCGCAGGATATCTGTCCCATACCTATGACTCGGTGTATCACGATCCAAAAACTGGTGAACAAAAACAAGGCCGCAGCGAGTTTACCGATGAATATGACCAGGTCGGCGATTACTTTATCCTGACTCGACGGGCCATTGTATCCGCCGATCAAGGCGATATGGAGTTTGCATTCTCCAATATTCAGCTACTAGAGGCCGACTAGACCTGATGGGGCTAGCGGAGGGGACATCGTCTGCGCAGGTTGGTGATAACGCTGCCAATGTTGGCCTCGGGGTCCAGCTGCAGCTGACGAATGTCTGCTTCTAATTTCGCGTTAGGGTTGGGATTATTGGAAATGATTTCTGCTGCTTCGTAGCGGTAGTCCGAGGCCTGCTGGTAAGCTTCCACCAATTTGAACTGAACGGATTGTAACTGTCGGTCTGAAAGCTGCAGTCCGTCCATCATTTGGGAGACATCGAAATATACCCGACCCACCTGGCGCTCGATGCCCTGGTTATAACCAGAGCCGCCACGGTTCCCTTCATAGATTTCCTGAATGCGTAGATTGCCGTCGGCAATGGCAGCATTAATCACGGCGCAGTCTTCACGGGGCGTACAGCTACTTAGAGCAAACGCCGCTAGAACGCTGAAGGATAGGTACTTTCGTCGTTTAGAAGTAAAAATATGGTGGGAATAGATATTAACCATAGATTTAAGATATCGATATTGCGATCGCAATCATAAAAAGACGTTTTTTAATCGCAGGTGTGCCCTGCACGATGGAGATTTCCTAGGAAAGTCGGCAACCGCCTGTTAGTTTTACGAGATTCCAGGACCATGCCAGGATAGCTCCAGGCCAACATTACTGACAGAAGGAGAGCAACGTGAACATTGGCTTTTTAGGCACGGGGCTGATGGGTGCTCCTATGGCCCGACGGCTACAGTCTGCCGGACATCAGGTTTATGGCTGGAACCGCAGTGCCGACAAAGTAGAGGCGCTGTCAGCAGATGGGATTAAACCGGCAGCTACACCTGCTAACGCCATTCAGGCTTCCCAGCTGGTGGTCCTGATGCTAACCGATGCGGATGCGATCCAGACGACCCTATTGAACCCAGAGGCCACTGCACAGCTGCCAGGCCGCACCATTCTACAAATGGGCACCATTGCCCCTCAGCAGAGTAAAGCCATTGCCCAGCAGGTCCAAGCCGCTGGGGGAGACTATTTAGAAGCCCCTGTCCTGGGCAGTATTCCTGAGGCCAAGGCGGGCAACTTGATTGTGATGGTGGGGGCCACAGCAGCTCAGTTTGACCAGTGGCTGCCGATACTCAAATGCTTTGGCCCGGAGCCCCAGCTGATGGGATCCGTAGGCGCAGGCAGCGGTGTCAAACTGGCGATGAACCAGCTGATTGGCACCTTGACCACGGCCTTTGCCATGAGCTTAAGCCTGGTCCAGCAGGAGGCTATCGACATTGAAAAATTCATGACGATCGTCCGTCAGAGCGCCCTCTACGCGCCGACATTTGATAAGAAGTTAGGACGTATGTGCGATCGCAACTTTGCCAATCCCAATTTCCCCACTAAGCATTTGCTTAAGGATATGAACTTGTTTGTGCAAGCTGCGGATAGTTTTAATGCAGATGTGGCCGAAAGTGTGGCCCAGATAGTACAACTGGCCGTGGCCCAAGGGCTGGCAGACCAGGATTATTCAGCCGTGTTCGCTGCTGTCAATGACGCTGCTGTCAATGACTAAACTTTGAGTGTTGAGTGTTGAATTTTGAGTTAGATTCGCAACTCAAAATTCAACACTAAGAACTCAACCCTATGCCGTTAGCGCCTTTGCCTTGACTGGCTTCGACAAAGCCCCGAACCGTCGATCGCGGCCTTGAAATGCCAGCAGTGCCTGATGAAACTGATGACGGTCAAACTGGGGCCAGAACACATCAGTAAAGTACATTTCAGCGTAGGCCATCTGCCATAGCAAAAAATTACTCAATCGCTGCTCACCACTGGTGCGAATCAGCAAGTCTGGATCGCTGCTGCCTGCCGTATAAAGATGGCGCTCCAGCAGTTCCTCCGTAATGGCCTCAGCAGACAGCTCACCCCGTTCTACCCGCTCAGCTACAGAGCGGCAGGCCTGGGTAATCTCATGGCGGCTGCCATAGTTAATGGCAACATTAAACTCCACAGCGTCATTATGCTGGGTTTGCACCATGGAGCGTTCCATCTCTCGACGTAGGGACGCGTGCAGCCCCGATAAATCCCCCAGAAAGCGAATCCGCACTCCTTCGCGATGCATTTCCGCTAGTTCCTTACGCAGCAGACGCTCAAACAGCACCATCAGAAAATCGACTTCTTCATGGGGACGCCGCCAGTTTTCAGTGGAAAATGCATAGGCCGTCAGCGCCCCAATCCCCCAATCCTTGCAGCAGCGCAGCAAATCCTTAAGCACGTTAGCGCCACGACGATGACCTTCAATTCTCGGTAAACCTTGGCTCTGGGCCCAGCGGCCATTGCCATCCATAATGACAGCGATGTGATTAGGCAACCCGCGGGGGTCGAGATCGGACGGTAGAGTTTGCAGAGTTTGGGTCGTCATAATTGCGATACGTATTGCTCCAAATATGCATTAAATATGAATAGGTTTGCCTGTGCTGTTACACAGCCTATTGGGTCAGGTTGATTGAACACTTAAAATAATTGGCTATTGCGAGTCTGGCGACTCTAGTATCATCATCCGCAGAATGCGTTTCGATTCAAAGCCTTTACTTGATGCAAGGGTGCCCCAAACCGCTGAAAGTTTAGACGCTTTCAGATTTTTGGCAAGCTTGCCCCATAAATACATCAAAACCTTTTGATTTCAACCCAGGTCAAACCAGTGTACCCTTTCGCTTATTTAAACCCTATAAGGTTCTTTGTCTGAGATTGTAGGTAAGCGTACGAATTTAAAGGTCTGAAAAAGTCGGAATATTGGATGCGCAATGTTTCTGACGGGAACGGTAGTCTGTCAGTGTGGAGGAGACCATTGACCATGGCTGGCGTTGATACCGCAATCGAATTTACCGATTCTTTGCTCTATGAGAAGACAGGGCAGCATCTCAGCGATCTGCAATGCTGTATTTTGCAGCAGGTATGGGGCGGTAAAACCTATCGTGCGATCGCATCCATCGCTGGCTACAGCGAAGGCCATATTAAGGACGTAGCCTCACAGCTATGGCGACTGCTTTCCGAGATTCTAGGAGAGCGAATTACTAAGGGAAACTACCGCTCGCGCTTAGTGTACTGGCTGCAGCGCGCCAAACGCAAAATGGTGCATGTTGCGGAAGAAGCCTGGCCTCGTATCATCACCACCGTACCCCATGTCCAGCAGCCAGGATTGGAACTCCAAGTCATCGAGTCCCATGTCGACCCTCACTTTTTAGGTCGAGACGATGCGATTGAGAAGCTCCAGGCCCTCAGTGCCCAAGGCCATAAAATCATCGTGATCCAGGGAGAAGGGGGGTTAGGTAAAACCACCCTGGCCCATCATTATCTCCGTCAGACTCCGTTTGATCTAGTACTGGAGTGGCGCGTCGCGCAAGAAACCGCCAGTCTAACCGCCGTTGAGCACATCCTTGATGAATGGCTGCGGCAGGACCTTAGCGATGAGCCCGGACAAGATGTCAGCATCAGCCTCAGTCGCTTAAAACGCCACCTCAAACAGCAAAAAGTCGGCATTCTGATTGATAACCTGGAACCGGC
>JAAUYB010100302.1_pt1 | contig 12750 bp, 8 predicted proteins | sample 7278071 | NCBI WGS metagenome assembly JAAUYB01 (sample SAMN14350121, study PRJNA611818) | marine sediment metagenome | isolation source: surface marine sediment (1.8m) | place: French Polynesia: Moorea | collected 2018-08
CGATCGGTCGGGATAACCCCCGGGCTTTGCGGCAAAAGCTTCTTTCGCACGTTGAAATCGAAAAGCATGCCGGACGGCTGCGGTTGACGCCGCCGGCGCCAACCCCTCTGGGATGGCAAATCCGCAATCTCCTGCACAAGCTCGGGGTGCCGCTGATCCTGCTGCTGGCGTCCCCCCTGTTTCTGATCATCGCCCCGTTCTTCGCGATCCGTTTGCGGATGCTGGAGCGCTCTGATCCCGAACTCTTCATTCGTCCCGACCGGCAGCATATCCGCGATATGGCCGCGCAGGAAGATCACGACGTCACCAACCAGTACAACGTGTTCGGTGATGTCAAGCCAGGTCTTTTCCGCTTGTTGACCTTCAAGTTTCTGCTTCTGGTGACCGGGTATGCCGCCCGCCACATTTTCAACCGTGGGTTCCTGGCCCGTATCCGCACCATTCACTTCGCCCGCTGGGTTTTCATGGATGACAACCATCGTGTTTTCTTTGCCAGCAACTACGACGGCAGCCACGAAAGCTATATGGACGATTTCATCAACAAGGTCGGCTGGGGTCTGAACCTGACTTTCAGCAACGGTGTTGGTTACCCGCGCACCACCTGGCTGATCAAAGAGGGGGCCTATCGCGAGATGCCCTTCAAGTACACGCAAAGACGGCACCAACTGGGTTCGGAAGTCTGGTACAAGGCCTATCAGGGTTTGACCGCCTTTGAATTGTCGCGCAACAGCCGTATCCGGCAGGGGGTGGAAACTTACCCGACCCGTGACGCGGAAATCCGCGAATGGCTGAGTCTGATCTGAGGCAGGAGCGTTTTGAGATGAACGATGCAAGCATGGTTGAATTCGCCGATCTGCAGGGCCTGCTGCGCTTCGGCTATCGTGAGCTGTCCGCTACCGCTTTCATGCTGCTCGACGTGGCGGATGCGCAAGCGGCCCGCCAATGGCTGCAGAAGGCCCCGGTCAGCAACGCCGTTTTCAGACGCCCGTCGCCCGAAACCGCCCTGCACATCGCCTTCTCCGTGGAGGGCTTGCGGGCGCTGGGGGTTGCGGAGACAATCCTCGAAGGCTTTTCCGACGAATTCCTTACCGGTATGGCAGGCGATGAAAACCGCTCCCGGCGCCTGGGCGACGTGGCGCGCAATGCACCGCCCAACTGGGCGTGGGGCGGGGAACCCGGAAAGGTGCCCCACGTGCTGCTGCTGCTGTATGCCACCGGACCGGAGGATCTCGCGGCCTGGCAAGAAACCGCGGCGGACGAACTGTTCGCGCGGGCCTTTGGACGGCGTCTGATCCTGCCAACCGATGCGATGAGCACGCTCGAGCCCTTCGGGTTTGCCGACGGGATCAGCCAGCCCAAAATCGACTGGGACCAGCGCCAGAGCACCGACCTGCATGCGCGCGACAGTTTTTCCAACCTGGTGGCGCCCGGCGAGTTCGTGTTGGGCTACCCCAACGAGTACGGGATGTTCACGGCCCGTCCGCTGGTCGATCCGCAGTCGGACAGACGGGCCGCCGTGCTGCCCAGCGCGGCCGACGAACCCGCGCTCAGAGACTTCGGGCGCAACGGTTCCTACCTGGTCATCCGGCAACTGCACCAGGATGTTCCCGGCTTCTGGCAGTTTATCGATCAAGCGGTCGGTGGCGATGCTCACAAACGCGAAGCGCTGGCCGCCCAGATGGTGGGCCGCGAGCTTGACGGCACGCCGCTGGCCCCGCGGGCCGCGCGAGAGATCCCCGGTCTGTCGCGGGAAAATCAACGCAATTACTTCACCTACGAACTCGATCCGCGAGGGCATCGCTGTCCCATCGGCGCGCACGTCCGGCGGGTCAATCCGCGCACGGGCGATTTCCCGCCCGTGGTGACCGGCTTGATCACCCGTTTGATCAAGATGCTGGGCTTCGGGCAGAGCCGCGACGATGACGACCTGATCGCCTCCACCCGTTTTCATCGCCTGCTGCGCCGCGGCCGCGGCTACGGCCCCTTGCTGGAACCTGAAGCGGCTATCAAACCCGATGCCCCGGCCGCCGAGCGGGGCCTGCAGTTCATTGCCCTGGCGGGCAATATCCTGAGGCAGTTCGAATTCGTCCAGAACGCCTGGTCGATCAGCACCACCTTTGCCGGTCTCCAACAGGAGAGCGATCCCCTGATCGGCGTGCGGCAGCCGCTGGTGACCGGTGAGGCCACCGCTAATTTCAACCGTTCGGATCCGGCCGGCCCCCGGCAGCAGACCTGCGGGCTGCCGCAGTTTGTCACGGTGCGCGGCGGCGGTTATTTCTTCATGCCGGGACTGCGCGCGCTGCAGTTCATCGCGGCGTCGCCCGCCGGGGGAGGTGAGGGCCGGTCATGAAAAATCCTTCGCGCGTGCTGAAATTGATCCACGATATGGCTCTGGAACTGCTCCACATCGAGCGTCGGCTCGAACCGCTGTTCCGCCGTCAATTGAACCGCCTGTTGCGCAAACCCAGTGCCGCCTTCATCCAGTATCTCATCAACCGCCGGCGCACCGACATCGGGATGCAACTGGCCGAGGAACGCGTGGATGGCGACGAGAAGCAGAGCCTGGATGCCATCATCGACTTGATGGCCGACCAGATGCGCGGCCACTTCAAGCCCGGTGCCTACGAGCGCGGCGGCAACACCAAGACCCATGGTGTGCTGCGGGCCACCGTGACCATCCGCGACGACCTGCCCGCGCATTGCCGCCAGGGGGTCTTCGCGACGCCCCGGAGCTATCCCGCTTACGTGCGTTTTTCCGGCCCCGGGCCGGACGTTCCAGCCGATATCCGCGATGTCGGTTTTGTCAGCATGGCCGTCAAACTGATGGATGTTCCCGGCCAAAAACTCATGGACGAGGAGAAGTTCACCCAGGATTTCATCACCATCTGCACCCCGACCTTCGTAACCCCCAACACCCGGGAAAACGCCAAGCTGCAGTACTGGAGTCTGGTGGATATGCCGCTCTACTATTTCCTCAATCCCAAGGACCCCCACCTGCTGGACTTCTTCATGCAAAGCCTCTGGAACGAAACCCAGTACAACCCCCTGGGTCACCGCTACTGGAGCTGCACCCCTTATCTGTTGGGCGAAGGCCAGGCCATGCTGTATTCGTTTGCCCCCAAGACCAAGGTCGATACCCGGATCCCGGGCATCCCCTTCGGACGGGTGCCGTTCAATTACCTGCGGGAGAACATGATCAAGACCCTCGATCGCCAGGACGTGGCATTCGACCTTTTGATTCAGATCCAGACGGATCCCTTCCGCATGCCGATCGAAAATGCGGCCGTGCTTTGGCCGGAGAAACTATCCCCCTTCATCCCGGCGGCCACGGTCCACATCCCTCAACAGAAATTCGATTCCGAGGCCCAGTTCGCGTTTGCCAAACGTCTTAAGATGAATCCCTGGCACTGCCTGCCGGAACACCGTCCCCTGGGCAACCAGAATCGCGCCCGCCTGCGCATGTACTATGAACTATCCCAATTCCGCCAGGAAATGAATACCACCACACATCTGGAGCCCACCGGCCAGGAAGTATTCGACTAGCGGTCTAAAGCCTCAATGGATTGGCGCCGGGCTTGGTTGGCCGGAGCCTGTTTCAAGCGTCAAGCAAATCAGGCTGCAGGGCCTCACAAATATCGCCGTTGGCGTCGGTTAGATGAGTGGGCTCGAAAAAGTGCCGGTAGCGGCGGTCGATCCGGAAGGCGGGCCGATAGACGGGATCCAAACATTCGGTCGCGCCGACATGGGTCCGATGCCCGTTATGACGATGATTGAAGAGAACCTTGCTTAGATCGGATTCGAGGGTGAACAGCTGCGGCGCACTGAGCAGCAAGGCACCGTATTGTGACATGGCAATATTTTCAATGGCCATGACCTTTCGATAAATGCCGTAAAAATCAAAGATGTGCTTGATGATGCGTTTGCGGTAGCCGCTGAGGGTTTTGATCTTGAGTAAAAATTTTACCGCGGCAGGCAGGGGGTCAATCGTTTTAAGACACAGGGTGCTGCCGTCGAGGTCGCGCAGACGCAGGTTGGGAAGAAACAGGCGCTCCGCGATACATTTATGAAACATCGGTGTTTTTAAAAGCGGAATGGCCAGAGTAATGAAGGACGGCAAAGGAATTTCAGGGGTGTTCACGATAAAATCGAGCTCGGCGGCCAGCTCGGCAATGGCGCGTGTGGAGAAATCGAAAACGACGCCGTAATGAAAGGGGATATTGGCCTGGAGGCACGTCTGAATCATTTCGACCTGGGGCATACAGTTGTTCTGGTGTTTATTGAAATGCGTCAGGGAACCGGGATCGAAAGATTCCACGCCGCAAAAAAGACCGCCGCAGCCGCTTGCGGCCGCCTGTTTCAAGTTATCCCCATCGAGAAAGAAATCACAGGTAACTTCCCCGGCCCATCTCAGGATATGTCCCTGATCATATAGGCTTCTTAATAGCGCAAAGCGTTGCGCGACGAAATGTTTGTTGTTCGAGGCAAAGTTGTTGTCGCTGAAATGGATCAAACGCCGGGTACCCAACTGCATGATCTGGCGGCGTAGGTATTCAATCGGATAAGGCTGGTAAAAACCTTTTTCGGCCGTCAGCGAACAGTAGTTGCACCTGAAGTAGCAATTGCGGCTGGATTCGACATAGGCCAAAAGCTTCATCCAATAGGCCAGATCAAAGCGGGGCATGACCCATCCGTGCTCACGATATTCGCGTGACACATACTCGGGTCCCAATTCGTCTTCGACAACCTCACTCAACTGCTCGATATCGCCGCGGCAACAGTGGTCGAAGAATTTGTGGGCATACTGGAAGAGCGCGCGAATGGCCGGTCCGCCGGCGACAACGATCGTCTTGGGGTTTTTGGTCTTGGCATACGCCGTAATGTGGCGCATGCGATCGAAGGCCACATTGAGGCCCGTGAGCACAAGCATGTCCGGGAAAGATAGAAGCGTTTCATCCTCCAAGGGGCCGCTGTAGACTTCGTCGTAAAGCTTGATCCAACAGCGATCGGCCGCGAAAATACCGGCCAGATAGGCAGGGGTCATGGTCTGGGGTATTTTTAGCTTGCGCTTGACAGCGGTGCGCGAAGGGTCGAGGTAGCAGTTGACGATAAGGATTTTTTTTCTAAGGGCGGGTCTGGAGGGCGATTTAATCATTCGAAATCCAATGGGCCGGTCGATCGATTGGCAGGCGGCATGCCAAACTTTGAGAGGCCGCCAACAAAACCCGGAGAAAAGGCAGCGGATACGCCAGCGCCTCGGTATCAGGGCCCCCGGGTTTGGTTGGCCCGGCGTTCGACTTCATTGATCGTTCGGGAAAGTTCGATTTCAGCATTAAGGCGTTGTCCTTCCCCAATCGATTTATCCCACCATTTAATGGCCTTGGTCGGCGTGTTGACCAGCCAGAAATATCTTCCAACCAGCCTGTAGCCTTCCGTTCGTCCGACGGCCGTTCTTTTCCGAAAATGGTGGGCCGTCTGCCTAGCCGTTTTGAAAGCGGTTCGTTTGTGCTTTTTAAATTCAATCATCCGATCGCGGGCCGCACAATGTTCAAGTCGACCAATCAGATAGCGCAAGCGGCCATTTAAATAATCGCCGAAATAATGCGGTAAAATCGCTTTTCGACCCACCTTGACGATCAGATCCGCAGCATCCCCGAGAATCTTGCGTGCGGCGTCAAGATCGGTCTGCAAAATAAAAATCTTGGCCTTGATGCCCAAAAAGCCGACTTTATGAATGTCCAGTCCCAATTTATCCAGAATCAAGATACCGTCGTCGATAAAGCCCTGGGCGCGATCGAGTTCGCCTCTCGTAAGGGCCAGTTTGGATGACAAATAACAATAGTCGAGGGTGGCATGCTCGAAGTTATAGCGGCTGCCAATATCTTCCAGAATCCGGATCACTTTTTGAGCTTCGTCTAAATCACCTCTCTCGATTTTGGAATACCCCAACCAGATCAAAAAACCGGAGACGTTCACCAGATCCCCAACCCTTAAAGCATTCTCGACAAAGGCGTCATCGACCTTATGGTGCCATCGCCCGGTCAAACAGTTATACATGCTTTCGATAAACCGAAAGAAGGCCGCCGACTTGGCCACGCGATCGTTGCGGCCGGAAATGAGTTCCGCCACGTAGTTTAAAATCTTTTTGCTTAGTTTGAACGAAATGCCCGTAACGGCAAACAAAGCGCTGCCGCCGATTAAAACATCGAGATATGCCGGGGCCTTTTGAATATCTAATTTGAAAGCCTGGGGCACCAGCCGGATGTTGTCCAGAAAAACGCGGTTGATGTCGACATACGCCAAGGCCATGGCCAATTTGAACCTGACCGCCATTATTCGGTTCTCGGCATCGCTGGGAACTCTTTTTCTAGGAAAGGTCGGCAAATATAAGAATTTGACGATACTGGCAAGGTTAAAGGCCAATTCGGTCACCAACAGCAATGTGTTGGTTCTGATTTTGACCCCATTGTTTTTTAACGATCTTTCGAAATAATGGACCGCCTCGACGAAATTGCCTTTGTTGAAGAAGGCCAGCGCAATATTTTCTTCGAGACCGGCGATTTTTTCAATATCGATCGTATCACCACCCCTCTTGATATAGAGTTCCATGGCGGTCTGGTAGAATTCCAGCGCTTCGCTGGACGCGGACATATTCATGGCCTCGTCGCCGGCCTTGACCATATACTCTTCGGCTTTATCGAGATCGGCGCCCTTGTTGAAGTGATAGGACAGGATGCCATAGAATTCGTGCAGTTTATCGTTAAAGATTCTCTCGATCGCATAAGCGACTTCCAGATGCAGATTGCGGCGTTTTTGGGGAAGCATCGATAAATAGACGGCTTCCTGAGCCAATCCGTGTTTGAAGCTGTAGGCGATCTCGCCGGTGCTATCGTTTTTAATGATCAGTTGCAGATCTTGGAGGTAAGACAGGCAGTTTTCAATATTTTCGATGCCCGTCGCCACTTCCTTGATAATCCGATAGAGAAAGGTTCGGCCGACAATTGCGGCGATCCGCACCAGATCCCGCGTGGCCGCATCGATTTGATCGATCCGGGACATTAAAACGTCGTAAATGGTGTTCGGAATGGTGGTCGTTGCGATCCGGGAGGTGACTTGGAAATTCCCGTTTTTGGGGACCAGGGCGCCCTTATCGATCAGGGAACGCACGATTTCTTCAATGAAATACGGGTTGCCCCCGGCCGAGGTTGCGATCTGCCGCATGACGCTATGCTCTATGGCGCTATGGCTTAGCATATTCTTGATGAGGGTGTCGCTATGGGGTTCATCCAGAGGTTCCAGATGGATTTCGACATAAGCGGCCGATAATTTTTTCTTGATGCTGGCCATGATGCGTTCGCCGGTTTCCTTATAGCCCGGACGAAATAGATTGATGAAAAGGATTCTCTGGGTTTGGGCCAGATCAAGCAGGGATTCCAGCAATTCGATCGAACTCGTATCAAACCAGTGTAAATCTTCGGTCAAAACGACCAGGGGGGTTAACTCGGATGTGCGGATAAGTAGTTCACGCACGTTGGCGCCAATCAATTTCTCCAGAGAATCGCCCTCGATGGCTTTGACCATCTCAGCGTTGACGCCGTATAGTTTGATACCCATTAAAGCGGCGACAAAGGGAAGCCGTTTGCGGAATTCATCCGGAAAAAGCCTTTTGAGCGCTAATTTAAGCTTGTCATAGGCCGTCGATTCATTGTCGTCATGATTGATCTGGGCCCACTGTTTCAGAAGATCGACGATGGGATGAAAGCTCAAATTCCGGCCGATCGAAACCGCCCGCCCCTCGAGCAGAAAGATGCGCTTAACCGCCGCGCTCTTTTTCATCTCGGCCACGAGTCTAGATTTTCCGATGCCCGCTTCACCGATAATATTGATAATGGATCCCTGACCGTTGATAACCTTCAATAACTGGTGCTCCAGATGGTCCAGTTGCTGGTGTCGGCCAACCATCTTCGAGTAAATCAGACGTTCCGCCCCCATACGGGAGTGGAAGATATCCTTCTTGGCGGACAGAACGTTATAGACCCGGATGAGCTCTTTTTTGCCTTTAACCGTCTTTTTACCCACAAACTTGAATCTAAAAATGTGGCGGGTCTGTTTGAAGGTTTCTTCGGTCACGTAGGTGGATCCCGGTGCGGCCATCTGCTCCAGTCGGGAAGCAAGATTCACGGTATCGCCGACCGCTTTGAATTCGACGCGTTGCTCATGGCCCAGGGTCCCCACGATAACGGGGCCGGTATGAATACCGATGCGCATTCTGATGGGCGCGATCCCCACATCTTGACTGTTGAAATGGGCGATATTCTGATGGATCGCAATGGCGGTCCGAAGCGCGCGCTGGGGGGCGTCCTCCTGGGCGACCGGCGCCCCAAACAGGGCCATGATGCCGTCCCCGGTCATTTCGTTGACGGTGCCCTTGAATTCATGGACGCTCTGGATGAGGATCTCGTAGACTTTGTCCATGATCTGGTAGGCACTTTCCGTATCAAGCCCATCGACCAGCGGGGTAAAGCCTTCCATGTCGCAAAACAGAACGGTAACCTGGCGGCGCTCACCTTCCAGCTTTTCTTGTTGGCTGATAATTTTCTGGGTGATTCCCTCGGGGAGGTAGCGTTGCAGTTTTTCTAGCTTTTCATCGAAAGAAATCGGCTGGGAGCCCATCGGGGAAGAATGCGCGAGGTTGCATCCGCAGCGATTGCAGAAATTGGCACCCTCGGGGTTATCATATCCACATTCCGGGCATTGCATTAAAAAACTCCGGAAATGATTATACAGTTAGAAAGGGATCAAACCTTGATTTGCGATTTAAGCCGGTTGTAGCTGGTTCGCAGTTGTTTTTCGCTCTCCAGGTTCGCGCGGAACAGGCTTACCCGGCGGCTGATGCTCGAATAGGTCAACCCCACGAGCGTTGCAATTTTCTGGTTGTTGAGCTTGCCGGTCTCCCACAGGTAATAGATGAGCATATCGCGCCTGTCTTTGGCCTGTCGGGAGATTCGGCGTGTGTGACGCAGCGTTTCCAGATCCAGGCTGAATCCGGCAGCTGCCTGTTGTGCCAGTTCCTGCGGATCCGCATCCAGGAGCAGGCGGTTATGTTGCGGCAATTCGGCGATCTTGTGGTCATCCAGAAACCGTTCCTTGAGTCGCGCGATAAAATTCGGGGAACCATAAGCGAGACCATATTTGACCTCATCCCACAGATGGCCATCCTGATCCGAATACCGTTCGACCTTGCGGCGATAAGCCGCATGACGATTGGCGGTATTGAAGCGCCCCAGGATCAGGTCGGTGCGCAGCCAGGCCGGGGGCTTTTTCTTGTAGGCATAAAATGGGTAGCTGCTCCAGGGATAGTCGGCCAGGCGCGCGACCATGCCGGCGCGCAGGGGATTGCGGTGAATATAGCAGGAAAGCTGAAGCAGGTAGGCGTCATTTTCGACCAGCAGACTTTTGAAGCGTCCCTGAAAGAGGTGACCGCTGGTGTGGTTGTGCGTGTGGAATCGGCGGGTAAAGGTCGTTCCGAACCACTGCATGGCACGGGACAAATTGGCCTCCCGGGTCATGAGCAGCAGATGGTAATGGTTGTTCATCAACACATAAGCGAAGATGTCGATGGCGTATCGGTCGGAAACCTCCTCCAGCAGCTTGACAAAGGCCTGTCGATCCTGATCGGAAATAAAAATATCCTGCCGCCCGTTGCCACGTGAGATTACATGGTAGAGGGCGCCAGGATATTCTATGCGCCATTGCCGTGCCATGCTGAAGGCAATTAGCACATCCGGGTGACCGATGCAAATATTAATCACTAATCAAGGTTTGACACCGTTTTCGTCGTTTGGTCAGCGTCAAATAATCGCAGGATCCAGACTTGAAGCCTGGCCCGCCCGTTATTATGGTTTCCGTTAAAATATTGGTTGATCCAAAGCATTGAGGTGGAAACCAGTCTGGAGACCGGCACATGTATCGGAATTTGTGACCGTTCCCATAAGACGGCACCATCAAACTAGCGGCCAAGCGCCACAAATCACCATTACAGGCCGGTGATCCGGCCAGGGGGAGAACACCATGGACATCACCACAACCTATTTAGGCCTCAAGCTAAACAGCCCTGTGATTGCGGGCAGCTCGGGACTGACCGGATCGGTCAACAAGATCGCGTCGATGGCCGACCACGGCGCCGGCGCCGTTGTGCTCAAATCCATTTTTGAGGAAGAGATCTATTTCGAGCAGGAAGATGTCCTTAAGGAGGCGGAAGCGGATGGCGTGAACCTGGACCAGTTCGACTATTACGACTTTCACCTCAAAGGCCAGAAAATCGATCGCTACGTCAGGCTGATCGAGGATGCCAAGCAAGCGGTCGGCATCCCGATCATCGCCAGCATCAACTGTGTCTACTCCCACGAGTGGAGTGCCTTCGCCCGCAAGATCGAGGCCGCCGGGGCCGACGCGCTGGAGCTCAACATGTTTTTCCTGCCGTCGGATTTCAAGCGTTCGGCCCGGGAACAGGAAGCGGCCTACTTCGCGATCATCGAGAAGATATTGGCATCGGTCTCCATACCGGTGGCGCTCAAGATCAGCTATTACTTTTCGAACCTGGGCCCCATGATTCAGCGCCTGTCCCAAACGGGCGTCGCCGGCTTGGTGCTCTTCAACCGGTTTTTCAGCCCGGACATCGATATCGACAAATTCAAGGTCAAACCCTCCTTCGTCTACAGCAGCCCGGCCGAGTTGGCCATCTCCCTGCGCTGGATTGCCATCATGGCCCAGAAAGTGGACTGCGACCTGGCCGCATCGACCGGTGTGCATGACGGAGCGGCGCTGATCAAGCAGCTCCTGGCAGGCGCCCAGGCGGTCCAGACGGTCTCAAGCCTCTACAAGAAGGGCTCCGCACACATCGGCACCATGATCGACAGCCTGAAGGACTGGATGCAGCGCCACGAGTTCGCGTCGCTTGCCGACTTTCGCGGCCGGATGAGCCAGGATGCGGCCAGCAATCCCGCCGCTTACGAACGAACTCAGTTCATGCGCTATTTCGGGGCCGACGCATCAGCGTCCTAATTTACCCATAAACCATGCCTTAAGGCCAATGCCGGAAGCCAGTTCGCGGCCGTAACGGCAGGAAGACATGCGATGCCAGGGGTGAAAATCGTTGAGGTCGGTCCCCGGGATGGGCTGCAAAACGAAACCGCCGTGGTCCCCACGCAAACGAAGGTGGCCCTGGTGGAGGCCCTCTCCCAGTCGGGTGTCAGCGAAATAGAGGTCAGTGCGTTTGTTGCGCCCCGCAAGGTCCCACAGTTGAACGATGCCGCAGCGGTTTTCCACCGGATTCGCCGCCGCGACGGTGTGTGCTACTCGGCCCTCGTACCGAACGAACAGGGACTCGAACGCGCCATTGCCGCAGGGGTCGAAAAAATATCCGTTTTCACGGCCGTCAGCGAGACGTTCAATCGCAAGAATATCAATACCTCACGGGAAGGCTCCCTGCGGCGCTTCAAGCCGCTCATCCGGCAGGCGCACCGGATGGGGCTTCCGGTGCGGGGATACGTTTCGACCGCCTTCTGGTGCGCATTCGAAGGCCAGATCCCGCCGCCGGCCACCGTCGACCTGGCCGAGCGGCTTTTCGATCTGGGAGCCGACGAAGTTGCCATTTCCGACACCATCGGCAAAGCCGCGCCGCACGACGTTGCCAGGCTCCTCGATGATCTCCTGCCGAAGGTTCCAGCCGAATACATTGCCGTGCACTTTCACGATACTTACGGCCGGGGCGTGGCCAATGTGCTGCAATCCTGGGATTATGGGATCCGGATTTTCGATGCGAGCGTCGGTGGCCTCGGGGGCTGCCCCTTCGCGCCGGGCGCCTCGGGCAATGTGGCCACCGAAGCCGTGGTCGTGGCCCTGACCGGCAAGGGCGCGGCCGTGGGGGTCGATCCTGCCAAACTTGCCCATGCCCGCAGCATCCTGAACCCGTTTCTACTGGATGAACGCCGCACACATCCCGGGGTCGACAGTCAGGCCTGTGCCGTGTGCGAGCACTTTACGGGCGAGGTCTGCTGCGGTCCGGAACCAGTCGCCGGATGACGCTCACCACGGCAACGTCGCCCTAATCCAAAGACACAAATCTCAGTGCTATCCCTGACCTTCTGTGCTGCGGCCAAATGGCCAGAAACTCTTCAGCCAAGCCCCTAAACGCTCTAAGACCGAGGGGCCCTTCACGCTCTGGGGATCGTAGTTTGGGTCACGCATCCTTGCCGGCCTCGACGGCCATGCCCATACCCCGGAAGACATCCGGGATTTCTACCGCGGTCGGATCAGCCACTACAAGATCCCCAAGTACGTGGCCTTCGTGGAAGACTACCCCATGACTGCCAGCGGCAAGATCCAGAAGTTCAAGCTGCGCGAAATGTCCGCGACGCTTTTTCCGGACCGCATCTGAAACATGTCGCCGGAGGGGCCGGGCCTACCGATAGCGTTCGATCAGTTCCCGGCGGGCCTCGTCGGGAATCGACTTCAGGTAGGCCTTCCAGCCGGGGCACCAGCCGATATGCCATTTCCAGATGCGCCCCAAGATGGAGCGCGGATTCTTGTCGTATTGGGCCCGGAATTTGCAATTTTCGCAGTTGCTCATGGTTTGATCCCCGGTTCAATGATTCCCGTTTTACGCCACCGTGATCGCCGGCCGGCACGCGCCCGACCTTGCCTGGCCCGCTGGCCAGCCCCCAGCGCCTGGAGACTATCCAATGAATGGCC
>JAAUYB010178515.1_pt1 | contig 12748 bp, 8 predicted proteins | sample 7278071 | NCBI WGS metagenome assembly JAAUYB01 (sample SAMN14350121, study PRJNA611818) | marine sediment metagenome | isolation source: surface marine sediment (1.8m) | place: French Polynesia: Moorea | collected 2018-08
AAGGCATTCGGGAGAATTACTCGACTTTTCTATTGTCCCGTCTCAAACTTTACAGGATGTTTCTAAGCGTGTTGAATTAGCTTTCAACCGATATGTTAAGGGTGATATTAAATCTCAAACTAATAGTACCACGAAGGAAGTTCTGGCAGTCCGTAAGGGGATACCAGAAGCCTACGCTCTGTTTGAGGACGAGCGTAGGTAGTTCACGACTTGAACCTGAAAATTTTTTCCCTCATTCACCAAGGAAATACTGCCCTTCCTGGAACATTAGTGAACCTTTGAACGTTTACACCATTGGTAGGCCAAAATTTTACGCAAATCTAGCCAAAGCGTATATCCTGTAAAGGTGAGTGAGTTGTGAGGAAGTGAATTAATGGTTATCTCCCTATCCCCTAATGGCAATGGTCGTTTAAATCATCAGACAGCTAAGTTGAATGATCGTTTCTTGGGTACTTTACCCCCTCTACCCAAAAGTCCTTTATTTGGGACTGATGGTATCAGAGGTAAAGCAGGAGAGTTATTAACAGCCCCCTTCGCTTTACAGTTGGGGTTTTGGGCTGGACAGGTTTTAAAATCAAAAACTGCTACACCCGGTCCAATTATTATTGGTCAAGACTCCCGTAACTCCAGTGATATGTTAGGAATGGCGATGGCTGCAGGACTGACCTCAGCTGGGTTGGAAGTGTGGCAGTTGGGGTTATGTCCGACTCCCTGTGTTGCTTATTTGACCCGTCACAGCGAAGCAACGGCAGGGATCATGATTTCTGCCAGTCATAACCCCCCAGAAGACAACGGAATTAAATTTTTTGATGCGGATGGGACTAAGTTATCCTCTACCCTAGCGCAAGAGATAGAAGAGGGGTTACGGGGTAATCTTTTGCTATCAGTCGATGAACTCTCTTCCTGGGGTAAAACCTTATATCAACCAACCTTAGTTAATAGTTATTGTCAGTTTTTACAGGAGAGTTTACCGGCTTCTTTTAGTTGTCAAGGGATGAAAATTGTTTTAGATTTAGCGTGGGGTGCTTCGGTGAATGTGGCACCGGCAATGTTTAAAGCGTTAGGGGCCGAAGTGATTTGTTTGCACGAGACGGCCAACGGCGATCGCATTAATGTTAACTGTGGGTCAACTCATCTGGCGTTACTACAAGCAGCCATTAAAGAACATCAAGCAGACATGGGGTTCGCTTTTGATGGGGATGCGGATCGGGTCATGGCTGTCGATAGTACCGGCAGGGTAATCGATGGAGATTATATCCTCTACCTCTGGGGAAAATCACTCTTAGAGCGGGGTAAATTGCCCAATAACCTCTTAATCGGAACCGTTATGGCAAATTTGGGGTTTGAACGCGCTTGGCAGGGTTTAGGGGGTCAATTTGTGCGGACTGCTGTGGGCGATCGCTATGTTCAAGCGCAAATGTGGGAAACCGGTGCCATGCTTGGGGGTGAACAATCGGGACACATTATCTGTCATCATTACGGGGTGTCAGGGGACGGTGTACAAACGGCGTTACATTTAGCTGCGTTGGTGCATGAATCTGGGGTATCTTTAGCGGAGTTGGTGAAGAATAGTTTTGATACCTATCCGCAGATTTTACGCAATGTGCGTTTAGAAGATCGAGAAAAATTGCGGTATTGGCAACAGTGTGACCCCTTGCAACAAGCGATCGCTCAAGCAGAGAAAGAGATGGGCAATACAGGCCGGGTTTTGGTTCGTGCTTCGGGGACAGAACCTTTAATTAGGGTGATGGTAGAATCGGAATGTGCTGATGCTGCGAATCATTGGGTTAATTATTTAGTGGAAGTGGTAGAAACTCATCTGACTGCTTAATATTTGTCGGGTTTGATGATGGTAGGGATGATTGATTAATTGTCCCTACTTGGATCATCTAAATGTTATTAACTTAAGGTTTAAGGTTAACACCGCGAAGATACCAAGTAACCAAACCAGTGAGAAGAATAATAAAAATTTGTCGCCAGTTTTTGAGTTCTCCTACTTTTTCTATTAAGTCAGGTATCTTTTGTATATTAGTTTTTTGTCCTTCTAATAAACCTTCAACTTTACTCATTTCTTTATCTAAACTTTGGATTGATTGTTGTTGATTTTCTACTCTTGTATCAACTGATTTTAAGGTACTCTCAATATTCTTTAGTGTATTCTCAATACCACTCATCCTTTGCTGTAGACTATTTATCTGTTGGGTTGATTCTTGTTGAAGTTCTAAAATAGAATCAATTTTATTAATTTGATCTGATTGCTTATTAACCTTATTTACAACTTCTTTTAAGTCATGCTCAATTGTAGCAATCTGTTCTGATTGCTGATTGATTTTTTCTTCAATTTGTTCGTTGGTTAAACTCATAGTAGAAGTTGTATAAATAATAATTCCAACCCATTAGAACTACATATAAGGTTTCAGGAATTCAAAAGCAAATTTTATAAAAACACTTACAGAAACGGTAATAACAGCACCAACGAAAGCACCAATAAAAGTAAAGCCAAGTTGCTTCCAGTTCTTGAGTTCTCCCACTTGTCCGCTCAAGTCAGAGATTATTTTAATATCATCTTTCTGCTTGTCTAAGCTACCTTGGACCTTGTTTACTTTGTCGCTCAAGCCAGAGATTTTTCCAATATCATCTTTTTGCTCGTTTAAGCTACCTTCGATCCCGCTTACTTGGTCCCTCAAGTTAGAGATTATTTTAATATTATCTTTTTGCTCGTTTAAGCTACCGTCGATGTTTGCAATTTTTTCAGATAAAGTAGGTATATTTTGGATTGAATTTTGTTGAAGTTGTAAAGTAGTATCAATTCTCGTAATTTGTTTTGATTGTTCCTGTAAAGTAGTATCAATTCTCGTAATTTGCCCTGATTGGGTTTCAAGAGCATCTAAAATTCTGTCCAAACGGCCATTAATCTCAGCAGATTGTTCTGATTGCTTATCAATCTTTCGCTCTAACTTATTTATCTTATCTATTGCTTCCTCGTTGGTTACTTTCATAGTGTAAGAAATGGTACTTTATGTGATGTATAAAAATACTAGGATTTGTTAACGTTGAGCTATACAAGAGAACAGGAGGTTACAACACCTCCCCAATATTGCAATTATGAATGATGAGTGTTGCTAATATTGAAGGAGTGATTGTCTAACTTTCTGTTATATGTAAATCCGACTGTCTAAGTTAATGTCTGAGTTATATTTCAAGTGACTAAGTTATTGTCAAAGTTTAGCTATGATAGATAAATATTCACTAATCCCACCTTTAACTATAAATGCCTCGTTCTATTCAACTCAAACCCGAACTAAAAAAAGAGATTAAAGCATTACTTCCTCGCAATGGTTTTCCGAGTCAACAAGCTTTAGCCGAACATCTTGGACTATCCCGTGATGTCGTTAGTCGTTTTTTGAATGGTAAACCGATTGATCGCTTAAATGCTGAAGAAATTTGTGGTGTATTAGGGTGTGATATTAGAGAAGTAACTTATATTGAAGAAACTAAACCCAAAGAACCCAAAATAGACTGGGGAGAAGCGACAAATAATAGTAGTATTTTTCAGCTTTCTACAAGAACGGAACAATTAAAAACTTTGAAGCAATGGATTATTGAAGATAAGTGTCGTATTATCTTCATTGAAGGGATGAAAGGGATGGGAAAAACCAGACTATCTTATCAATTAGCAGACCAAATTAAAAATGATTTTGATTATGTTATTTTGCGGTCACTCGACCAATATCAGTCAATTGATGAATTACTAAAAGATTTATTATTATTTTTAAATGATGAGGAAGATATTAAGGCATTAGATACTAAGCAGAAAATAGATAATCTCATAAAAAAGTTAAAATCATTTCGTTGCTTATTGATTTTAGCTAATATTGATTGGGCAATAGAAAAGTATTCCTTGAGTTTTCGAGATCAAAATTATAATTTTTTCTTAAAAGAACTAGCTGAGAAACAAGATAAAAGTTGTTTAGTCATGACCAGTAATATTGAACCTAGAGAAATTGGTCTTTTAGTCGCTCAAAATCAATGGAGTCGTCATTTAGAAATAGAACCTTTATCCGTAGAATCAATTAAAAATATTTTTAATGGTGTTGGTTTATTTGAAGGAGCAGAAGAAGATTGGAAAAAACTAAGAGATATCTATCAGGGGAATCATTTTGTCTTAGTGAATGTTGCTATTAATATTCAGAAAAGTTTCGCTGGTAGCATTACACATTTTATTAATTATTGCAATGAAGATAATTCGTATAATTTTGTTTTTAATGGAATTGAAGAATTTATAAAAGAACAGTTAGAAAATTTATCGGAAACAGAGAGAAATGTTATGTATTGGTTAGCTCTTTATCGTAATCCTATTAGTTTATTTGAATTAAAAGAGATTATGGGAGGACTATGGGGCGATCAGCTACTAATTATAAGTAAACATTTAAAATCTCGTTTTTTTCTGAATAGTAAAGATGAAGGTATTTTGATTTTACCGCCAATGATTCGAGATTATTTAATCAAGGTATTAATTAATAATATGACTAATGAAATAATTAAGAATCGGTTTGATTTATTAAATAATTTTCCTTTATTTTTGCCAACAGCAACTATAAAAGTAAGAAAAAATCAAGAAAATTTTATCCTAAAACCAATTATTGAAAAGCTCGAAACTGAATTTAATACAAAAGAAACAATTAAAAAGCATTTAAGAACAATCTTACATCAGCATAAAAATAATAGCTCAGATAAATATATAGGAGGAAATCTTTTTAACTTACTTGTTTATTTAGGTAGTTTAGAAGAAAAAGATTTTTCATATTTAGTATTAAATAATGCAAACTTGCGAGAGGTTTATCTAAAAGATACTGACTTTACTGGCTCTAAATTATCAAATTCAATGTTTTTAAATGGATTTAGTAATGTCATTTCTGTGGGCTTTAGTCCTGATGGAAAATGGTTGGCCATTGGTGATACTAATGCTCAAATTTATCTTTGGAAAGTTGGAGACGGTTGTCCTGTTTTGGAACAGATTATTAATACTAACAACGGCTGGGTGAGAGCTATCACCTTTAGTCCTGACAGTAAAATAATTGCCAGTGGTGGAGAAGAGGGAAATATTAATTTATGGGAGGTAAAAACAGGCAAACCTGTTGCTACTTTTTCAGAACATCTTGATCGAATTAGAGCCGTAAGTTATAGCCCTAATGGTCAATTATTAGCTAGTAGTAGTGATGATGGAACGGTTAGAATTTGGGATTGTAATAGAAAAGAACTGATCACCGTTTTAACGAAACATCAAGATAAGGTGCGATGGGCTATTTTTCATCCTGATCAACATACATTAATTAGTGCCAGTCAAGATAACCAAATCTGTTTATGGGATGTCAATCTTTCAGAAGCAAAGTTAATAAAATCCTTCTCATTAAAAGAAAATAAAGATAACCTCTTAAGAGCAATTGCTATTAGTCCTGATGGTAAACTGCTTGCTAGTGGAACTGATGATGGAGTGGTTCGTTTTTGGAACTTGGAAAAAGGTACGTTTAAACAGAATTTAAGTCACAATCATAACCATTGGATTAGAAGTCTTGCTTTTAGTCCTGATGGGGATAAAATAGCGAGTGCTAGTGAAGATACAAACATCTGTGTTAGTGATGTTAAAACAGGTCAACATTTACATACCTTAAGGGGTCATAATGGTGGGGTTTGGTCAATTGATTTTCATCCAAAACTTCCTTGGTTACTCAGTGGTTCAATGGGATTCAATGTTAGAATTTGGAATCATGAATCAGGGGAATGTTTACGAGTTGCTCAAGGATATGGTCAAGAAATTAAACCCATTACTTATAGTCCTGATGGTAAAACTCTTGCAGTAGGAACTAATCAGGGAATTGTTTATCTAAAAGATAGCTCAGAACTAAAAACCAAAACAACAATAGAAACTCATAGAGGTAATATTTTATCTCTTGCTTATAGTCCTGATGGTCAAGTTTTAATCGGTGGAAGTGATGATACAAAGTTATATATCTGGGATACTTATAATAATAATAAACAACTGGCAAGTTCAGCAGAACATAAAAATTGGATTAGAACAGTTGCTTACAGTCCCGATGGAAAATTTATGGCAACAGGAGGTGATGATAAGATGGTTAAATTATGGGATTCTAGAACTTATAAACTGTTACGAACTTTTCCGGGTCATACAGATTGGATACAATCGATTTGTTTCCATCCTACTCAACCCTTATTAATTAGTGGGAGTGATGATGGTACTATCAAATTTTGGGATATTGAGGATCTGAAAACTTGTAGCCCACTGGTTAAAATTTTTAAAACACCTCAACGACAAGTGTGGACGGTTGCTATTAGTCCCGATGGAAAATTAATGGCTAGTGGCAGTAATGATAATACCCTTTGTATTTGGGATTTAGAATCAGAAAACACAAAACCGATTATGATTATTAAAGACCATCGTAACTGGATTTCATCCGTTGCGTTTAGTCCCGATAATCAATGGTTAGCGAGTGGTAGCTATGATAGTAGTATTCGTATCTGGAAAATATCCTCAACTCAATACAGTTGCCATAAAATACTTCTAGAACACGATGATGCTGTCATGTGTGTTACGTTTCATCCTCATGAGCCTATTTTAGCCAGTAGCAGTAAGGATGGAACCATTAAACGCTGGAATTATCTGACAGGAGACTGTTTATCAAGTTGGCGATCGCCTCGACCTTATGAGAACATGAATATTACAGGAGTGACTGGTTTAAACTCAGCACAAAAATACGCTTTAAAAACGTTGGGTGCAATAGAATTGTAATAATTTTAACGACAATGGTAAGCTACAAAGGACTATTATAGGCTAGAGAATTTTAAGGAAAGAAACGATTACTACTATGACAGAATTTTCTAATCTAGAATCATCTAACATTTGGGACTATAAACCAAAATGGTGTCAACCTTGGTCTATTTTATTAACGGGAATTATCTTAAGTGTTGGGAGTTGGTTTATTCTTCATATTCTTTGGATCACTTCTATTGTTTCAATTTTAATCATCATTTGGTGGGTTTATTTTTTACTTCTTTACCCTCGAATGTTTAAAGAATATGTGGACAGTCAAAATAATTAATAAATTGTCCCTACTTTATAGTGAAAATCCGAGAACAATGTCTAATGCTGTTTGGATAGATGGCCAATAATATTCCTCCATGACCCCTAATAAACCTAACACTCTTTGACCATCCACAGACCTAATTTGACCCACATCAAGATAACGATCTTTATTAACCCATACTGATTCATGATGTCATTTTGTACAATCAAACAAGCACGGGTTTTTTTCGCTTCTGCTCCCACAGTAGGATCTAATCTTACCCAACGAATTTCTCCCCGTCGATAAGTTAATTTATTCTTCCTCATTGATCCCATCTCCTACCACACCATCCCACTCCTGTACGTCTTTTTGGTATTGAGCATCTTGAGTTTCTTGGGATAACGATGTGATTAACTGCTCTTGTATGACCTTGTTTCGATGTTCTCTCAGAAGACTATTTAGATATTGACTACGATTACCCTGAGCCATGTTGTCTAAAAAACTGATTAAGCTTTCATCTAGGGTGATAGCGATCTTTTGTTTTTTCATAAGTATGATACTTTTATCGGACGTTTACATCATACTAAAAATCTAATATTGTTGACGTATGAGGTAGGTTTGATTGAGTTTAATTACTTATTACTTCCCTTTTGTCAAGATTTGATGACATTTGGCGATCAACACTAAAAATCTTCATGTTTTTTTTAGGTGTGTGCCTTTTTGGTGTACAAAAACGGGTATAGTATACCCCCCAAAAAAATGGGCAAAAATGTGTTATTATAAATTTGGAAGGTAGGCTAGAGATGTTGTGTATATACACAGTAAACCTGGAAACCCCGATACTCTCAGTTTGTCAACAGTTTCCTAATTAATGATTTCAATCAATACATTAATACTTATGCTATCGGGTGGAAGTCATAGTAATTAGATGATCATTAATAGTAAAGATCATACAAATTATTATGTCAAAATTTCTCCTCCCATTAACTTTTTATAACGACTTTCTAATTCTTTTTTCAGTGAAGGTAAACCCCCTAAACTTTTATCGGCTGCAATAATTTTTTCTGCTGCAACTCTTGCTAATTCTAACACTTCTTGGTCTTCTACTAAACTGGCCAAAGCAAAGTCAGGTAAACCGGATTGACGGGTTCCTAAAACGGTTCCTGGTCCTCTAAATCTTAAGTCCATTTCTGAGATAAAAAAGCCATCTTGAGACTGTTCTAACACACTTAATCTTTGCTTAGCATCGGGGGTTTTACTACTACTCATCAATAGACAATAAGACTTATGAGAACCCCTACCGACTCTACCTCTTAATTGATGCAACTGTGACAGTCCAAACCGTTCGGCATTTTCGATTAACATGACGGTTGCATTGGGAACATCTACCCCGACTTCTATCACCGTTGTTGAGACAATAATTTGATAATTATTATCTCTAAAAGCGGTCAAAACTTCATCTTTTTCTGCTGAACTCATGCGTCCATGTAACAGTCCAATCTTAAAGTCTGGGAACACTTTTTCTGAGAGTTTTTGATGTTCTTCCACTGCTGCTTTTACATCCAATTTTTCTGATTCTTCAATCATGGGAAAAATGATGTATACTTGTCTTCCTTGGGCGACTTCTCTCCGAATTAAATCATACGCTTGTGTGCGTTCCTTTCCTGTTAATGCTGTGGTTTGAATCCCTTGTCTTCCAGGGGGTAATTCATCAATTTGACTCACATCTAAATCCCCGTGTAACGTTAATGCGAGGGTACGGGGAATGGGGGTTGCAGTCATCGTTAAAACGTGGGGAGATTTCCCTTTTGCTAATAGTTTCGCCCGTTGTTGTACCCCAAACCGATGTTGTTCGTCAATGACAACCAAGCCTAATTTTTGGAAGTTTACGGGGTCTTGAATTAAGGCATGGGTTCCTACTAAAAGGGGTAATTCTCCTGTTTGTAATTGACGATGAATTTCTTCTCTTTTGGCTTTTTTTGTGGAACCGGTTAACAGTTCGACGGGTAAATAAAGTTGATTAAACCAAGGAACTAATTTACGATAATGTTGTTCTGCTAATACTTCTGTAGGGGCCATTAACGCAGCTTGGTAACCCGATTGTAAGGCTGCTAAAATGGCAAAGACGGCTACGATTGTTTTACCGGCACCTACGTCTCCTTGGACTAAACGATTCATGGGAGTAACTGAGTTTAAATCCTCTGAAATTTCATTGATAACTCGTTGTTGTGCATTAGTTAGTTTAAAGGGCAATATATCATCAAACTGTTCGATTAGTTTACCTTTAGGGGTAAAAACTGCACTGTTATGAATCTGCTTTTGTTCTTGACGACGTTGTAAAAATCCTAATTGTAAATAAAAGAACTCATCAAATACTAAACGTCGTCTTGCATGGGCTAATAATTCAGGTGTTTCGGGAAAATGAATGTTAGTAATGGCATCTTTTAAACCCATTAATCCATATTGTTCTCTTATTATTCTAGGTAAAGGATCTCGTATCTGTTTAATTGCCTCTAAACTGGCGATAATGGCTTTACGAATTAAGTCAGCCCCAACCCCTTCAGTTAAGGGATAGACGGGTAATAATCTACCAATTTTAATGGATTCAATACTCGAACTTGTGCTATCTAAAACTTCAATTTCTGGGTTATCTAATGTGATACCATAGCGGTTTTGTTTGACTAACCCTGATGCTGCGACAACTGAACCTAACGGATAAATTCTTTTTTGTCTTTCTTGCCATCCTCTATTAGTAAATCTAGCCCCAGCAAAAAAACGATTGAGTTTAATTTGTCCGGTATGATCTCTTAAAATTAATTCAAAAATACTCAATTTCTTATTCTTAGGACTAGTAAAACAGTTACAACGTTTAACCGTTCCTACTATGGTAACCGTTTCCCCTGCCACTAATTCAGTAATCGTCACTTGACGGGCATAATCAATATGATCACGGGGATAATAAAATAGTAAGTCTTTGACCGTATATAGTCCTAATCTTTTTAAGAGTTCTCCTCTTTTATAACCCACTTCCGCTAAATTACTTAAAGTTTGGTCTAAAGTAACAGGACGCACAACCGATTTTTTATCAGTAATAGCTGTGGTTTTGGGTAACTTTGGTTTTGGGGGTTCGGTAGGGGTTTCTAATGTCTTTCTCAGTTCATATAAAAATTGACGGGTTTGACTAATTAACGTCTTTCTTTGTGCTACACTTAAGTCAGAATAATTAGCATATTGAGCGGCGAAATTTTGCCACTTTCTGCGATCGCTTGTAGGAGTCCCATTAGGAGGGCTTTGACCAAAGTTTAGGCACAAAAATTCACTAAATTGATATTGATTACCTTGTAAATTGGTAAATCCTTTTTCTGCTTCCACAGCAAGGGCTTTATCTAAACGTATCCAGTCGAGGTTTCCTGCGGCCATGGTTGTGTATTGCGTGAACACCTGGACTTTTCATTTTGCCATAATTCGGAAATGACATAGGAATCGCCGCCCGATAAGGGGCGCGTGAGGATGTTAGCTCAATAGCTAAAATTCAATTATATTTGTGGGGTTAATGCTTCTTAAACTCTACCCCAGAGACAAACTCAACGTCTAGTATCTTTAAAATTGACTAAGATTTACTTTGATTGAGTTTACGCTTAAAGAAACCACCAAACCCTAATGCAGCACCAGCACCGAAAATGGTCAAAGGTTCAGGAACCACACTAGTTGTAGTGACAGTGGTTGGGGTGGTTGCTGTAAACAAAGCACCCGAAAAGGTCATATTGGTGAGGGAACCCCCATCTGCGAGTAATTGCTCAATCTCTGCTACAGTGGTGTTGTTGGTTTGGAAGGTTAAATTACCTGCACCGTCATAGAGTTCTCCCCCAATATCAAAAAATCCAAACAGTGCAACATAGATAGACACATTCAATCCACTTTGTTTCAGTGAATAACTCGCTTGGTTTAAGTGGAATATTTCTGTGTCATCATCAATGCTAGAGTTGAATAGCGTTGAGACGCTGGGCACCCCCAAGTCACTGTGTCCAAAGTCAATAAAAGGATTATTGGCCACAGTGGGGGGGCCAAAAGAAATAATATCTTCAATGCTGGCTGTGTCAAACCCAGCAAATATTCCTGTATTAGAGGTAACTCCAACCGGAGTGGGTTCTGGATTAAAGTCCAACTCTGGTAAGACAAGTGCTTCACTATTTAATGTAACAGTGCTGGTACCACCGGGAAGCAAGACTCCACCGGATAATTGAAATTGATTCATGCTTGCTGCATTGGCAGAGGTGGCACTCAAAGCTATGGTGGTGAGAGTACCCGTCAGGGTTGCACCCAAAGCTGAGGTTATTCGGAAAGGTTGTGGCATTACTATAAATCTTAAAAAGTAAATGTTAATAGTTACCAAGGTACACTAATAATGACGGCTTTATGTATAACTTTATGTATAACTTTATGTATAACTTTATGTATAACTTCGACTCCAAGTAGGTTCTAGCACGGATAATTCTTGAAAGGGAAATCCGATGCCTATCTCAAATTGTTGTCTCAAAACTTGGGTTGACTGAGGGCTTATAGCCGTAAATCTAGTTAAAGTAAACTTGGAGCAAACCCAGGTATAGCAAACATTTTGTCCGTTTTCTGTTGGGAGCGATCGCTAGACAACTTAGCGGGATTCATTTATTTATAGTATTGTGTCAGTGGAATAACAAATTCTTCTACAACTTGGGTAATTGCTAAATATTGTTAGTTGCAAAGTTGTAGATTGTGTTGACAAACAAAATTAACTATGAGGATTCACATTTATGTTTAACTTAAAACATACTATCCATAGCATAGCCATTATTACTACATCATCAGCTATAACTTTAACAAGTAGTGCTGTTAATGCTGCTACTTTTAGTGAATTTCAACTGAGTGGTGGAGTTTTAGTACCAGGTGGTATTAGTAATGTTACATTATCAGGCGAAGCTCTATCAATTCCTGAATTAGACTTTAATCTAGAACCAACACCTATTGGGATTATTAATCCAACAGGAATATTTACAGGATTTGATACAGCTAGTATTGAAGACATTATTGCCTTTGGCCCTCCAATTGTTGTCAATAATCCTTTCCTGGATTTTGGAAATAGTGATGTTATGGGAGCCGGTGGGGTGTCAACCCCAGCTAATCCTAGTATTAGTGATGGAATAGATACTTTTGAATTAAATGAAGCAAGTTATTCGTTAACACAGAGTGGAAATAATGTTGCTATTGATGTACTACTGGACGGAGATTTTGTCATTGGAGGTCAAATTTATGGAGGTACAGGTAATTTAACTTTTCAAATTAGTGACACAACTGTATTGGAAGTTGAAACACTACTTACAAATGGAGGTTCATTACCCAATGCAACTTTTTCAGGGGGGTTATTTACAACTGAGTCTGTTCCTGAGCCTTCAACTATCATTGGACTAGGATTATTAGGAGCATTTGGTATCGGAACAGGGGTAAAACGTAAGAAGAAATAGAATCTGAGCTTGAACTACCCACGCTGACGCAAGGGGACAGCGTGGGCTAGACTTCCTACGTGAACTACCTACACTGACCTGACGGTACAGTGTAGGCTTCTGGTATCCCCTTAAGGACTGCCAGAACTTCCTTCGTGGTACTATTAGTTTGAGTTTTAACAATTTTCC
>JAAUYB010044337.1_pt1 | contig 12746 bp, 15 predicted proteins | sample 7278071 | NCBI WGS metagenome assembly JAAUYB01 (sample SAMN14350121, study PRJNA611818) | marine sediment metagenome | isolation source: surface marine sediment (1.8m) | place: French Polynesia: Moorea | collected 2018-08
GAACAGGAGGGAAATTAAAATTCCTCCTCCATCCTCCCGCTCTAGTACCGTATCATCTCCGCTTTTCAATGTCACTTTCGTATAGAAAATTACTTGGCCTAATAGAATGGACGCATGGTAATTTCAATTTTTGACATCTTTTTTCTGGCAAATGGAAAGAGGATGATTGTTACCTAACTTTTCTGCGCTTATTTCCGGCACAATTTATTTCCCTAGCGACCCTACCGCCGCCGCCGCCGCCGCCGCCGCCGCCGCCGCGGCCGCCGCCGCCGCCGCCGCCGCCGCATTCCATCGCTGTGCCCTACCTCTTCTTATTGTAATTTGAGCCAGAGACGAACAGGGCGAAGAAAAGGAAGAAGACAAGGGGAGGTTTCAGGGCCGATGAAAAAGAGAAAGAAAGAAATTGAGAAGGTGATACGACGAACGTAATTTTCACCTACGAATTCCTTTCTCCTGCAATTTGCAAAAATAAAAAAAGTTTGGGAACAATGAGTTCTTCCTCGCCCGGCCGAAATAGCGGCAGGGTTGACAAGGCTAACAACATGGATACATGCAAGAAGAGCAACATTGGCGGCCAGTCCCGGTTCTCCCTCCCGTCCTCCTCCTCCTCCTCCTCCTCATCCTCCGCTACAGCGTCTACTTCCGAGGCGACTGGAGCAAGGAGGGCGGCTTCAACCGCGGTGGGCAACGAGCAGCAACAGCAACAGCAACAGCAACAGCAACAGCAACAAGCAGCCAAGAAGTCCCAAGGGAATGTCATCATGAGGGCGCTGAGGAAGCTTACACCGCCAAAGATGGGGCTGGCAAGGTGAAACAACGGCTTTCTTTGCTCACGCCAATTTCCCAAATTACCGAAATACCAAAAGCAGGGCAAAATCTGGCAACTGCTCCTCCTCCTCCCGCACCAACCACCACAACGGCAACTCTTGCAACACGATGCCCTCCTCCTTCGCATTCTCAAAAGGGGAGGAGAGGGAGAAACCAACGGAGGGCGGACAGACATCAGCTTCAAACAATAGCAGCGACAACCATTCCCGCCGCCACCAACTTCGTCGCACCTCCCTGCCCTCCGCCTCCGCCTCTCCCACCCTTGAACACCTGTTCCACTGCCCGGCTTTAAACTGCTACCACAAGATGGCAAAGGAAGAGGTGCTCCAACACGCGCAGGTGGAAAAAATTCACAAAAAATAACTCTTCAATAAAATAAACGAACTAGTTTTGACAATTGTCCACTACAAGTCCCACCACTGTCTTGTGGTCTCTTCCTCCCCCCTCGAGCACTCCAACTCGATCGAGGCCAGCGAGGGTGACATGGGGAGGGAGGAGGGGTCGGCCGCGTGGGCGCCAACGATGCTCAACAAAGACGAAGGGAATGCATTCTTCTTCGAGACGTGGAGGGACGCAAACGGGAAATGGTGGGGGGGATGATTGATTTAAATTTAGAAAGGGGAATGAATGAGTGTTTCTAAAAGGTTCATGTGGGTGTACCACTTGGGGTCAGAGGATGAGAGCGGCCGGTTCAAGGCGGAGGTAGAGATCTACAGGGATTCACTCAGGCTGTCCTACTCAGGGCAGGTGCACAGCCTGGCTACGGCGCAGACAAAAGTAAATTTCCCAAAAATATGTTTCAAATTATAAAAAAACCCCTTTTTTAAAAAATAGATAACGACATCTGGGAAGTGCCTGTGTTTCTGCGACGGCCTTGCCCGCTCCCTGCTCCAGCCCTTGGATGACGTTGGAGGGGCGGTGACGGGGATTTGCTACAGGGTCAAGGTCAGCAAAATGGGAGAACAAGAGGAACAAGAAGAGAAGGACGACGATGACGACTCGACTACAAAGTTCTGATCAAACAAGAAGAGATTTCAAAACAAAGTAAAACGCGTAGTTGGCAAAAATTTGTGAAGGTTCCTGCAACTCAGCCGAATCCGGATTAGAATTTGTACTAAAAGTGCAGAAAATATGCTGAACGAGTGTTTCCAGACGTCAGGGCAAATGATTCAAAGCGCTGTTTGTAGGTGCTTTTCCAAACATTTTACTTTGTACTTTCTACAAGTGTGCAAATGTTATACGTAGTACAGCAGTAGTATTGTGGAGATGTGAAACCAAGAAACGCTTTTCTTGCTCGTCCCCTCTGTCTTCACTCCATGTTCGCTCCCCCCCCCTCGCCCTCCTCCTCCACTCCGCGGACGTAAAGAACGTTGTTGCACCTAAACAGGGGAAGAAAAAGATTGGACTTTTAAAAGAAACCCCCTCGACTATGGCATACCCGTGCACATAAACTCTAGCCAACGTGCATTGCCAAAAAAATCATGTAGTGTTCAGGGCAGGTTTTTTTAAGCTAGCACTTATAGAATAACAAAATCTGGCGAACAAAGGTTTTGAATAATGCTGTTCACCTGACGAGCACCTCCCCCAGGTTTCCCGTGCATGTCCCGTCAATGAACTCCTCTGTGGATGCCAGCTGCAGGTTCATGTATCCGTCGGTGGAGACGAGAAAGCCCTTGTACTCGTGGCCCCACTTGAGCTTGACCATAACGGGCTTACCCGTAAGGCTGTTCAGGAAGGGCTTAGGGTTCATGGGCATGGCGCCGGCCATCTTGGTGGCGAAGGTGGTGGGGCTGGAGACGGGGGAGAACGAGTTGGTGTCGATCGGCGGAGGAGACGCGACGTCGCACTCGCTTAGCGCTTTGGTCGATCTCTGTTTGTTTACTTTTTTTTCTAGCAGCGCTTTTGCGGCCGGTGACTCGATCACCACGAAGAAAGAAGCACGCAACTTCGAAAAATATTTTCTGGTCCTGGGATCTATAACTTTTCCTGTGCATTGTGCTAGGATAGAGGTGCATTGTGCAGAAATACGAAATTATGTCGAAATAATTTATTGGACTAGTACACGCTTTCGGTATCGCCGATAAATTTTGCTCAGGGTTTATTTGGTAATAACAATAAATACTTTGATGTATTAACGACTGCACACACAGCAACTGCTACGTCACCCCAAAATGGCTCTTTGTCTGATCGTTCCACGGTATATCGCTCTCGTAGATTGAGTCCCACCAGAGCCCGTCCCCCCTTGGAGGGTGGGAGGAGGGCAGGAGGACGGCACGGGCCCACCCCCTCCCCTCGATCACCCCCAGGAAGAGGCACCAGTTGTACCAGGGGGAAAAGTCGTAAGGGTTGCGGTAAGTCTTGCCCTCCAGGCGGAGACGCTTTCTTTCCGCCTACAGTAGAAGGAACAAGAAATTCGAACGTAACCATTCCCGTACCTTATCTATTTAAATTGGAAAAATATTGGGAAATGTATTATACCTGGTTTATGTGCTGCTCTATGCTTGTTTCACCCTTTGTGATAAGCCTTGCGTGCCAGTATGAGAGTCCTCCGAGTACGAGGAAGCATCCCGTGGTGAGGAACGCCTCCAGCATGATAAGCGACCTCCTGGAGGTCAGGTCTGACAAGATGGCCACGGTGGGGACCCAGGACATTGTGGAACTAGAAGAAGACTCTTCTGAAGTCGGACCAGATCCGAATAGCTCCAAGTACATGATCTCGAATCCAAATGCCATGACGAATAGGCACCCTGCCACCTTGAAGACCATGTAGAGGAAGAAGTGTCTGTGGTTCCAGTGTCCGACGCAGTTGTTTAGCCATGGGCAGTGGTGGTCCATCTTGAGGACGCAGCGACCGCACACAGAGCAGTGGTGGGCGCGGGGGGGCTTGGGAGCTATGCACTTCTTGCACACAGACACAACCTGGGTGAAAAGAACACACATTATGAATTCGGTTTATGGTATATATATATATATAATATTGCTCGTTGTTTTGTGACAGACTCAAATGTCAAACTTAATTCAGGTCTCACCTGTTTGACTAGGGCCCTCTCGGGCGGGTACCCCGGTCCGCTGACGAGGGCTTTCCAGTAGTGGAAGACAATGTTGACTAACAGGTAGTTGCCCAGCGCGACTAGGACGCATGTGAGCGGCTTGCTCTTGCCCCAGTAGTAGGGCAGCCCGATCAAGTAGGCGATGGCCACCACTGCGGCGGTGAGTGCAATGACTGCCACCACGAAGGCTGGCCCGATGGCCCGCGCAAAGAGGTCGACCGTCCAGAGCAGGGGCTCCATGGCAGTGTCGAAGGCGTAGTTCCAGGAGAGGTGATCGTTGTAGAAGAGGGTGAGGAAGGCCAGGCGGAGGCGGGAGCACTTCTTTCTACACCAAGACGAGGGGCTGCGCAGGGAGGTCAGGCGGAGGCGGGACATTCTCATCCCTCCGGATAGGGCCACAGAGCGGAAAATAGGACACACTTTTTGCGGTGAATGCTGATAATGGCCTTGGCCAAGGGTTGTAGTCAAATTTTTCGTCTGCTTTTTGCTTTCTAATCTTTTGTTGACAAATGTTCCTTTTCTGGAGGCGGGAAATTCGAAACGAAAAACAAAAGAGAAAAACTCCATTAGCGGAAAAGAGCCCAAGGGAAGGGAAGAGAAGAGAGGCGCGGTCCGCGGAGGGGGAAAGAGGAAATGCGGAATTCGGAAAGGGGACTTTCAACTTTCAAAGGTTTTTGTTTTGCAAACGAAGAGACAAGAAAGCCTCGAAAGGTCGAGGTCATACCGTCATAGGTTCATCCTCCCGAGTCCCGATCTCCGCCATGCCCACCTTGTCGGCCGCCGCCGCCGACCGCGACTCCCTCCGCCGCCGCGGGGCCGCCTCCTCCTCCTCCTCCATGAAGCCCCGCGCCCCCTCCTCCTTTTGTCGTCGGTCCTCCTGCGCCGCCGACGAGGAGGAGGGGCGGAGGGCCAGGTCCCCCACCACCTCCACCGGCGGGGAGAGTGTCGCCACCTGCTTCAAGAATGAGGCCAAGACGTGGCTGGGCCACTCCTCTGCCGCCCCTCCCACCCTTCTGAGCGTGGTGACTGGCGTCCGCTCCGCCCGCCGATCCCACCTCCAGCTGGACCACCGCCCGCTCCACATCACCACCTTCGAGCGGTTCAGGAGGTACGCCGAGACCACCAACATCCACGGATTCCTTCCGCTCTCCCGGTACAAGGAGATCGGATGGTTCTTCCGCGTCGTATACCTATTCATGCTGTCGTGCGGCATCAGCTGCGCATTCTACTTCATCCGCCTGGAGACGATCAACTTTTGGAAGGACGTGGTGGACATCACCAACGACTTCGAACAGTGAGACAGAACTTCATGGATCATGATTGATTCACAAATTTACTTGACCGTTCTTTCATTTCATCACTCAGGGCCACGGCAAAGGACCTGTACTTCCCGCAAGTTGCTCTCTGCAATAGCAACTTCATCCAGGGCACCTTCCTGGAGGAGTTCAACATCAGCGAGCACTCCAACCTCATCATCCAGTACTACTTCAGTGGATCGCCCAAAGACATCACAAACAAGCAGAAGAAGATCATCAGCAAAATAGAGGTACGCAGAAACGGTCAAAGAATCAAACAGCATGACCTTATCCTCCTTCTGACAGGAGATGACCCTTGCCCGCCGTGTAGCTGGGGCACTTATGCGCTTCGGCAACTCTACCAGCATCAAGGATCTCCTGGCTCAGGTGGAGAACAAGACTGACGAGCAGCTTCTCGCTCTTGCCAGCCGGACCGGGATGCCAACCCCGCTGGCCCTGGTCACTGGCATCAAGCCCGGCTTCCGCTCCGTTCTCCGCGCTACCTTCAACTCCAAGGAGCGCAACCCCAGCTTCATGGCGCCATTCTTCCCGGCATACAGGACGGACTTTGGCTGGTGCTCGCTCGTCATTCCCATGGTGCAGTTCGAGGAAAGGTAGAGAAAAAACCTCGATATCCTGGCAGATGACAAAAATGCCGCCTTTTCTTAGGTTCCAAAACGAGAACTTTCAGACTCTCCGAGAAAAGCGATCACCCAAAGTGAACAGGGGCGCAAGGCTGGGGCAGGAGGGAGGACTTAGGCTGCTTGTGGATGCAGAGGGAGGCATAACACAATGTTTGATCATTATATTTTCAAAATTGTCGCTTGCAGGTGTACGACTACTCCTACGGCTCTGAGGGCGCCGAGGGCTTCCAGGTGGGGATCGTACCCCACCGCGACATCCCGCTCATGTTCCTGGAGGAGACGCAGGTCAGGCCGGGGTCGCTCACTAACATCATCGTCAAGCCAGTCATCACAAAGTAAATTGTCTTGAAGAGACTTTCTTTAAAAAATCATCTGGAATCTTAAAAAAACAAATTAGGACTGAACCGGAAGTCCGCAGCCGATTCGATGCCAAGACGCGCCAGTGCTACTTCCAGGAAGAGGTCGTCACAGACAAAGCGGTGGGAATCGGGGGGAACAACAGGCACAGGTTGGAACATTTTTTTTTTTACTTTGCTAACAATGTCATCTAAATTTTTCCAGGTACTCCCTGAGCAACTGCTACTGGCAGGCCACCGTGAGCCACGGCACCGAGGTCTGCGGATGCAAGATGTGGAACTATGGGGAGGCCACCAAGGAGCTAAACTTCTGCGTGGGGGAGAATCTCACCTGCTTCAGGGAGATCATCAAGGAGTTTTCAAAGTACACAGGAGCTTCACTGACAACAACAACAACACTTTTGAGTGCTACAACGTAAGGGTTTCTTGTTTGCATGCTACGAATTATTTGAGTAAATATTTTTGAGGCGTAGGCAAATTTCCGACATATTTGGGGTTTTGGGGGTACCTGCAAAGTTTCTACAGAGGGACCAGGCAATTTTCTGACAGTTTTCTCCCATGCAGTCAAATTTCCGACAGCGTACATAGAGTTTGTTGAGATAATCTTTATTTTACACATATAGGAGACAACCATTTACAGAGAAAAAGTGTGGCAAATTAAATAAAAGAAATATCTTGCGGTGAACATAGTTTATCCGCCCAAAAAAAGCCTCCAAACCCTCCCGCAGAAACACTTTATCGACATATGGCATATTTGATTATATGATACCAAATGCGAGAAAACCCTGGGGGGCTCCAGGGAGGGAAAATCTTTAAGCTCCAGAATTGAGAAAGAGGGGCTAATTCTTGAAAAGTTGTCAAGAAGGGCACAAAATCAAACTTTTAGGGAGACCTGTACGGAAATTTAGTTGTGTTTGAAATAAAATCAGATTAAAATTATCCGTCACAGGGACTAGTAAGCAAATAAGAGCTCAGCAGGGAGGTGACTTTGACTTTGCCCTTCAGGAGGGAGGGGGAATCCCCATCCCATGCACCCATAGCTGGGCACGGACCCCTCGAATTTTGAGGGCTGGGGGGGTGGGGGTCTGCTACAAAAAGTTCGTACGTTACTACAATGGGATCTGGAGGCTAGGGGTGGGGTGGGGTGGTGGGTTCATAACCCTGACCCCCTGCGTGCCCAGGTATGACTGCTAGACTGTACACTGCATGCATAGCTGACTCCTTTTCTATGTTGTCGGAAAATTGAAGGTCTTCTTTTTGTCGGAAATTTGACTGATGTAGTTATTGTCGGAAATTTGACTGGTTGTATATTTCTTGTCGAAAATTTTGACACCCTCCCATATTTTTTACCAGGATTGTGAGGCTTACATCCACTCGATCTCGACGAACTCTGGGTCCTATCCGAACTCTGAGACTTTCCTGTACGACTTCGCCGACTACTGCGCCATCGTTGACAAGATGTCCATGTCCTGCAAGGACCAGTTCAAGAGGGAGAAGCTGGGAAAGACCACCTGTGAGGATACGGCAAAGCTCACCCTCCCTTATTTGTAGGCCAAATCGGAAAAAATTACCTTCCAGTCAATTGCTCTGTGCTGGAGACGAAGAAGAACCGCCAGGACGTTGAGTCTTGCGTGCAGTATGTGTACTCCTCCAAGGCCGGCGGCGGCGGCGGCAAGGACAGCGGCATTCAGCGCAACACCAAGCGCTTCCGGGAGAACGACGAGCTGCGCCAGGCGGTCTGGAACTACACCGCCAGCAACGTGGCCGTCGTCAACGTCTACTTCAACGAGATCAACGTGCAGAGGCTCGTCAGGAAGGAGGCATACACAATCTCCGCATTCATGGGAGCCATTGGCGGGCTGCTGTCCCTAGCGATGGGAATCAGGTGTGAGGGAAAAAACATTGTGTCTAGGAAAACTTTTTTCAAAGGTTGCAGTGCAGCTTCGTCACCTTCTTCGAGACGAGCTACATGATCCTTCGCATTCTCCTTCTGGTCATCTTCCATTGCCTCGCGCACTGCTGCAAGCGACGCAGGTCCGCGGAGAGGGACAGCCACGCAGACTCAAACTACGACTAGTAGTCTTGAATCTTTTTAGGCTGCACTTTTCCCAACTTGCATCTTGACCATTTTAAAAAGGAAACAAAGAAAATTAAAATAAAGTTACTTTGTTCTCTAATAGCGTTATACCGTACACTTAATAATTCCATTTATTCCCCAATTCCAGGGCATTTCGTACAAAACATTTTATTACATTACGGCGAGCCCAACTGCCAGGAACACACTCTTTCTTAGTAGCAGTTAATAAATAAGACCATTGAAAAAACTGACTCCATCCTGTCTTCAGTACGGTATCACAGCTAGGATAACAAACAAGAACTGACCAATGTGGCATTTGATTCACGAAACGGATGACGACCTCAAAATGGCCGGCACCGTCCTCCCTCCTGTCGAAGGGCTCCTGCTCAGAACCAAGCCGGAACCGTTTGATGCCGCCCCCAGGGCAGAGGAGACTGAGGCCCTCCGTCCGCCCGCCGCTAATATCGGAGGCGGAGGTTCAGTGCCTGAGGGGAGGACGAGGACGGTACCTCCGCCCTGAGGGATGATCACGGGCCCGCCGCCGGCGCCGGAAGAGGGGCCGGGCTTGGAGGAGGGGCGCAGCAGCAACTGGAGGGGAGAAAGAAACATCGATCATGATTGACTCCACGTAATTTCTTATCCCGCCTAGAATAGTTAGCTACCTTTGGATCGACGATGACGTTGCTAGGAGAAGCAGTGGCCGAGAAAGACATGGACGTCGAAGTGACTGTTGTCGCCCTGCTACTTCCAGCGTCGGGCTGTTGCTGCGGACTGAGTAGCGCCAGGATCTGCTTTCCAGCCGCCGGCTGTGTCAGGAGCAGAGACTTGGGGTTGGGAGATCCTCCTCCTGCAACGCCTCCCTTCTCAACAGGATTGACAAAGTCCGACTTGTGGAATGTAGCAACGTGCTGAGCCAGCTCGGCCCGGCTGGGGAACACCCTCTCAGACCCGCCTGCGATTGAGGCCCTGGAGCAGCCCTCCACCGGGCAGCGGAACCTGCCTGGGCCGAGAAGACAGGTTGCATAAGTGGCGGTCTGAGGAGAGGGCGGGGATGCCAGGATTGCGTCTCCGTGCTTCTGCCTCAGGTGGACGTAGAGCCCACTCTTCTGGGTGAACCTGGATCCGCACTCGGCGAAGGGGCACAGGAACCTCTTGGACGGCGTGTGGGTGAACAGGTGCGAGCGTAGGTGCTCCTGCCGGGTGAATGCCTTCCCGCAGACGGAGCAGGCGTGTCTCCTCGCCCGCTCTCCGGCGTGGGATCGCTCGTGGCGGCGCAGCTTGGAGGCGGAGGCGAAGGTCCACCCGCAGGAGGGGTGGAGGCAGGCGAAGGGGAGGCCGCCGCGAGCACGGAGGGGGCCGCCGCCGCCAACAGACTTCTTACCATCGCTGCTGTTGGCCTTGGGCGGAGAAAATACTTCTCCCCTGCCTGACTTGTCGGTCGGGTGTGCCATCCTCTCGTGCGCCCTCAGCTCGTTGGCGGTGTTGAAGCCTATCCTCAGTTCCGGCAGCGTGTCAACCGCGGCGGAGACGCAGTCCGAGTGACTGCAGAAGAAATCGTTTAAAGCAGGAGGCGCCTCCTTCTTCCGGCCTCCGTGTTTGTCCTTGTGGTGCCTCAGCAGGCCTTTCTGTGAGGCGAACTCATGTCCGTTGCAGCCCTTCTCGCGGCAGAGGAAAGCGGCCGAGGTCCTCCCCGGTCCTCTTCTCTTCTTGTTCTTCTGGTTGGTGTGCGAGTCTAGGTGCCGCTGCAGCTTGGAGTTAGTGACGAATCCCCAGTCGCAATCCCTCACTGGACACCTGAAGGGCCTGATGTCCCTGTGTACCAGTAGGTGGATCTTGAGCTTGCTGGGACGTGTGTAGGCCTTCCTGCATCCCCCCTCCGGACAGATCCAGTACTTTTGTCCTCCCTCGGTGGTGGCGCAAGTCATGCCGTCCAGCACGATGCCGTGTCCTGCCAGGGCTTTGAGTGAGGCCCCCTGGCTCTTGTCCACCGTGACCTCCTTGATGCGGATAACGTCGGTCGAGGCTCCAACAACGCTGTTGTTGTTGTTGCTAGCCGCAGAAGGAGCGGGGCTTGTGGTGATAGGCAGCAGGGGGACTGAGGCGAAGGGGGGTTGCTGTAGGGCGGGAACGGACGGTGTCAAAGACAGAACGGGAGTAGAAGAAGTAGGACGAGGAGCTGTTGACGTCAGTGAAGACGTTCTCGGGGGTTCTTTGGCTGATGTAGAAGGCTGCTGCCTACTCTTTTGGGTGAAGAGCTTCTTTAGGAACGGCATCCTATCTCTTAGCAGGGGCTTGAGCATCCTGGTGGCCTTGTCCACGTCGCTCGTGTTCACGGTGAAGGTGTGCACGGGGGAGGCGGAGGACTCATCCTCGTCGTCCTCGTTCTCTTTGCTGCCATCGCTGTCCCTCCTCCTGGCCACAGGGATGATGGTGAAGCAGGTAGTGTCAGTCTCCTTGTCGGAGCGGACGGAGATCTTTGCCACGGCGTTGCGGGGGAGAGGCTTGCCGGCGGTAGTACCACTGCGACTGGTCGACGAGCCAGTAGTCGAAGAAAAGGACGATTTGCTTGCCTCCGTCTTTCCGGCATAGCTTGCCGTCGGCTGGGCAAGGGATCCTGTCAGTTGTTCCGAATCTTGGCTCCGTCCTCTAGGTGGACTGTTTTTGGAGGGAGCTGGTCCCGCAAGATGCCCCAGATCCTTAGAAATCATCTGAAGCACGTCCACAGGAACAGGGTAGACGGGGGCTGCGGCACCAATGCCGGCGCTCTTGTCAAGATCTTTCCGGTGATGGAGATATTGCTGCGTCGGAGGAGGGGGAGGCTGGATGTCCGCGACGTGCTGCTGCTGCTGTGTGACATGCTGCTGTGCAACGTCCTCCAGGCGTGGATGGATAATTTGGCGGCTTGGTTCGGGCGACGGAGGCAAAACGAAGCTTCCAAGCATCTTGTCGCTGCCTCCGGTTGTAGAGGTAGCCGATACAGAAGTAGCCTCAGGCGGAGCCACCGAAGTCGCCGTCGCCACGGAGTGGTGAGAAGACCTGGCTTGGGAGTCCGGGCGATCGCTCACAACGCCGGCCACCTGATGGACAACCTGCGGGGGAGGCTGTTCCTCCGGGTGATGATGGTGATGTTGGTGGTGGTGATGATGTCCTTCGTCCTCCGGTGCTTGGTCTATAGATGCAGACGGAGGGAATAGGTCGGCCTGAAACAAGAAACAGAAGACAAGTTAAATTGATGTATTACTTTGCTAGTCACATAAATAGTGTGGAATCAATACGTTTCAATAGGGTTCGCAAAGTGAATGATAATTTGGGACAAGAACTTTACTTGGCTCTATTCAATGGAGCCACAACTTCCAGCATCTCGTCGACGCTCATGTGATGGACCGTGTTCAGAAAGCAGAAGAGATCGAGCACGATCCAGAAGGAGTAGACCTGGAGAAGGAAACTGAGAAGCATGAGCGGTTCAGAGGGACGGATGGTAGTGGAGGTTGTCAGGGCAAGATAGAAGTGCGCCGCTGTGCCTAGCAGGGTGAAGGCGAGGTGAAGACCCTTAAGCGCCAGCCATATGACCAGGGGCATCCGATGGTGAAACCAGGCGCCGTACAGGACGTAGCAGTTGCAGAGGAAGGCGGCCAGGAGGAAGGAAGGGTAGGCGGCCAGGAAGAACGGGCGCACGGTGAGGAGAAGGTGGCCCAACTCGGCGGAGAAGGACGCGTCAGAGTCCTGGCCGAAGTTGCCATTCTGCCAGTCTCCGTATCTGCTGTCCACGAACGTGAGTTCGAAGGAGAAGAAGGTGTCCCAGTTAAGGAAGCCGTAGTGGCGGGTGATTCCGGAAAAGACGACAATGCCAATGTTCAGGAGGGCCACGACAATGGTCGCCAGGCGGGAGGAAATGCAGCAAACAGTTGTTGGGTGCGCCATGTGGTGCCAGCGTCGACAGCAAGACATTGTGCAAAGAAAATTATGTACTCTTGTTTGGAAAAGACAAAATAAAACTCCAAACCAGTGTGACCAGAAGATTTTTTTAAAAAAATTGCCAATGGCGGATGTCAAAATCGCAAAAAATCGCCAATATTTTTTGGGCCTGAAATCGCCACCTAACCCTAGCATTTTAAGTGTTTTACTGCATTTTTACTTTAAAAAATTGACATTAAAAAAATTGAGTTTTTTTCTTGAAAAAGTAAGATTTTTTAAAAAGAAGCTGGCATCATTGTAGAAAGTACAGTACATATTTTTAAGAAATAGAAGTTCGAGAAAAAAACCGATAGTATCAAATAGTAATGATAATAATATAGTTGGAAAAGTTATATTTTCCCCACCAACGAAGGCGGGCAAAAATAACGACTGCCGTCAGACAAACGCTAGAACGGTCTTAATTATTAAGTATATTATTTTTTTTGACGGGCCCGTCAAAAAGTGACATTAAAAAGGGTCCGTTTTTAGACCCGTTTTTATGTCACAAAAATACCCGTCCAAACACCTTAAACAAACGCCTC
>JAAUYB010044898.1_pt1 | contig 12745 bp, 14 predicted proteins | sample 7278071 | NCBI WGS metagenome assembly JAAUYB01 (sample SAMN14350121, study PRJNA611818) | marine sediment metagenome | isolation source: surface marine sediment (1.8m) | place: French Polynesia: Moorea | collected 2018-08
ATAAGATTATTAGTTCTCTAATCAGCTTAGAGAACTAACGGAGATTGAAAATAAATTAAGCCAAAATACCTACAATAAAGTTAGAGAAAATGATAGTTACAGAATCAAAATATACTACAATTAGTTGAAAGGAGAGCTAATAGTATAAAACTGTAGAATTACATGGAAACATTGCCTGTTACCATATCGCCGTCAGAGTTAATTGAATTTCTTTCTCTTCAATTGAATAATTTACCAGACAAAAGAAAAGGGTCAAATACAACTTATGAAATAAGAGAGTTTGTTGTCGCTGCTTTTTCCGTATTTTTTACACAATGTCCTTCTTTTTTAGAACATCAAAATTTAATGAAAAAGAACAGGGGAAAAGATAATGCTAATAGTTTGTTTGGATTGAATAAAATCCCTTGTGACAATCAAATACGAACCATATTAGATACGATTCCAGCCACAAAAGTCTTTCCTACCTTCCAAACGGTATGGGAATGGTTAAGAGAAAATAAAATAATGAATCATTTTAAATATTTAGATGAAGAAATTTTATTAGCTTTAGATGGAACGGAATATTATTCCTCAAAAAACATTCATTGTCCTCATTGTAATTGTCGACATCATAGAAATGGGACTACCACTTATTACCATCAAGTAATTACGCCAGTTATGGTGGCACCTGAGAAAAAACAAGTTATAAACTTAGAGCCAGAATTTATTAGAAAACAAGATGGTAAAACTAAGCAAGACTGTGAAAATGCAGCTATTAAAAGATGGTTATTAAGAAATCCAGCCAATCAAAAAAATCAGAAAATAACCTCCTCAAAAATCAAGGCTATAATTTAGAACATAATTTCGGACACGGACAAGAGAATTTATCAGAAATTCTGCTGACTTTAAATTTACTTAGTTTTCTCTTTCATAATGTCTTAGAATTAGTCAATGACCTCTATCAAAAAGCCCGAAGAAAATTGGAGAAAAGAAAAACCTTTTTTAATGACATTAGGGCTTTAGTCAAATATGAATGGTTTGAAGATTGGTCAGAGTTATTTGTTTTTATAATATCAGAAGGGGAGCAAAAGAAATTCATTAATACAAGCTAACTTCTTCAAAATGAGAATTGCTGGATAATAAGCAATTAGCTATCGTAGAATCTGACAGCACTATCTACCTTTGGGACTTGGAAAATAACAAATTAGAAAGACACCCAACACCGAAAGAGATATCTCTACAAGGGGTTGGTTTTACTCCCGATGGTAAGCTAATGATAGCGACAACTGTAAAAGAAGAAGAATCTGTTTGCCTATCGGAATTGTTAGATCAACGATTCCAAGAGTTAGCAAAATGCTTAAAAACCCCTAATGAGAACGCATTGATCCCTGGACGAGTTACTTTTAGCCCTGATGGAAAGAGAGCGGCAATTTCTTACTTGGCTGGTGATGATGTTTATACACCTAAAACATTAGAAATTGGTGCAGCAGATGCAGTTGGTATGGTTGTTGCCGTTCCCTGGCACATTTCAGCCCAGTCTGACCAGTCTAAGTTTGTAACAACCTCCAAAAGCCTTTGGGGGAACGTAGATGTTAACTGGCGAACTGTCATGTCTTATGATGCTACTATGGCTCTGATTGAAGGACTAAAAAAGGCTCCCACCCGTGACGGATTAGTTAAAGCCCTTCGTTCGCCAAAATTTACAGTCAAAGGAGCAACAGGCGAGGTTAAGTTTACATCGGGCGATCGCCATCGCGATCCCGATCAATCCGATGACGAAATACAACTCGTCAAGATTAAAGCCAGTGATCCCCAATCTAGCTCCGGCTTTCATTATGAGTTCATCGGTGCCTCTATCGATTAGATAGCTAGGTTTTTAGAGCGGCTTTCATTACCTTAGCCGCTATAATTAACATGAGACATCAGATAAAGTCGCTGTTTTAGGGCGAGGCTTTAATCCCTTAATTTTCTCTCATATATATAGGAGTTTAATAAATGAACAGTTGCGTCTTAATGGCTAAAGTCATTAGTAGTCCTCAATTACGTTATACTTCAGATACTCAAACAGAAATCGCTCAGATGTTAGTAGAATTTGAGGGACGACGTAAGGAAGATCCCCCTTGTACTTTAAAAGTCGTGGCATGGCGTGATTTGGCCACACAAATGAAAGAAAGCTGCACTGAAGGCGATCGCTTAATTATTGAAGGCCGTCTCTCCATGAAGACTTTTGAACGGAAAGAAGGATTTAAGGAAAAACGAGGGGAATTAGTGGTTTCTCACTTTTATCCCCTTGATGGTGTTTCCCCCACCTCTGGAGAGTCTTCTAAGGTCGATAATGTCGTCTCTTTTGACAGTGCTAAAGGATCGTACAAGACTGAAAGTAGCTATGATGACAGTGACTATGATCTCGATGAATCAGAAAAGGTTACAACAACACCAACAACCAATGGGGATGATCCCATTCCTTTTTAAGAGAAATGGTCATAGAAAACCCTAAAAATAAACGATTCCTCTATGGGGATCGTTTATTTTTAGGTAAAAAAAAGAAAAAGGGCTATTTACTGCCAAAACAATAAATAATCCCTTGCAGTGTATGCACCCGCTTTTTGAATCCTGTATCTATCATGTTCGGTTTCTCTGTTAACCTCAATGGTTGAGATCACTGTCAGAATGTAATTGTTATCAAGGTTGGCAATCTTTACTTTTAGACAAAAAAAAGGGGCTATTTACTGCTAAAAACAATAAATAACCGCTTGCTGTTGTATGCACCCGCTTTTTGAATCCTGTATCTATCATGTTCGGTTTCTCTGTTAACCTCAATGGTTGAGATCACTGTCAGAATGTGATTGTTATCAAAGTTGGCAATCTTTACTTTTAGACAAAAAAAAGGGGCTATTTACTGCCAAAAACAATAAATAACCGCTTGCTGTTGTATGCACCCGCTTTGTGAATCCTGTATCTATTATGTTCGGTGTCACTGTGACCCTCAATAGTTGGGATCACCATCATAATGTGATTGTTATCAACGTTTAGAACAACATTCGTTGTAAAATAAGCACCGAAGGAACGGTAACAGCAATCAAAAGCCAACAGTGATCTAGAATTGGATGATTGTTTGCCCATTGTCTTGTGATCTTCCTCAATTACATTAATTACTAAGCATTCGGAGAACATTGTGGACTTAACACTCATTCCTGCTCAACCTAAACCTGGTTTAATCAATGTTTTAATTGAAATTCCCGCAGGGAGTAAGAATAAATATGAATTTGATAAGGATCTCAATGCGTTTGCCTTAGATCGGGTACTCTATGCTTCTGTACAATATCCTTATGACTACGGATTTGTTCCCAATACCTTAGCGGATGATGGTGATCCCTTAGATGGTATGGTACTTATGGATCAACCTACTTTCCCTGGGTGTGTCATTACCGCGCGTCCCATTGGAATGTTAGAAATGATTGATGGGGGCGATCGCGATGAGAAAGTTTTGTGTGTCCCTGATCAAGATCCCCGCTATGCTCAGGTAAAATCCCTCAAAGACGTTGCTCCTCACCGTTTAGAGGAAATTGCCGAATTTTTCCGCACCTACAAAAATCTTGAAAAAAAGGTGACAGAAATTTTAGGTTGGAAAGATGTAGAAGCTGTACTTCCGTTAGTTGAACAATGCGTTAAAGCAGGTAGTAAGTAACAACGCAACTGAGGGGAAAATGCTTATGTTATTATCCCCTCATTTATTCAACATGGCTTAATTGCTCTTTGAAAGAGAAAGCACTACCATCTAAAGTGTAAGTTTCTATTCTTGTCTAGTTACTATGTTTGTCAAGTCTACTACTCGTCATATTCGCATCTATACGGCTGAAATTCAAAATAATGAACTGGTTGAAAGTGATAAGATGCTCACTTTGGATGTCGATCCAGATAATGAATTTAACTGGAATGAAGATGCTTTACAGAAAGTTTATCGTAAATTTGATGAGTTGGTAGAATCCTCTAGTGGGGAAGAGTTAAGCGATTATAATTTACGTCGCATTGGCTCAGATTTAGAACATTTTATCCGCAATCTTCTACAAAAAGGGGAAGTTAGTTACAATTTGAAAAGTCGCGTCCTTAACTACAGTATGGGACTTCCCAAGGTTGACAGTCCAGAAACTGAAGGCAAATATAATCTTTAGCTTATTAATCCCTAAAATAGTCTCCTTAATAAATAATTGATAATTTTAGTTAATAAAGCTACTGAATATCAATTTTTTCTCTTCCAAGGAAAGATAATCATCTATTATTAATGTTTGTTTTAGGGTTTTTTTATGTCTCACAAAAGCTCAGTTATCAGCCCATAAAATTGATGATTAATCTTGTTTCAGCTGTAGACTTAACCAATTAAGATAACCCTTACTTCCTGCAATAATAGGTAAGGTAATAATTTCAGGAACGTCATAAGGATGAATTTTTTGGATAGTTGTTTCTATTGCTTCATAATTTTGTTTGCTACTTTTAATGAGACACATCCATTCATCATCTTGACATATTTCATTTTCCCAATAATAATGACTGGTCATTGGTCCAATAATTTGGATACAACCTGCTAACTTTTTAGCTAATAAAGTCTTAGCTATTTTATTAGCATCTTCTTTTTGGGATGTAGTTGTAATAACAACAATAAATTCTGGGTACATATATTATTTTTTCCACAAATCTTGAGTTAAGTTTGATTGGTCATCAAGTTATTATCTAAATGATAGCATAATTAAAGAATATCAAGTCTATTTTCTCGTGATAAGCTACAATTTTATAGCATCTCCCCTTATCTTCAAATAGTTTGTTTATGATCTCCTCAAAATTTATGTTACCCCATTTTTCCCGTTTGAGTCTTGCTCAAAAGTTAATGTATATTGGCATATTAATTACTTTATTTTGGTTGTTTATTGCTTTATTTGCTCCTATCTTACAAGGAATTGGATTTTTACAAAATCCAAAAGACCTATTAAGTAATATTCCTAGTGAGTCTCCTAGTTTACGTCATTGGTTGGGAACAAATATCCGAGGGTATGATGTATTTTCAAGGACACTTTTAGGATCACAAGCTGCTTTAAAAGTTGTATCTTTAGCAACTATTTTATCTATGTTTGTTGGGGTGCCTCTAGGATTAGTTAGTGGATATTTGGGGGGTAAAACCGATAAAATATTATTGTTTTTTATGGACACTATTTATACAATTCCAGGCTTATTATTGTCAGTAACTTTGGCATTTATTTTAGGTCGTGGAATTCTCAATGTCGCTATTGCCGTTAGTATTGCCTACATTCCTCAATATTATCGTATTGTCCGTAACCATACTACCAGTGTCAAAAATGAGTTGTTTATCGAAGCAGCAAAAGCTCTGGGAGCAAGCCCTACCCGTATCCTATCTCGATATTTATTTTTAAATGTTGTTCAAAGTGTTCCGGTGGTATTTACTTTGAACGCGGCTGATGCTATTTTGGTATTAGGTGGTTTGGGATTTTTGGGGTTAGGATTACCCGAAGAAGTTCCAGAATGGGGTCATGATCTCAAAGAAGCTTTACCAGACTTATCTACAGGTATTTGGTGGACAACTTTGTTCCCTGGAATGGCTATGACATCAATGGTAGTGGGATTATCATTTATCGGTGAAGGTATTAGTGAAATGTTTAACCCTTCTTTACGCAATAAAAGATGAAAGTTAAAGACATTGGGGAACAAGGACTCTTAAAAAAATTACAGTCCTTTTGTCCCCATGATATAATAGGCGATGACGGGGCGGTATTGTCTATCGACCCAAAACAACAATTGGTTGTTACTACTGACATTTTGGTAGATGGGGTACACTTTAGTGAGAGAACAACCCCCCCTGACTCCGTTGGATGGCGTGCAGTTGCTGCCAACTTGTCTGACTTAGCAGCTATGGGAGCAACACCCCTGGCTATTACAGTAGGGTTAGCTTTGCCTGGAGAGTTGTCTGTTATCTGGGTAGAACAGATGTACCAAGGAATGAGCAAATTGTTAGCCATGCACAACACAGCCATTGTCGGGGGAGATATTTGTCGTTCCGAGGTAACAACAGTTAGTATTACGGCTTTCGGCGAAGTATATCCTAATCACATTATATACCGTTCTACAGCCCAACCTGGTCAGGTCATTGTCATTACAGGCTATCATGGGATGTCAAGAGCAGGACTAGAATTATTAATAAACCCTCACCTGAGAGGGAATGTTGAGCAAGAAATGCAAGTCAGGTTAATTGATGCTCATCAACGACCCCTTCCCCGTTTAGACGTGCTTCCTTATCTTTGGGAGATTATGGAAACCCATCAGGTAGCGGGCATGGATAGCAGTGACGGTTTAGCAAACGCTATTGTGCAGATTTGCACCATGAGTGGAGTCGGCGCACAGATACACCTATCACGAGTACCCTACATATCGAGTCTATCACAATGGGTATCTCCAGAGCAAGCTTTAGACTGGGTGTTATATGGGGGAGAGGATTTTGAATTATTGTTATGTTTACCGGAAGAAGTTGGGATGAAATTGGTTAAAACTTTAGGAGAAGAAGCTAGGATTATTGGTAAAATTGTTGAGCAAAAATCGGTCATTTTAATTGATGAAAATCAGCAACAGCAAGAATTAAGTTTATCCCAAGGTTTTCAGCATTTTTCTTGATGGGTATTATCTAGGATAAATGGGGATTGTATCATAGGTAGTGAAAATAAATCTAAGTTGATAGTATTTATGTTAATGTTGATAAGATAATTTGTCAATCAAAATCTCAAACATAATGATTAATAAATCATCTATTGAACAGCGTATTACCAAACTTCGGCAACAACTACAAAACGCTAGTTATGCTTATTATATCCTCGATAATCCTATTATGGAGGATTCTGTTTATGATCAGTTATATAGAGAACTTGATACCTTAGAAAAGCAAAACTCCGAGTTAATTACCCCTGATAGTCCAACTCAAAGAGTGGGAGACAAACCTGCTTCCCAATTTGTTTCTGTAACTCATAATATACCTCTCTATAGTCTAGAGAATGCTTTTAATTTAGATGAATTAAAAGCGTGGAAACAAAGATGGCAACGTTATTATGAAGGCAAAAATATTGATAAAATAGAATATGTTTGTGAATTAAAAATTGATGGCTCTGCCTTAGCTTTAACCTATAAAAATGGTCTATTAGTTCGTGGTGTAACGCGAGGAGATGGAACAACCGGAGAAGAAATCACCCAAAATGTTCGCACTATTCGTTCTATTCCCTTACGATTAAATTTAGATAACCCTCCTGCCAGAATAGAAGTGCGAGGAGAAGCTTTTTTACCCTTAGATGAATTTGACCGCATTAATCAAGAAAAACAAGAAAATGGAGAGGCTTTATTTGCTAATCCTCGTAACGCAGCCGCAGGAACTTTAAGACAGTTCGATCCTAGAATTGTTGATCAAAGACGCTTACAATTTTTTGCCTATACATTGCATCTTGATGACTCGGAAATTAGCAATCAATGGGACTCTTTAGAATACTTACAAAAGAGTGGCTTTTTAGTTAACCCTCATCGTCAATTATGTCAGTCCTTAGAAGCAGTAGCCGACTATTTTAACCATTGGGAAACTGCTAGAAAAGATTTACCTTATATGACAGATGGAGTAGTAGTTAAATTAAATTCTTACCCTTTACAAACAGCATTAGGATTTACTCAAAAATTCCCCCGTTGGGCGATCGCCTTAAAATACCCCGCAGAAGAAGCTCCCACCATCGTAGAAGACATTATTGTTAATGTAGGACGCACAGGGGCCGTTACCCCCATGGCCGTCATGAAACCTGTGCATTTAGCAGGGACAACGGTACAAAAAGCCACTCTACACAACAGCGATCGCATTTCCCAACTAGACATTCGTGTGGGAGATACCGTAATCATTCGCAAAGCTGGAGAAATTATTCCCGAAGTAGTCCGCGTTTTAACGGCGTTGCGTCCCCCCCATACTCAACCCTATGAAATGCCAGATCATTGTCCTGAATGTGATTCTCCTTTAGTACGTCCCCCAGGAGAAGCGGTGATCCGTTGTCTTAATCTTTCTTGTGGGGCTATTTTGCGGGGAAGTTTGGTTCATTGGGCCTCAAGAGATGCTTTAGATATTCGAGGTTTGGGGGAAAAAATTGTGATGTTATTAATTAATAATGGGTTGGTGCATTCTATCGCTGATTTATATTATTTAACCTCCGAAAAAGTTGCTAGTTTGGAACGCATGGGAAGCAAATCAGCAGAAAATTTAATTAATGCCATTGAAGAGAGTAAACAGCAACCTTTCTCAAGGGTTTTATATGGGTTAGGCATTCGTTATGTGGGTAGTGTTACGGCTGCTTTATTAGCGGAAAATTTCCCCAATATTGACCAATTATCCCAAGCATCTTACGCTTCTTTAAGTTCAGTTTATGGGGTGGGAGAAGAAATTGCCCAGTCTCTTGTTGATTGGTTTAGAATTAAGGAGAATTGTGATCTTATTCAACAATTGAAAAATGTTGGATTACAATTAGAGACAAGCTCATCTCAAATGCCCACTGTTGAACCTTCCCTCACTCCATTCTCAGGGAAAACCTTTGTTATTACTGGAACTTTACCCACTTTAAAACGCAATGAAGCTAAAGCTTTAATTGAAAAAGCAGGGGGAAAAGTCACTGCCTCAGTTAGCAACAAAACCGATTATCTGCTAGTGGGAGAAAATGCCGGGTCGAAATTAATCAAAGCACAAGATTTAGGGATTACTCAACTTAAAGAAGCAGAATTTTTGACTATTATAGAGTCAGGTAAGCTAAAAAGCATTTAAAATGCTTTTTAGCAAGGCAAAAGGCAAAAGGCAAAAGGCAAAAGGGGACTGGATTCCAGCGTTGTTCTTGAATTTAACCAATATGTCTTTTAAATGCACAACAGCTTAATTAAAAAAATTATTACTCAACATTGGTTTTAAAATTGGGATTAAAATCGATATTAGTGATGATGATATGGCGATCGCTATCAAAACTAAGCCACCCTTGACGTTGAAATTCTCCCAATAAACGGGTAACTGTTACCCTAGTTGTGCCAATAGTAGCCGCTAAATTTTGATGAGTTAGACGCACTTTAAGACGGGTTCCCTCTTCTGTGCTTTCCCCTAACTCCTGTTGAAGCAGATACAATAATTGTTGTAAGCGATCCTCAACCAGCTTTAACCCGGCAATGGCTAACAGTGCCTCAGTTTGACGCATTCGACGCACCAATTGAGTGAAAGCCATTTGACTCAACTCAGGGGAAGTTTTCACTTCTTCAAGGGGATACCATTTCAAATAAAGATCCGATAACCCCTTGACTTGATATGACTCCATATAGGTCAACCATGAGCCAAAAAATGTAGCGGGTTGGGCCCATCCTAAGAGAATTTCGTCTCCCTGGGGAGATAGTTGACTCAATTGAGCAATTCCACGGTAAACCTGCCAGATACCATCTTTAGATAGGGGAATATTCTCCCCTCGTTCATAAAAGTGCAGTCGCCCCGTTTCTGCATCTTGGAAGGATAGAGGTTGAGTTGGGTTATCAGCTAGCAGCATCTTAATATTAGTCTTCCCGCCTTTCAATGACAATATTTTACCGAACAGTGTAAATCACTAAGGTAAACATTAGATTAATGGACAGTCTCGTTGAGGTTACAGATAAAGTAATCAAATTCACTTTACAAAAATCAATTTTCTGCTACAGTGGCTTACAACTCTTTAAACTTCTTAACGAAACGATAAAGATTCACCTCTGATCCATAACGATTAACTTATGCAACTTTTATCAAATAGATTAGCAATAATTGGTGTGAGCCTTTCTGTATCTATGTTCTGTCATAATATGGTAGTGGCTTCTGGAGAGGGGGAGTCTGGGGTAAAATTACGGACTGTGCCTTCTGAGCGTTATTTACCGCAAACTCCTCAATCTGCTGCCGGTTATATCTGGCCAGCACAAGGTAATGTTACTTCTGGTTTTGGGATGCGTTTTAAGAAGCTACACACAGGGGTTGATATTGCTGCCCCCATGGGGACTCCCATAGTTGCGGCTGCCTCTGGGGTGGTTGTCTTTGCGGGATGGAGTACAAAAGGACTGGGGCATCAAGTTACCATTCGTCATCCTGATGGAAATTTAAGTATTTATGGTCATAACCAAAGACTTTTAGTGAGTCGAGGACAAACTGTTAAGGTGGGACAACAAATTGCTGAAATGGGTAGCACCGGTTTTAGTACCGGACCTCATTTACATTTTGAAATTCATCCCCAAGGAAGAAAAGCGGTTAACCCTATGGCTTTTTTGCCTAATCAAAAGCCTTCTTTAACCCCTTCTCAAGCTGGATTAATTAAGCGTTAATATCCTTGTATTATCTAGAGTATTTATTTTCATCTTCCATTTTCTCTTAACTATGAAAAGGGATAGAAATTAACGGCAGTAAGGTTAATAGCATAAAATACCAATCAAACCCCTCAAAACTTAGATAATCTGAATCATTAAATAAAGCATCAATTCTTTCTTCGAGTCGATTATCCCTATTAAGCTCATGAAAAGCTGCCTCTACTACTCCCAGGGGTTTAGCTGTAGTTATTTTATTGATTTCTTGAGCAACAATTAATAAAGACTCGGCTAAAATAAGGGGGTCAACTTTTGTCGCAGCCTGTTGATCAGCGCGAATTTCTCTTAATAGTAATAAATCTTCCCAGAGGGGATTGGTATTAGGTAGCCAAAGGCTGATTCTCCTCAACCAACCTAACCAGAAAAACCAAAAGGTATCATGATAATTGGCATGGGCTTGTTCATGGGCAATAACTGCTTTTAAATGGTCAATATCAAGGGTTTTAAGCAATCCGTTACTGATAATCAATTCAGGTTGCCAAAATCCAATTTGCGCGCTATAAGGTAGCTCAGTTTCAATAATTCTCGCTGTATTATTATTGATTATTTTTTGAGGATAATCTCTAATCTTTTTAGTAGAACTCCATCCTTGATAAGTAATTTGTAGCCATTTTATCAAAGCGAAACCCAGGAAAATTATGGCTAATAAATAACTAAAACGACTAGCTGGCCAACCTAGCATTTCTCCATGATAGCCCATAGAAATTACTGCTATCCCTGTCATTAATAATAACAAAGGTGGCACCACAAAAGAGATTAGTGATCGCTGCCAACGGTTCATCCAAAAATTACATAAAGGATAAGATAAGCGAATTACTAGGGCAAAAATTAAGGCCGTTAATATCATCAGTAAGTGCATGGTTATGATGTCCCCCGTTGACGACGAATGGCTTGTAAACGAGTGGCGATCGCCTCTAATTGTTCTAAACTTGTGGCATCTAAACTATCAGCAAATGAAGCTACCATATCAGGGTTACTTATAGCAAGAAATTGTTGTAATTGTTCATAAGCTTGAATTGCATTTGCTTGTTCACGGGACACTAAAGGTTCCCAAGAAAATGCTCTATTTTTTTTACAACATTTTAGCCATCCTTTTTTGCTCAAACGATTTAAAACTGTGGTCACAGAAGCGTAAGCTAATTCCCGTTCTGGATCTGCTAAAATACGGTCATGAATTTGTTTAACTGTAGCATTGCCCAAGTCCCAAATAATCTCTAAAATTTCGGTTTCGAGAGAGCCTAAAGATAGTTTTTGGGGACGGTACTCAGGTAAAGGAGACATAATTTATTATGACCAAAATTGAATAAAAATGCAATCAACTGATGATGTTTGTTATTGTCATTGTACCTGTATTTTTCCTCTGTCAATTATAAATCTTGTCAAAACTTCAGACTTGACCCTCATTATCGCTTCGCTCTCCTTCAGAAGTAGGAAGTTCCTCCCTACGCTGCGGCGCGACTGCACAGAAGTTCCTCCCTACGCTGCGGCGCGACTGCACAGAAGTTAGAGTCAAAAAAGGTGAATTTTTATGTTATTTTGGGGCCGTAATTTTCTGATTAATTTTTACTTCTGACTTCACACTTCTGACTTCTGACTTCATGAAAACTCCCCAAAATGTCACAATAAAGATGGAATCTTACGACACGAAACCATAATGACCAAAACTGCACCCTTTCTCACTGGTAGTCAAATACGCCATCGCTTTCTTCAATTTTACGCCCAACAAAACCACCACATTTTACCAAGTGCTTCCTTAGTTCCTGAGGATCCCACCGTACTCCTGACTATCGCAGGAATGCTTCCTTTTAAACCTATTTTTCTCGGTCAGAAGCCACCAGAATTTCCTCGTGCAACGACATCTCAAAAGTGTATCCGTACCAATGATATCGAAAATGTGGGACGCACTGCTAGACATCATACCTTTTTTGAAATGTTGGGTAATTTTAGCTTTGGGGACTACTTTAAAGAACAAGCGATCAAATGGGCCTGGGAACTGTCTACGGAAGTCTATCAGTTATCCCCAAAAAATATCGTTGTTAGTGTCTTTGAACAGGATGATGAAGCCTTTAAAATGTGGGAAGATATGATTGGTATTCCTCCCCAAAGAATTAAACGAATGGGGGAAAAAGATAACTTTTGGAAAGCAGGACTAACGGGACCTTGTGGCCCTTGTTCAGAATTATATTATGATTTTCATCCCGAATTAGGAGATAAAAATATTGACTTAGAAGATGATTCCCGTTTCATCGAGTTTTATAACTTGGTGTTTATGGAATATAACCGCGACGCTGATGGCAATTTAACCCCATTACAAAACAAAAATATTGACACAGGAATG